>ERZ1032871.145-NODE-145-length-10707-cov-21.749437_pt1 | contig 10707 bp, 10 predicted proteins | sample MGYA00519026_ERZ1032871 | MGnify/ENA primary metagenome ERZ1032871 (study PRJEB33719, sample SAMN04262510) | wastewater metagenome | biome: rural village; feature: composting latrine chamber; material: composting feces with ash | place: El Salvador | collected...
GGATTCCCCGCCGGAGCCCGCCGGAGCCCGCTGGGGCCCGCAGCCGACTACGGCGCTCCGCTACTGCTGCTCGGCGTCGCCGCGCGCGGCCTCGTCGGCGGCCATCTGCTCCTCGATCTGGCGGCGCACGTCGTCCATGTCCAGCTCGCGGGCCTGACGCAGCAGGTCCTCGAGAGCCTGGGCGGGCAGCGCACCGGCCTGCTGGAACAGCAGGATGCCCTCGCGGAAGAGGAACAGGGTCGGAATCGACTGGATGCCCAGGGCGGCGGAGATCTCCTGATTGGATTCGGTGTCGAGCTTCGCGAACACGACGTCGTCGTGCTGCTCGGAGACCTTCTCGAAGATCGGGGCGAACTGGCGGCAGGGGCCGCACCACGCGGCCCAGGCGTCGACCAGGACGATGTCGTTGTCCTGGATCGTCTGGGCGAAGGTTTCGTTGGTTACGTCAATGGTTGCCATGAAGGGGCTTCTCCTTTGTTGGTTCCCGCGGGACATGCCCACGCGCGGTGCCGCTTCCCGGCACACCCCGAACAACACGCACACCCCGCGGGGTATTCCCGGGGTGTTGCGCTTGACGACGTCCCGGCCGAAACGCTTCACCTTCGGAAGGTTCCGGCACCGCATCGGCGACCCGGTGGGCATCTGCCCCGGACGCTACCGGATGCGCAGGATGTTGCGCTGTTCGCCCAGGCCATCGATGGCCACGCGAATCTCCTGCCCGTCGCCCAGATACGTCTTCGGGTTCATCCCGTGGCCGACGCCGGCGGGGGTGCCCGTGGAAATGACGTCACCCGGGTTCAGCTGCACGAACCGCGACACGTAGGCCACCAGCGCAGCCGGGGGGAACACCAGGTCCGCGATCGGGGCGTCCTGGCGCAGCTCTCCGTCCACCCACGTCCGCACCCGCGCGGTGGCGGCGTCGAACTCGTCGGGCGTGGCCAACCACGGACCGAACGCGGAGGTGCGCTGCAGCGTCTTGCCCTGCAACCACTGCTGCGTGGCGTACTGGGCATCGCGCTGCGTGAAATCGTCGAGGATGGCGTACCCCGCGATGCGGGAGGCCGCCTCGTCCTCGTCGATGCGGTAGGCGGTCTCGCCGATGACGACGGCCAACTCCCCCTCGTAATCGAGGGCGCCGGCGGCGTCGGCGTGGACCATCAGGTCATCGCGCGGACCGGCCAGGGCGTCGGCGAACTTCGCGAACAGCGTCGGCACATCCGGACGCTCATGGCCCATCTCGTCGATGTGCGCGGCGTAGTTGAGGCCGACGCAGAAGATCTTGCCCGGGCGCGGAATCAACGGCGCCAGCGCCCACGCCGACTCCGGGACCACGCGCTCGTGATCGAGGCGATCCGGATCGAGAGCGGCCAACGCCGCCTCGGCCCGCTCCCGCCACCCCTCCTGCGCCAACAGCTCCCCGACGCACGAGGCGTCGAGAAGCACGGCGGAACCGTCGGCCAACGCCGCAGCCCGGGTCGAACCATCGATGCGCAACGTCGCCAGCTTCATCGGCGCTCCTTCTCAATCTCTCCGGCCGCAGTCTCTTCGGCCCGAACCGGGACAGACGGGGCGGGCCGGTCCTCGGCGGGCGTCGTCAAGCGCACGAACCACGCCGGACGCTTGAACAGCCACTCGCCGCCGACCCGCAGAATCAGGGAATGCAGGCCCAGGCACAGCGCCGCGGAAATGACGGCCGCGATCACCGGCTGCCCCGGCAGACCCGGATCCTCCATGAGGAACTGATCCGCCACGATCGCAAGGATCGACAGCATGGGAATGTGCATGAGGAACACCGGCAACGTACGACGGCCGATCTTCGTGAACGGCGCCGACACCGACGTACCCTGCAACATGGCCATGATGTTGACCGCCGCGAAAATGCCCGCCAACGACAGGAACAGACGCACGAAGCCCTGATTGCCCGCGTTGAACGACGGGAACGTCAGCATGACCCACGCCGCCACGAGCACATACGCCGCCACCGACCCGACCAGGAAACCGATGGGACGGCGATCGACCATGCGGAAAATGTACGAGGCGCCGTAAATGCCCAGCAGGTAATACACGTACATCTTGGTCACGAAATCCCACGACCAGCTGGTCCCCGCAAACGGCGCCCACACGTTGATCGCCCCGGCAACCGCGATCTGCACCGCCGGGGGGACGTTGCGGGTGGCCTTGGACAGGATCGCGAACAACGCCAGCGCCCACAGGAACCACAGGTACGACGTCGGCTCCACGAACGCGTGCAACGAGTTGTACAGCAGCGAACCCCAATTGGCGGAGTCGAGGATCCGCGGCGCGGCCGTCAAGCCCACCTCGGTGACGTGGGACCGGGGCAGCAGCGCCTGCACGAGATCGCGCAGCGGCACCCACAGCACGTACAGCCAGACCATCACCCAGATGCGGCGATTGGCCAGCTTGTGCCACGACTCCGACAGCGCCTTGCCGGCGAACAGCCCGGACAGCAGGAAGAACAGCGGCATACGGATCGGTCCAAGCACGTAGTTCACGTCAGCCCAGATGCCCGTCGAGTAACCGTGGTTGGCCAACTCCGTGATGGCATGGCCGAGCACCACGAGGAGGATGCACAGCCCCTTCGCGGCGTCGACCCAATCGACGCGCGGGCGTGACTTCGCCGGCGCGCCCACCGAGATGGCAGCTGCGGTTCCCGCCAAAGAATCCTCCCGTTCGGTCCACGCCCGCGCCGGCCCGGATCGGGTGGCGTGGGCGTTCGAAAATCACTCCCGTTGTTGCGGGTAAGGCACTTTACCCACCCTGACCAGGAGTTGGAAGACGGCGTGAGCGGAAACACCCCCACCGCCGGGCTGTGACGGGCCCCGATCTACTGCTCGTGGGCCATGTTGACGAAGCGCGAGTAGCGCAGCTGATTGGCCACCGTGACGGTGCCGATGGGGCCGCCGCGGTGCTTGGCCAGGATGATGTCGGACTCGCCGGCCCGCTCATGCTCGAGCTCCTGCGAATCCGGGCGATAGAGCAGCATGACCATGTCGGCGTCCTGCTCCAGCGAACCGGATTCGCGCAGGTCGGCGACCTGCGGCTTCTTGTCCGTGCGAGCCTCGGGCCCACGGTTGAGCTGCGAAATCGCGATCAGCGGCACGTCGAGCTCCTTGGCCAGCAGCTTCAGCTGACGCGAAAACTCCGACACCTCCTGCTGACGGGATTCGACGCGCTTGCCGGAGGACATCAGCTGCAGGTAGTCGACCACGATCAGCTCGAGGTCGTGCTTCTGCTTCAACTGGCGGGCCTTGGCGCGGATCTCCATCATGGTCAGGTTCGGCGAGTCGTCGATGAACAGCGGCGCCTCGCGGATCTGCTCGGTGCGCTCGACCAGTTTGTTCCAATCGCTGGCCTCCATGTTGCCGGAGCGCAGCTTGGCCAGGTCGATCTCGGTCTCCGCCGACAGCAGGCGCATCATGATTTCAATCTTCGACATTTCCAACGAGAAAATGACGCTGGTCTTGGCGTGACCGATGGACGCAGACCGCATGAAGTCCAGGGCCAGGGTGGACTTGCCGACGCCCGGGCGCGCCGCGATGATGATCATCTGCCCGCCGTGGAGGCCGTTGGTGAGCTCGTCGAGCCGGTGGAAGCCGGTGGGCACGCCCTGCGCCAGGCCGCCCTGCTGGGAGATGAGGTCGATCTCCTCCAGCGCCGGATCCATCAGCTCGGACATCGACGAATAGTCGGCCTTCTCTGAGTCGCGGCCGACGCCGAAGACGATCTGCTGCGCCTGGTCGACGAGCACCTCCGGCTCCGAGTCCTCGGCGCCGGCGTAGCCGAGCTGCACGATCTGCGTGCCCGCCTCCACGAGACGGCGGATGGTCGCCTTCTCCGCGACGATCTTGGCGTAGTAATGCGCGTTCGCCGCCGTCGGCACCATCGCCACCAGCGTGTGCAGGTACGGCGCGCCGCCGATGCGCTCGAGGTCGCCCAGGCGGTCCAGGCGGCCGGCGACGAGAATCGGGTCGATCTCCGACGACTCACCGTACAGATGCAGGATCGCCTCGTAGATGGTCTGGTGCGCCGGCCGGTAGAAATCCTCCGGCTTCAGCAGTTCGTAGACGTCCGCGATGACGGTGGGGCTGAGCAGCATGCCGCCCAGGACGCCCTGCTCCGCCTCGATGTTGTGCGGCAGCTGGCGCCCGAAATCGAGCCCGCGGGCGGCGTGCTCGCCGCGCGCCCGATCTCCCCTGCCGCCCCCGCGCCGAAAGCTTCCGGACGCTGCCCCGCCCTGCGACGGCCGGCCACCGGAATAACCACCGTCGGAGTCATCGGGCTCCGGGGGCGGGGGCACGTCGTCGTAGGACGCCGAGTACGCCGCGTCGTCCGCCAATTCCCGTGGCTGGCTCATGTGCTCCGCTCCCCTTCTCCTCCATGTGATGCCCGGGGTTCCCGGGGCCATGTCGGCCCCGCATCCGGGTCCCGCCACAGGCTACCCCGCAGTCAGGAAAACCCATCGTTCCCGGTGTTCGACGACGCCGCCTTCGCGGGCTTTCCCACAGAGTTATCCACAGGCTTTGTGGATAACCCTGGGGAGCGATTGTTAACGGAACGTGAATGCCCAGGCCGAGATGTGGAGCACCAGCTCCGCCTGCCCGGCTCCCATCGCCATGACCAGCATCAACAGGAAACCGCCCAGGTCACAGGGGTTTTCCCGAAAGTTCCCCGCCTTCGGGGGTGGCGCCGAACGCGTTCTTCCCGCCCCGCGATGCCACCGGCGCTTCATCTCCGCGTCGTCTTCGGCACTGGCTGACGGTGGTGTCCTGCGGAAACTGTCCAAGGGTTTGTCCACAACTTCGTCAACCTTCATCCGCAACCCCTCCCCCGCGCACCGCGCCACCCGGAAAACACCTCCGGCCCCGCCCGAAGAATCGGGAGGGGCCGGGGTGCGCTGTTGTCATTGGGCCGGTGTGACCGGCCGCCGTCATGGGCCGCGAATTACGCGGCGACGACCTCCACGGAAACATGCGCGGTGATCTGCGGGTGCAGCGCGATGTCAACGGTGTGCTTGCCGAGAGCCTTGATCTGGCCGGCGGAGAGCTGCACGGCACGCTTGTCGATGGCCTGGCCGGACGCCTTGCGGACCGCGTCCGCGACGTCGCCGGCGGTGACCGAACCGAACAGCTTGCCCGTCTCGGACGCCTTCACGGCGACGGAAACGTTCTCGAGCGCGTCGAGCGTGGCCTTGACCTCGCGAGCGTGGTCGAGGTCCCGGATCTCACGGGCCTCCTGGGCACGGCGAATGCCCTCGATCTGCTTCTCAGCACCGCGGGTGGCCACGATGGCCAGGCCGCGGGGAAGCAGGTAGTTACGTCCATAGCCGGCCTTGACCTCGACGATGTCACCGGGGACACCGAGCTTGTCGACGGCGGCGGTGAGGATCAGCTTCATGATCCCTGCCTTTCGCTGGATATTTCTAACGTCGGATAGGTGTGATCGCGTGGGACCGGATCAGAAGGGCGGCTCGTCGCCGCCACCGAAGTCGCCGGACTGGGGAGCGGAGTTCCACGGGTCTTCGGCCGGCTGACCGCCGCCGAAGCCCTGGTTGCCTCCGCGGCCGCCCTGGCCGCCGAAGTTGCCCTGGTTGCCGCCACCCTGGTTTCCGCCGCCGAAGCCGCGTCCACCCTGGTTGCCGCCACCGAAGCCCTGGCCGCCTCCGCCGCCCTGACCGCCGGAGCGGGGGTTGCGGGTGACCTGGGCGGAAGCGAACTTCAGGGACGGGCCGACCTCGTCGACCTCGATCTCGTAGACCGTGCGGCGCTCGCCCTCGCGGGTTTCGTAGCTCCGCTGGCGCAAGCGGCCCTGCACGATGACGCGCATGCCCTTGCTCAGGGTCTCCATCACGTTCTCCGCCGCTTCGCGCCAGATGTTGCAGGTCAGGAAGAGCGCTTCCTGGTCCTCCCACTGGCCCGAGTCACGGTTGAAGGCGCGGGGCGTGGACGCCACGCGGAAGTTGGCCACGGCCGCACCCGACGGGGTGTAGCGCAGCTCCGGGTCGGCGACGACGTTGCCGACCAGCGTGATGGGGGTCTCTCCCTGTGCCATGGTTCGCTCCTGTTCTGATTGGGCGATGTTCTTCGGTGACGGGTTCGTGTGCCCGCCATCCTACGGTCCCGTGCGGACCCCGCGGGGTCCGGCGGGATGGTTAGCGATCGCCCCGCAGCACCTTGGTGCGCAGGATGGAGTCGTTCAGGTTGAGACGACGGTCGAGCTCCAGCACGGCGGCCGGCTCGCACTTGAGATCGAGGACGACGTAGATGCCCTCTTCCTTCTTCTCGATGGGGTACGCCAGGTGGCGCTTGCCCCAGATGTCCACCTTCTCGACTTCGCCCTTTTCCTTGCGGACGATGTCGAGGTACTTCTCCAGGGACGGGCCGACGGTGCGTTCATCCAGCGACGGATCGAGGATGATCATGACTTCGTAGTGACGCACGGACCTCATCACCTCCTATGGTCTAGTTCTTCGTGTTTCGGCCACGGGAGGCGTTCGACGAAGGGCGGCGTCGCGGTCGTGTCCGCGGTGCGCGCAGCATCCGTCCCCCACGTGGCAGGAGGGTCGTTGCGTCAGGCAACCTGGCCAGGGTAGCCCATGCGGAAGCCCCGCACATAATCGCTTTGTGCGGGGCCAGGGGTTTTTGCTTGACGACGGTCGGTGCCGGGGGCGTCGGGCCTCCGGTCATGGCGCCGTCATGATCCGCTTGCCGCGTGGAAGACGGCGATGATGACGGGCACCACGGTGGCCATGGCGAAGGCTCCGATCACCAGCCCCCAGACGAGGCGCCGGGACCATTCGTACATGAAGCCCCAAAAGGCCGCGCCGAAGAGAAGGAATCCGACGAAGACGCTCGCCATCGTCAGGATCAGCATGCCGCTCAAGTCATTCATCCGTTTCTGGGTCGTGGTCGTGTGCCGGTCGCCCGTCGGGGCCGGCGGGAACGTCGAAGGGCCGCCGGTTCGTTCCGGCGGCCCTTCCCGGGGCCGTTGTCACGGCGCCGGTGTGGCTCGGTACAGCGCGTCAGTTGCCGGGGGCCGGTTCGGGTGCGGGCTCGCCGCCGCCTCCGTCACCAGGGACCGGGAAAGGGAGCAGATCACGGATTCCGCCACCGCCTCCGTCACCGGGGATGGGGAAGTCGGGTAGTTCGGGTTCCGCCGGAGCTTCTTCCTCGGTGGTTTCCTCCGTCGTCTCGCCTTCGTCGTCCTCGCTCGGCGCGGCCGGAACATCACCGCCGTCGCTCCATGCCGGCGCGCCGGCCACGCCCGCGATGGGCTTGGGCGAGGTGAACGTCTCCCAGTCGGCGTTGACCAGGGCGTTGTCCATCGTGTACTTCCACAGGTCCGCCGGGGTGTGGGCACCGTACATGACGCCGCCGTAGGCGTTGTACAGGGCGGATCCGTCGACGTTGCCGACCCACACGGCGGTGGACAGCTGCGGGGTCGCGCCGATCATCCAGGCGTCCTTGTTCAGCCCGGTGTCGCCGAGCTGGGTGGTACCGGTTTTGGCGGCCGACTGGCGTCCGCCGGCCAGCGCGTGGTTGTTGTACGAGGCGATCGGCTTCATGGCGTCGATGACGTTGGTGGCCACGGCCTCCGACACGCGGCGGTCTCCGTCACCGGTTTCGCGCTCGAAAAGGACCTCGCCGTTGATGGTTTCGACCTTCTCCACGAAGTGGGTCTGCTGGTACACGCCGTCGTTGGCCAGGGTGGCCAGGCCGACCGCCATGTCCAGCGGGCGGGTCTCGTACTGGCCCAGGGCGATGCCGTCGAGAGACTCGCCGTTTTCTTCGACGAGGGTGTGCTCGATGCCCGGGATGGACTCGGCGACGCCGAGGCGGTGGGCCATCTTCGCGGTGTCGTTCGGCCCGTTCTTCAGGTCACGCTGCAAACGGATGAACGGGGTGTTCAGCGACCGCTTCAGGGACTCGGAGATTGGGCACACGCCGCAGGACGCGCCGCCGGCGTTGTACATGGTCACATTGCCGGACTGCACCGGCGCCGAGGAGTACTGGGCGGACAGCGGGATGTCCTGGTCCAGGGCCGCGGCGAGGGCGAAGATCTTGAACGTCGAACCGGTCTGCAGGCCGGAGTTGGCGTAGTCCCATCCGTTCGGGTCGTCGCCGCCGTAGTAGCCGCGCACGGCGCCCGTGCCCGGCTCGACGGACACGATGGCAGTGCGAAGATCCTCGGAGAAGAGGTAGTTGTCCACCGCATCGAGGGCCGCCTGCTGGACGTCCGGGTCGATGGTGGTGGTCACGCGCAGGCCGAGGGTGTTGACCTCCTGCTCGGTGATGCCCTCGCGGTCGAGCTCGGCGAGGACCTGCGACTTGATCATCGCGGCGGGGCCGGGCTCGGGAGCCTGCTGCGGCACCAGCGCGGGGTCCAGCGTCTCGGGGTACGCCTGGGCGTCGCGGTCGGCCTGGGTGAGCACGCCCATTTCGACCATGCCGTCGAGGACGTAGTTCCAGCGCTGCTCTGCCTCGGGGCGGTTCGTCCACGGGTCCAGCGCGGACGGGCGCTGGATCGACGCGGCGAGCACGGCGGCCTCGGCGGCGGAGAGCTCGCCGACCGGCTTGCCGAAGTACGCCTCGGAGGCCGCGGCGATGCCGTAGCCGTTGCGGCCGAAGTAGATGGTGTTCAGGTACGCCTCGAGGATCTCGTCCTTCGACCACTCGCGCGCCATCTTCGCCGAGATGACCAATTCCTTGGCCTTTCGGGTGACGGTGCGCTCGTTGCCGACGACGGCGTTCTTCACGTACTGCTGGGTGATCGTCGAACCGCCGCCCGCGGACGGGTTGCCGGTGACGACGCCCCATGCCGCGCGCGCGTAGCCGCTCAGCGAGAAGCCCGGGTTGGTGTAGAACTCGCGGTCCTCCGCCGCCAGCACGGCGTTGCGGACGACCGACGGCACCTCGTCGATCTCGACGGCGCGGCGGTTGCCGGCCTCGGGCACAATGCGGGCGATTTCGTTTTCGCCCGTCTTGTCGTAGATGACCGCGATCTGGTCGTTGAGAAGCTCCTCCGGCTCCGGAACGTCGGTTCCCACGTAGGCGATGCCGAAGATCACCAGCGGGAACATGATGATGAGCGCCGCAGCCGCGGGCAACCACGGCCAGATCGCGCGGCGTCGACCGCCCTTTTCGTCCACGTCGTTATCTTCCTCCACGGCATCGCCGTAATCGTCGGCGTCATTGGCGCCGTAGTCCCCGGGGCCGTGGCCGCCGTCCACCCCGAAGGACTGATCCTTCGCGGAATCGGCGACGTCACCCGCGCCACCCGCGCCGGCGACACCGTCCGCCCCGTCACGCCCGGCGCCGAAGGCGGAGTCGTCGTCCCACCATTCGCCGCCGGCGGATCCGGGATCACCGGGTCCGCTCGCGTTGTCTCGAGGATCCTTGCTCACGGGCTCTCTCCAAATCGGTTATTGCGTCAATCTGCGTCGGCCGTCGTCGCCGTCGCGGTTCGGACCCTGAAGTTCCACCGGCAGTCGGGGCACACTTCAACCGTCTGCACGGTGCATGGTCCACGCTCGGCGACCACATGGGACAGTTCGGAGGCACCGCAGGCGGTGCCGGAACGATGCCCCAGGTTCTCTCCGAAAATCCAGGATACGAGTCGGAGGTCCCCGGTGCGACAAAGCGGGCACTTCGCGTCGCCGGGCACCCCGTGGAATCGCGCGGCCGCGACCAGCCTGGGGTCGGCGTCGCGCAGCTTCGCCGCGGGCACCTCCCCGTTCCGCCAGCGCGCCAGCTCCGCGTTTCGGGCCAGCGTGTGGTCGACTTCATCGCGCCACCTGATCACGCGGTCAGATTAGCAGGCGCCCTCACCGGATCACCCCCTCTTTATCGGTTCACATTCGCCCCCACCGCGTTCCGAATGCGGTCCGCCGATGAAATGGGTATAGCGTCAGCACATTGGGGTACGGGCCGGATCCGGGCGCCGTTCCTGCACCGAAATTCGATTCAAGGAGACCGCATTCCATGAGTTCCGTTCGCGTTGCAATCGTCGGCGTCGGCAACTGCGCCTCCTCGCTCGTCCAGGGCGTGGAGTTCTACCGTGACGCGAAGGCGGGTGACGACGTCCCCGGCCTGATGCACGTTCAGTTCGGCGACTACCACGTTTCCGACATCGAGTTCGTCGCCGCCTTCGACGTGGACGACAAGAAGGTGGGCAAGGACCTGTCCGAGGCCATCAACGCCTCGGAGAACTGCACCATCAAGATCGCGGACGTTCCGACCCTGGGCGTCGAGGTCCAGCGCGGCCCGACCCTCGACGGCATCGGCAAGTACTACGCGGACACCATCGACGAGTCGGCGAAGGAGCCGGTCGACGTGGTCCAGGCCCTGCAGGACGCCGAGGTCGACGTCCTCGTCTCCTACCTGCCGGTCGGCTCCGAGCAGGCCGACAAGTTCTACGCCCAGTGCGCGATCGACGCGGGCGTGGCCTTCGTCAACGCGCTGCCGGTCTTCATCGCCTCCGACCCGGAGTGGGCCAAGAAGTTCGAGGACGCCGGCGTCCCGATCGTCGGCGACGACATTAAGTCGCAGGTCGGCGCGACCATCACCCACCGCGTGATGGCGAAGCTGTTCGAGGACCGCGGCGTCCGTCTGGAGCGCACCCTGCAGCTCAACGTCGGCGGCAACATGGACTTCAAGAACATGCTCGAGCGCGAGCGCCTGGAGTCCAAGA
>ERZ1032871.146-NODE-146-length-10707-cov-9.996620_pt1 | contig 10707 bp, 5 predicted proteins | sample MGYA00519026_ERZ1032871 | MGnify/ENA primary metagenome ERZ1032871 (study PRJEB33719, sample SAMN04262510) | wastewater metagenome | biome: rural village; feature: composting latrine chamber; material: composting feces with ash | place: El Salvador | collected...
GATGTTGCCCGGGTTGACGCGGGAGATGTAACCGTCGAAGTTCTCGGAGACGTACTCGAAGAGGTGCTCGGCCCACTCGGGGCGGTAGAAGACCACCTCGGCGTGCCAGCCGGCGTCCTGGATGGCCTTGACGATCGGCATGGTGTCCTTGCGGTGACCGTCAATGAACTTGTCGGATCCGCCCTCGACCTCGAAGACGACGATTGCCTTGTGCACGAAGCACCCCTTTCAGGGAGTAAAAAGACTTCCGGCGGGTGTGTTTTACGCCGTTAACATGCAATTTTAGTGTCTACATTTGTGGCCTGCCCACTGACGAGACAACTAGTAATTAAGGACACACCACACTCCCCCGCGTGACCCCCTGCACTCCTCTGAACTACTGTTGGGACTGACCCACAAGCCGATTCATCACACTTTAGACCCCGGTGTCAGACCGCCGGACTGTTGCCCAGAAAGGCGGGACCACGTGGCCGCTCCCTTCGATCCGCACCCCCAGTTCCAGGAGTACGCCCACCCGGAGCGACTCGTCTCCGCCTCCTGGCTGTCCGCACGCCTGGGCACGCCGGGCCTGCGCGTCATCGAGTCCGACGAGGACTCCCTTCTCTACGACATCGGCCACCTCCCCGGCGCGGTGCGCATCGACTGGCAGAAGGACCTCAACGACCCCGTCACCCGCGACATCGTCGACGGGGAGGCCTTCGCAGCCCTCATGCGGTCCAAGGGCATCAACCGCGACGACACGGTGGTCATCTACGGCGACCAGTCCAACTGGTGGGCGGCGTTCACCCTGTGGGTCTTCGACCTGTTCGGCCACGAGGACGTCCGGCTTCTCGACGGCGGCCGGGACGCCTGGATGGCCGAGGAGCGCGACACCTCCTTCGTCGTCCCCGACTTCCCCGAGTCCGACTACCCCGTCGTCGAGCGCAACGACGCCGAGTACCGCGTCTTCGTCGACGAGATGCTCGACAAGATCGGCTCCTCCACGATCGTCGACGTGCGTTCCACCGAGGAGTTCCACGGCCTCGTCGGCTCCGACGACTCCCCCGCCCTCGCCCCGGCCCTGCGCCGCGGCCACATCCCCACCGCGGTGAACCTGCCGTGGCAGGACAACGTCCACCCGAACTCGCGCTTCCGCTCCCGCGCGGAGCTCGCCGAGCTCTACTCCGCCCTCGACCCGAAGGCCGAGACGACCATCTACTGTCACGTCGGCGACCGCACGGCCCACACGTGGTTCGTGCTCAAGTACCTGCTGGGCTTCGAGAAGGTCCGCAACTACGACGGCTCCTGGGTCGAGTGGGGCAACATGGTGCGCATGCCCATCGCGCGCGGCGAGGCGCCGCACGCCTAGAAACTCGCTTATCGACGCCCGCCGTGCCCACCGCGGGCGTCGTTTTCTCCCCCGAAAGTGTCATGTTTTCGACCCGCCCACCGCGGCGCGCCGGAGATAACAGAATGATTTCGACGCCCTTCTACTGGCGATTCGCGGCTATTTGGGGCAAAATCACGAACCTGACGGAATGCTCACGTTTTTGTGTGCAAGAATAGTCGCATGCGTCGCGCGGCCGCCTCACGCGGGCGGGCCGACGCGAACCACCAACGCAGCACATGAAAGGGACCCCCAAGTGGCAGTAGAGACCAAGAAGATCACCAAGGTCCTCGTGGCCAACCGCGGCGAGATCGCGGTCCGTGTGATCCGAGCCGCCAAGGATGCGGGAATCGCCAGCGTCGCCGTGTACGCCGAGCCGGACGCTGATGCCCCGTTCGTCGGAATGGCAGACGAGGCCTTCGCTCTGGGCGGCCAGTCCTCCGCCGAGTCCTACCTCGTGATCGAGAAGATCATCGACGCCGCCACCAAGGCCGGCGCCGACGCCATCCACCCCGGCTACGGCTTCCTCGCCGAGAACGCCGACTTCGCCCAGGCCGTCATCGACGCCGGCATCACCTGGATCGGCCCGCCGCCGTCCGCCATCGCCGACCTCGGCGACAAGGTGACCGCCCGTCACATCGCCCAGCGCGCGAACGCCCCGATGGTGCCCGGCACCAAGGACCCGGTCTCCGGTGCCGAGGAGGTCGTCGCCTTCGCCCAGGAGCACGGCCTGCCGATCGCCATCAAGGCCGCCTTCGGTGGCGGTGGCCGCGGCATGAAGGTCGCCTACACCATGGACGAGGTCACCGAGCTCTACGAGTCCGCCACCCGTGAGGCCGTCGCCGCCTTCGGCCGCGGCGAGTGCTTCGTCGAGCGCTACCTCGACAAGGCCCGCCACGTCGAGGCCCAGGTGCTCGCCGACCAGCACGGCAACGTCATCGTCGCCGGCACCCGTGACTGCTCCCTGCAGCGCCGCTTCCAGAAGCTCGTCGAGGAGGCCCCGGCCCCGTTCCTCACCGAGGCCCAGCGCACCGAGATCCACGAGTCCGCCAAGCAGATCTGTCGCGAGGCCGGCTACTACGGTGCAGGCACCGTCGAGTACCTCGTCGGTTCCGACGGCCTCATCTCCTTCCTCGAGGTCAACACCCGCCTCCAGGTCGAGCACCCGGTCACCGAGGAGACCACCGGCATCGACCTCGTCCGCGAGCAGTTCCGCATCGCCGAGGGCCAGGAGCTGCGCCACAAGGAGGACCCGACCCCGCGCGGCCACTCCTTCGAGTTCCGCATCAACGGCGAGGACGCCGGCATGAACTTCATGCCCGCCCCGGGCACCGTGACCCGCTACCACCAGCCGGACGGCCCGGGTGTCCGCGTCGACTCCGGCGTCCGCGAGGGCTCCGTCATCGGCGGTCAGTTCGATTCCATGCTGGCCAAGCTCATCGTCACCGGTGAGACCCGCGAGGAGGCCCTGCAGCGGGCCGCCCGCGCCCTGGGCGAGTACGTCGTCGAGGGCATGCCCACCGTCATCCCGTTCCACCGCCACATCGTCGAGAACCCGGCGTTCGTCGGTGACGAATCCGGCTTCGAGGTCTACACCAAGTGGATCGAGGAGGTCTGGGACAACCCGATCGAGCCGTTCGTCGACCCGGCCGACCTGCCCGAGGACGAGTCCACCCCGGCCCACAAGGTCGTCGTCGAGGTCGACGGCCGCCGCGTCGAGATCTCCCTGCCGGGCGATCTGGCCATCGGTGGCGGTGCCGCCCCGAAGAAGAAGGCCAAGAAGCGCCGCGCCTCCGGTGGCGCCGCCGGTGCCTCCGGTGACACCGTCGCCGCCCCGATGCAGGGCACCGTCATCAAGGTCAACGTCACCGACGGCCAGGAGGTCACCGAGGGCGAGGTCATCGTCGTCCTCGAGGCCATGAAGATGGAGAACCCCGTCAAGGCCCACAAGTCCGGTGTCGTCGAGGGTCTGGCCGTCGAGGCCGGTGCCGGCGTGACCAAGGGTCAGCTGCTCCTCGAGATCAAGTAGTTCTCCCCTCCCGCAGGCCCCGTCGCTCCCCCGTGGAGCGACGGGGCCTCGGCGTGCGCGGGGCAGGTGCACTGTCACCCCGACTGCGGACCCGTCAACACGGGGTCCACCGGTCGAATTATGAGGGAATAAGTGCAGCGGGCCCCGGAATCAACGGAACCCGGGGCGGCCTCGCGGCGAGCACCCCGGGTTCACGGTTTTTCCCTACCCCCAGTCTAGGCGATGACGACGATGAGGTCGCCGCCCTCCACCTTCGTGGCCTGCGGGAGAGCGACACGCTCGATGACGCCGTCCTTGGTGGCGGTGATGGTGGCCTCCATCTTCATGGCCTCGATGACGGCGACCGGGTCGCCGGCCTTGACCTCGTCGCCGACCTTGGCGTGGACCATGACCACGCCGGCGAACGGGGCGGCCACGTGACCCTGGTTGGAGGTGTCGGCCTTCTCCGCGGAGGCGGTGACGGACTCGACGTTGCGGTCGCGGACCTTCATCGGACGGATCTGGCCGTTGACGTTGGCGACGACCTGGCGCATGCCCTTGTCGTCGGGCTCGCCGACGGCGTCGAGACGCACGACCATCGGCGGCTGATCCTTCTCGCCGAGGAGACGGATGACGTTCTCCTCGCCCTCCTTGAGCCCGTAGAAGAACACGCGGTCCTCGAGTGCGGCGGTGTTGCCGTACTGGCGGCGGTGCTCGGCGAACTCGGCGGCCTGCTTCGGGAACAGCAGCTTGTCGAGGGTGGAGCGGCGCGTCTGGCGGTCCTCACTGTGGAGGGCCTCCTCGTCCTCGGCGGGGACGTCTACAAGCTTGGACTGGGTGGCGGAACGACCGGCGAGGGCCTTCTCACGCAGCAGCGGCCAGCCACCGGGCGGGTTGCCGAGGTCGCCGCGGAGGAAGTCGATCACCGAGTCCGGGATGTCGTACTTCTGCGGGTCGTTGGCGAAGTCGTGCGGATCGACGCCCGCGCCGACGAGGTGGAGGGCCAGGTCGCCGACGACCTTGGAGGACGGGGTGACCTTGGTGGGCCGGCCCAGCATCTCGTTGACGGCGGCGTAGTAGTCCTCGATGAGCTCGAAACGGTCCTCGAGACCCAGGGCGCTGGCCTGGGCACGCAGGTTGGACAGCTGGCCGCCGGGGATCTCGTGCATGTACACGCGACCGGTCGGGCCGGGCACGCCCGCCTCGAAGGGGGCGTAGAGCTGGCGGACGGCCTCCCAGTAGGGCTCCAGGTCGGAGACCGCCTGCAGGGACAGGCCGGTGTCGCGGTGGGTGTCGGCGAAGGCGGCGACGATCGCGGACAGCGACGGCTGGGAGGTGGTTCCGGCGAGCGGGGCGGAGGCACCGTCGACGGCGTCGGCACCGGCCTGCGCGGCCGCCATGTAGGTCGCCAGCTGGCCGCCGGCGGTGTCGTGGGTGTGCACGTGGACCGGCAGGTCGAAGTTGCGGCGCAGGGCCTTCACCAGGCGGGAGGCCGCGTTCGGGCGGAGCAGGCCGGCCATGTCCTTGATGGCCAGGACGTGGGCGCCGGCCTCGACGATCTCCTCGGCGAGGTGCATGTAGTAGTCGAGCGTGTACAGCTTCTCGTTCGGGTCCAGCAGGTTGCCCGAGTACGCCATGGCCACCTCGGCGACGGTGGTGTTGGTCTCCAGGACAGCCTCGATCGCCGGGCGCATCTGGGAGACGTCGTTGAGGGCGTCGAAGATGCGGAAGATGTCCACGCCGGAATCGGCGGCCTCGTTGACGAAGGCGCGGCAGACGCTGTCCGGGTACGGGGTGTAGCCGACGGTGTTGCGGCCGCGCAGCAGCATCTGGATGTTGATGTTCGGCATGGCCTTGCGCAGCTCGTCGAGACGCTCCCACGGATCCTCGTGGAGGAAGCGCATGGCGACGTCGTAGGTGGCGCCGCCCCACGCCTCGACGGAGAGCAGCTCCGGGGTCATGCGGCCGACGTGGTGGGCGGCGGCGACGAGCGCGGAGGAACGGATGCGGGTGGCCAGCAGGGACTGGTGGGCGTCACGGAAGGTGGTGTCGGTGACGGCCAGGGCGTCCTGATTGCGCAGCTCCTCGGCGAACTTCTTCGGGCCGAGGTCGCGCAGCACGTCGCGGGAACCGCGCGGCAGCGGGCTGTCGTCGCGGATCGGCAGCTTGGTCACCGGACGGATCTCGGTGGGGCGCTTGCCGTGCGGGCGGTTGACGGTGACGTCCGCCAGGTAGTTGAGGATCCGGCCGGCCTCGTCGTCCGCCGGCGGGGCGGCGAGCAGGTGGAGGTGCTCGGCGATGAAGCCGGTGGAGATACGGCGGGTCTGGAAGTCCTCCTCGCGCAGCAGAGCGCGCAGGAAGCCGATGTTGGTGGCCACACCCGAGATGGTGAACTCGTTGAGCGCGCGCTGGGCGCGGGCGACGGCGGTGGCGAAGTCCGCACCACGGCAGGTCATCTTGACCAGCAGGGAGTCGAAGTTCGGGGAGATCTCGCCGCCGAGGGAGGCAGCGCCGTCGAGGCGCACGCCCGCGCCGCCCGGGGAGCGGTAGGCGGTGATGGTGCCGGTGTCGGGGCGGAAGTTGTTCGCCGGGTCCTCGGTGGTGATGCGGCACTGCAGGGCCGCGCCGTTGAGGGTGATGGACTCCTGGGTCAGGCCCAGGTCCTTGAGGGTGGCGCCGGCGGCGATGTTCATCTGCGCCTTCACCAGGTCGACGGAGGTGACCTCCTCGGTGACGGTGTGCTCGACCTGGATACGCGGGTTCATCTCGATGAAGACGTGGTTGCCCTTCTCGTCGACGAGGAACTCGACGGTGCCGGCGCACACGTAGCCGATGGAGCGGCAGAACTTCACCGCGTCCGCACAGATCTGGTCGCGCAGCTGCGGGTCCAGGTGCTGGGCCGGGGCGATCTCGACGACCTTCTGGTGGCGGCGCTGCAGGGAGCAGTCGCGCTCGTAGAGGTGGATGACATCACCGGTGTGGTCGGCGAGGATCTGCACCTCGATGTGCTGCGGGTTGATCACCGCGCGCTCGAGGTAGACATGACCGTCACCGAAGGCGGCCTCCGCCTCGCGGGAGGCCTCGGCGGCGAGCTGGGCGACGTCCTCGGGGTTCTCGATGAAACGCATGCCGCGTCCGCCGCCACCGGCGACGGCCTTGACGAAGATCGGGAAGGTGAAGTCCTTGGACATCTCGACGAGCTCGTCGATGTCGGTGGACGGTTCGGAGTCCTGCAGGACCGGCAGGCCGGCCTTCTTCGCGGCCTCGACGGCGGCGGACTTGTCACCGGTGAGGTCGAGGACCTCCGGCGGCGGGCCGATGAAGGTGATGCCGTTCTCGGCGCACTCGCGGGCGAGCTGCGCGTTCTCGGAGAGGAAGCCGTAGCCGGGGTAGACGGCGTCGGCGTGCGTCTTCTTCGCGGCCCGGAGGATCTCGTCGATGTCGAGGTACGCCTTCACCGGGGAACCCTCGGTACCGATGCGCACGGCCTCGGAGGCGAAGGAACGGTGGTGGGAGTTGCGGTCCTCCTTGGGGTAGACCGCGACGGTGGAGGCGCCGGTCTCGAAGGCGGCGCGGAAGGCACGAACAGCGATCTCGCCACGGTTGGCGACGAGTACCTTCTTGAAGGCAGGCAGAGTGGTTGTGGCCACGTTGGGGGGTCCTTTCCGAACGTCATGTCGGGGGTGCGTCCGAGAGGGGGTGCGCTCTCTTGTTCACCACAGTATCGCAACAAAATGGAGGGTCACCGGGGGGATTCGCCCTGTGGAACACGGCCAACCGGACACATACGGCCAGGTTGATGCCCGTTTCCGGACACCGTTCACGGGGCGTCGATAAGCGATATTTTGTTCCGCACAGCGGAACTGCGGGCGCGGCCGCACGCACGGCGAAACCCACGCCAGCCACCCCAATGTGTGGGCAGTGCCGTGGGTTCCATCGCACCTGTCCGCCAGTTACTTGCGGGCGGCCAGCGGGGTGACCTGACGCTGCTCCGGGCCGTTGTACGCGGAGAGCGGGCGGATGAGGGAGTTGTCGTTGTACTGCTCCACGATGTGGGCGGTCCAGCCGGCGATGCGGGCGATGACGAACAGCGGAGTGAAGAAGTCCACCGGGAAACCGAGCAGGTGATAGGCCGGGCCGGCCGGGAAGTCGAGGTTCGGCTTGATGCCGGTGCGCTCGTCCATGGCGGCGGCCATCTTCTCGTACATCTCGACCCACTTGGCGCCGTCGTGTCGCTCGGCGAGGTCGCGGAAGGACTTCTCCATGGACGGCACGCGCGAGTCGCCCTTCTTGTACACGCGGTGGCCGAAGCCCATGATGAGGTTCTTGTTGTCCAGGGCGTTGTTGATCCAGTCAGTGGCCTTCGCCGGATCGTCGATCTCGAGCATGGTGTGCATGACGAACTCGTTGGCGCCGCCGTGCAGCGGGCCCTTGAGGGCGCCGATGGCACCGGTGATCGCGGAGTACACGTCCGAACGGGTGGAGGTGATGACGCGACCGGTGAAGGTGGAGGCGTTGAAGGAGTGCTCCGCGTAGAGGATGAGGGACTTCTCGAAGTCGCGGACGTCATCCGGGTTGGAGGCCGGGGAATCCTCGTCGTTGCCGAAGACCATGGACAGCAGGTTGTGGGCGACCGACTTGTCCGGGTCCGGGGCGACGATGTCCTTGCCCTGGCGACGACGGATGTCCATGGCCAGCACCATCGGCAGCTGGGCGAGGAGGTTGTGGCCGACGTGGGTGATGTGGTCGGCGTCCGGGGTGAAGTGCTCCGCGTCCTTGGTGCCCATGTAGGACACGGCGGTGCGCATGACGTCCATCGGGTGGCAGTCGGTCGGCAGGGAGTGGATGAGGGCGATGAGGCCCGGATCGAGCTTGCGGTAGGAACGGCCGCGCTTGTTGAACTCGGCGAGCTGCTCCTCGGTCGGCAGCTCACCGTTCCACAGCAGGTAGAAGACCTCCTCGAAGGAGCACTCGGCCACCAGATCCTGGACGGCGTACCCGCGGTAGGTCAGGGAGTTGGTCTCCGGCATGACCTTGGACACGGCGGTGTAATCGGCGATGACTCCGTAGAGTCCCTTGCGGACCTCAGGGTTGTTGTTCTCGGACTTCGCGGACTTATCGGACATGGTGCTCATCCCCTTTCAAGGGCTGTTTCGTGGTGGGTGTCAGTTCTGGAAGGTGGGCTGGTAGGTGTCCGCCGAGTAGGTGAACACCTCCTGGTCGAAGGCGTTGTACTCGTTGTAGCGGAGCAGTTCGTAGAGGCGGGAGCGGTGCTGCATGCGGTCGACCCACCCGGTCTGGGTGCCGGTGGCGGCGATCTCGGCGAGCGCCTCCTCCACCTGGCCCATCGCGATGCGCAGGGTGGTCACCGGGTAGATCACGGCGTTGAAGCCGAGGTCCTCCAGCTGCTTCGCGCTGAGCAGTTCGGACTTGCCGAATTCCGTCATGTTCGCCAGGAGGGGCACGTCGACGGCCGCGCGGAACTTCTCGAAGTCCGCCGGGGTGTGCAGCGCCTCGGTGAAGATGAGGTCCGCGCCGGCGTCGGCGTAGGCCTTGGCGCGCTCGATGGCGGAGTCGATGCCCTCGACGCCGGCGGCGTCGGTGCGGGCGCAGATGACGAACTGGTCGTCGCGCCGCTCGTTGACCGCCGCCGTGATCCGCCGCAGCATGAGTTCGGTGGGCACGACCTCCTTGCCGTCGAGGTGGCCGCAGCGCTTCGGGTTGACCTGGTCCTCGAGGTGGCAGCCGGCGACCCCGGCGTCCTCGAACTCGGAGATGGTGCGGGCCGCGGACATGGGCTCACCGAAGCCGGTGTCGGCGTCGACGAGCACGGGCAGGTCGGTGACGCGGGCGATCTGGCGGGAGCGGTGGGCGACCTCCGTGAGGGTGGTCAGTCCGATGTCCGGCAGGGCCAGGTCGGCGGCGACGACGGCGCCGGAGACGTACACGCCCTCGAAGCCGGCCTCCTGGATGGCGCGCGCCACCAGCGGCGAGAACGCGCCCGGGAACTTCTGGATCTTCCCGCTGTTGAGGCCGTCCCGGAATGCTTGACGACGCTCCGTCGGGGTCACCGTCGAGGAGAACAGGCCGGCCATCAGAACAGACCCTCGCCCACGGTGGGAGCCTGCGCGAGGACGTCCTCGTCGATCTCGATGTTGAGCTCGGCCAGGTCGGTGAGGTTCTCCAGGTTCTCCGCGGCCGCGAGGAAGCGGTCCTGCTCCTCCCGGGAGACGACACCCTCGCACAGGGTGCGGAACTTGGCGATGTACTGCTCGCGGGCGAAGGGGCGGGCGCCGAGCGGGTGGGCGTCGGCGACGGCCAGCTCATCCTCGACGACGGTGCCGTCGGTGAAGGTGATGACGGCCTTGGCACCGAAGGCCTTCTCGTTCGGGTCGGTGGAGTGGTAGCGGCGGGTCCACTCCGGGTCCTCGACGGTGGAGATCTTGTGCCACAGCTCGATGGTCTCCGGGCGGTTGGCGCGCTCCGGGGCGTAGGAGCGCTCGTGGTGCCAGTCGCGGTCCTCGAGTGCCACGGCGAAGATGTACATGATCGAGTGGTCGAGGGTCTCGCGGGAGGCCTGCGGGTCGAACTTCTGCGGGTCGTTCGAACCGGTGCCGATGACGTAGTGGGTGTGGTGCGAGGTGTGCAGGACGATGGACTCGACGTCGGCCAGGTCCTTGCCCTCCGCAGCCAGCTTCTCGCCCATGCGGCGGGCCAGGTCGATCGGGGCCTGGGACTGGTACTCGGCGGAGTGCTCCTTGGTGTAGGTGTCGAGGATGCCGCGCTTCTCCTCGCCCTCGGCCGGCAGCGGGACGGTGTACTCGTGGCCCGGGCCGGAGAGCAGCCACGCGATGACGCCGTCCTCACCCTCCCAGATCGGGGACGGGGCACCCTCGCCGCGCATGGCACGGTCGACGGCCTCGATGGCCATCTTGCCGGCGAAGGCCGGGGCGAAGGCCTTCCAGGAGGAGATCTCGCCCTTGCGGGACTGGCGGGTGGCGGTGGTGGTGTGCAGCGCCTGGCCGATGGCCTGGTAGATCGTCTCGACGTCGAGGTCGAGGAGGGTGCCGATGCCGGCCGCCGCGGAGGGGCCGAGGTGGGCGACGTGGTCGATCTTGTGCTCGTGGAGGCAGATGCCGCGGACCAGGTCGACCTGGATCTCGTAGCCGGTGGCCAGGCCGCGGATGAGCTCGCGGCCCCCCTTGCCGGCCTGCTGGGCGGCGGCGAGGATCGGCGGGATGTTGTCGCCCGGGTGGGAGTAGTCGGCGGCGAGGAAGGTGTCGTGGAAGTCGAGCTCACGGACGGCGGTGCCGTTGGCCAGGGCGGCCCACTC
>ERZ1032871.147-NODE-147-length-10657-cov-8.309376_pt1 | contig 10657 bp, 6 predicted proteins | sample MGYA00519026_ERZ1032871 | MGnify/ENA primary metagenome ERZ1032871 (study PRJEB33719, sample SAMN04262510) | wastewater metagenome | biome: rural village; feature: composting latrine chamber; material: composting feces with ash | place: El Salvador | collected...
CAAGGACGACTAAGTTGGGAACCCATTAACCGGGGTCTCAGGAAGGATCAAGAAAAGGCGGCCGAGGAGTACGGCGAGGCCAATGGCGGCCGGTTGCCCGTGCCGCTGGTCGCCCCGCTGGATGAGGCGGCCAACGTGGTGCGGTGGCCGCAGCTGCCGCGCCTGTATTCCCACTACGGGTCGCGGTCCATCATTCTGATGACGATTCTCCAGTCGTACGCCCAGGGCGTCAGCGTGTGGGGCGAGGAAGGCATGGAGGCGCTGTGGTCGGCGTCGGCGATCCTCATGTACGGCGGTGGCGTGCGCGATGAGCGAATGTTGCAGAAGCTCGAAGCCCTCATCGGTGACGCCGAGGAGCAGACGAGGTCGGTGTCGCGGTCGGCGGATGGCCGGTCGGTGTCGCAGTCGGTGCGGGAGAAGAAGATCCTCACCGTCGCGGAGCTGGCGTCGCTGGAGGCCGGCCGGGCGGTGGTGTTCGCCTCGAAGCGGCGGCCGATCATCGCGCAGCTGGAGCCGTGGTGGGAGCGATCGTGGCCACGGGAGATCAAGGAACGGCTCGGCGCGGATGTCCCGGTCGTTGAGGAGGAGGCACGGTGAGCACCGAAACCCAGTTCAGTTCCGTCTATGAGTTCGTCGACAACTTCCTGGTCGTGATGTACCCGACGACGCAGGTGCGGGCCGACGACGTGCGGTGGACGAGCCGGTGGTGGGCGCACCCGGAAGCGGTGATGCGGTTGACGGCGCTGTGGATGCGCTACGAGCAGCTGCGCCAGGCCGAGCCGGCGACGTACATCGAGACATTTCTTCGTGGCCACGGGGATTACCACATGGCTCGGCTCATGGCGCCCGAGGGCGTTTTCGACGATTGCCGGCGCACGGACATGCCGTCGCTGCCGCTGAAGAGTGACCCCGTCAACGGGGAGAAGGAGAAGTAGATCATGGCGACGGTCAGGGATGTGGATGCGGCGCTGGCGCGGGCTCTGCGGGTGATGCGGGCGGTGGCCATGCGCTCGCGTGCGCAGGTGCGGCCGCGCGCGATGGAACCGGGCCGCAACAGCGTTCGCAGAATGACGGCCGGTCGGCTCGTCGTTGAATCGGTGCGTCAGTCCGTGGCCACGGGGCTTGCTGCCGGGGTCGTCGGCGGCGTGCTCGCGGAGGAGTTCTCCCGTCGTGGGCTGGACGAGTGCCGTCAGTGCCATGAGTCGGGGCAGATGGATGATGCGGAGATTCAGGACGTCGACGATCGCGTGGCCACGGGGCTTGGGGCGCTGGCGGTGATGGAGTCGTGGGATGCCGTTGCCGGTGGCCTGGCCGATACCCTGGATCTTCAGGTCTCGGAGATGGGGGAGGCCGGCGGGGAGGTCGAGGAGTTCCGGGAGGTGACGGCGTTGACGTCGGCGGAGGTGGTGGAGGATCTGTCGCAGGCCGGGGCTGGCGTGGATGCGGTGGCTGCGGCCGTGGAGGTCGGCGACTTTGTTCGTGACCCGTCGGCGGTGCTTGCTGAGCAGTCGGCGATGGGGCCGTCGGAGTCGGTGACGACGGCGTTGGGTGCGGATGCGGCTCAGGTGCTCGATCAGCCTCGGAGTTTGGAGCTGTAGGCGTCTGGGAGTCTTCCCCGTGTGAACCGGTGGTGGGCCGTGTGGCAAAAGGTCACGGGGTCGGGCACGCGGGTGCGAGTAAGAGCGTTGTGAACTGCGGGGGTGACGCCGAACTGCCCTTGTTTTCTCCAACAGGGTTTCCGACGGGGGAGGCGACGGCAGTAGGAAGCTTCCTGCGGCTCAATACCTGGGCCGAGGAGTGCAGAGCTTGATTTCATCGGCGCTGAGTTAAGCTGAGGAAGTGACTTCCTCGACTTTGCAGCGGCCCGACCGCGCCACCATTTCCCGAGACCTCGACGAGTTCAAGGCTCGGTGGCGCACCCGTCTCGATGGATGGGCCGACGCCGGGGAGACCCGGATCGAGGAGAAATACGCACAGTCATTCTGGTCTGAGCTGCTGGCCTGTTTCGGGGTGACCGCCTCCCGCATGGACTTGTTCGAGCAAGACGCGCGACGCGGCTCGACGGGTGGGCTGGGCAAGATCGACCTGTTCTGGCCGGGGATGGTCATCGGTGAGGCGAAGTCGCCCGGCAAAGACCTTGATGCCGCGCTGGCGCAGGCACGCGATTACCTCCAGGGCGGCCTGGTCACAGACACCGAGCAGCCCCGGTACATGCTGGCCAGTGACTTCGAGAACATCCGTCTGGTGCGGCTGGGTGCTCCGGATCAGCGGTTCGATGTCGCGTTCACGCTGGCGGAGGTCACCGACTATGTCGATCAGCTGAAGTTCCTCGCCGGCTATGACGAGATCACCCATGAGGAGCAGGAAGAGGCGTCGCTGAAGGCGTCGAAGCTGATGGCCAATCTCTTCGTGGCCATCGTCGGCGAAGACGTCGACGAGGAGGTCGGTGACGAGGCGCCGACCAACCCTGAGGACGAGGACGCTGCGGTGCAGCAGACCTCGATGTACCTGACCCGCCTGTTGTTCCTGATGTTCGGTGATGACGCCGGATTGTGGGAACAGGACATCTTCTACCGTTTCGTGTTGGAGCACACGAACAGCGAGAACCTGGGCAGCCAGTTGGCGGCGTTGTTCGAGGTGCTGAACACCCCCGAGTCCCGGCGCAAGCGGGTGCCGGCGTCGATGGCGAAGTTCCCTTACGTCAACGGGTCGATCTTTGCCGAGACGATGCCCACCCAGTTCTTCAGTCCCGCTATGCGCGAGGCGCTGCTCAATGCCTGCCGGTTCCATTGGGCCAATATCTCGCCGGCAATCTTCGGTTCCCTGTTCCAGCTGGTGAAGTCGAAGGAAGCACGTCGTAGCGACGGTGAGCACTACACCAGCGAGAAGAACATCCTGAAGACGCTGGGGCCGTTGTTCCTCGAACAGGCGCGCGCGGAGGCTGACCGCTTGATCGGTGCGAAGTCGACGCCGGTGTCGAAGTTGCGGGAGTTCCGCGATCGCCTTGCCGATTACGTCTTCCTTGACCCCGCGTGCGGTTCGGGCAACTTCCTCATTGTTGCCTACCGTGAGCTGCGGAAGATTGAGACGGACATCATCGTCGCCATTCGCGAACGTGAGGGCGAGGCTGGAATGTCCCTCGATGCAACCTGGGAACAGAAGCTGTCGATCGGACAGTTCTACGGCGTCGAGCTGAACTGGTGGCCGGCTCGGATCGCGGAGACTGCGATGTTCCTCGTTGACCACCAGGCAAACCGTGAACTGGCCGCCCGGATCGGCAATGCCCCGGAGCGCCTGCCTATTGCAATCACGGCGCACATCACCCACGGCAACGCACTGGCACTGGACTGGCGTGAGCTGTTGCCCAAGACCAATGGCCAGACCTTCGTGTTTGGCAACCCTCCCTTCATCGGCCAGTACACCAAGACCGACGAACAGGGCGATGACATGCGCCGGGTCTGGGGCGCTGACTATGACGGGTACCTTGACTACGTCACCGGCTGGCATGCCCAGACAATGAAATTGTTGGCAGAACGCCCCGGCGAGTTCGCCTACGTGACAACGAACTCGATCACGCAAGGTCAGCCCGTGCCGGCCTTGTTCGGGCCGTTGTACCGGGAAGGATGGCGGATCAAGTTCGCCCACCGCACCTTTGCCTGGGACTCCGAAGCTCCCGGCAAGGCTGCGGTGCACTGCGTCATCGTTGGTTTCACCCGCGACCGAGGTGTGAAGCAGCGCTTGTGGGACTACCCGCAGGTCAACGGCGAACCCGTGGCTATGCTCGTTGAGCAAGGTATTAACGCCTACCTCGTTGACGGGCCTTGGGTCTTGGTCAAGAAGTCCAACAAGCTTCTCTCCCCGGAACTGGGAAACGTTTCTTATGGCTCCAAACCAGCTGACGGCGGCCACCTCGTTCCTAAAGCGGGCTCGCCCCGACCCGTCAATGATCCCGTCGCGATGAAATATGTCCGCCGCTTCATCGGAGCCAAAGAGTTGCTCCACGACACCGACCGATGGTGCTTCTGGATGGCCGACGACGACTTTGACCCGAGTGACGTGCGAAGCTCAGCAGAGCTCAAACGACGTGTCGAAGGCTGCAAGCAGTTCCGCGAAGCAAGTTTGAAAGCAGCTACCCGTGAACTAGCCGCAACACCGCACATATTCGTGGAGATTCGGCCCACCAGTTCCTCCTACCTTGCGGTACCCGCGCACGTGAGCGAGAGTCGCCGTTACTTTCTCGCTCAGCGATTCGGCCCAGAAGTCATTTGTGGAAACGCCAATTTTATGATCGACGATCCAAATGGTCTTCAGTTCGCTCTCATTTCGTCGTCGATGTTCATCACTTGGCAACGTACGGTTGGGGGACGACTTGAGTCCCGGTTGAGGTTCGCGAATACCTTGACGTGGAATACCTTCCCGCTTCCGAAACTCGACGACAAGACGCGCCAGCGGATCATCAAGGCCGGCCAGAAGGTACTCGACGCCCGTGCCCTGCATCCCGAGCGGTCACTGGCTGACCACTACAACCCGCTGTCGATGGCACCGGAACTGGTCAAGGCCCACAACGACCTCGACCGCGAGGTCGACAAGGCGATGGGGGCTCCCCGCAAACTCACGACCGAACGTCAGCGGCAGGAGATCCTGTTTTCCAACTACGCACGCATGACCCGCGAGTCCTGAGCGCCCGGCTACAGCTCGCGGCCCTCATCGCGGTTGACCGAGTTGCGGTGTAGCTGTGACTCGGCGTCGTCGACGTCGGCCTGGCCAGTCGGGGCGGCTGGTCGCGCGCCGGCATGGGCAGTCATGTGCGCCATTGCGTCGGCGAAAGCAGCGGGCATTCCCGGCATCGACGCGGCGAGCGGCGGGGTCGTGGCCACGGGCTCAGCAGGCTTCTCCTCGGCGTTGGCCAACGTTGAGCGGGTCGCCCTCAGCCACTCGTCAAGCTGACGGTCAGACCCGGATGTCGGCGGGGGAGGGAAGGGAAGGGGGGTAGATGAACCCTTGTCGCCATTCGTCACATGACGAATTCGGAAGGCGATGAGCCGGTCAAAGTCGGCGGCATCGTCGATCGCAGTGGTCGCGGCCTCCATCAGCGTGCGGGGATCAATGCCGGCGGCCAGCGCGTCACGCCATGCCGCGCGGATAGCCGGCCCCTCGCCGATGTCTTTGGCCCATGCCTGCGGTAGCTGGTCGAGGGCTTCGGGAAGGTGGTCGTCGATGAAGCGGTTCGTCGCGATGTCGATTCCGTGGAGCCACAGGGCCCGCAGGCGATCGGGGGAGTGGATCTCGTCGATGTTGTCCAGCAGCGTGTCGCTGGCGGCGAGCTGGCGTCGATCGCGGGCGACAGCGGCGGCGACAACGTCGGTCGGTGCCGGAGCGCCTGTGTTCCCCGCCAGGTGGTAGTGGCTGTCCTCGGCGTCCTCATCGAGCGGGGTTTCGCACACCGAGTAGATCCGGTTCTCGTGCTTGCCGCGAGTCGTGGCCACATACAGGCCAGCTCTGTCAACGGAGTCGTCGATGATCGCGTGGGTGACGTCGACGGTTGCTCCCTGTGAACGGTGCACGGTCGCGCCATAGCCCAGGTGCGTCGATGACGAGACGTAGGACGCTGGGAGGATCTGACGGTCACCGGACTTGGTGTGGCGTACCACGAGGCTGCCGTCGTCTCGGATGTCCTCAATGGTCATGATGTCGCCGTTGATGACTCGGCCTGCGACGCCATCGGTATGTGGGCGGAAGACGGTGTTGGTGCGGCAGATGATGGTGTCGCCGAGGCCGGCAACGTCGCCGCGTGCCAGCGTCACCTCGCGGGTGGTGTCCACGGCGCCGGAGTCGATGCGGTGGGCACGGATGATCTCGTTGATCGTGTCGACGTCATGGTTGGTCGGGGCGATGATCAATGCGTTGCGGCCGGCATCGATGTCGGCGAGGTAGGCGTCGACGGCGTTGACGATCATGGTCTCGCGGCGCCCGCCGGTGATCCACCCGCGTTCGTCGTACAGCGCGACACCGGAGGTATCGCCGTTGCGGATCGCCAAGCTCGCGGCGGCCTGCTCGGTGTCACGGCCCTTGGCAAAACGCATGACCTCCGACAACTCAACGGTGCGCGCGCGGCGACACATGGCGTTGAACAATCCGCCGCCGTCGACGGCGTCGAGCTGCATCGGATCGCCGATGAACCGCACGACCGCACCCGTGTGGTGGGCGATCTCGATCAGGGCTGCGATGTTCTTCGTCGACGCCATGCCGGCCTCGTCGACGAGCAGCATGTCGCCGGGTTTGATCTCGACGGGCAGCGCCGAAGGATCTCGGCCGGGCCGATTCGGGTTGTTTCCCAGCCACGTGTGGGTCAGAGAGTCGATCGTGGTGGCCTGCGATCCGATGTCGTCGGACAGCACTCGGGCGGCCGCTGCCGACGGCGCCAAGCCGATCAAGTTGCGGCCGGAGTCGCGCCAAACCTCGGCGACGATCTTCATCGAGGTCGTCTTGCCGGTACCCGCCGGGCCGACACCGGTGGCCGCCAACGTGCCACACGTGAGCAGATGGCGGGCGAGTTCTTCCTGTCCGCTGTTAAGCGAGAACCCCTCGGTGCGGGTGTGCTCGGCGAGCGCGCGATCAATCGCCTCGGTGCTGGCGAAGATCGCGGTCGGCTCCTCGACGGCGTCGAGCGCTCGGGCTTCTGCCTCCAAAATCGCGGCGGTGGTGAACTGCTCGGAGTTGAGACGGTGGTCGATTCCGCGTCCATCGTCAGCACGCAGTGCTGCCGGCAGCGTCTCCAGCTCGTCGGCGGACAGATCGATTGCCCACCGGTCGAAGATCGAATCCATGACGGCGGAGTGCGCAGCGGAGCGGTCGACGGCGCCGAAACGAAAGCCCTTCAGTGCGGTGGAGATGGCGGTATCGATGTGGCTGCGGCGGAAAACCGGGCGGCCGTCCGTGACCTGCGAGACGATACGTTCCGCCAATTCGGCTGCATGATCGTCGACGGAGAACAGCGGGCGTTGCGCCTTCGCGGAGCCCTGCGCGACAGCATCGACAGCATCGAGAAGTTCATCACCTCGATGGTGCTTAGTGACTTCCTCGGCCCACTGCGCGCGCAAATCCGCCAACGATTCCGCCGGCTTCTTCGCGTCACGGGTCTCCAGGATCGCGGCCTGCCACATCTCCTTGGCCACCAGTTTCGACGGCGCGGTGCCGTAGCGATCGGTGTACTCGGCGACCATGCGCTCATAGACCGGGCGCGCGAGGGTCCGCCGCTTTGAGAACAGGGTGATCAGTTCTTGCGGAACCCCGGCGACTTCCCAGACCGGCGCCTTGCCGGCTTCACGCGGAGACGCGACGAACTCCAGGCCCAGCCGTTCGGCGAGCAGGTCCTGGATTGCGACGTCGTAGCGCGCGGAAATTGTCTGATGGTGGGCGAAGATCGGCTGCCCGTCGAGCGCCTTCCACGACCCATCCTCGGCCTGCACCTTGTTGGAGATCAGCACGTGCGAATGCAAATCCGGGTCACCGGTGCGGGTGTCGAAGTGCGTGAACTCGGCAGCGTTGAGTCCACGGGTTGCGACCTGTTCGATGCCTCCTGCACCTCGTCGTGTGCGTGCAACGTTGTCCTCGACCCACCGCAGCGTGTCGGCGACGGCGTCGTGGTGGCAGCGGGCGATGGCGTTGGCGGTGTCTTCGTCGGCCAGCGCCCACAGCACACTGATGGACTTGGTGGGGGAGAAGGTGAAGTCGTAGCCGGCGACCGCCTGGCGCACTTGGTTCTTCTGCTGGTTGACCCATGCTGTGACGTCGGCGCCGGGTGCGTGCGTGTATCCGGTGGCGTCCTCGTAGAACTTCCGGCCGATCTTCTGCGCCATCTCGGAGCGGTCGGCGTCGGTGGGGCGGTGACCATGAAGGTGCTTGAAGCGCTTCTCGGCGTCGCGCAGCGCATTCAATACGGGGATGTCGTTGGTGTAGATCGCAAATTGCCGGCCGATCAGATAGTCACGCTTGTCGGGGTTGGCGGCGATCATCTCGTCAGCGTCCGGGTGGATGCCCTCGCCGTAGAGTGCGGCCATCTGTGCCTCGTCGATGACACGGCCGGCGACGACGGACTCGGAGTTGAAGCCGGTCAGTCCACGGCCGATCCAGCGTCCGGGGGGAGTGCCCTTGGCCTGGTAGTAGCCGGCCAGGGTGTCGGCCTGGGACGGTGCGTCGTTGGTCGCAACCGAGCGCAGCAGGTACTGGTAGCCAGTACCCGCGTGCACCGCCCGCAGACTCATCATGAGGCCTAGCGTACACGTCAACCCCCGATCTCACTACGAGTGCATACTGTGTATGGCTCTTTTGGGGCTTTTCTAGGTCAGCGAGCGTGCGAGCTGACCTAGCGGCTGGTCGGGGTGTTGTGTGAGGTTTGGGGTCGGCTTAGCGTCAGGGCCATGACGGAAAAGAAGCTGAAAAAGGTGTCGCGGTCGACTGTTGCGAGGCAGCGGGCGCGGGAGGCAATGCGGGTGGAGGCTGCCCGCCAGAAGCGGATGGAGACGGCCCTGGTGTCGGCATTTTCCGCCGTGGGCGCGCATGAAGACGCGATGATCAAGCTCGGCGAGGCGGTCGTGGAACTCCGCGAGATCGGTGAGTCCAATGCGTCGATCGCTGACCGGCTGGGCGTCGAGCGGCGGGTGGTCTCTGAGGCGTGGGCGCTGTGCCGGCCTGAGGGGGAACCGGATAATGACGACGCCGTCGCGGATGGGGAAGACGGGGCGACTGCCGAAGACGGCACTCCCCGTCATGAGCATGACTAGCGCCGTGGCGCAGGGCGGGGTCGGGCTGGCGGTCTATTCGCCAACGCGGCTGGAGATCTACCTTGCGACGCTGAGTTTCGTCGTTGCGGGGCGTGCTTGTTTGGCGCGATGGATGACTCTGGGCGTGGTGGCAGCAGGGAGAGGTGGAGGCCCGTCGGCTTGTTTGGGGCGACGGTGCTCCTCGTCCTGGCCGGGAACCTTCTGCTGACCGAACTTCGCGTCGTTGGAATTGTGGATCTGGCAGTCGGCTTAGTTGGCGTGCTCGTCGTGACTCTTTGGGTGTTGCCGGCTGTCGAGATGCACGTTTGGTGTGGTGGCTTTAGGCTCAAGCTCGCCGCCTACCCCCCGAGGGCGGCAGGCGGCCCGCCGGTCGAGCACTGCTCCCGGCGGGCCCCACTTGTTTGGAAGGGTGCGCGACTTCGACAGACTGACCGCAGACGCTATTCGTCAAGATTCTGACGCCAAGGGGCCTTTTCATCGGCCAGCGTATCGAGAATGAACTCGCACCAAGTTCGTGCGGCGTTGACCGCGAGCCGAGCATGGCGCACCCCTAGGCCGGATCGTGGGGCAACGCCTCCGTGGCCGGTACCAAATCCTGCGTTGCGCAACTCGGCTACCCCCGAGGCGATAGTGGTGGTAGCTCCAAGGATCTTCTTGACAGAGTCCGTCCCGTCAGGTCCAACCTTGGCCTGCGTTGGGTGAACTTGGAGTTGTTCCTGGGCACGCCGAACGAGTGCGAGCAATTGTTCCTGGCCCGTGATCCGGTACCCCGTCTGATTCAGCACAAGCTTGGCTGTGCTCTCGATCAGCTCCTTGGCCGATCCAATTGCTTGAGCGGGGTCTTGATTGACGACGGCGCGGGTGATGCGGTCGAGATGATCCTGAATAACACTCGGGTCAGTGAGAACGTCGAGGGAGTTCACAACTACAGGGCCGAGTCGATCCGCCACGAACTGTCCATCATCCGTTACCGTCACCCCGTCTTTCGCGAAGAGTCGCCGTATCCGTTCACGTTCGCTGTCCGAGAGACCGAATGGCTCGGTATCCGAGAACATTGGTCTGACTGCGACCTCGAAAACGCGAAGGGCTCGGCGAACGTGGCCTGGATCTGTCCAATCAACCTGATTGATGTACCCCTGGAAGCGAGTCTTGCGCTGGCCTCCAACGGGTGGGGGATCTTCTGCTACAGCTGGAAAATCTTCGTCCTGCCACATCTGATCGATCTCGCCGAGTGTTGTGTTGCTCATGAGATCCCGGATCGCGTGCGCGGCGCGATCGCTCAGGAGAATCCGTTCAGTCATGCTCAAAGTCTACGGATGGTAGGCGAAGCGACGAACAGCTCCCGTCGTCCGCATCTTGTAACAGACGCGAGGAGTACGGATCGGCCCAAGGCGTTCGATTAATTGGCTCCGGCCAGTCAGTTTTCCCGTGTCGAAGTGGTATTCACATCTGACTCAGGACACGTCCGATCGTTCGCCGGGATACGACAAACAGTTCGGCAATCTCTGAACGTGAGTGGTGACCACTTGCGGCTAACTCGCGGAAGTGACGTTGCTGGGCTGCACTGAGTTTCGGCCGCCGGCCTTTGAGCTTTCCCTGAGCCTTGGCGATGGCCATGCCCTCGCCGCCGTGCACGATTCTGGCCTGGCCAAACGGGGGCTTCAGTCAACAAGGCGGCTTACCGCCGCGTTAGCTTCGCCTGTTGGTCACCAGCAGGGCGCTACATCTCCATGCCCGGCTTCGAATCAGCGGCGTGGGGGTGCTCGTCCGGTTCGACGGCGCCGAGATTCAACGCGAACTGGCCGTCGGACATGGCGGAGTGCATCGTGGACATCGCGTCTTCGAAACTCCGGGGCGTGGGTGTGGCGGCTGCC
>ERZ1032871.148-NODE-148-length-10626-cov-8.873238_pt1 | contig 10626 bp, 8 predicted proteins | sample MGYA00519026_ERZ1032871 | MGnify/ENA primary metagenome ERZ1032871 (study PRJEB33719, sample SAMN04262510) | wastewater metagenome | biome: rural village; feature: composting latrine chamber; material: composting feces with ash | place: El Salvador | collected...
ACCATTTCTCGTTTTGAGGAAGTACGATGCTTGCATCTCTGATAAATCGTCCGCATACCCTTTCGCAATACCGAAAGGTTCGATAAGTTTGTCAATTTTATTTTGATAGAGATCAACAACAACCAAGTCTAGCGCGTCTTTAATCAGTTCGTTTGTTTTGGCCGCTTGGTTCTCGTTACTTTCCGTATAAACAATGTTGATACGTAACCCTGAGTTGCCAATCATATCTTGCAAAAGCGCGTTAATACTCTCCACCCGGCTTAACCCGTGAATGAAAATAACATCCCCGTTTTTTAGACTTGGAAGTAAGATATTTAAGTACGAAATCATCATCACATTCGTTGTTGAGTCACCCGTATTGGTGATTGCCCCGACACTCAACCCTGTTAAGTCAACCACACGATATTTCTTATCTAAGAAGTCATCGATGATTGGGTCTGTGGTTGTATCAAGTGCCGGAACGGTTGGCAAGATATTGCTGTTGATGATGATGTCTAATTCAGCGAGTGCATTGGCTAGGTGTCGATCCTTATTTGATTTTCGTTGTTGAGCAATCCATCCACCGAAATCGGATAGTGTTTTATACTGCTCGTGTTTACCAATCAACCGGATATTGTCCAAGTTTTGCATCGCATTGGTGGAATAATATTTATTCGCAATAAAGAAATTGGTGAGGATCTGCTTCGTCACCGCGGCAAAATCATCTGTTGTTGAGATTTTATCCACATCACGGTATTGTGACAGAAGTGCCACGATATTATCTAAGTGTGTTGAAAAGCGACCAACAATACGGGACGGATCTTCATCCAATCCGCTATTGCCAATCACTTCTAAAATATTCAACAACCCTTTGGATACGTCGAGTGCGACCTTATTCTCTGGATGAAGCCCAAATGACATCAGTTGCTCAATTGACCTCGATTGGTCAAGTACAAAATGTGTAACCGACTGACCATCCAACAAATAAGAGCGTGAAATCGCTTGTGACCAGTATATCTGACTCGATAGATTTTGCAACGCTTCTGGCATATGATCACCTGCCAAAGTGTATGTTTTGTTCATCGTGTCATTTCCGACGATGAGTCCTCGTGAATGTTGCAACGGGTAGGCCGCATGGGCACGAATCATCTTTCCGACCGACACGCCGATATACTCACTATTCTCCGAACGGTCACCACCTGAATCAACAAACATAGCTGATATCGCTGCATCGGTTGTTGTCATCTCTGTATAGACGTCCTTGTTCTTGTTCGCTGGGTTCGGACCATACAAGATGAAGGGTTGGAGCTGTTTGTTAATATCGAGCTCATAACTCAATCCTCGTGTCTCATCATTTCCACGGAGGTGCGTTTGTACAACATCCATCGCTTTTTCAAGTGATCGTTCATCAGGCGCGGTGATAATTGCTTCTGCTCCGAATGCCATTACACCATCACCTGTATCTAATGCATCAATCAATCCCATGTCATGTCTGACAAAAGCTGATTGCGCCTTCTGGTTCTTGCTGTTAGTTGATGACAAGATGGCTAGCCTTCGGCGATTGGTAATCCGCTTCTTGGCGACATGGTCATCGACCTTTTCGAAATGTCTTGTAAACGTGACTAATATATTTGGGTCTAAGGCGTCCAGCCTTTGTGTGATATCCCATAGCACCGTTGACCAATCCATCGATAACGCTTTTGATTGGTTGGTGCGAATAATCAATTTCAAAATGACAGATAGAGCGACCTCTTCATGTTCGACTTCGTATGTATGCCTGCCTGCAACAGGCGTTAATGGATAAATACGATTCTGTGTCGATTCGGTGCTCGACATAAAATTATGAGGTTTCATTAAGTTTAAGTCTGTCAGCCTTGGCTTTGTATTCGTTCGAGCTCTTACGCGACGCTTCTTCTTATTAAGATTTTTCTTCGCCCTCCAGGTAACAGCTTTCGTGGCCAATACGATTGAACAGATACACCCGATATGGAGGTACGTCATGCGTCACCACCGAATGCCCACCACCGTGCTCGGCCTGCTGGCGGCCACGGCGCTGGTCGCGTGTACTCCCGCCGACAATAGCGCCGCGCCCGGCACCAGCGAACCCCCGGCCACCGTCAGCACCGTGACCAGCACCGCCGGGACCCGCAGCCCGGACCCCACCCCGCCGGGCACCACCCCGACCGCCCCGGAGGACGACTGCACCTCCGGCGATCTCGCGGACAGCGAATTCGGCGGGCACCTGCGCACGAACCGCATCCTCACCAGCACCTCGGAGTATTTCCACTTCCGGATCCAGGAGAACGCCTACGACTCCTGCCGTGACCTCAGCTGGGTGCTTCTCGACGGCTCCATCGGCGACATCAACGGAGACAACGCCCGCCCGGCCGGGACGGTCGTGCTGTTCACCGGCGACGGCCTGGTGTTCAACTACCAGCCGCCCCTGTACGCGGGCGTCGAGAATATGGAGCGTCTCGACGAGAACGCCGCGCTCATCACGTGGCGGCACAACCAGGACCCGCGCACGTCCGAGGAGTCCTACTCCCTGGAGAACGACCACCTCGAGCTCGTCAGCTACACCACCCCGGATGACCTGCGCGGGAGCGTCCCGGTCATCGACTTCCGTAACCCGCCCCTCGACTCGCAGGCGGGACTGCCCCCGGCCGGCAACGCCCACGGCAGCCCCTACGCCGCCGAGATGTCCGCCGGCCGCTACCTCCTGCCGCTCAACAACGAGCACACCCTCCAGTGCGACCTCGGGCACGACGACGGCCGCATCGCCGACTGCCACGCGCTCTTCGCGGCCCACTGGGACGACGACGGCGCCAACCACGTGACGTACACGATCTCCCCGGCGCGGGTGGAGACGGACACCACCACCGCCCCCGACCCGACCGGCCTGCCCTCCCTGGCGCGCGACAACATGTACAGGGTGGGGAACGCGGTGGTGGACCTGCGCGAACCGAACGTCGCGAAGATCGGTCTCGAACCCGGCCAGGGGGTCCACATCTCCCCCGGATACGTGGGGCCCTTCAACGACTGATCGGACATGATTTGACCCGCGTCGTAGTGTCTTAAGGCATGAAGTCCGACAACGTGGCACTGCGCTGGCTCATCGTCGCCCCCGCCTCCGTGCTACTCGGGCTGCTCTTCGCGTGGTGGAACGTGCCCGCCGGGTGGATCCTGGCGGGCATTCTCGCGTCCGGGGCCTCCGCGCTGCTCAGCGGGGTGGAGCTGCCGCTCAACAGGTTCGTCAACCGGGTGGGACGGGGCACGATCGGCATGCTCGCGGGCATCCCCCTCGCCGGGGTCGCGCTCGGAGAACTGGCCGGGTACCTGGCCCCGGGCCTGGTGGTGGCGCTCGTCGTGGTGGTGGCCGGCATCGTCGGCGGCCTGCTGCTGGCACGGACCGAACCGGAGATCTCCCGGGAGACGGGCGTGCTGTCGATGCTCGCCGGCGGGTCCTCGGTGATGCCGGTGCTGGCGAAGGAGCTGGGGGCGGACTTCCGCTACGTGGCCCTCTCGCAGTACCTGCGCCTGCTCGCGGTGTCGATGACGTTGCCGCTGGTCACCGCCTTCTTCACCACCCCGGCCGCCGCGGGTGGGGTGACTCCGCCGAGCGTGAACTGGTGGATGTTCCCCGTCGTGCTGCTCATCGCGTTCTTCGGCATGGACCTGGGCAAGTTCCTGCGCCTGCCCTCGCCGGGCATCTTCGGGCCGCTGGCCATCACGGTGGTGCTGGCGCTGACCCTGCCCGCCGGGTGGTCGCTGCAGCCGCCGGAGTTCTTCCGGGTGTTCGCCTTCCTGGTGGTCGGCTGGATGTGCGGCGGCGCGCTGTCGATGCCCGCGCTGCGCCTGTTCGCCCGCCAGCTGCCCGCGACGATCGTCTTCATCGTCGGCCTGTCCGCGGTCTGTGCGCTGCTGGCCGTCCCGATCATGCACTGGGTGGGCATCACGTACTTCGAGGCGTACCTGGCGACGAGCCCCGGCGTGATCGAGACCGCCCTGGCCCTGTCGTCGGAGGGTGGGGCCGGCCCGGCCGTCGTGGCGATCCAGCTCATCCGCCTGCTGGGCGTGCTGCTCATCGCGGGCTGGCTGCCGCAGATCCTGCGCTTCCTGCTGCGGGGCCGCGCCTGATGTGGCGCTGGGCGGTCGTCGCCCCGGCGTCGGTTGCCCTGGGGTGGCTGTTCTCCTTCTGGCAGGTGCCGGCGGCGTGGATCCTGGCGGCGATCATCGCGTCGGGCGCGATGGCCCTGGGCACCGGCCGGGAGCTCGACGTCCATGTCGGCGTCTACCGTTTCGGCCGCGGCGTCATCGGCATGCTCGCCGGCCTGCCGCTGGTGGGGATTCCGCTGGCGACGCTCGGCGGGCTGCTCGTCCCGGGGCTGCTCGTGGCGGTGGTGACGCTCGGCATCGGTATCGCGGGTGGACTGCTGTTGGCGCGTCGGGAAGCGGAGATCGCCCCCGAGACCGGCATCCTCTCCATGCTCGCCGGCGGGGCGTCGATCCTGCCGGTGGTGGCGAAGGAACTGGGTGCCGACTACCGCTTCGTCGCCCTCGCCCAGTACCTCCGCCTCCTCGCCGTCTCCATCTCCCTGCCGCTGGTAACGGCGTTCTTCCATCACCCTGGCGGCCAGTTCGTCGAGGCGCAGGGCGCGCAGCCGTGGCTCCTGGTGGTGGTCATCGCGGCGATCGCGTTCTTCGGTGAGGACCTGGGCCGCCTCGTGCGCCTACCGGTGCCGAGCGTGCTCGGCCCGCTGCTCATCACCGTCGCGCTCGGTCTGGCGCTGCCGCAGTGGTCCTTCCTGCCGCCGGAGCCCTTCCGCATCGCCGCCTTCCTGGCGATCGGCTGGCTGTGCGGCGGTGCTCTCTCCGTCCCGGCGTTGCGCGTCTTCGCCCGGCAGCTGCCCGCGACGGTGACGTTCATCGTCGTCGTCATCGCCGCGTGCGCCGCCACCGCCTTCCCCCTGGCCTGGTGGCTGGACATCACCTACTTCGAGGCCTACCTGGCGACCAGCCCGGGCGCGCTGGAGACGGTCCTCGCGTTGTCCTCGGAGGGCGGGGCCGGGCCGTCAGTGGTGGCGATCCAGCTCATCCGCCTGCTCACGCTGCTGGTCATCGCCGGGTACCTGCCCCGCCTGCTCAGGCGCTGATCGCCCGGTCCATCACCCACACGAGGATCTCACCGTCACCGCTCACCTCGAGCTTCTCGACGTCCCGACCCCGCAGCACATCACCCTCCTCGAGGGTGTGGCCGGCGGCGTCGACACGCCCCGCCATGACGTACAGGTGGACGTAGGCGGAACCGGGGACGGTGACGGGGGCGGCGTCGATAAGCGCCGTGTAGAGGGAGGCACCCGCGGTGCCGAGCGGCAGCGGGGAGCCCTCGCCGGCGACCTGCGTCAGACCCTGCCGGTCGGAGAAGTCGTGGCTGGTGTGCGCGGGCGTGGTCCCGAGCTCGTCCGCCGGCAGCCACGACTGCACGACCCGCACGGTGCGGCCGGAGGTGTAGCCCCCGGCGTTGACCTCCGAGTGGCGCACGCCGGACCCGGCAGAGATGTGCTGCGCCATGCCGGCGCGGACCTCGGTGATGTCGTCGGAGCCGGAGTCGCGGTGGTGGACGGCGCCGTCGATGACCCAGGTGACGATCTCGACGTCCTTGTGAAAGTGCATGTCGAAACCCTCGCCGGGTGAGACGGTGTCGTCGTTGTGGACGAGCAGCAGACCGAAGGCGTTGCCCTCGAGGTCGAAATTGCCGGTGGCCGGGAAGGACTGCCGCGAATCGACGGCGGCATCGCGCCAGCGGTCGCGCTCTCCGGAGCGGACGACGGTAAATGCTGTCATGTCACCTAGCTTAGCGGGTGCGGACCCCCATGCCACCCCCTACAGTGACGACCAGGGGGTTGGGACATGGGGACTGTCTACCGCGCCGCGCAACTCGCGGACCTGGGCATCGGGCGTCGCCAACGCGACGCACTGGTACGGGAGGGCCGACTGCACCGCGTTGAACACGGCGTCTACTGCACCGAACGCGCCGAAGGCGAGCTGCTGCTCAAGGCTGTGGCGGTGACGCGACCTCACCTGGTCTTCGCTGGCGCGACGGCACGCCAGATCTACGACGGGAAGACCATCACCACCCCACTGAAAGGGCAGGTGGCGAGGCCGAACACCTATCAGGACACCCCGCTGTTGACGGTCACCCAGGTGCGAGCCCTCCCCCACCGGACCGTCGACGGACACCGGGTGGTCACACCCCTCGCCGCCATCCGGGACCTGCTGGACACCGACACCTCGGCCGCGCGGGCTTTCCTGGAGAAGCACTACGCCGGACGGGAGGGCAACGCCACCCTGGCCGCGGATCTCCGACAGTTTCCGCGCGTGCCCGCTGCGCTGCACGACGTCATCGCGATGTCCTCCATTGCCTCCGACAGCGCATCAGAACGAACCCTCGCCAGGGCCCTGAAGAGAGCACTCAAGGACCGCGGCGTCACCGTCATCCAGAACCACAAAATCGGGTTCTACCATTGGGACTACGCCATCCCCGAGGCCAGAATCCTCATCGACCTCGACAGCTTCCGCTACCACGCGGCGCTGGCCAGCGGCGACAACGAATCCACTTTCATCATCGACCGCTGGAAAGCCAACGACGGGGCCCGCCGCGGCTGGCTGGTCCTGCATTACACCGGGGAATGCGTATACCGGCACGCGGACAAGGTCATCGAGCAGATCGTGGACACCGTCGTGTGGAGGCTCAACGGCGGGGGCCCGTCCAGCGACATCCTCCCCCAGCGCCTCAGCTTCGAGGACACGTCCGTGTTCAGATGGCACTTCACCCTCCGAGCGGGTGGCACCGCAGGGTGGTGGCAGGCCGACCGGACAAGTGCACCTGACGCAGGATCCGGAAAACCCCAGGACAGGGTCGAAACCGGGGTTTAACGTCAGGTCCAAACGCCCGCCGACACCGCACCTAGTCGAGCAGCTGCTCCCGCAGAATCGACATCGGGATGGAACCGAGGGAGAGCGCCTTCGAGTGGAACTCGGGCACGGTCATACCCTGGGCGACGGCGTCGTCCCGCGTCTGCTCCCAGAGACGCTGGCCCAGCGCGTAGGACGGGGCCTGGCCGGGCCAGCCGAGGTAGCGGTTGAGCTCGAAGCGCAGGTTGGCCTCGTCCATGGCGGTGTTCTCGCGGAGGAAGGCCTTGGCGTAGGTGGCGTCCCAGGTCATGGTGCCCTCGGGGACCTTCTTGCCCAGGTGGACGCCGATGTCGAGGACGACGCGGGCGGCGCGGAGACGCTGGGCGTCGAGAAGTCCCATGCGGGTGGCGGGATCCTCGTGGTGGCCGAGCTCCTCCATGAGCTGCTCGGCGTAGAGGGCCCAGCCCTCGCCGTGGCCGGAGTTCCAGCAGGCGACGCGGCGCCACAGGTTGAGGTTCTGGCGCTCGACGAGGGTCTGGCCGATCTGCAGGTGGTGGCCGGGGACACCCTCATGGAAGACGGTGGTCAGTTCCTGCCAGGTGTGGAACTTCTCCTGACCTGCGGGGACGGACCACCACATGCGGCCGGGGCGGGAGAAGTCGTCGGACGGCGGGGTGTAGAAGATGCCGCCGGTGCCGGCCGGGTCGATGCAGCACTCGATGGTCTGCACGGGCTCGGGGATGTCGAAGGCGGTGCCGTGGAGGGCGTCGACGGCCCGGTCGGCGGTCTTCTGCATCCACTCCAGCAGGGCGTCGGTGCCGTGCAGGGTGTAGTCCGGCTCGTCGTTGAGGCGGCGGAAGGCCTGGCGGACGTCGTCGGTGTCGTAGAGCTGGCGGGCGATGGCCTGCTGCTCGGCGTCGATCTCGTGGAGGCGCTCGAGGCCCCAGGTGTAGGCCTCGTCGAGGTCGACGGTGTCGCCGACGAAGAGGTGGGAGAAGCGCTGATAGCGCTCCCGGCCGACGGCATCCTCCTTGGGGGCGTGGGTGGCCAGCTGCTCGGAGAGCCAGTCGCCCATCTCCTCGAAGGCCTTCTTGGCGGTCCCGACCTCGGCGGAGTCCTTCTCCAGGCCGATGTCGTCGAGGAGGGAGGGCGATTCGACGAGGTCCTGACACTGGGAGTAGAGCTCGTCGATCTGGCGGATGGGGGCGACGTGGCCGTGGCCGGCGGCCTCGGCGAGGGACTCGCGGTAGCCGGCGAGGGCGGCGGGGACCTTGGACAGGCGGGAGCGGACGGCGTCGATCTGCTCGGGCGTGTCGGTCGGCATGATGAGGAGGGTGTCGCGGATCGTCTGCACCGGGGAGGCGATGTTGTTGAGCAGCGCCAGGTTCTCGCCGTGGTGGTGGAGGTCGAGGTCCAGGCACAGGCGGTCGCGGAGGACGGCGGCGGTGACGTGGTCGACCTCGTCGAAGTCGTCCTCGTCGTCGGAGTCATCGGTGCCGTCGTCGAAGGCGTCGACGTCCGCGATCATCTCGCGGGTGCGGTCGGCGACGGCCTCCCAGTAGTCGGGTGAGAAGTCCTGCAGCTCACCGTCGAATCCGGGGATGCCCCAGGCGGTGGCGTCGGTGGGGGAGAGAGCTGCCAGGTCGTAGACGAATCCCTCGCACGACGCGTCGAGAAGCGAAGGCGAGCGACTGGTATCGGAACTCATGACAGGGCAGTGTACCGCCGTGGGACGTTTCAGTCCCATTTTCGGCCCGGGGATGTCCAGTCGGTGAAGGCGTCGAGGACGGCGGCGGGCGTGTCGGCGACGACGAGGCAGTCGACGTACTTGGCGCGGAGGAAGCCTTCGTCGACGGCGCGGTGCAGCATGGCGATCTGCGGATCCCAGAACCCCTCCGTATTACACAGCGCCACGGGCCCGCGGATGTGGCCGAGCTGCTGCATGGTGAGCACCTCGAAGAGTTCCTCGAGGGTGCCGGCGCCGCCGGGCAGGGCGATGAACGCGTCGGCGAGCTGTTCCATGCGGGATTTGCGCTGGGCCATCGTCTCGACGACCTCGAGCCGGGTGAGCCCGGGGTGGGCGAGTTCCCGGTCGACGAGCTGGCGCGGGATGACACCGGTCACCGCCCCCTGCTTATCGACGGCCGCGTCCGCCACCACCCCCATCAATCCGACGGCACCGCCGCCGTACACGAGGGTGAGGTGGCGGCGGGCCAGTTCGTGGCCGAGCTCCCGGGCGGCCGTCGTGTACTCCGGACGCGCGCCGTGGGAGGAGCCGCAGTAGACGGCGACGGACGTGATGCGGTCGGAGAGGTTGAGCAGCATCGTGCCGGCGGCCGCCCGGTCGACGAAACCCTTGCGCTCGTAGAGACGGCGGGCGATGTTGCCCTCCTCCACCGACAGGCTCAGCCCCGGCCAGCCGGCGAGGCGGGCGTGCTCGGCGAGGCGGTCGATGAGCTGCGAACCCAGGCCGATGTTCCGGTGGCCCGCGGCGACGTTGAGCATCATCTCGGGGATGTCCCCGGCGACATGACCCCACCCGCGGATGAAGGTCGCCTGGATGAGGCCAACGGGGCGCCCGCCGTCGAGGGCGACGAACCCGGCGTCGCCACGCTCGGGACGGAAGTCGAGGTAGAGGCTGAGCGGGGGGACGTCGACGTCGGCACCGTGGGTGTTGTCGGAGGCGGCCGCGCGCCGCAGCCCGTGGTCGTCGACGGTCATCGGGCGGAAAGTCAGTCCCATGATGTCCGATTCTATCGCCGGTACCGTGGGGTGCATGGGTACCGACCAGTTTGCCGATGCTCTCGCCCTCGCCCGCGACGCCGCCCGCGTGGAGATCTTCACCGGGGCCGGGATGTCCGCCGAATCCGGCCTCGACACGTTCCGCGATGCCCAGACCGGCCTGTGGACGAAGGTCGATCCGGTGGCGTTCGCGTCCGTGGACTCGTGGGCGAAGGACCCCGAACCGATGTGGGCCTGGTACCTGTGGCGCGGCACCGTCTGCCGCGACGCGGACCCCAACGCCGGGCACCGGGCGATCGCCGACTGGGCCTCCCTCGACGGGGTGCACGTCGGCGTCACCACCCAGAACATCGACGACCTGCACGAACGCGGCGGCGCGGAGGACGTGGTGCACCTGCACGGCTCCCTCTTCGCCTACCGGTGCACCATCTGTTCACGGCCCTGGAAGGGGCGGATCGACTACCCCGCGGAGCCCGTCGCGCGGCTCGCCCCTCCCGAGTGCCCGCTGTGCGGCAACCTCGTGCGGCCCGGCGTGGTGTGGTTCGGCGAGATGCTGCCCCAGGACGAGTGGGGACGCGCCGAAGCCCGGATGGCGGCCGCCGACCTGGTGGTCGTGGTCGGCACATCCGGGGTGGTACAACCCGCGGCCGGGCTGCCGCTGGTGGCGAAGCACTTCGGGGCGAAGATCCTGGAGATCTCCCCCGAGCCCACGGAGCTGTCCCGCATCGCGGACGTGTCCTGGCGGACGACGGCCGCGCAGGGGCTGCCGCAGCTCGTCATGGGGTTGACGCTGGATTAGCGCCTGGTGCTCGTCTTAGGGCTCGTCCCAGTGGTCATCGTGCTTGGCGTGGCGGTGGCCGTCATGGATGTAGTCGACATGGTCACCGTGCTCGACGGCCTCGTGGCCGCAGCCGGGGCCGTGCTCGTGGGGGTGGTCGGCGTGGTGGTCGTTCTGGCAGGGGGTGGCGGACTGGTCGGACATCGGGGTGG
>ERZ1032871.149-NODE-149-length-10608-cov-8.317445_pt1 | contig 10608 bp, 10 predicted proteins | sample MGYA00519026_ERZ1032871 | MGnify/ENA primary metagenome ERZ1032871 (study PRJEB33719, sample SAMN04262510) | wastewater metagenome | biome: rural village; feature: composting latrine chamber; material: composting feces with ash | place: El Salvador | collected...
CGCTTCAAGATGACCCCATCCGGCATCCTGTGACGCAGCCTGCATACAGGCAACAATCCGGGCGGCGGAATCCATCAAGGTGCCGTCCCAGTCGAAGATCACCAGTCGATAGCGCATTCTCTCTTCCCGGTCGGATTCGCTTTACGGTTGAACGCCTGGCCCAGGCTGCACGGCAGGCTCATGCCTCACGGCGGGCGCGGGCCAGCACCTCCCGGCGGACGGCATCGGCCTCCGCCTTCGGCAGGTAGGCGATCTCGATGACGGAGTTGCCGCCGCCGGCGGTCTCCACGCGGACGGCCGCGAGCCCGAAGAGGCGCGCGATGACGGACTCCACGACGTCGACCGCCTGGATGCGGTCGTAGCGGGCCGTGCGCAGATTCCGGCTCAGGACGCCGTGGCGCAGGGAGACCTCCTCGTCGTCGAGGCGGAACCCCATCGCCCTCCACCACACCTGGGAGGCGAACCACACCAGGGCGCAGGCCAGCCCGAAGGCACCCGCCGCACCGAGGAGCGGGAGAAACTGCCCCTGCTCCAACCAGGTCCAGGCGCGGGTGAGCACCGTGAGGTTGATGTTGACCGCCACCACCGCCAGCACGGCGAGGATGACCGTCCAGAACTTCAACAGCGGGGTGAGACGGTGGACCGGGCGGAACTCCGCGGCGCTCACAGCCCGCTCATCCTCTCCCGGGCCTGGACAGCCAGGCGGTCACGCAGCGCGTCGGCGGTGTCCGCGGGCAGGCCCTGCACCGTCGCATCCGAGGACGCCGACGCCGTGTGCAGCTTAAGCGTCTTCATCCCCAGCGCCCGCTCGATCGGCCCGGCGCTGACGTCGACGAACTGGATACGGCCGTAGGGCACGACTGTGAACGTGTGCCACAGCCTCCCCTTGGTGATGAGCAGCTCATCCTCCGTCTCCTGCCACCCCAGCAGCTTCACCTGCGCCGGGATGAGCCAGACCTGCCACGCCAGGAGGACACCGAACGCCGCCGCCCCGATCCCCCACCACGGGCTCTGCCACCACGCCAGCACCGCGCACCCGAGGAGCGGAACAATGAGCCAGGGCAGACGGCCCAGGTAACGGGCGGTGGTCAGTTTCGGGGAGACGGGATTCACGGCCCCCACCCTAATCCAGTGGCCCGCCGTCAACGGGTGGACTCCCAGCGGTCGAGGTCCGCGAGTATGCCTTCGTCACCGAGGGAATCCGTGCCGATGACCGACAGGGTGCCGTCGGTCTCCATCACCATGGCCCCGATGTCCGACAGATCCCCGAACCCGCCGGAACGCGCGGCCTGACGCACCTCCCCCACACCGACCCGCGCCTTACTCATCCCGTCCTCCAGCAGCCGACCGTGCCTGACGATGACCACCGGCTGCGCCGTGACCGCCCCGCGCAGCGACGGCCACGCGCGGAGCAGCTTCGCGACGATGAACTGCAGACCGAGCAGGACCGCCATGGCGGTGGCCGCAGAGGCCCACGACAGATCCTTGCTGGTCACCGCCGTCGCGAGGATCGAACCCAGGGCGACCGTGACGGTGAAGTCGAAGGCGTTGAGTTTGGCCAGGGACCGCGCGCCCGACACCCGGAGGATGAGCAACAGCACCAGGTAGCTGGCCGCCCCGACCAACACGACACGAATGAGGGGGTCAAGCCCGGAGAACCACATCGGCTCAGTCTACGTAACCCCGTCAGCTACGCTGACCGGTGTGATCGCCCTCGAGTACCTCCAGTCCAAGATTCCCACCGGCGCGACCATCGCCGTCATCATCGCCTTCGTGTCCACGCTGATGACCCGCGAGATGCCGCTGGACATCTTCGACATCCTCTTCTTCCTCGGCGTATGGCTGGCCGGTACCATCGCCGCCGCCGTGCTGCTCGCGGTCTTCGAGATGGTCCGCGACCGCTGGCTCTAGGACGGCAGCCCCCGATTACAACCCCTCGTCGTCCCGGTGGACCTCGTAGGTGCCCACCCGGGACCAGCCGGGTGAGGTGAAGGGGTGGTTCCGCCAGGCGGCGCCGTACGCCCTGAGGTGCTCGACGCCGTCGCGGCAGAAGTAGCCGACGGCCACGGACGAGATGTCCTGGGCCACCCGCTTCTTGGCTCCGAGGAAGATGGCGGCATTGAACTCGGCGGAGGGTTCGTCGCCGCGGCCGAAGACGACCTTGAGGAATCCCGCGACGTCCTCCTCCACCTTCTCCATGGCGGAGGCGAAGGTGGTGCGGAGTTCCCGGGTGAGCCAGTTATCGTAACGCTGCTGGTCATAGACCTCGCCGGTGGGCAGTTCGCCGGCGGGGAACAGTTCGGTGGACAGGTGGTCGGCCTGCACCCCGACGAGCCGGTGGGCCTCGGCCCGGGACAGGTCGCACTCCCGGATGAGTGCCGCGATGACGTCGTCGACGGTGGCGGCGCGGGCGATGTCCTCGGCAATCTGGTCAAGTCTCCCCTGCGATGTACTCATGCCCTCAATTGTAGGCCGCACACATCTGACGAGTCCTCAGTGGAAGTCCCGCGACCCCCTGCTCAGCCACTCCCCCAGCACCAGGGGCTCGAGGTGGTCGGCCACGACCGTCACCGCCCCGGAGGCGTTCTGCACGATTCCGCGCACCACCAGGGCTTTCGATGTCCGCGCCACCACCCGCTGCCGGTTCCACAGGCCGACGGAGACCATGACGTTGAGCAGCCCCGTCTCGTCCTCCATGCCGAGGAAGGTCAGCCCGGAGGCGGTACCCGGTCGCTGCCGGTGGGTGACCACCCCGGCGACCCGCACCCGGGTGCCGTCGGGCACCGACCGGAGGGCGGAGGCGGAGAGGACGCCGGCGTCGACAAGCGAGGCCCTCCCGGCGGTCACGGCGCTGTCGCCCTCGCGCATCGAGGGGCTGCTGACGTGCCCGCTGCGGGAGGTCATCCAGCGCCTCGTGGTCGAGGAGGAGACCCCCGAGGCGATGGTGCGGGGCTCGCTCGTGCACGCCTTCTTCGAGGCGCTCGGACGGGGGGCCGACGCCGACGAGGCGACGGCGCTCACCGTCGCCGCCTGGGAGTCCCTGCAGAAGTCGCCGGCGTGGATGCGGGCGGCGGAGAAGGAGGCCTTCGTCACCCTCCTCACCGAGGCCGCCAGCTGGCTGCGCTCGCGCCGGATCAACTACACCCAGGTCGGAGTCGAGGTCGGCGTCGACGTCGAGGTCACCGACGGGGTCCGCATCCGTGGTCGCATGGACCTGCTGGACAAGGACAGCGGCGACCGGCACTGGATCGTCGACCTCAAGACCTCCCGCACCGCCGTCAGCCACGACGACGCGGAGGCCCACCTCCAGCTCATGGCCTACCAGCTGGCCCTGAGCAGGGGAGTGTTCCGCGACGGGCAGGTCACCGACCCGGCCCCCGGGGAGCAGCCCCTGGAGGTGGCGGGAGGCAAGCTCGTCTTCCCCGCCCACGTCACCGCGAAATACGGCGTGGCGGAACGCGACCAGATGCCCCGCAGCAGCGAGGATCTGGCCGAGTTCGCCGAGCTCCTGCCCCCGCTCCTCGAGCAGATGCGCGGCCCCGTCCTCACTGCCCGCGCCAACGACCACTGTGAGCGATGCCCCGTGCGGAGCATCTGCCCCATCCAGCCCGAAGGAAAGGTGATCACCCGTGCGTGAGACCTCCCCCGTCCTGCTCTCCCAGTACCTCGGGCAGAAGTTCCCGCCGACCGACCAGCAGGCCGCCATCATCGGTGACCGCCCGGGCCCGCTGCTAGTCGTCGCCGGGGCCGGCGCCGGCAAGACCGAGACCATGGCGGCGCGCGTCGTGTGGCTGGTGGCCAACGGGCTCGCCCGCCCCGACGAGATCCTCGGCCTCACCTTCACCCGCAAGGCGGCCCAGGAGCTCGGCCGCCGCATCCGCCAACGGCTGGAGACCCTCGCCGGGGTGCCCGCCATCCGGGACATCGACCCCTCCGGTGAGCTGGAGAAGAACCTCACGACGATCGCCCCGACGGTGTCCACCTACGACTCCTACGCCGGGCAGCTCATCCGCGAGTACGGGCTGCTGGTCCCCGTGGAGCCCGCGGCGCAGATCATCACCGCCGCCGACCTCTACGCCATCGCCCACGAGGTGGTGACCAACCACACCGGTGAACTGGGGGCGACCCAGCAGGTGGCCACCGTCACCGAGTACCTGCTCAAGCTCATCGACGAGATGAACAACCAGGTCATGAGCCCCGACGAACTCGTCGAGGAGACCCGTGCCTTCCTCCTCGGTATGGAGGAACTGCCCCTCGACGGCACGAAGGACTACACGAAGGCCACCCTGAAGTGGCTCGAGATACAGCGCCTGCGCCTGCAGTACCTGCCCCTCATCGAGTCCCTCCGGGCCGAGCTCACACGCCGTGACGTCGTCACCTTCAACGAGCAGATGTCCGTGGCGGCCCGCCTCGCCGCCGAGCACCCGGCCATCGGCGTGAGCCAGCGTGCCCGCTACAAGGTCATCATGCTCGACGAATACCAGGACACCTCGCACGCCCAGCGCATCCTGCTGTCCAGCCTGTTCGGTGACGTCAACGAGGGCTCCACCATCACCGCCGTCGGCGATCCCATGCAGTCGATCTACGGCTGGCGCGGGGCCACCGCGGCCAACCTGGAGGCCTTCGTCGACGACTTCCGTCGCGGCGAGGACGCCACCGTCAAACGCGAACTGACCACCTCGTGGCGCAACCCGCCGGAGATCCTCACCCTGGCCAACGCGGTCTCCGACAGTGTGCTCGGCCGGGGCGCCGACCGGGCCGTCGCTGCCCTCGAACCGCGCGACGGTGCGGACCCCGGGGAGGTCACCCTCGGGTTCTACGCCGACCAGGCGGAGGAGATCGCGGCCGTCGCCGACCTCATGGCCCGCGAGTTCCGGGCCCGGAAGGAGGCGGGCGAGAAGTTCACCGGTGCGGTGCTGGTGCGTGCCAACAAACACTCCCAGCCCATCGCCGACGCGCTCAACGAACGTGGCATCCCCTTCGAGATCGTCGGGCGCGGCGGCCTGCTGCGCACCCCCGAGGTCGCCGACATGGTGGCCCTGGCCACCATGCTCATCCGCCCGCAGGACTCCGCGGCGGCGCTGCGCGTGCTCACCGGCCCCGTGGTGGGGCTCGGCCTCACCGATCTCGTCGCCCTGGGGCAGCGGGCGAAGAACCTCGCCGGTCGCGGCGAGCGCCTCATTCACCCGGAGGAGCCGATCGAGCGACTGGCGTCCCAGCTGGCGGAGCTCACCGCCGACCCGCCGGACCAGGTGCCGGGACTCACCGACGCCGTCGCCGACCTCGGCGAGCGCGGGCGCTACTCGGAGGAGGGGGTGCGCCGCCTCGAGCTGCTGTCCTCCCGCCTGCGACAGCTGCGTACGACGAGCCTGGCGAAGTCCCTGCCGGACCTGTTCGCGGACATCGAGAACGTCTTCGGGGTCCGCACCGAGGTGCTCGCCTCCGGCAACCTCGCCGGCGCAGTCCACCTCGACCGCCTCCACGACGAGGTGGCCGCCTACTCCGGTGACAGCCTCAGCGGCCTGCTGGACTTCTTCGCCCTGGCACTCACCCACGAGGACGGGCTCGAACCCGGTGAGGTGACCGTCCGGGAGGACCAGGTGCAGATCCTCACCGCCCACAAGGCCAAGGGCCTCGAGTGGGACGTCGTCGCGGTCGTCCACGCGGATTCGTCGACCTACAAGGCGACGGTGTCGACGTTCCTCACCAATGTGACCAAGGTCCCCGACCCCAGCTTCACCGCCCTGGAGGAGGCCGCCGACCGCAAGGATTTCGAGCGACTGGTCACCGGTGCAAAGGCCACCAAGACCCGCGACGAGGTCGTCGGCTGGCTGCAGGAGCAGAAGAAGGCGGAGGAAGAGGAGGCCGCGCGCCTGTTCTACGTCGCCATCACCCGCTCCGAGCGGGTGCTCTCGGTGACCGGTTCCCGGCGGATCTCCACCGCCGACCCCTACGAGCACCTGGTGCGCCTCAAGGAGGCCGCCCCCGAGTCGGTCGTCGCGTGGGAGACAGGGGTTCCTGAGGAGACTGAAGAGACGGACGGCACGGCGGAGATCCCGGAGCCGGAGACCGGCACCTTCCCCCAGCTCGAACCGGACCCGGACGCTATGTCCGGTGCGGAGCTGGTCCGCCGCGCCATGGCCGATCTGCCCGCGCAGACCAGCGGCGAGACCTTCGACTTCTGGGAGCGGGAGACCACCGCGCTCATCGAGGAGTGGGAGGCCGCGCAGGCCCCGGTCGTCGAGGTGGAGCTGCCCGGTGAGCTCACCGCCACCGACCTGGTCAACCTGCGTGCCGACGCCCTGCAGTTCGCCCGCCGCCAGCGCCGCCCCGTGCCGTTCAAGCCGAACCAGTACGCCAAGCGCGGCACCGCCTTCCACGAGTGGCTGGAGGACCGCTTCGGCGCCAGTGCGCTGCTCGACGAGAATGAGCTGCCCGGTATCGACGAGGTCCCCGTCGACGCCGACCAGCTGGCCCGCCTCAAGGAGAGCTTCCTGGACAGTGAGTGGGCGGAGCGGACCCCGGAGTTCGTGGAGCAGCCCTTCGAGGTGAGCATCGGCGACGCGATCGTGCGCGGCCGCATGGACGCGGTGTTCCGTGACCCGCAGAACCCGGACGGGTGGCTCATCGTCGACTGGAAGACGGGCCGCCCGCCGAGTGGTGCAGACCGGAAGGCCGCCATCATCCAGCTGGCCGTCTACCGGGAGGCGTGGCTGCGCATTCTCGGGGAGGAGCAGGCCCCGGTGCGCGCCGCCTTCCACTACGTCGGCTGGGGCGAGACGCTCGAGCCGCACGACCTGCCCGGGCGGGAGGAACTGGAGCGACTGCTGGCGGACGCCGTCGTCGATAAGCAGTAAAGTCAGGTCCACGACAGGAAGGAGCGACGGGCATGCGCGACCGCATCCGCGAACGTTTCCGTGGGGACACGGAGCTCAGCAGTCTGCCGGACCATGCGCTGCTCGGGATCATCAACATCCCGGGCGCCATCGCGGCGAGCCCGTGGTCCCTCATCGGGCGGCGGGTGCTCTACGCGTTCCTGCTGCTGTTCCTGGTGGCGCTCATCGTCTACCTGGACAAGGACGGCTACTCGGAGCACCTGACGTTCATCGACGCGTTCTACTACTCGGCGGTGTCACTGTCGACGACCGGGTACGGCGACATCACCCCGGTGACGCAGTCCGCCCGCCTGATGAACATCGTGGTGATCACCCCGATCCGGATCGCCTTCGTCATCCTGCTCGTCGGCACCACCCTGTCGGTGCTGACGGAGAATTCCCGCAAGACCCTGCAGATCCAGCGTTGGAGGAAGAGCGTGCGCAATCACACCATCGTCATCGGCTACGGCACGAAGGGCCGTTCCGCGGTGGCGGCCCTGCTCGCCGATGGCGTGGCGCCGAACCAGATCGTCGTCATCGACACCGACAAGCAGGCCCTGGCCCGCGCCGAGAACCAGGGGCTGGTCACGGTCTACGGGTCGGGCACGAAGGCGGATGTGCTCAAGATCGCCGGCGTCACCCGCGCCCGCGCCGTCGTCGTCGCCCCCAACGTGGACGACACCGCCGTGCTGGTCACACTGTCGGTGCGGGAGATCGCGCCGTCGGCGATGATCGTCGCCAGTGTCCGCGAGTCGGAGAACCAGCACCTCCTCGAGCAGTCGGGCGCCGACTCCGTCGTCATCTCCTCCGAGACCGCTGGCCGCATGCTCGGACTGGCCACAGTCACGCCCTCCGTCGTCGAGATGATGGAGGATCTGCTCAGCCCGGATGAGGGCTTCTCCGTCGCCGAGCGCCCCATCGCCGAGGACGAGGTGGGCGCCAACCCGCGTCACCTCGCCGACATCGCCCTCGGACTGGTCCGCTCCGGCGAGCTGTACCGCATCGACTCGCCCGAGGCCGAGACCGTCGAACCGGGCGACCGCCTGCTGTTCATCCGCCACGTCACCGGGGAGGACGTGAAGAGTGTTTCTGCCGATCGGCCCCGCGGGTGAGGTTCCCGTCGACGCGTCCGGCACTCCGCTCCACCTGTCCCGCCCACCCGGGCCGCCGAACGCGCACCTGACCGTCCGGGTCACCGCCGACCTGTCCGCCGTGCGGATGAGCCTGGCGGAGCTGGAGTCGCTCCTGCCTCCCGGGGGACGGGTGGTGGATCCGCGTGCCTTCGGCGGCGACCGGGTGGTCTCCCGGGCGGTGGCGCTGCTGCGGCACCGGGAGCAGTCGGGTTTCGACCCGGCGGACGGCTCCCCGCTGTACTTCGAGGCCGACGGCGTCGTCGCCGTGGGAGCCGCGGGGCGGCGCATCTTCCCGCGCGTCGACCCGGCGGTCATCGGGCTGGTTGAGCTGCACGGAGAGGAGCGGATCCTGCTGGGACGCAACGCGCGGCGCGGCAGCTACTGGTCGCTCATCGCCGGATACGTCGAGCACGGGGAGAACCTCGAGGAGGCCTTCGCCCGGGAGGTCCGCGAGGAGACCGGCCGCCGCGTGTCCGACGTCCGCTACTGGGGCAGTCAGCCCTGGGCCGTCAGCGGGTCCCTCATGGTCGGGTTCACCTCCGTGACCGGGGACGAGCACCCGGTGGGGGAGACCGACGGGGAGCTCATCGAGACCCGGTGGGTGTCGCGGCCGGAGCTGGCCGACCTACCCCTGGCCCGCCCGGGTTCGATCGCACATGCGATGATCACCCAGTGGAGGGATGAGTGGGACGAATGGAGGAACACATGGACCGCCCGGTGATCAACCTGTCGGATCTGGACGACGACCAGCGCGTCGCCGCCACCGCCCCGCGCGGGCCGGTGTGCATCCTGGCTGGTGCGGGCACGGGTAAGACCCGCACGATCACCTACCGGATCGCGCACCTCATCAGTCAGGGTTTCGTCAGCCCCAACCGGGTGCTGGCCGTGACGTTCACCGCGCGTGCGGCCGGCGAGATGCGCCACCGCCTGCACCTCATGGGCATCGGCGGGGTCCAGGCGCGCACCTTCCACGCCGCCGCGCGCCGCCAGCTGTCCTACTTCTGGCCGCAGGTCGCCGGCTCCCTGCCGTGGCGGCTGCTGGACAACAAGTTCCCCCTCGTCGGCCGTGCCGCCCGCGGGGTGGGTGTGGAGTCGACGACGGAGAACGTCCGCGATCTGCTCGGTGAGATCGAGTGGGCGAAGGCCAGCCTCATCACCCCGGACCAGTACGCCGAGCGGATCGTCGGCACCGACCGCACCCCGCCGGTGCCGGCCGCGAAGGTCGCCGAGGTGTACCGCCGTTACGAGGCCGCCAAGACCACCGAGGAGGGCATGCTCCTCGACTTCGACGACCTCCTCCTCCACGTCGCCGCCGCCCTGGAGAACGCCCCCGGCGTGGCCGACGAGTTCCGCGAGCAGTACCGCACCTTCGTCGTCGACGAGTACCAGGACGTCACCCCGTTGCAGCAGCGGGTGCTGCAGGCCTGGCTCGGTGACCGGGACGACATCACCGTCGTCGGCGACGCCAACCAGACCATCTACTCCTTCACCGGCGCCACCCCGAACTACCTCCTCGATTTCCCGCGGACCTACGAGAACGCCACCCTGGTGAAGCTGCAGCGGGACTACCGTTCCACCCCGCAGATCACCGACCTGGCGAACACCGTCATCGGGCAGGCCACCGGCCGGGTCGCCGGCACCCGCCTGGAGCTGCAGGGCATGCGGCCGGACGGCCCGGAGCCCACGTTCCACTCCTACGACGATGAACCCACCGAGGCCCGGGAGGTCGCCGGGCAGATCCTCACCCTGCTGGGCCGCGGGGTGCCGGCCAGTGAGATCGCGGTGCTCTACCGCATCAACGCCCAGTCGCAGGTCTTCGAGCAGGCGCTGGCCGACGCCGGCATCGTATACCAGGTCCGCGGCGGCGAGGGCTTCTTCAACCACCCCGAGATCCGGCAGGCCGTCTCCGAGCTGGTCCGCGTCGCGCAGCGCACCGATCTTCCCGACGACCCCGTCGCCGTCACCCGCGCCGCCCTCGCCCCGCTGGGCCTGACCCCCACCGAACCCGAGGGTGCGCAGGCCCGCGAGCGCTGGCAGTCCCTGGTCGCGCTGGTCGACCTCGTCGAGGAACTCGTCCGCGCCCAGCCGGATCTCACCCTCACCGGGGTGCTGCAGGCCCTGCGTCAGCGCGCCGAGTCCAAGCACCCGCCCACCGTCGAGGGGGTGACCCTGGCCAGCCTCCACGCCGCGAAGGGTCTCGAGTGGGACGCCGTCTTCCTCGTCGGCCTGGTGGAGAACACCCTGCCCATCTCCCACGCCATCAAGGCCGGCGCGCACCAGGTGGAGGAGGAACGCCGTCTCTTCTACGTCGGTATCACCCGCGCCCGCGAGCACCTGCACCTGTCGTGGGCCCTGGCCCGCCAGGAGGGGGGCCGCAAGTCCCGCAGCCGTTCCCGCTTCCTCGACGGGGTGGTGCCGCAACTGGAGATCGAGAAGGTCCCCGCCCGCACCGTCCGACCCAGGCGCTGCCGCGTGTGCGGTGGCCCGCTGTCCACCCCCGGGGAGAAGGTCATCGGCCGCCACGAGGACTGTCCCTCCGGCGCGGACGAGGAGATCTTCGAGACGCTGCGCGCCTGGCGCGCCGAGGCCTCCCGCGAGGC
>ERZ1032871.150-NODE-150-length-10586-cov-17.056025_pt1 | contig 10586 bp, 9 predicted proteins | sample MGYA00519026_ERZ1032871 | MGnify/ENA primary metagenome ERZ1032871 (study PRJEB33719, sample SAMN04262510) | wastewater metagenome | biome: rural village; feature: composting latrine chamber; material: composting feces with ash | place: El Salvador | collected...
GTTCGCCCTCGAAGCCGTAGCGCCAGTCGTCTCCGCCCTCGTCGGAGAGGTAGATGGTGGCGCCGGTGGCGGCGGCCAGCTCGCGGGTGCCGGACAGGTAGTCGGCGTGGATGTGGGTCTCGGCGACGGCGGTGATGGCCATGTCGTGCGCGGCCGCCAGCTCGAGGTACTGGCTGATGTCGCGCCGGGCGTCGACGACAAGCGCCTCGCCCTCGGCCTGGCAGCCGATGAGGTAGCCGGCCTGGGCCAGGTCTTCGTCATAGATCCGTTCGAGAAGCATCGCGTCCTCCTTGGCACGGGTGCCGGGCTGCCGTCGGTGACGGTCCGGTGGATCGGTTCCGAGAACGAGAATACATACCCATGGGGGTATCGACAAGATGCCGGGCGGGGGATCCAATGCCGGGTCGATCGCGAGGGAGGATCGGGTCGATGTCCGCGGAACGGTGAGCACCCGAGCCTCCCGAGGCTGCCGAGGCTGCCGGTTTCGGCTAGAGTTCGGGGGTTCCCGCGTTGTCCATCTCGCGCGGGCTTGCCAGAATCATTCCCGCAGTTCGCATTTCCTAAGGACGATCGTGACGTCTGACGCCTCCGCCACTCCGCAGAGCTCTCCCGCTTCCGCGGCGCTGCCCGCCGCCACCGTGCGGCTGATCTCGCTGCTCGTCGCGGCCGCGTTCGTGGTGATCCTCAATGAGACGATCATGTCCGTGGCGCTGCCCGAGCTGATGGCGGAGTTCAGCGTCACCGCGGCCACCGCGCAGTGGCTGACCACCGCGTTCATGCTCACCATGGCCGTGGTCATCCCCCTGACCGGCTGGATGCTCGTCCGAATGCCGTTGCGGGTGGTGTTCGTCATCGCCATGACGACGTTCGCATCCGGCACGCTGTTGGCCTCGCTCGCGCCGGTGTTTCCGGTGCTGGTCGGCGGCCGCGTGGTTCAGGCACGGGGCCGGGGGCGCGCCCCTCCTCCGCGCCGTCGGCGGTCCACGCGGACGACAGCCCGATGCCGGACGCGGCGAAGTACGCCGCGCCGACGATCAGCGGCAGGATGAGGAGCAGGGACAACAACGCGCGGCGAACGCCGCCCTTCCGGGGAGCCATGCTCTTCAACGTATCGCCCCGATCACGGATTTCGGGGCGCTACACCGAAGGTCGGCGGGTCCTGCTTTGCGACGCCCGCCCCTCCGCGCGGCGCCGATCATCGAATGGCACGCCGTGGGGGCACCCGACGGGACGTCGCAAAGCACGCAATAGAGATATATGTATCGGCCGGCGTCGGGAAAGTGCGGCCCGTCATGGGGATTCGGGCCCGTTGATAGGGTGGAAAACGGTCAAATACCAGATTCGGGAGGCGTCCGCGCCGCCGGATCCCATCGATTTTTCGCATACAGGAAGGCGACCCTGTCGTGACATTGCTCAGCGTCCCCGCCCTGGTTGCGGTGGCGCTGGCCCTCACCCCCTTGTTCGTGAAAGTGCTGGGCAGACACGCCGGCTGGCCGATCGTGGCGTTTTTCGTCGCGGCGATCGTGCAGCTGGCGCGGCTGGCCGGCGGCGTCCTGGAAGGGGATGCGGTCACGTGGGGGATGACGTGGGCCGGCGCGCTGCTGCCAGGCGGAACCGGGGTGGACTTCGCGCTCCGCCTCGACCCGCTATCCCTCGTGTTCGCGCTGCTCGCGCTGGTGATCGGTTCGGCGGTGTTCGTGTATTCCACCGCGTACCTGCCGCCGAAGGGCGGCACCATGAGCTTCTACGTCCTCATGACCGCGTTCATGCTGGCCGTGCTGCTGCTGGTGCTCGCCGACGACGTGGTGCTGCTGTTCATCGGCTGGGAGCTGGTGTCCATCGCGTCGTTCCTGCTCATCGCCCGCTCCGGGTCATCGGGCGAGGCCGGTTCGCTGCGCACCCTGCTGCTGACGTTCACGGGCGGCCTGCTGCTGCTCGCCGCGCTGGCCGTGGCGGTGTGGGCGACGGGCACCACGAACCTCACCGAGCTGCTTGCCCACGAGGTGTGGCGCCCCGGCGGCGACGCCACGGTGACCACGGTCGTCGCGGTGCTGGTGGCGTTGGGTGCGTTCACCAAGGCGGCGCAGGTGCCGTTCCAGGCGTGGCTGCCGGAGGCGATGGCGGCGGCGACGCCGGTGTCGGCGTTCCTGCACGCCGCGGCGGTGGTCAAGGCCGGCGTGTACCTGCTCATCCGCTTTGCGACGGCGTTCTCTCACGTGCAGGCGTGGCAGGTGCTGCTCATCGTCGTGGGCATGACCACGGCGGTGTCGGCGGCCGTGTTCGCCATCCAGCAGACGGACCTGAAGCGACTGGTGGCGTACTCGACGGTGTCGCAGCTGGGTTGGATCGTCGCCACGATCGGCGTGGGCACGCACTTCGCCATCGTCGCCGCGGTGGTGCACACGCTGGCGCACGCGCTGTTCAAGTCGTCGCTGTTCATGCTGGCCGGCACGGTCGACCACCAGACGGGCACGCGCGACATCCGCCGCCTGGGCCCGCTGTGGCGCCGCATGCCGTGGACCTTCGGGTCGATGGTGATCGGCGCGGCGTCGATGGCGGCGATCCCGCCGACGCTGGGCTTCCTGTCCAAGGAGGGGATGCTCGAGGCCTTCACCGATGCGCCGCTCGCCGACGCCGGCGTGGTGGTGCTGCTGGTGGCGGCGACGATCGGCGCGATCGCCACGTTCACGTATTCGGCGCGCCTGATCTTCGGCGCGTTTGTCGACGGCCCGCGCGACATGTCGGGGGTCCGCGAGGCCCCCGTCGCGCTGTGGCTGCCCGCCGCTATCCCGGGCGTCGTGTCGCTGCCGCTGGCGTTCTTCGTCGGCCCGCTGCTCGACGGCCCGCTCGATTCGGTGGCCCGCACGGTGCTCGGCGGGGATTACGCCGAGACGCACCTGGCGCTGTGGCACGGCGTCAACGTGCCGCTGCTCATCTCGGTAGGCGTGCTCGTCGTCGGCGTGCTGCTGGTGCTCGTGCGCGGCCGGATGAACGAGGCCCTGGCGGGCCGGAAGCTGTTCCCGTTCACGGGCGTGCAGGCGTTGTCGTTCGGAACGCGCGCCGCCGGCCGGGTGGGCCGTTCCTTCGCGGCGATCGGCGATTCGCATGCGCCTACGCGCCACCTGCTGCCGATGTTGTCGGTGCTCGTGGTCTACGCGGGTGCGGTTCTGCTGGCGCCGGGCGTCGGCGGCATGGAGCTGCCGGACAAGATCGACGGCATCGATTCGTGGATGGATCTGATCCCGTTGACGGTGGTCGTCATCGGCGTCGTCGCCACGCTGCAGGCCCGCAATCGCCTGCAGGCGGCGGTGCTGTTGGGCGTCACCGGCACGGGCGTGACCCTGCAGGTGCTGCTGTTGGGTGCGCCGGACGTGGCCATGACGCAGTTCCTGGTGGAGGTGCTCACGGTCGTGCTGATGATGCTGGTGCTGCGCCACCAGCCCCGCGCCTTCTCGGGCACGGGCCGCAATCGTCGCATGGTCGCGGCGGTGGTGGGCGTCGGAGTGGGGCTGGCGACCTTCGGTGCGGTGTGGACCCTGACGGGTCGCCGCGACAAGCCGGAGATCGCGCAGTGGTACCTCGAGGAGGGCCCGAAGATCACGTCGGAGAACAACGTCGTCAACACGATCCTCGTCGAGTTCCGTGCCTTCGATACGTTGGGCGAGCTCGCCGTGCTGGGCATGGCGGGCATCGCGATGGCCGCGGTCGTGGCGTCGATGCCGCGGTGGCCGCATCATCCGGGTCGTCCGGGGCCGCTGCCGCAGCCGGGTCTGAATTCGCTGCCGCTGCGCAAGCTGGTGCAGTGGATGACGCCGCTGCTGCTGGGCCTGTCGGTGATCGTGCTGTACCGCGGCGGCAACGAGCCGGGCGGCGGTTTCAACGCGGCGCTGATCGGCGCATCGGCGCTGATGCTGAAGTACCTGTCGAATCCGGATGACCGCCCGCTGATGGGCCGCAACGTCCCGTACCTGTTCAGCGGTTTCGGCGTGATCGTGGCCATCGCCATCGGTTTCGTCGGTTACCTGGAGGGGTCATTCCTGGCCCCGCTGCACGGCACGGTGGCCGGGCAGCATCTGACCACGGCGCTGATCTTCGACGTGGGCGTGTACCTGGCGGTGCTGGGCATCGTGGCCACGGCGCTCAATCACCTGGGTGGGCCGACCCGCCCGGGTTCGCCGAAGACGGACGATGAGCTCGGCCCGAAGGTCGCGCATCGAACTGGCCTGCACGTTCCGCCGCAGCAGAAGCCGGATCAGGCCGTCGCCCCGGATTCCGAGTACGGGGATCCGGCGGGCGAGGGCGTCCCGGGTGAGCTTTACGACGGCTCGTCGGGGCATGGTCCGGCCTCCGGGTCCGGTGCCGGCGGGGATGGTCCCGGCGGTTCCGGCGGCGGCGAGAAGAACGGTTCCGACAAGAAGGAGGTGCGGGCATGATCATCGCGCTCATGGCGGCCGTGCTCGCCGGCGGCGGCGCGTACCTGGTGCTGCAGCGCGGCATGGTGCGCATCATCATTGGGATGACGTTCATCTCGCATGCGGCAAACCTGATCATCCTGTCGACGGGCGTGGGCGCCTGGCGGCAGGAGCCCCTGATGGGCAATGCGGAGGCGGAGACGGCGGCGGATGCGCTGCCGCAGGCGTTCGTGTTGACGGCCATCGTCATCACCATGGCGGTGACGGCCTTCATGCTGGCGATGTCGGCGCTGGGCCGCGACGACGACACCCGGATCCGCGAAGACCGGGAGGCCAATGCGCAGTTGTCGACCGCCGGCCGCAAGGCCCGTCGCCTGCGCCCGGCCGACGCCGGTTCGGGTGCGGGAGCGGTCCGGCAGGAGCACTACCCGCCCGTCGCGCCCCAGGACGGTGATCTCTGATGACCGGCATGTCCGCGGAGACCGTCTCCGCTTTGCTGCCCCTGGTGGCGGTCCTTCCCCTGTTGTTCGCTGGCGTCGCCGCGGTGTTGCCGTGGGCGCCGGTGCGGGTAGCGCTGTCGATCGGCACTCCTGCCGGCATGGCCGTGGTGGCGTGTGCGCTGCTGTACCGGGTGATGGAATCCGGCCCGATCGGCCACAACGTCGGCGGGTTCCCCGGCGGCGTGTCCATTCCCTTCGTCGCCGACGCGTTTTCCCTGCTCATGTTGGGCGTGGCGTCGATGGTGGTGTTCGCCGGCGCATGGTTCGCGCAGGTCGCCGGCGAGAACAAGTCGCGTTTCTTCGCGTCGCTGACGCTGATGATGTTGGCGGGCATGGCCGGCGCGTTCCTCACCGCCGACTTGTTCAACTTCTTCGTGTTCATGGAGGTGATGCTGCTTCCGTCATACGGCCTGATCGCGGTGACGGGCACGTGGCATCGCCTCGCGGCCGGCCGGTCGTTCGTGCTGGTCAATTTGATGACGTCGACTGTGCTGCTCATCGGCGTCGCCCTGGTCTACGGCTCGGTCGGCGCGGTGAACATCGCGCTGCTGGCCGGGTCGGCCGCGGGCGGCGGACCGGGTGCGGTTGCGCTGGGTCTGGTCATCATTGCGCTGAGCGTGAAGGCGGGTCTGGCGCCGGTGCACACGTGGCTGCCGCGCACCTACCCGTCGACGTCGCCGGCGGTGATGGCGATTTTCTCGGCCGTGCACACCAAGGTGGCCGTGTACATGCTGTTCCGCATTTACGTGGTCATCGTGGACATGGATCCGTCGTGGCAGTGGCCGATCATCGTCCTGATGGCGGCGTCGATGCTGCTGGGCGCCTACGCGGGCCTGGCGGAGTCGACCATGCGCCGGGTGCTGGCGTACCAGATGGTCAACGGCATGCCGTTCATCCTGGTGGTGCTGGCCTTCACCGACGGCGACACCTCCGCGGTGTTGGCCGCCGGCATCTTCTACGCGCTGCACCACATGGTCACCGTCGGTTCGCTGGTGCTGGTCTCCGGCGCGATCGAGGAAACGTACGGCACGGGCACGTTGTCGCGCCTGTCGGGCCTGGCCCGGCGGGATCAGCTGGTGGCGTGGGTGTTCGCGGCGATGGCGTTTTCCATCGTCGGCTTCCCGCCGTTTTCGGGACTGTGGGGCAAGGTCGGCGTCGTCGTCGCGGCGGCGTCGGGCGGTGACGCCCGGTCGGCGGTGGTCATCACCGCCATCGTCCTGGCGTCGCTGGGCGCCCTGTTGGCGATGGTCCGCGTGTGGCGCGGCGTGTTCTGGGGCCGCCCGATGCAGGGCATCGACGATTCGCTGCGAGTCCGCGGGGCCCTGGCGGCACCGTCGGTGTTCCTGGCGGCGGTCAGCGTGGCCATGTTCGTCTTCGTCGGCGTCGTCGCCGGGTGGACGGGTGCGGCCGGTGACGCGCTGGTCGACGTGCCAGCCTACGTCGAGGCCGCCCTGGGCGACCCGGCGGAGGCGATCTCCTACGGCAACCTGGACAACGTCGACATGAGCGGCGCCGCCACCAACGGCGTCGGCATGATCGACGGCGTGGGCAACGACACGGGCGTTTCGGCCGAGTCCGCCCGGGAAGGGGCGACCCGATGAGCATCCTGCACATTCCCGCCTACGGCGCGTGGTTGACCGGCCAGGTCGTCATCGCCGCGACGGAGGTGATCGTGGATACGTTCCGGGGCAGGCAGAAGCAGAAGCCGATTCTCATCGGCATGCCGCTGCGCATCACCACCGACACCGAGATCGTGGGCCTGTCGGCGTCGATCACCATGACGCCGGGCACCCTCGTCTGCGGCATCCGCGCCCTGGAGGGCGGTCGCCGCATGTTCATCGTCCACGCGTTGTTCGGCGCGGACTTCGAGGGCGTCTGCGATTCGCTGTACGACATGGAGGAGCGGATGGCCCCGCGGGTGCGCGATCTGCCCCGCCCGGAGGCCTTCGTCTTCGACGACTACGACCCGGAGGCGCACTCCGACCCCGACGAGGTCATCGGCACCGCCGCCGAAACCGAGCAGGGGCTGCCGGGCCTGCCCGACTCCGTCACGGTGGTCGACGACCCGATGGAGGACGACGTCATTCCGGAGCCGGCCACCGATGGCGGCGGGCCGGGTGGCCGGGACGTCGGCGTCGTCAAGCATGACGGCGAGGCCCCCGCCGATCGAAAGGAGAACCGCCATGAGTGACTCCGTGGTGCAGGTCATCGCGGGCATCGGCGTCGCGCTGTGCTCGCTGGCGTTCGTGCTGACCGTCATCCAGGTGTTCCGCGTGAAGGGCAACGTGTCGCGTGCGGTGATGTCCGACGTCGCGTTCTTTTCGATGGTCGGCGTGTTCCTGACCACCGCCCTGCTGCGGGAAACGGCCATCACGTTCGACATCGCCATGCTGGCGGGCCTGCTGGGCATCCTGTCGACCGTCGGCCTGGCCCGCGTGATTTCGCGGGGAAGGAGGTAGGTCATGGGCATCGGAGGAGTGATCACGACGATCCTGTTCGCCCTGACCGTCATCGGCGGGTCGCTGTACCTGCTCGGTGCGGCGGTGGCCATGTGGCGTGCGCCGGATGCGCTGTCGCGGATGAATCAGTTGTCCGCCGGCGTCATGGTCGGTGCGCCGTTGCTGGTGGTGGGCAATGCGATCCTCGAGTTCGATCAGGGGACGTTGACGGTGGGCAAGGTGCTCACCGGGTTGCTGGCGATCGTGGCGATGCTCGTCGTCGCCACCGTCGCGTCGGAGGTGCTGGCGCGGGCCGTGCTCGGCGCGCGGGACGGGTCCGCCGAGGACCATTCGGATCGGCGGCCGACGAGCGCCGGGTAGCCGCGGCGGATTCGGCGTCATCGCCGCGGGAGCCGCGTTGCGCCGCGTGTGCGGAATGAATGGCGCGTTGCGTCGCGCGTGCCGTGCGAATTGCTTTGCGACGACCACCGGGCCCCTCTCCCACTTTGTTGCGGAAGAGGGGCCCGGTGGCGTTTGGGCGGGGATCTGATGCACGAGGTGGCCGTGGCCGGGGCGATGGGCAACGTCGCATGGCCGGATCGCGTGGCCCGGCGCGGCGCGGCCGGGGTGCAATGGCGCAGGTGGGGGCGCAACCGAAGCGCACGGGAAAGGTCGGACATTCGTGTTACACCGAGGCGCCGCTTTACCCCCGAGCGGGGGCGAACGAAGCAGGCCGAAGCCCAGTCCAGAATATGCCTTAGATCACATTCGAAAGGTAGCGGAGACGTGAACCTCACCGACCGAAAGGCGCCCCGAGCGACACTCGACAACCCATTCCGCGGACCCGCCTCTTAGGCGAGGCTCACTTTCATGAATGCCGTTCCCCAATCGTTTCCGCTGGCAGTGTCAAAATTAGAACGGGTTCACACTGTTAGCCGCATGTATGGCGCAAATGAACGCCACGTAAACAACGCATGTTCTGCACTTTTAGGGGCCGCCAAAGAATCCGATAATCGGCGGATCGGAAGACGATCTTCCGCATTCGCCGGGCCCGTGAGCCCCATTGCGGAAAGCAAATAGCGGCCCTAATCTCTTGCCCGAGAGATTCAGGGAGGCCTCAGGAGCCGACCACCGGGCCCCGAGGGCCGCGGTTCTCCGCCACCACGCCATCCAAGAAAAGGGGAGTCGTTCACATGGACGCCAACACCATTTCCGCCGCCGCCGAGCTCATCGAAGCCCTGCCCGCCGGCCCGTACATCACCTTCGAGACCCCGTTCCCGGCCCTGGAGCAGATCGCCGGCCGCGACATCAACCTGGGTTCCACCTTCGGCGACATCAACATGCCGTTCGGCGAGGACTTCCTCGACGTCCACATCCAGAAGACCGACGACAACTCCACCAACATCTCCGTCAGCGGCGTCCAGGTCTAGCCCACTTTCCCGGTCGAACTCCCGGGAATCGCGCGGAAATCACTTCGCGCGGGCGGGTTTCCCGCCACAACAGCTGCCCCGGAGCGCTTCGGCGCCCCGGGGTGGCTTTAGGTTCAATTATTCTTACGCTCCCGGCGTAACCCGTGGCTCCGACCCGGGGGTTTGCCGGAGAACTCGGATTTCCCGCCACCGCCTTTTCGGCAAGCAGCGCGGGCCCCCCACTTTTCGCTCAAAGCTCCAGACTAGAAGGAAGCGCTTCATGGACGCCGCCACCATTTCCGCCATCGCCGAGGTCATCGACGCGATCCCGGATGGCCCCTACATCGTCGTCGAGTCCCCGTTCCCCGCTCTCGAGCAGATCGGCGGCGGCGACATCAACCTGGGTTCGACCTTCGGCGACGTGAACCTGCCGTTTGGCGAGGACTTCCTCGACGTCCACATCCAGAAGACCGACGACAACTCCACCAACATCTCCGTCAGCGGCATCGAATCCGGCGCCCCGGAGACGCCCGAGACCCCGGATGTCGTCGACTCCGCCATCGAACCGACTCCGGAGCCCGAAACCGGCGAGGTCGTCGCAGACTCCGCCATCGAGCAGCCCGAGGTCAACATCGACGAGACCGTCGCCGACTCCGCCGTCGAGCCGGACATTGCCGACGAGCCCGGCGAGAACGTCGTCGATTCCGCGATCGCGCCCGCCGAGACCAGCGAGATCGCCATGGATTCGGCCGTCGAGCCCGGCGAAGAGGCCGACCCGGCCGGCTTCGGCGATCCAGCCAATCCGATTTTTGGCTTGCTCTAAAAAGTCGAGCACCGCACCAGCCCGTCCGCGCGCATCGTCGAGCTTCTGTTTCGCGGCGTCATGCGGGCGGGTTTTGCTTTGCGACGCCTGCCGGCGCCCACGCCGTTCAAGCCTCACGCGCCAGCTCGTGACGTAGAGATGCCAACGCCGCATCGATGACCACGTTTCCGCAAGCGGCGGTCGTCGGTGGCGGCTCCTCGGCACGAGACTGCGGGATCCGCAACACGGGATCAGTGCCCGGAGATGTGAAAACCACGGGATCAACACCGATCCCGTGGTTTGATTGGAGGGGTGGATGGGTCGATGGGCGCTCACCCAGCTCGGACGTCTGTGCTGCGCCCCGGCCCTCCCGGCGCAGCACAGCCGACTGTGCGACCCTCCGGGTGCGCAGCCCGACCGACGCCGCCCGGCCTCGCGGCCCTACGCCTCCTTGTTGGCGGTGAAACGCGCCCGGACCTCGGCGCCAAGCCACTCGTCGACGTTGGTCCAGTACTGGTACACGCGCTCCTCGACCTCCGGGCTCACGCCCTCCATCGCACGGGCGATGTTGCCGGCCAAGCGGTCGCGGGCGGCGTCGTCAAGCACCTCACGCACGAGAGTGCCAGCCTGACCGAAGTCATCGTCCTCGGCGTGCTCGATGTACGCGCCACGGAACGGCTCCTCGCCCTCGGCCGCCCACAGACCCAGATCGCCGTGGTCGGCGGACTCCTGGGAACCGCGACCGGCTGCATTGGAACCGTGAACCGGCAGCGACGGGTCGGCGAAGCGGTGGGTGGCAGCACCGTCCTGCGAGAACGTGTTCACCTGCACGATCGGCCGGTTGACCGGCAGCTGATCGTGGTTGGCGCCCAGACGGTACCGGTGGGCGTCGGCGTAGGCGAACGCGCGGGCCAGCAGCATCTTGTCCGGCGACAGCCCGATGCCCTCGACCAGATTCGACGGCGCAAACGCGGCCTGCTCGATCTGGGCGAAGAAGTTGCGCGGGTTCTCGTTCAGGGTGAAGT
>ERZ1032871.151-NODE-151-length-10584-cov-16.495774_pt1 | contig 10584 bp, 9 predicted proteins | sample MGYA00519026_ERZ1032871 | MGnify/ENA primary metagenome ERZ1032871 (study PRJEB33719, sample SAMN04262510) | wastewater metagenome | biome: rural village; feature: composting latrine chamber; material: composting feces with ash | place: El Salvador | collected...
GGGGTGACGCGGTTAGCCGTTGCTTGACGACGAGTCGGCCGGAAAACGCGAGACACGAACGGGTAACGATCGCGCGTCCATCCGGGACCAATGGCTTGCGCCGAGGTGCATCTCGTACCCCCTGGTTTGAGGAGCAATTCTGCAGCCCCTGCGGCGCACCGTTTTTCCGGTGGCCGTCGTAAAGCGGAGAAGCTCCCGGATAATTTACGAACCTCACCCGCGACAAGACCAGGAGAACGACATGCGCAAGACCTCCATCACCCGCACTTCCGCCGCGATTTTCGGCGCCACCCTGATGCTCGGTGCGGCGGCGTGCTCCACCGACGAGGCCAAGGACAACGCGAACAAGGCCACCGACGCCGCCGAGGCCGCGAACCTGGGCATGTTCAAGTCCGCCGAGAAGGCCGGCGACAACGTCCTCTCCGAGTTCGACAACGGCTGGGTCGTCTCCTCCCCCGACGGCGGCACCCACCCGATCGTCGGCAAGATCGGCGAGACCTGGAACGCCGACGGCGCCCTGGACAACGAGGTCGGCCTGCCCACCGACGGCGAGAAGGAGATCGAGGGCGGCTGGGAGCAGCCGTTCACCAACGGCACCATCCAGTGGACCCAGGACGAGGACGGCCAGTTCTCCGCCAAGTACATGTAATCGGTCGGTGCACGTGCGCGCAGGCGTGAACGTGCATCCCGATTGAGAAGCGGGCGCCATGTCGGCGCCCGCTTTTTCATGCCCTCAGCGCGGCTCCGGATCACGGAGGAACAGCGCCAACGACGCCCAGATCGCCGGATTGTCCGCCGGATGCCCGCCGACATCCCAAGCGCGGGCCCGCTTCACCTGCCAGTCCAACAGGTGACGGACCGGGTCGGAATCCGCGAACGCTTCCGCCACGGCGACGGCGAGTTCCAGCAACGGGTTCCGGCCGCCGAGGTCACCGCCGACCTGCTTTCCGGGGGCTGCACCGACCCCCGCATCCGTGCCCGCGCCCGGAGTTTCGGTGTCGCCGGCCAACGTCGCCAACGCCGCCATCGTCGGCAGCGTCCACGTGCTCGCCGCGACCAGCTCCGCGCCGCAGGACACCGCCGTCATGGCCAGGCCGAACGGTTCGGGATGGCGCAAATCCGTGCCGGCGCCGCAGCCGATCAGACCGACGCGCCGCGGAGCCCGCCATCCCGCGCGCAGCAGATCCCCGGCGCTGACGGGCGTGATCAGGTGCATCGTCGTCGACTCACCCGACGCCTTTCCTCTCCCGCCGCCGAGACGTGGCCGACGAAAAGAAACGACGCGGACCCGGCGGCGGACCCGTCGGTGCGCGACGACGCGCGAATGCGCCTGGACCTGTTTGACAGCCACGTGGCGATGCTCGACGGCGACGGCCGCGGAGCGCTCGCCCACCTCGACTCGGCTCTGGACCATTTCGAACGCCACCGCATCCGGACGGGGTTGCCGCGCGAATCCTTCGACGACGTCGAATTCTCCCTGCGCTCCGCCCGGCTGGCGGTGCTGCACCACCTCGACGAACGCGACGCGGTCGACGCCGAACACGCAGAGCCGCTGGCCATCGCCGGGCACACCGCCGACCCGGAGGACCGGGAAATCCACCTGTTGTTCATCACCGGCGACCTGGCGCACGACCGCAACGACCCGCACACCGCCGTCGCCGACCAGCCGGACCAGATGGCGCGGCTGCAGGAGGCGAAACTGGCCGTCGCCGCGCTGCGCGACGACGCCGGGGCCCTGTCCGCAGCGGCCGACGACTACCTGGAGTTGGCCACCGAACACGCCGACGCCATCCACCGTTCGATGCTGCCCGAGGCCGCGGCGGGCACCGGGCTGGCCGCCCGACACCGCGGCGACCACGCCGACGCCCGGCCTCGACGACGCCCACCACATCGCTTCACGACGAATCGGGGTCCGGGAGAGGGCCATCGGCCAACAGTGATCGAATCGAAACATGACGTCGGCGGGGTTTCGCGCTGCTCCCGCCAACTCCCACCGGCAATGCCTCAGGCACGGGGCCTCGGGCAGGCACTGCAGACGCGAAAACTCAGAAACCGTCCGACGTCACCCCGATGCCGACAAACACGATCCCGAGGAGCACCACCGCCAACGCCACGATGCCCAGTGGCACGGTCCCGACCAGGACCTCCCGCGGGTCCCGGGGTTGTACCTGACCTCGACCTCCTTTGCCGATCACCAGATCTGACGTGGACATGTTCGTCCGGGCCTCGTGCTCCACGCCCCGTTCATCCCGGAAGGCCACGATCTCCCGGAACATCGCGCACTGCTCCTCCTGGTCGAAATGCTCCTCGCCCCCGATGACGTGCCCGACGGACTTCGGCCACGTCCGTGCCCACAGCGCGATTCCCGCCAGCACGACGCCCACCATGATCACCAATGCACCGGGCACTCCAAACCCGATCAGCCAGATCCACCCGCCGATGCCAGCCGGCATGCCGATCACCTCTTCTTCCGATTCTCCCGCGAACTTCCGCGGCAACGAGCTCCCCGCATCGCCGCCACGGTGCACGACCGGCACCCGACTCCCGCAGGCGCATCCGGCCCACGGCCATCGCGCCCTGCACCAACCGATCATCGCCCACCACCGGCGGCCGCGCAGCACCACACCCCCACCCCCCACGCAAGACGCGCAGCCGGTGGCCGTCGTCAAGCAAACCCTTCAGTAAGGTTGGGCCCGTGGACTACATTTCGACGCGCGACCCGAAGCGAACCCCCGCCAAGTTCTCGGACATCCTCCTCGGCGGACTGGCGCCCGACGGCGGCCTGTACCTGCCGGCCGAATACCCGCAGGTCGACGACGCGACGCTGACCCGCTGGCGCGGCATCCTCGCCGACGACGGCTACGCCGCCCTGGCCGCCGAAGTGCTGCAGCTGTTCGTCGACGACATCCCCGCCGACGACCTCAAGGCCATCTGCGCCCGCGCATACACCACGCCGAAATTCTCCGACCCCGACATCGTGCCCGTCACCGAACTCGAAGACGGCCTGCACATCGGCCACCTGTCCATGGGCCCCACCGCGGCGTTCAAGGACATGGCCATGCAGCTGCTCGGCGAACTGTTCGAATACGAACTCGCCCGCCGCGACGAAACCCTCAACATCCTCGGCGCCACCTCCGGCGACACCGGATCCTCCGCCGAATACGCCATGCGCGGCCGCAAGGGCATCTCCGTGTTCATGCTCACCCCCGCCGGACGCATGACCCCCTTCCAGCAGGCCCAGATGTTCGGCCTCGAAGACCCGAACATCCACAACATCGCCCTCGACGGCGTCTTCGACGACTGCCAGGACGTGGTCAAGGCCGTCTCCGGCGACCTGGAGTACAAGGCCGCCAACCGCATCGGCGCCGTCAACTCCATCAACTGGGCCCGCCTGATGGCCCAGATCGTCTACTACGTGTCGTCGTGGATCCGCATGACCGACGCCAACGACGAGAAGGTCAGCTTCTCCGTGCCCACCGGCAACTTCGGCGACGTGTGCGCCGGCCACATCGCCAAGTCCATGGGCATGCCCATCGACCGCCTCATCGTGGCAACCAACGAAAACGACGTCCTCGACGAGTTCTTCCGCACCGGCGCCTACCGCGTGCGCACCTCGGAGGAAACCCTGGCCACGTCGAGCCCGTCGATGGACATTTCGCGGGCCTCGAACTTCGAGCGTTTCATCTTCGACCTCCTCGACCGCGACGCCGAGCGCGTCGCCGAGAAGTTCGGCGTGAAGGTCAAGCAGGGCGGTTTCACCCTGTCCGGCGACCCCGCCTTCCCCAAGGCGTCGGCCGTGCACGGGTTCCTGTCGGGCCGATCCACCCACGCCGACCGCATCGACACCATCCGCGACTGCTGGGAGCGCCTCGGCGTCATGGTCGACCCGCACACCGCCGACGGCATCCACGTCGCCCGCGGCCTGCGTGACCAGGTGTCCACCCCGATCGTGTGCCTCGAGACCGCGCTGCCGGTGAAGTTCGCCGACACCATCATGGAGGCCACCGGCCGCGAGCCGGACATGCCGGAGCGTTTCGCCGGGATCATGGATGCGCCGCGCCGCGTCGTGGACCTGCCCAACGACGCCGACGTGGTCAAGAAGTTCATCTTGGACAACATCGCCGAGAAGTAGGGCGAGAAGTAGGGTTCGCCCGTTCCGTTCGGGGCGCCGCCGGGGAGACCGGTGGCGCCCCGTTTCGCGTCGCTCCTAGCGCCCACGCCACTCCTCCGCCCCAAACCACGGGGTCCAAACCAAGGGGTCGACGGCGATCCCGTGGTTTGGACCCCGTGGTTTGGAGATTTCTGGGGCGTCGGAAAGCACTCGCCGCGCCGCAGTCGGTGAGAAGCGGGCGCCCACGCACGCCGCACCCGCCCGAGCAACACCCCCCGACGGTCACCCCCGTGAAACGCGCGGGACAAACCCAAGCGAACGGCGCAATCCCCCGCTTTTCACCCCCGAACTTCCGGAAAAACCCGTGATCAATCCGTTATCTCGATTTTTCCTCTTCCACCGACCAGCGAAATCGGCAAGAATCGGCCCCTGCGCATCCACGCACCACCAGCCCGCCGCCGAAGGAGGCCCTCCGTGCAGCGATATTCCGCCGAGACCGACCACCCCGAAACCAACACGGTCGGACATGGGGCCGCGGTCGCAATCGACGCGTCTGCCACCCGCGACGCATCGGCCACCCGCACCGCGGACACACCCACTGCGGCGACGGTGTCCACCGCCATCGCCGATGTCATCCTCGCCCGCGCCGACCACGTCTTCGGCCTGGTGGGCAACGCCAACTCGCACGTGGTCAGCCACCTGACCTCCCGCGGTTTCCCGTACACCTCCACCCGCCATGAAGCCGGCGCGGTCGCCGCGGCCGACGCGTTCTTCCGGGCGGGCGGAGGCATCGCGGTAGCCACAACGACGTGCGGTGCGGGTTTCACCAACACCATCACGGCGCTCGCCGAAGCGAAGGCCGCCCGGGTGCCGATGGTCTACGTCACCGGTTCGGCCCCCGCCGCCGGGGCGCGCCACTTCGACCTGAACCAGGCGGGGCTTCTCGACGCACTCGGCATCGACCACTTCACCCCCACGCCGGAAACCGCCGCCGCCGACGCCCACGCCGCATTCGCGCTGGCGCAGACGCACCAGGAGCCGGTCGTCCTGCTGCTTCCGCACGATCTGCAGACCGCGCCCCTCGTAGACGGTGGCGACGTGCTGTCGCGCCCGGAATTGCTGCGCCCGGCCCACGCCACGCCGACGCGCCCGATGTCCGAAGACCTGCGCACCGAACTGGCCGGCGTCGCCGATGCGTTGGCTTCGGCCCGCCGCCCGCTGATCCTGTCGGGCCGGGGCGTGGTTCGCGCGGGCGTCGCCGATCACGTCGCGGCCCTGGGCGACCGCATCGGGGCGTTGCACATGCATTCGGCGATGGCCCGCAACGTCGTCGGCGGGCAGTGGTGCATGGGCACCGCCGGCGGTTTCACGCATCGGGCGCACGTTCCCATCGCCCGCGACGCGGACGTGGTGCTGGTTCTCGGGGCGAGCTTCAATGCGCATCAGGTCCGGGGCGGTTCGTTGTTCTCGCCGGATGCGACGGTGATTCATCTGACGCTCGAGGAGCATCCCTCCAGCCGCGAGGTGGATGTGCGCGTGCTGTGCGACCTGGCGTCGGTGATGCCGGTGCTCGACGAGCTGGTCGCCAAACGTCTCGCCGGCACCGACAGCACCATCACCGACGACGCCATCTCCCCCACCGCGTCGCGCCGCAAGTGGCGCGATGAACTGGGCGCGCTGCCGCCGGCGGAGGACCCGGTGACGCAGCCGGAGCTGTTCCTAGAGCGCGGCGCCGACGGCCGGCTCGATCCGCGGGCGGCGCTGCGCGAGCTCGACCGCATCCTGCCGAAGCGGCGCACGGTCTGCACCGACGGCGGTCATTTCCTCGGGTGGGTGCCGATGTACCTGGACAGCCCGGATCCGCGGGCGCAGGTGCTGGTGGGCACGGCGATTCAGACGATTGGCCTGGGCTTTCCGACGGCCATCGGCGTCGCCACGGCCCGACCGGACGATTACACCGTGTTGGTCACCGGCGATGGCGGCGGTTTGATGGCGCTGTCGGATGCGGACACGGTGTTCCGCACGGTGCGGCGGGGTGCGGTCATCGTGATGAACGACGCGGCTTATGGCGCGGAGCTGCACCAGTATCGCGCGGAGGGCCTGGACACCGCGTCGATGGTCATCGATGACGTCGATTTCGCCGCGGTGGGCCGTTCCTTCGGCGCGCGCGGGGTCACCGTGACGGACATGTCGGACTTTGCGCGGGTGTCGGAGTTGCTTGACGACGACCCGTCGGGCGTCATCGTCATCGACGTGAAGATTTCCCGCGAGGTCATCGCCGACTTTATCTCCGAGGTGCTGAAGAAGCAGTAAGCGTTATCGCCCGTAAACGGTGGCGCCACCGCCTGGAATGCGTGGACGCCACCGTGAAAAAACCGGCAGAGAAACCGGCGGGCGTTATTGGCCCAGGTTGGTGTTCGGGAACTCCCCGTCGACGTCGACCTTGCCGGCGGACTCGTTCCACGTGAACGTCAGGGTTCGGGTGTAATTCGGGGCCGCGGCGTTCGGTTCGCCGGATTCCATGAGGGCTTCCCAGTCCTTGTACTTCACCTCGAACCAGCCGTCGCCTTCGCTGACGATCTGGCCCTGCTGACGGTATTCGGAATCGACGCCGAGGTATTCGCCGTCGTGGAACATGAGGATCTTGGTCAAGAACTGAGCGTTGCCCTGCGGCATCTGGTGGTACAGGGCGTAGGTCAACTCACCGCAGGGGTCGTAGTTGGTCTCCACCAGCTCCCAGTATTCGACCGGATCCGGCGTCGCCACGGTCTTGATGGATTCGTCGAGCACCGCCGCCGTCTCGTCGATGCCGCAGTTGTCGGCCCCTCCGTCGCCTTTCGTCGTCGTGGTCGTCGTGGTTTCGGTCGTGGGGTCGGCTCCACCGTCACCGGCGGCACCGTTGGTTTCGGTGGTCGTGGTCGTCTCGGTGACCGTCGGCTCATCGCCGCCATCGCCGCCGTCGCAGCCCGCCAGGGCCAGGCCCAGGGCGCACGCCACCGCAAGTCCGGCCGTCGCGGGGCCGGTTCGAATCGTTCCTCGTCGCTCAAACATCGTCTGCTCCCGTCTGATCCGTCTTCTACTGGTCGTCGGTTTCCGTCATCTACGGCTGGTCGGTTGTCCGTCGTTTACGGTTCGTCGATTCCCGGCGCACCGGTCGTCGACCCGCCGTCCGCACCGAACTCGGCACGGAAAACGGCGTCCAGGTGATCGTCGAAAAGCACGAAAATCACCTCGGCCAGATCGTCCAGGGCACCGTCGGGCCTCGATTCGATCGCCCGGTGCGCCGCCGCCGCGACATCCTCGCCGCTCCAGCCGTAGGCACCGGCACCAATGGCGGGCACGGCCACGGACCTGGCGCCGACTCGATCCGCGGCGTCGAGGGCGCTGCGAAACGCCGACTCCAACACCGCGACGTCGGTCTCCCCCGCGTTCCTGTTAGGTCCGACCGCGTGAATGATCCACTGCGCCGGCAAGTCATACGCCGACGTGATCGTCGCCTGCCCCGCCGGGAGGCCGTCGGCGAGCGATTCCTCCCGGAGCCTGCGGCATTCGGCCAGCAACTCCGGGCCCGCCGCCCGATGGATCGCGCCGTCGACGCCGCCGCCTCCCAGCAGCGACGAATTCGCCGCATTGACCACCGCGTCGGCCCGCACCTGCGTGATGTCTCCCCGAATGAACGTGATCTTCATCTGGCCCCTCCTCGGTAACCTCGGGCGTTACCTTCGGGTGTACACGTATTTCTGCGATCGTGAAACCCTTTGCGTCGGAAACGGGCCGCTCGGTCACACCTCCCGGGGGCGTTCGTGGACGTGGTGGGCCTCCGTCTCCAGCTGCAACGTGGCATGGCCGACGCCGAACTCCTCGGCGAGGCCGTCCTCCATGTCGCACAGGATGGAACAGGCGTCGGAGAAATCGAGGTCATCGTCGACCGTGACGTGGGCGGTGAGCACCACATCGGAGCCGTGAATCGACCAGACGTGCAGGTCATGGATGCCGCGGACGCCGGGGCGCGCCACCATCCACTCCTCCAGCCGCCGAGTGTCCACGTCCGACGGCACCAGCTCCAGCAGCACCGCGCCCGCATTGCGGATCAGCGCCAGCGCCTGCGGGATCACCAGCAGGGCGATGAGCACCGCCGCCACGACGTCGGCGCGGTCGAAACCGGTCACCCGCACCACCAGCGCGGAGACGAGCACGCCGACCGAACCGAGGGCGTCGACCATGACGTGCAGCAACGCCGCGCGCAGGTTCATGTTGTCCTTGTCGCCGCTGGCCAGGATCGCCGCCGCGAGGAGATTGGCGACCAGACCGATCGTGGCGATGATCAGCACCGTCCCCGACGACACGTCTGCCGGCTCGGACCAGCGGTGGAACGCCTCGACGAGGATCCACACGCCCGCGGCGCCGACGAGAATCGCGTTGAACATCGCGCCGAGGACCTCCGCGCGGCGGAATCCGTAGGACGCCAGCCTCGTCGCCGGCCGCGATCCGATCCATGCGGCGGTCATGGCGACCAGCAGGCCCAGCGCATCGGAGGCCATGTGCGCGGCGTCGGCGAGCAGCGCCAGCGAGTTGGCGACGAGGCCGCCGACGACCTCGGCGATGAGAATGATCGCCGTCAGCCCGAAGGCCATCGCCAACCGGGGAAAGGCCGTGCTGGAGTGGTCGTGATCGTGGACGTGGAACAGACCGTGGCCGTGGTGATGGTCATGCGAATGGCCGGGGGCATGGTCGTGATCATGCGAGTGGCCGGAGCCGTGATCATGCGAGTGGCCGGAGCCGTGATCATGACCCTGAAAATGGTCGTGTCCGTGTGCGCTTCCCATGACCACAGATTAGGCCCGACTATGACGCAAATGCATACTTGCAAATGGGAGCCGACGCCAACAATGCGCGGCCAGATCAGTCCTCGTCCGGTTCCGTCGAAATCAGGTATTCCACGGTCTCTTCCGGCGCCTCGAGGAATTCCCGCATGTCCGCCACCGCGCCGCAGTCGCGCCACGCGGGCACGTTGATGCCGTCTTTGCCCAGCTCGAAAATCGTCGCCCCGGGGGATGGCCAGCAGGATCGGCGAGTGCGTGGCGATGATGAACTGTGCCCCGCCCTTCGCCAGCTCGTGGATTTGCGCCAGCAGCGCCATCTGCCGCATCGCCGACAGCCCCGATTCCGGCTCGTCGAGCAGGTACAGCCCTCCGGAGAACCGGTGCGTCCCCACCGCTCACACCGATTCCCCGTGGGACAGGTGGTGCAGTTCATCTGGCCCGTACGTCGGCCCGCTCGGCGGATTCTTCGCGATCTCCTCGAGCATCCGCAGGTGACCTTCGGCCCGCAGGAAAAACGCATCGGGGGGATTGGCCCGCCGCACCAGCCCCATCGCGCGGTGCAGCGGCGAGGCGTCGTCGAGCCCCGAGTACCGCATGTGCCGCGAGCCGCCGTCGGCATTGCATCCGGCGAGCACCGCGATCGCCTCCAGCAGAGTCGACTTGCCCATCCCGTTGTCCCCGGCGATGAGCGTCACGGGCGCGGGCAGGGGAAGTTCCCGCAGTTCATGCAGATGCTTTACGACGGGGCAGCCCCAACACCCACCCATCGCCGCAATCGGATTCGGCGTCCCCGAACACTGCGTCGACGTCGGTGAGGCGCAACGCCTTGACGTAGGGCGCACGGTCCGGGTGTGTCATGCCCGTGAGGATACGCGCGGCGAAGGGGCCTACACTGCCAGGAATGACCGTCGATCCACGTACCAGAATCACCGCCCGAGCCTTGACCGTGTGGGCGGCGACGGTCCTGGTGTACATGGCGGCTATCACCGGGCGCACGTCCTTCGGCGTCGCCGGCGTCGAGGCGCTCGACCAGTTCAACATCGACGCGTCCCGCCTGGCGGTGTTCACCTCCGTCCAGGTCGGCGTCTACGCGCTGGCGCAGATCCCGGTCGGGCTGGCCATCGACCGGTTCGGGGCGCGCAAGACGATGGTCGTCGGCGCGCTGGTCATGGCGGCCGGCCAAGTCACCTTGGCGTTGACGGCATCGTACCCCATAGCCATCCTCGCCCGCGTGCTCATCGGCGCCGGCGACGCCAGCGCGTTCCTGTCGGCCATGCGTCTGCTGCCCGCATGGTTCCCGCTCAAGGTCACCCCGCTGTTCACCCAGCTGACGGCGGGGCTCGGGCAGATCGGCCAGTTCATCTCCGCCGTGCCCTTCCTGATGCTGCTCCACGCCCAGGGCTGGGTCGCGGCGTTCCTTGCGTTGGGCTCCGGAATCGCCATCGTCGGCATCGCCGCGGCCATCGCCATCGCCGATGTACCCCCGGCCCCGGCCGAACCCGGCGGGCATGACGGGTCCGGAGGCGGGTCGTCGTCAAGCAAAAACGAGCGCGCGACCGTGCGCGAAATGCTCGGCATCGTGCTGCGCCACCCCGTGTATACTCTAAGATCGGAAGAGCGGTTCAGCAGGAATGCCGAGACCGATCTCGT
>ERZ1032871.152-NODE-152-length-10580-cov-5.008171_pt1 | contig 10580 bp, 6 predicted proteins | sample MGYA00519026_ERZ1032871 | MGnify/ENA primary metagenome ERZ1032871 (study PRJEB33719, sample SAMN04262510) | wastewater metagenome | biome: rural village; feature: composting latrine chamber; material: composting feces with ash | place: El Salvador | collected...
CTGGAACAGTTCACGGACCTCGGATACGAGGTGGCAATTGAGGGCCACAATCAGTGGAATGGAGTCGCGATCATTTCGCGCGTTGGTCTGGAGAATGTCCAGAACGTCTTTACCGGCCAACCCGGATTCAAGAAGGGCACCCCCGACGGCGAGGAGCTCTTCATCGCCGGCGATCCCGAGGCACGCGCAATCGGGGCCACCACTGGGGGCATAGAGATCTGGAGCCTGTACGTGCCAAACGGCCGCAGCGTTGATGATCCGCACTATCACTACAAACTCGCGTGGCTCTCGGCGCTCAAGGATCGCGCGGCGGCCCGCCTCGCCGAGGATCCCGACGCCAAGATCGCCCTCACCGGTGACTGGAACGTCATTCCTACCGACGTGGACGTCTGGGACGTGACCGCCACTGGCGGCCTCTACGTGTCCCAGCCAGAACGCGACGCATTCTTTGCTTTCGAGGACGCCGGCTTTACCGAGGTCACGCGCGAGCACGCCACCAACTACACGTTCTGGGATTACCAGCAGCTTCGTTTCCCCAAGAATCAGGGCATGCGGATCGACTTCGTGTACGCCTCTCCTGCACTGGCCAAACTCGTCACGGGGGCGGAGATCGACCGTGACGAACGCAAGGGCAAAGGCGCCTCCGATCACGTTCCGGTGATCGTTAACCTCGATCTCTGAGCCCGTTCTCGGGCGGGAGCGTAGTAAACGTGTGCGCTGGGAGCACGATCTTCGCTATATGGCGACATCGGGCTCTCAGCGCCCCGGTTTTCGACACTAGCCCCGGTTACCGGCCTACATCGACGGGTAGAGGAGGTCCACCTGGCCCGTCGGCTCCGGATCAATCCGGACCATCGCATCCGCCAGCGCCGGCCAATGCTGGATGTGATTCTTGTTGAAGTCCTGCGTACCAAGGAACGCGCCGCCCTTGCCCTGAGACAGATCCATGTAGAAGAACGAGCCAGACATGCCGAAGTGCCCGACCACGTGATTCGAAAACTCATTACCCGTCCAGTGGGGCTCGAGCGGATTCCGAATTGAGAACCCCAAACCCCACGGGTTGTTCTGCGAGCGCCCATAGCCAGGTGTCACACCCGGGATTCCGGCGAACTGGGACTGGAACGCTTTCTCCGCTAGCTCGCGCGGGATGAGAGTCGGCTTGAGAACCTCGCGGCCGAAGGGCACGAGGCATCGTGCACATCCCGTGCCCGAGTGCGCGATCGTCCCGACGATCCGCACGGAGTCCATTCCCAGCGGGTCAAGGACCTCCTGCTGGATCCAATCCTGAATCGATACGTCGAGGTACTTCTCGGCTTCTTTCGCCATCACGTCAAAGCCATAGTTCGAATAGATCCGGCGCCGGCCGGGCATCGCAATCGGATCCCCCTCCTCCGGAGGCAACCCCGACGCGTGAGACAACAGATGCCGGAACGTCGATCCCTCGGGTCCCGCGGGCGTATCCAGCTCGAACTTCCCCTTGGCAATCGCCACGAGGATACCCCAGGCAGCGATCGGCTTCGTCACCGACTTATAGTTATAAATCTTTTCAACGTTGCCCACCTCGAGCATCACGTTGTCCGCATCAAATGCCACGTACGTGTGCTCGAACGTGAACTTATCTTCCGGGAGTGGCTCAGTAATCATGAATCAACTCTCGCATAATCTTTCGAATTTCGCGTTGGTGCAGACCACACGCTGGTTCGCACAGCGTGCGCATCACCCGACGACGATGCGCCTGAACGGGTGCAATCCAGCGGAGCATTGTGGCGACCTGCGCCGATAGTTGTCTGACCACAAGTGCATTTAGACCTGAGCATTAAACGGGCTAGGATGGCGGTATGAAGGACGAAACGCCGAGGTTGTCCGCGGACGGGGTTCGATTTGAAACGTCGCCTGATCCGCTGCTCGCCGCGTCCGAAAGATTAGCAGGCCCGAACCTGTATACGCCGGGGCCACTCCAGCGATTTGGCGGCCGATCCTTTGCCTCGCCCCGCACGAGCGATGACCTGCGACGCCAGCGATATGCTCGCGAGCGCCAAGCAGCCTTTCGGGCACACCCCTCGCAATTGGGGCGCCACTCGCATCTCGACTCGCGCCCTCCAGACTTAGTGCCGATGACGGAGCGCAGCAAGAGGTTGTTCGCCATTTTCCTCGGCCTGCTATTTGGCACAATGGGCGCGCACAACTTCTTCCTCGGCAAGAATCAGCGAGCGCTCGTCAACATTGTGGTGTGGCTGATCGGCCTCGCATCGACGTCAGCAACCGGCATTATCTTCCTCATGTTGCCCATCGTGGCGCTCGTGATGGTTGAGTGCGTTCAGATTTGGCGCGCCACAGGCGACTACGCGCAGATCAGATAGCCAGCCCTCGTCCCGCACTCTTGCACGGCTTATCCCACCTGCACGGCTTATCCCACTTGTAACCTCACGATGCAGAACTCTCAACGCTGCGAGGCATAACCAAACCGCGCGAGCACCCTTAACGCTGCCCGATACAAGCCTCATCTCGCAACGCTTCCGTTCCGAGCCTCCTACTCGTAACGGCGAATGATCTCCAACTGACGCTCGCGCCACGGCAGTGCCTCTTCGAGCTGTGCGGCGAGGCCGAACAGTGTTTCGTCAGCGCCAATATGGACGGCTCCCAGCATGATGGAGAACGGCAGGAGTACACCGTTGGCGTCGTCGAGCGGCTCGCCATTGGGCCACTCAGGACCGACCTTCCCAGCGTGAACCGGCAACGCAATCGAGGGCGCGCCCAGCATGTTCCACACGCTCGTCCACGGCGTGAAGCGCCGCTGCGAGTAGAAGTCCTCCGCGGGATCCTCCCGCATGAGATCCTCGGGGCGGAGCGTTCCAGGCGGTAGCGCCGGAGTCAAAATAACGTCGAAGTCGGACCACGCATTGACGACCTTCCGGGTCAGCGTGTGCATGCCGGCCACCGCATTAGCGAAGTCGACAGCAGTGAACTGTTCACCCATCTCACGAAGCCAACGCGTGAGTGGCTCAAGCATCTCAACGGCCTCCTCGGGCACGGGCAGCTGCGCCGCCGTCGTCGCCCACAAAGGCATGAAGGTCTCCCAGTCGGCCGAATTCATCGGGCGCGGGGCGATCTCAACGTGGTGGCCGAGCGATTCGAGTGTGCGGGCCGTGAGCTCGACGGCCTCGCGCGAATGCGGGTGGAGGTCGATCTCTTCCACATTCAGCGGCTCCCACAGAAGGCCGACGCGCAGCGCGCCCGGGTCGCGATCGCACGCGTCCACGTAGGTGGTCTCCGGGCGCTTGCGAAGCCACGGATCGCCGGGCTGGTAGCGCGAGAGAACGTCGAGGAACGCAGCGCTATCGCGGACGTCTCGAGTGACGACGCCGTTCGTGTTCAGACCCGGCCCGTCAGCTCCAGGCGCCGCCGACACCAGACCACGCGAGGGCTTGTGCCCCACGAGTCCCGTTGCCGAGGCGGGGATGCGGATCGAGCCACCGCCGTCGGAGGCGTGGGCCACGGGCACGATGCCAGCGGCAACTGCCGCAGCCGCGCCGCCCGAGGATCCGCCGGCCGTGCGCGTGGTGTCCCATGGCGAGCGTGCCTTCGGCCCGGCCACCGGCTCCGTGTAGGGCGGGAAGCCGAACTCCGGCGTCGTCGTTTTTCCAATGCAGACCGTGCCCGCAGACGCAAGGAGATCCACGATCGCGTCGTTGCCCTGGGCGACATTGCCCGCCATCACGCGCGAACCGGCCTCCCACGGCTGGCCCGCCACCTGGTTGAGATCCTTGATCGGAACCGGCACGCCGGCGAAGGCGGGGGCGTCGCCGGCGGCTATCGCGCGGTCGGCGTTCGCAGCCTGATCCCGGGCCAACTCGGGCGTCAGGTGGGCAAACGCGCCGACCTGCTTGCCGACGCGTTCGGCGCGCTCGAGGGTGTTTTCGGTTACTTCGACGGCGGAGACCTCGCGGTTCTTGAGGGCTCGGGCCAATTCGCGGGCAGTCATGTCATTGAGGCTCATGCCCTCATTGTCACACGGCGCGGGCAGGTTCTGGGATTTGGTTGCCGCCCGCGCGCGATGGGCACGTCCGCAGGCGATGGGCACGTCCGCGCGCGATGAGTAAGCGCGTAGCTAACCGACGTGCGTGTAGTTGAAAATGATCGTTAGTCTGGGCGCATGCATTACAACCTCGTCATCATCGGTTCAGGGTCGGCGAACTCGATCCCGGGCCCGGAGTTTGCGGATCAGAAAATCGCCATGATCGAAGAGGGCACCTTCGGTGGGACGTGCCTGAACGTCGGGTGCATCCCGACCAAGATGTTCGTCCACACCGCAGACCTCGCACGGCAGGCGGCGGACGGCGAGCGCTTTGGGCTCGACACGTCCTTCAACGGCGCCGATTGGCCCGCGATTCGCGACCGCATCTTCGGCCGCATCGACCCCATTTCGGACAGCGGCAAGGACTATCGCGAGTCGCACGCGGACAACGAGAACCTCGACCTCTACCACGGCACCGCCAAGTTCGTAGAACCAAAGAAGCTCGAGGTCTCCACCGATGAGGGCACCGTGACGATGACGGCCGACAAGATCGTCATCGCCACCGGCTCGCGCACGGCGATTCCGAACGTCGCTGGCATCCACGACGTCGACATCTTCAACAACGCCTCGATCATGCGTATGGAGAAACTGCCCAAGTCGCTGCTCGTGCTCGGCTCGGGATACATCGCCGCGGAGATGGCGTCCGTCTTTTCGGCGCTGGGAGTGGACGTCACCGTCGTCGCGCGAAGTGAGGCGCTGTTGCGATCTCAAGACGCCGACATCTCGCGCACCTACACCGAACTCGCGACCGAGGCGCACGGGGTGGAGCTGGAATTTAACTCCACGAAGGTCGAGCGGGTGGACGGCAAGATTCACCTGAGTGGCGTGCAGGAGGGACGCGAGCGCACGCTCGTGGCCGACGAGCTGCTCGTTGCCACCGGGCGAATTCCCAACGCGGACCGCATGGATGTGGGCAAGGCCGGAATCTCGGTGAAGGGCGGGCGCATCTGCGCCGACAGGTATCAGCGCGTGCTCGACGACGACCGGCAGCCGATCGAGGGGCTGTTCACGCTCGGCGACGTGTCCTCGCCCTACATGCTCAAGCACATCGCCAACCACGAGGCGCGGGTGGTGCGGCACAACCTCCTCAATCCTGAGGACATGATTCAGGTCGATCACCGGGCCGTGCCGTCCGCGATCTTTGGCCATCCGCAGATCGGCACCGTGGGCATTACCCAGCGAGCGGCCGCCGAGGCGGGTATCAATCCGGTGGTCGCGGTGCAAAAGTACGAAGACATCGCCTACGGCTGGGCGATGGAGGACACGAGCGGCTTCGCGAAAATCATCGCCGACCGCGAGACGACCGCGATCCTCGGTTGCCACATCATCGGGCCCCAAGCGCCCATCCTCGTGCAGCTCATCGTGCAGGCGATGGCGACCGGACAGACGGCGCGGGACATCGTGCGCAGCCAGCATTGGATCCATCCCGCGATGCCGGAGTTGATTGAGAATGCGCTGCTGAAGATCATTGAGGCGTCCGAGTCCGCGACGCGCGGGGCGGGGCCGATACTCCCCGAGAACATCACCGAGGCCGATATTTCCGAAGAGGTCAAGGAAGGTAATTAGGGGAAGCTGAATGTCACGGGGGTGGGCGGAAGGAAGTTTCCTTCCGCCCACCCCCGTTTGAGTTGGCTATTGGTGACTTAGCTTGCGCACCGGGTTTGCGTGGCGCGGTCAGTTCACCTTGGTGAGCACGAGCTTGTGCTGGCGCACCGGCTCGCGCGAACCCTCGCCATCTCGGCCAGTTTCCCGATCGCTCTCAAGCTCCGAGTCAAGGAATGACGTATCAAGCTCGGGCGAATCCACTCGCACCGTATCGCCATCCTCGACCTCGCCGCTCAGGAGCATCCGAGCCAGCTGGTCGCCGATCTCGCGCTGGATCAACCTGCGCAAAGGCCGAGCACCGTACGCCGGATCATAACCCTCGACAGTCAACACGCCCTTCGCCGAGTCCGTCACGTCAAGCGTGATACGGCGCGACTCCAGACGAGCCATCAGCTGGTCGATCTGCAGATCCACAATCTTGCCAATCTCTTCAACATCGAGCGGATCGAACACGATAATGTCGTCCAGCCTGTTCAAGAACTCCGGCTTGAAATGTGCGCGAACCGCGGTCAGAACGGCGTCGTGCTTGCTCTCCTGCGACAAGCCCTCGTCCATCAAAACCTGCGAGCCAATGTTCGACGTCAGGATCAAGATGGTGTTGCGGAAGTCCACCGTGCGGCCTTGGCCGTCGGTCAGGCGGCCGTCGTCGAGGACTTGGAGCAGAATGTCGAAGACTTCCGGGTGCGCCTTCTCAACTTCGTCGAGCAGGATCACGCCGTACGGGCGGCGGCGCACCGCCTCCGTGAGCTGGCCGCCTTCCTCGTATCCGACGTAGCCCGGAGGCGCGCCGATGAGGCGAGCCACCGAGTGCTTTTCCGCGTACTCCGACATGTCGATGCGGACCATGGCACGCTCGTCGTCGAAAAGGAAGTCCGCGAGGGACTTTGCGAGCTCCGTCTTTCCAACGCCCGTCGGGCCGAGGAACATGAACGAGCCTGTCGGGCGGTTCGGGTCAGCGACTCCGGCGCGCGAGCGGCGCACGGCGTCCGACACCGAGGCCACGGCCTCGCGCTGGCCAATCAGGCGCTCGCCGATGTGGTCTTCCATCGTGAGGAGCTTCTCGGTTTCGCCCTGCATGATGCGGCCGACCGGGATACCCGTCCAGGAAGCCACAACCTCGGCAATGCCATCCGCGTCCACCTTCTCGGCGATCATGGGAGTGGCGTCGGTATCGCTGGCGTCCTCTTCGGCTTCGCCGGCGTCGATCTGAGCCTGAATGTCAGGGATATCGCCGTTTTGGATACGTCCCGCATCCTCGTAGCGACCCTCACGGATGGCCTTCTCGAGTTCCGTGCGCAGCTCGTCGAGGCGGACGCGCAGATCGCCGACCTTGTTGCGGCCGGCCTTCTCCGACTCCCAACGCGCATTCAGCGCGGCGAGTTCCTCGGACTTGTCTGCGAGTTCAGCCTCAAGGCGTTCGAGCCTGTCAGCTGCCGCGTCGTCGAGCTCGTCGGGATCCTCAAGGTACGCCTTTTCCATCTTCAGGCGATCCACCTGACGCTGCAGGACGTCGATCTCCTCGGGCGAGGAATCCAGCTCCATGCGCAGGCGGGATGCCGCCTCGTCCACAAGGTCAATCGCCTTGTCCGGGAGCTGGCGGCCCGAGATGTAACGGTCCGACAGGGTGGCAGCTGCCACGAGCGCGCCGTCCGAGATCGTCACCTTGTGGTGAGCCTCGTACTTCGGCGCGATGCCGCGCAGGATCGCCACGGTGTCCTCCACCGAGGGCTCGCCCACGAACACCTGCTGGAAGCGGCGCTCAAGAGCGGGATCCTTCTCGATGTTCTCGCGGTACTCGTCGAGCGTGGTTGCGCCCACGAGGCGCAGCTCGCCGCGGGCCAGCATCGGCTTGAGCATGTTGCCGGCGTCCAGCGAGGAATCTCCTCCCGCGCCCGCACCGACGACCGTGTGGAGCTCGTCGATAAAGGTCACCACTTCGCCCTCCGACTCCTTGATCTCTTGGAGCACGGCCTTGAAGCGTTCCTCAAACTCGCCGCGGTACTTCGCACCTGCGAGCATGCCGGCGATATCAAGCGAGATCAGGCGCTTGCCCTGAAGGGAGGCGGGCACATCGCCGTCGACGATGCGCTGGGCCAGCCCCTCGACCACGGCGGTCTTACCCACGCCGGGCTCGCCGATGAGAACGGGGTTGTTCTTCGTGCGGCGCGACAGGACCTGGACGACCCGGCGGATCTCGGAATCGCGGCCGATCACCGGGTCGAGCTTGCCTTCGCGAGCCATGTCGGTGAGGTCGGTGCCGTACTTGTCGAGGGCTTGGAACGTGCCCTCCGGATCCGGGTTGTCGACCTTGCGATTGCCCCGCACGTTTGGCAGGGCTGCCATGAGCTGGTCATGGCCTGCACCCGTGGCGCGCAGGATCTCGCCCGCCGAATGCTGCGAGCTCGAGAGCGCGAGCAGCAGGTGCTCGGTTGAGATGTAGGAATCTCCGAGGGCCGTTGCCTCCTTGCCTGCGTCCGACAGGACGAGGTTCGTGGGGCGCGATGCCTGCGGGTTGCCCGCGGAATTGCCCTGCACTGCGGGCAGGGTTGCCAGTTGCGCGCTCACTCGCTGAGCGATTGCGCCTTGATCGGCGCCGACCGCTTCAAGAAGCGCGTTTGCGACTCCATCCTTCTGGTTGAGGAGGGAGCTCAGAATATGGGTGGGCTCAAGCTGCGGGTTTCCTGCCTGGGTGGCGGCGGAAAGGGCGTCAGCAATGGCCTCCTGCGACTTGGTCGTCAGCTTATCCATCTATACCTCCGAAAAGTTCTGGCTCGTGAGAGCCGTAAAATCTATCCACTGAAGACAACGTCAACTAAGTTGAGTCTATTCCACTCAACCTCATGGCGTGGAGTGGTGTGCGCTACAGGCGAATGCCGGGGCTTGAATGGATGGGGCTCCGTGTTGGGATTTCTCGGTCACCCGGGCTGGCGGAGATTCTCGGGGCGCTGACAGCCCGATCTTCGCTATATGCCGACATCGGGCCCACAGCACCCCGCAAATCAACGCCTCAGACCGAGACACCACCGAATTGCGCGGAATGACAACGCGGCAAACCAGAAACCCGGACGGGGCAGCTACATACCCGACCAACCGTCAGGTCGGGATCGCAGTGCGCCGGCCAGGGCGAACGGGATCGTGCCGCTACACGCCAAACTAGGAGCGATCGCTACACACCGGACAATCGACAGGGCGCGAACCCTGCTCGCGAACAGAACTTTTATCCACAGCTCCCGAGACGCGGCGATTGTCCACAATTTCAAGTTGGCTGACGTCGCGCGATCTTCGGTTCCAAAAGAATAGTCACATGAGCCCATTTCACGAATCGTTCTTTTACAGAGCGCATTCGCCTGCCCCGATGCGTCCGGAGGATTTCGCGATAGCGGACTCCTTCCACACGCACGTAGGAATCGACCCCCGGGCAACGCACGAAGAGCTGGCTGTGGCGGCAGGAATTGTTAGCCGCAAGGAGCTGGCCCGAATGGGTTTCGTGACCGACAGACAAATCCGCGCGGGAATCCAGACCAGGCAGTTCACCCGGATCGCCCACGGCAGATACGCCCTGCCACACGCCCATGCCAATGCGCGAACGGCCGCACGCCACAACGCAAGAGTCACCTGCCTGAGCGCGTGCGAGATGTACGGCCTATGGGTTCCGAAGCAATCAGAGCTCCATGTGGCGATTAGGCGGTCGAGCCCCCTACCGGCTGGTTCGAGCCTCATCTTTCACCGAACAGGCCAGATTCCGGCGGCGCCAATTGTGGATGTCTACTCCGCTCTCGCGCAGGTATGCTCGTGCGCCGACCCAGAGACTGCACTCATCATCCTCGAATCGGCGATGAATCAGCAGCTCGTCACCCTTGACGACCTCCCACAGCTCACCGCGAATGCGCCGCTCAAGGCAAAGAGGATTCTTCACCGGGCCATCGCCACCTCCCAATCGGGCTCTGAGACGAGAGTGCGGAACTTCTTCCATTCGCGTCGCGTCCCGGTGCGCTCTCAAGTTCAGATTCCGTCCGTCGGCTTCGTCGACCTGTTGGTTGGCAGTTCCCTCATCGCGGAATGCGACAGTCTCGCCTACCACTCCCGCCCGGCGGACTATCATCGCGACCGCGTCCGCGATGCCCACACCCGCCTGCTCGGCTACACGGTAATTCGCCTGAGCTATGACCAAATCTGGCACGACTGGGACAACACGAAACACCTCCTTCAACGCGTCATTCGCACGCGCCAGCACCTGCGCCCGCCCACCCCAATTTGACCGGGCGGGTAATCTGGAGCCATGCCAGAAGGACACTCCATTCATCGCCTTGCCCTCGTTCTCACCGAACTCTTTTCCGGTGAGGTCGTGCGCGCATCGTCCCCGCAGGGTCGGTTCGCGGCCGGCGCCGAACTCCTCGACGGGAGCCGGATTCTGCCCGTCCAGGCGTGGGGAAAGCATCTTTTCATCCCATTCGCGGATGCCGACAATCCCGACCCCACCGCCGACATCTCCCGATCCAACGTGGCCGATCATCTCGAGATTCGCTGGATCCACGTCCACCTCGGCCTCTATGGCCGCTGGGTCTTCAACGGCGACGACTCTTTCCTCAAGTCCAAACTCCTCGGGGTCCCCCACATCATCATTGGCGAGGGCGATGAGGTTCGTTCCGCGGTGACCGATCCCGCCGACGACGTTCAGTTCGGCACGCGCACCGACCTCGGTGGCATCGTTGAAGCGGGCCCGAGCGCTTCAGCTTGGCGCCCGAGCGCTTCAGCTTGGCGCCCGCCCGCGCCACGCGGCGCGGTTCGCCTGCGCATTCTCACCGAGAACGGCGTGGCTGATCTGTCCGGTCCCAACCAGTGCGAGGTCAAAACCGGAGCGGAGGTCGCGGCCGTTCTCGAGCGACTCGGCCCCGACCCC
>ERZ1032871.153-NODE-153-length-10537-cov-6.632417_pt1 | contig 10537 bp, 12 predicted proteins | sample MGYA00519026_ERZ1032871 | MGnify/ENA primary metagenome ERZ1032871 (study PRJEB33719, sample SAMN04262510) | wastewater metagenome | biome: rural village; feature: composting latrine chamber; material: composting feces with ash | place: El Salvador | collected...
TCCCGGATGCGGATCGGCTCCGGCTGCTTTCCTTTTTTTGCCGCCTCCCAGCGCGGGTATTCATCCGAAAGGAATTTTTTTGCACCCGCCGGCTGCGCGGCGACCTGCACGGAAGCAAATAGCGCGGGATCCGGCTGCTCGGCCGGTTCTTCGGCATCCAGTGCCTCCACGACAAAATGAAACGACGAGCCGGGCCGCGCATCCTGAAGGCACTGATCGAGTGCTTCGCGCACATGTTCCGTATGCCATCGCTGCACAAAAATCGAGGGCAGCATCAGGGTAACGGTATTCTCCTCCACCTCGACGCTGTAACCGTCGGGATAGGCGGAAAGCGAGCGAAAGCAGTCCAGCAGACAGTCGGTGACAAGCGCCTGCACACTCTGCCCGGAAGCTGGTATTTGCGCCTGTTCAATCTCAATCGTCCAACCGAAAAAGCGCTCTTCCAGTTCCTGGCGGAGCGCCTCGATTTCTTCTTCCGTACCGCGGGACAAACCGATCAGTCGTCGGTCCTGTTCGTAGATTCTGACAGACGAGAGCGACGGCGAATTGTCCTGATCTTCCCTATGATGCGGTCCCATTTTGTATCCTTTCCAGCCGGTCAATTTCTTCCAGCAGCGCTTCCAGCAGTCTCTCTTCGGGGACTTTTCGGATGATTTTTCCCTTCGCAAACACAAGCCCTTCGCCTTTGCCGCCGGCAATACCGAGATCCGCCTCTCTGGCCTCCCCCGGTCCGTTGACGGCACAGCCCATAATGGCCACCGTTGCATTGATGCGCCTGCCGCGCAGCGCCGTCTCCGCCTGCTCGACAATCGACAGCAGATCGATTTTGGTTCTGGCGCAGGTTGGACAGGAAATCAGCTCCAGTCCCTCTTTTCGAAGTCCGCATGCCTTGAGGATGTCAATCCCTGCGCGGACCTCTTCCAACGGGTCCGCGGTCAGAGAGACGCGGATGGTGTCGCCGATCCCTTCGGAAAGCAGGGTGCCGATGCCTACGGCCGATTTCACGATGCCGGTCTCTTTCGGACCCGCTTCAGTAATTCCCAGATGCAGCGGATAATTCGAGCGCTCGGAGAACATTCGGCAGGCTTCAATCGTCTCCTGCACGCGGCTCGATTTGATCGCAATTTTCATATCTGTAAAGCCGAGTTCTTCCATCTCACGAATCTGCAAAAGCGCACTCTCCACCAGACTGCGCGCGTTCACGCCGCCATGGGCATCAATCATCGACTGATGCAGGGAGCCTGAATTTACACCGACCCGAATCGGAATCTTACGCTGCTGCGCCATGCGCACGACTTCTTTTACTTTTTCTTTTGAACCGATATTCCCGGGATTGATCCGAAGGCAGTCACAGCCGTATTCCATCGCATGTAAAGCGAGCCGGTGATCGAACTGGATGTCGGCAATCAGCGGCATGTGAATCCGATCTTTGATCAGGGGGATTGCTTTTGCATCCTCCAGATCATTGATTGCGGAGCGGATCAGGTCACAGCCGGCCGCTTCCAGTTCTTTCATTTGACGGACCGTGTTTTCGATATCTTTGGTGTCGGTATTGGTCATGGACTGCACGGTCACCGGCGCATCGCCGCCGACCGGCACTTGGCCGACACGGATTTGTCTGGTCTGTTTTCTGTTCATTTATCCTCCGAACACGCCAAGGCGCAGCACATCCTGAAAGGTTACCACAAGTATCAAAAGCATCAGCAGCGCAAACCCGATGAGATGCACAATGCCCTCTTTTTCAGCAGGCAGCGGTTTGCCGCGGATGGCTTCGATCAAAAGAAAGAAGATTTTGCCTCCGTCCAGCGCGGGAATCGGAAGCAGATTGACGAAACCGACATTCACACTGATAAAGGCAAGAAGCATCAGCACGGGATACACCCCGCCCGCGCTCGCCTGTCCGATGGCACCGATAATCCCCACGGGACCCGACACATCCTGCAGACCGACGGCGCCGCGAAACAGCGATGCAAAAAATTCGATCATACTCCCCATCATAAAGCCAATGGATGCGACTGCATTTTGTATGGTATAGCCCGCATCCTTCTCCGTGGCAGGAATAATACCCAAAAGCACCCGGCTCGAAGCTTCGTCTTCAAAAGGAATGACGGATGCCGAGAAAGTTTCCGTGCCTCGCCGCGCTTCGACCTCCACGGGAATATCCGGAGGCAGCTGTGCCACGCGGTCGAGAAGATCCTGCCAGTCGGACACGGGATCACCGCCGATCGACAAGATCCGGTCCCCGAGCCGGAAACCGGCTTCTTCCAGAGCGGAGTGTTCCGTAAACGCACCGATCACGGGCATTTCTTTTCCGCGAATCCCGAAAACAACGAGCAGTACGAGAAAGGCGAGCACGAAGTTCATCAGTGCCCCCGCCACGATGATCAGCAGGCGTTTCCATACCGGAGTCCGGGAGAAACTGCGCGGATCATCCGAAGCTTCATCTTCCCCCTCCATGCTCACATATCCTCCGATCGGAAGTGCGCGCAAAGAATACTGTGTTTCCGGCATTTGTTTTTTGGCAATCAGCGGTCCCATGCCGATACTGAACTCATTTACCCTGACGTCTAAAAGTTTGGCCACAATAAAGTGTCCGAACTCGTGAAATACGATTACCAGCAAAAAGATAAACAGTGCCCACAATGTCGTAAGCAAAAATCATCACCAACCTAACAAGTTTAGCCAGTACGAGATTGCGTACAGATACGGGATGACGAACAGCATGCTGTAAAACCGGTCCAGTACGCCTCCGTGGCCTTTGAATATCGTTCCATAATCTTTTCTTCCGCTGGCCCGTTTCATTTTTGACGCAAACAAATCTCCGAACTGGGAAAGCACGGAAGCCATCAGCATCAAAAGCAGTGCAATCGGCAGGTTTCTGGCATCGAGCAGGTGCAGAAGCAGCCAGGCAAGAAGCACGCTGGACACGGCGCCTCCGACGGCGCCTTCCACCGACTTGTTCGGACTGATTGCGGGAATCAGCTTGTGGCGTCCGAACAGCATGCCAAAAATATAAGCGAAAGTGTCCGTCCCCCAGGAGGCGATGACAATCAGATACAAATATACGGCATGCGGCATATCGAGCAGCATGCCGAACGGAACAAAGATATATAAAAACGTAAACAGCGACCCGATCACCCGTTTCGGATGCATCACCGGATGCAGTACCAGATAGATCGCAGAAGTTAACAGCAAAAGCATGCCGGCCGTCAGCACGATTCTTGCATCGTGCACATAAAATCCAAGAAGCGCGCAGATGCCGAACACGAGCGTCGGAAAGCGGTAGGCCCGCATTTCCCACTGATCGAGCACGAGATTCAGTTCAGAAAAGCCCGCCACGGAAAGAGCCAGCGACACGACAAAAAGGGCTCTCTGTCCAAGAAACAGGGTCACGCCGACAAAAGCCAGCATGATGAGCCCGATAATGCCCCGTTCGATTACATTTCTCATACGACATCCCCGAAACGGCGCTGCCGGCGCGAGAACTCTTCCATGGCAAGGTCGAAAGCCTCTTCATCAAAGTCCGGCCAGAGCGTATCTGTGAAATACAGCTCTGCGTAAGCCGCCTGAAACAGCAGAAAGTTGCTGAGCCGCAGGTCTCCGCCCGTCCGGATAATCAGATCCGGATCCGGCATCTGTGCCGTATCGAGCGTCTGTGCAATCATTGTTTCTGTTACGGGTGTATTGCTGTTTTTTAATGTTTCAAACGCGCGCACCAGTTCGTCGCGGCCGCCGTAATTTAAGGCAAGCTGCAGCGTCATACCATTTTGATCCTTCGTTTTTTCCACAGAAAGGCGGAGTGCCTCTCTGACTTCATCGGAAAACGCGGAAGGATCGCCGATGATGCGGACGCGCACCTGTTCTTTTGTTAGCTCTGCCAGCTGCGTATCCACATAGTACAAAAGAAGCCGCATGAGTCCGTTGACTTCCTGACTGGGTCGTTTCCAGTTTTCGGTCGAAAACGCATACAGCGTCAGACACGAGACCCCTGCATGGCTCGCGTGACGCACAATATCCGTCACCCGTTTCATGCCTTCTCTGTGACCGAGCACTCGCGGCAGCCCTCTTTTTTTTGCCCAGCGGCCGTTTCCGTCCATAATGATTGCGACATGCGCAGCCGTTGTCGTTTGTTTCATGACACTGTCTCCTCTGAAAGAAAGGCGGCCCCTTCGGGCCGCCGCGGGCATGCATTAAATCTCAAGCAGCTCTTTTTCTTTCTCTTCGGTAATCCGGTCGATTTCTTTAATGCTCTGATCCACCGTTTTTTGAATTTCATCTTCCGCCGTGCGAAGTTCGTCTTCGCGCAGTTCGGATTTCTTTTCCATCTTCTTGACGGTATCCATAGCTTCGCGTCGCAGATTTCTCACGGCGATTTTGGACTGTTCCTGTTCTTTTCGAACCAGTTTGACCAGATCGCGACGGCGCTCTTCCGTAAGTACGGGAAGCGGCAGACGAATCAGTTTTCCGTCGTTGGACGGGGTAATGCCGAGATCGGATTTTTGAATTTCTTTTTCGATGGCTTTAATCATGGAAGGATCATACGGCTGAATAACCAGAAGTCTTGCTTCCGGTGCCGAGATGGAGGCAATCTGATTCAGCGGGGTTGCGACCCCGTAGGCTTCCACTTCGATTTTATCGAGCAGTGCGGGATTGGCTCTTCCTGCACGAATACTCTTCAGATTATCGGAAAATACACTCGCAGTTTTTTTCAGTTTGGTTTCAAGATCTTTGACAGTTTGTTTATACATCGTTGTTCCCCCTTACCAGCGTACCAATATTCTCACCCGCAGCGGCACGAACCAGATTCTTTGGATCATCGATACCGAAGACGCGAATCGGGATTTCATTGTCCATACAAAGCGAAGTGGCGGTTGCATCCATTATACCCAAACCGCGCTGAAGAATCTCCAGATACGTGAGGGTTTCAAACGCCCGGGCGTCCGGATACCGGTTGGGATCCTTGTCGTACACGGCATCGGCCCCCTTCTTTCCGAGGAGGATGATATCCGCCTTGACTTCGGCCGCGCGCAGCGCGGCGGTCGTGTCGGTCGTAAAATAGGGATTGCCGGTACCGGCGGCAAAAATGACGATCCGGCCCTTTTCCATATGACGGATGGCCCGCCGCCGAATATAGGGTTCTGCGACCTTGTCCATGTCGATCGCCGACTGTACTCTTGTATCCACGCCCAGTGATTCGAGACTGGCCTGCAGTCTGAGTGCATTGATGACCGTGCCCAGCATGCCCATGTAATCGGACGAGGCCGGGTCAATATCAACGGCAGTGCGGCCTCTCCAGAAATTGCCGCCTCCGACAACAATGGCAATCTCAATATCCATTTCGTGTACTTCACAGACACTTTTGGCAATTCTCAGCACGACGTCATCGTCGAGCCCGAATCCTTTGTCACCGGCCAGCGCTTCGCCGCTCAGCTTGATCACAATACGAGAAAATTTCATGGAAAACTCCTTTTGAAAAGAAGGAGAACACGAATGTCCTCCTTCTCCGTCTTACTGCATTTGTTTCGAAACTTCTTCCGCAAAGTTTTCTTCGCGTTTTTCCAGGCCTTCGCCGACTTCGTAGCGTACGAAGCGACGGATACGGATGTTCTCGCCGATTTTGGCAATCAGATTCGTCAGTAGATCGTTGACTTTCATCGAAGGATCTTTGATATAAGGCTGATCGAGCAGGCAAATCTGCTCGTAGAATTTCTCCATGCGGCCGGTTACTTTCTTCTCGGCAATCATTCTGGATTTTTCTTCGTCCATTTTCTTGCCGGCGTTTTCGTTCATTGCCAGCTGCAGCTGTACTTCTTTTTCGTGATCGGCTTCTGCCGCGGGAACTTCTTCACGGCTGACATAGCGGGGATTGCTTGCGGCAACCTGCATGGCCATATCGCGCACGAACTGCTTGAACTCGGCGTTTTTGGCAACAAAGTCCGTTTCCGAATTCACTTCCACCAGCACGCCGATGCGCCCGCCGTGGATATAGGATTCAACCAGACCTTCCGATGCGATGCGGCCCGCTTTTTTCGTTGCGCCCGCAATTCCTTTTTCGCGCAGCAGATCGACTGCCTTGTCCACATCTCCGCCGGTTTCTGTGAGTGCTTTCTTGCAGTCCATCATACCGGCTCCGGTCATTTGTCTGAGTGCTTTTACATCACTTGCTTTAATGTCCATCGGTTTCCTCCTATTCGGTTTCGGTGGTTTCTTCGCCTGCTTCTTCGGTTTCATCCACGGCTGCTTCCGCATCCGGTTCCGCCGTCTTTTGTGCAGGCTGTGCTTCTTCTTCCTGTCCCTGATTGGCTTCAATCACGGCATTTGCCATGGTTTCCGTCAGCAGTTTTACCGAGCGGATCGCGTCATCGTTTCCGGGGATCGGATGATCGATTTCATCCGGATCGCAGTTGGTGTCAATGATGCCGACGACCGGGATTCCCAGGATGCGTGCTTCGTGTACCGCAATTTTCTCCTTCTTCGGATCGACGACATAGATCGCGTCCGGGAGACGTTTCATATTTTTAATTCCGCCCAGGAATTTCTCCAGGCGTTCCGCTTCGTGGCGCAGCTGAATGACTTCTTTTTTGGGCAGGACATCGAACGTGCCGTCCTCTTCCATGGCTTCGAGTTCAAACAGTCGATCCACACGTTTGCGGATGGTTTCAAAGTTGGTGAGCATACCGCCGAGCCATCGCTGGTTGACATAGTGCATGCCGCAGCGTTTCGCCTGCGATTCGATGGCTTCCTGTGCCTGCTTTTTTGTTCCGACGAACAGAATTTCTCCGCCGTCGCCAACCAGATCGCGTACAAATTTGTAGGCGTCCTCCACCTTTTGTACGGTCTTTTGCAGGTCGATGATGTAGATGCCGTTGCGCTCGGTAAAGATATAGCGCTGCATCTTCGGGTTCCAGCGTCTGGTTTGATGTCCGAAGTGGACACCGGCCTCCAGCAGGCCTTTCATGGAAATAACTGCCATTGTTGTTCCTCCTGTTTTGTTTTTCCTCCATGCGGTTGTGTGCACCGTAGGGACGCTTGCGCGCACTTCCCCGGGGATCCCCGCATGTGTGTGTTCAACTCAATAAGTATACCATATGTTCCGAATATTTCATAGAACCCGGCCGCTACAGATCATACAGATTCACCATCTGAAACATCGGCATTGCGATTGCAAGGACGATAAAGCCGACAAGGAAGGAAAGCACGAGAATCAGTACCGGTTCCACAAGAGACGTCGCCCGTCTGAGCCGCAGTTCAATCTCGAGATTCAGATACGATGCGATCGACGACACGGTCTCTGTCAGCTGTCCCGCCTCCTCGCCCGTGCGCAGCATACTGATAAAAACTGGATTGTAGAAATCGGCCTCAGCAAACGCATGCGATACAGAATCCCCCTGCAGGAGACGGGCGTGAATCCCTTCGAGCGCATCTTTTTCAGCGAGTCGCGTACTGCCGCCGGCAAGAATCGAAACAAAGCGGACAAAATCCACATTGCTGGCCGTATACAAAGCCATCAGCTCCGCCATGCGGGCTGTATCCATATCTCTGGACAATCGGCCAAAAAAGGGAATGCTCCTTCGGATACGGTGGAGCCGGATCCGCCCCGCCGGGTGAAAAAACAGAAACACCGATGCTGCGCCCAAAAGGATGGGAATAAGCAGCAGCCATCCGCCGTAGGTCGTGAGCAGTGTGCTTATGGACAGTAAGATACGGGTCGGAAGCGGCAGCAGCATGCCGGCATCGGAAAAGAGGCGGACAAACGACGGAATTACAAACAGCAGCAAAAACGTGACGACAGCCACGGAGATTACGGTAAGAAAGATCGGATACAAAAGTGACTGCTGTACTTTCTTTCGTGTCGCATCCTGCCGTTCGAGGCTTTGCGTGTACATTTCCAGCACCTCGCTCAGCGTCCCGCTTTCTTCCCCGGTTTCAATCATTGCAAGAAGCAGAGCGGGAAAGCGCCCGGATGCACGCATGGCATCAGAGAGCATCGCCCCCTCTCGCATGTGCTGCGCGAGTTCATCCGCGGTGTTTCGCACGGACGTATTGGGTGCGCTTTCAGATAAAATCTCCATCGCCCGGTCCAGCGGAATCAGGCCTGCGGACAACACGGTCAGCTGCCGCAAAAAAAGAATCAGCGAAGCGGTCTGGAGTTTCCCGGACTGCAGCCGTCTGTGAAAACTCTTACTCGTGGACTGCATCGAGCACCTCCTCGAGTGTGGTTTCTCCCGTCGCCGCCTTTTTCAGGCCGTCTTCCAGAAGACGGGTGAAGTCTTCTGTTCTTTGTTTCAGTCTGGAAGCATCCTCTCGCAGCAGGATCCCGGTGCGCAAAGATTCCGTAAGCGGCAGCACTTCCGTAACCGCCGTTCTTCCAAGATATCCGCCGTGACAGTCAGAACAGCCTGTCGGCGCATACAGGGATGCGGGCACAGGCAGGCCGGCTTTTTCGTAATGCAGGGTCTCCTGTTGCGCAGGTACTTTCTTTTGTTTGCACCGGCAGAGTTTTCTGACCAGCCGCTGAGAAAAAACGCCGGTCACGGACGCCGCGATCAGATACGATTCGATCCCCATATCCAGAAGCCGGGTCACGGCCCCGTGGCTGTCATTCGTATGCAGCGTCGTCAGAACAAGATGCCCCGTGATGGCGGCCCGAACGGCAATCTCCGCCGTCTGGCGGTCTCTGATCTCTCCGACGAGAATCACTTCCGGATCCTGGCGCAATATCGCGCGCAGCCCGCTCGCAAAATCAAGATCGATCCTTTCATTCACCTGTATCTGATTGATGCCTGGAAGGCGGTATTCGATCGGGTCTTCAAGCGTGATAATATGCCGGTGTTCCTCGTTTAAGAGTTTTAAAAGCGTATACATGGTCGAGGTCTTCCCGGAGCCCGTAGGTCCTGTAAAGATGAGCAGACCGTGTCGTACGCGAATCAGCCGGGTCAGTTGTTCCCAGTTGGAGGCATCGATCCCGAGACTTTCTCTGTTCAGATCGATGCTCTGATTGTCGAGGATCCGGATCGCCGCCTTTTCTCCGTCGGCACACGGAACCACAGACACACGAAAATCGACGGCGCGACCGTCGATGTCCTGTGAAAATCCGCCGTCCTGCGGGCGACGTTTCTCCGTAATATCCATCCCGCAAAGTATTTTCAGCCGGTTCATCAGCTGACCGTGCCTGTGCATGTCGCCTTCTGTCAGAGTCTGCATGCGCCCGTCGATCCGGATCCGAATGCGATACGATTCCGGGCCCGGCTCCAGATGAATGTCACTGGCCAAAAGACCGACGCATGTTTTCAGCAGCGCGTTCAGCTGCTGCGAAACTTCTGTCGGTTCGGCAGCGTTTATTCGTTGATCAGCCATCCTTTCTCCACTCCTTCATTCACCCGCTCCAGAATAAAATGATACAGCGGCACGGAGCCTTCCTGTACCGGCGCGATTCGTGCCAGGACCTGGGATTTTTTGATCCCGTGCTGCAGCCAGCTTCCGCCTTTTCCGTAATAGTTGTTAAAGATCGGCTGGGCACGGTCCAGCGCGTTGGCAAATTTCGCCTCCGCTGTCTCCCCTTCCTCAAACTCTTCCCAGAGCGCTAGCAGTTCCTTTCCCGGTTCATCGGGCAAGGACGAATAGATCCGCCTGGCAGCCTTCTCTTCTCTTTCCTTTTTGTCAAGAGCCGCCTGTTCGTCATAGCAGAAGGTATCGCCCGCCTCGAGTTCGACGACATCATGAAACAGCAGCATCTTCAGTGTCTTTTCCAGCTGCACAGGTTCGTTTGCATAGGCTTCCAGAAGAACGGCCATCGCAGCAATATGAAACGAATGCTGTGCGTCATCCTCAAACTCCTGATTGCTGATGATTCGTGTGCGTCGGTATACGGTCTTCATCTCGTCCAGCCGTACGGCCAGATCCATGATTCTTGTAAAATCTTCGGTTTGTGTGTATTTCATGGTTTCAGTATAACAAAAAAACACGGTATTTGTTTAAAACATTGGGATAATGGATATACTATGATATAGAAATCCAAAGACAGAAAAGGAGAAGATGATGGAAGACAAGAAAAACAAATGCGGTCGCGATCAGGAAAACAACAACAATCCGCAATCTGAAGTATATGACAGCACCGAGTGCCATCTGGAAGACTCCAATGTGGCCATCCCCACCGATGACGCCGTCGAAAACGCAAAAGAATGGGTCGACGACGAAAACCGCAGATAAAAAAAGAGCCGCGCGGCTCTTTTTTTTATGCTTCTTCAACCGGCGGCGTATCCACCGCTTTCGCTTTCGGCAGTGTCAAAAAGATAAGCAGGCCTCCGATGAACAAGGGAAGGATGCCCAGAATCGAATACCGCGGATTGCCGGTCAGATCCGTAACGAGCGCCATAATAAACGGACCCAGAATTGCAGCGAATTTGCCGAAGATATTATAAAATCCGAAAAACTCATTGGAGTTCTCCCGCGGGATGATCGAGGCGTAATACGACCGGCTGAGCACCGCCGCAGACGTGGGCGGAAGATCGGCCCCGCACCGGTGGCCCCTTCCCCG
>ERZ1032871.155-NODE-155-length-10495-cov-16.546360_pt1 | contig 10495 bp, 10 predicted proteins | sample MGYA00519026_ERZ1032871 | MGnify/ENA primary metagenome ERZ1032871 (study PRJEB33719, sample SAMN04262510) | wastewater metagenome | biome: rural village; feature: composting latrine chamber; material: composting feces with ash | place: El Salvador | collected...
CTGGCCCAAAAACGTCTCCCGCAAACGAGAATCACGCTCGACGTCGACGCCCAGCCTGGGCACGTGGTGGCCTGCCCCGGGCATCGCCGCCGGCGCCGCGATCCTCGGCGCCTGGGCGCTCGGTGGCCGAGGAAATGTCCGCTGACCTGCATCGACGGTCATGGCGACAGTGCGCAAAATCTGAGGGGGATGGCCAAGAGATGGACGTCGTCAAGCAAAAAGCACCCGCACACCACCCGCGGGGGTGAGCCGCGCCACCAAACCCGCCTCGTTAACAAGCGTTAATGGATATGCTCGACCACTGACCGAAAAAAGCCACCGCACGGAGGATCACCCCAATGGCACTTACCCCCGGATTCGACCTGTTCCAGCTGCCCGAAGAGCACCAGGAACTGCGTGCCGTCATCCGCGACCTCGCCGAAAAGGAGATCGCCCCCCACGCCGCCGACGTCGACGAAAAGGAGCGCTTCCCGCAGGAAGCCCGCGACGCCCTCGAGGCCGCCGGCTTCGCCGCCATCCACGTCCCCGAAGAGTACGGCGGACAGGGCGCCGACTCCGTCGCCGCCTGCATCGTCATCGAGGAAGTCGCCCGCGTGTGCGGCTCGTCGTCGCTGATCCCGGCCGTCAACAAGCTCGGCACCATGGGCCTGATCCTCAAGGGATCCGAGGAGCTCAAGAAGCAGGTGCTCCCGGACATCGCCAACGGCAAGATGGCCTCCTACGCCCTGACCGAGCGCGGCGCCGGCTCCGACGCCGCCGGCATGAAGACCCGCGCCGTCCGCGACGGCGACGAGTGGGTCCTCAACGGCTCCAAGTGCTTCATCACCAACGGCGGCGTCTCCACCTGGTACACCGTCATGGCCGTCACCGACCCCGACAAGGGCGCCAACGGCATCTCCGCCTTCATGGTCCGCGACGATGACCCCGGCTTCCGAGTCGGCGGCCTCGAGCACAAGATGGGCATCAAGGGCTCGCCGACCGCCGAGCTCTACTTCGAGGACTGCCGCATTCCCGCCGACCGCATGATCGGCGAAGAGGGCACCGGCTTCAAGACCGCCCTCGAGACCCTCGACCACACCCGCCCGACCATCGGCGCGCAGGCCCTCGGCATCGCCCAGGGCGCCTACGACGCCGCGGTGCAGTACGTGCAGGAGCGCGAGCAGTTCGGCAAGCCGATCGCCGCCTTCCAGAACACCCAGTTCATGCTCGCCGACATGCGCACCAAGATCGAGGCCGCCCGCCTGATGGTGTACACCGCCGCCGCCAACGCCGAGCGCGGTTCCGCCGACGGCGGCGGACGCCTCGGCCTGATGGCCGCCGCCGCCAAGGCCTTCGCCTCGGACGTCGCGATGGAGGTCACCACCAACGCCGTGCAGCTCTTCGGCGGCTACGGCTTCACCCGCGACTTCCCGGTCGAGCGCATGATGCGCGACGCCAAGATCACCCAGATCTACGAGGGCACCAACCAGGTCTGCAACATGGTCGTCGGCCGCCAGCTCCTGGCCGAGGGCAAGAACAAGCGCTAATCGGCGCAATCCAATCGGCGCACGCTCAAAGCCCGCGTCGTTCGCCCCCTTCCGTAGGAGGGGAGTGATGACAACGCCCCCGTCGTTCGCGGCGGGGGCGTTTCTTCGTCTCATCCCGACCGTTCACACCGCTCATCACCGCCCGTCCCGCACCGGTCCCGCCCCGATATCTCCAAACCACGGGGCCGGTGTCGACCCCGTGGTTTGGGGCCGTTTTTCAGGCGACCCCGTGGTTTGGACCCCGTGGTTCGGCGTTGGGGCTGGGGTGGCGGGGTGCGGAGCGGTGGCGAACCCGTGGTTTGGCGTTGTGGGCGGGGGCGAGGTGGGAATGGGGAGAGGTGCGGCCCGGGCCGCTACACCTCGATGCCGGCGGCCCGTGCCAACGCGGGCAGGCCGGTCGCCGCGGTAGTCCGCCACGAGTGCGTGGCGTGCGGGGTGAAATCGGTGTCGTCGGGCGAGATCTCGATGACGGGGATGCCCGCCGACACCGCCATCAGCGGCAGCCCGGCGGCGGGGAACACCACGCCGGAGGTGCCGACCACGACCATCAGGTCGCAGTGGCGGGCGTGGGTTTCGGCCTCGTTCCACTCCGGCACGGGCAGCGATTCGCCGAACCACACGACGCCCGGCCGGACGAACCCCAGCTCGCACACGTCGCAAAATGGCGGCAGGAGCTTGGCGACGGGCTCGTCGGGAAGCTCGGGCTCGGCCGCCGCGGCGCCGCAGTGGTCGCAGCGGAACGCGAAGAGGCTGCCGTGGAGGTGGGCGACGGAATCCGCGCCGGTGCCGCCGCGTTCGTGCAGGTCGTCGATGTTCTGGGTGGTCACGTGGCCCCACCCGGCGCCGCGGTCGAGGGTGTCGCACCAGGCGGCGATGGCCTTGTGTCCGGCGTTGGGTTCGGCCTGCCGTGCGAGTTTCATGCGCCACAGGTACCAGGGCCAGATGGTGGCGGGGTCGTTGCGCCAGGCGTCGAAGTTGGCCATGGCCTGGGGGTCGACCTTGGACCACAGGCCGGTTTGGGCGTCGCGGAAGGTGGCCAGGCCGGATTCGGCGCTCATGCCGGCGCCGGTGAAAAACTCGACGCGGCGGGCGTTGCGGGCGAGTTCGGCGATCGGTTCGGGGACGTCGATGCCCGCGTCGCCGGGGCGGGAGTCGTCGTGATGGTTTCCGTCATGGCGGCTCATGACCCCAGGGTAGGCGGGTTTTCTTTTGCTTGACTTTCCCTTTGCTTGACGACGTCTCGGTGCGGGGGCGGGACGTCGTCAAGCATGGAAAGGGGGAGGGGCGATGGGCCGGGGTCAGGAAGCCACGGCCGATTCGCGCAGGGCCAAGCCGGCGGCGGTCACGACGACGATGAGGCCCGCCCAACTGAGCACGGACATGTGCTGGCCGAGGACGACGATGCCTGCGATGGCGGCAGTCGCCGGGGCGAGCGCGGTGAGGGTGGCGAAGAGGCCTGCGGGCAGGACGCGCAGGGCGGCCATGTCGATGCCGTAGGGGATAATGCTCGACATCACGGCGACGATCACGCCCAGCGCGAGCACCCGCGGGTCGATGAACGCGGCGGGCGCGGTGACCAGACCGATCGGTGCAAGGCCGATGCCGCCGACAATCAGCGCCAGCGCCAGGCCGGTCTGGCCGGAGAAACGCCGGCCGGTGCCCTCGGTGGTGAGGATGTAGCCCGCCCAGAACGCGCCGGCGATCAGCGCGCACGCCACGCCCGCGACCGTGAGGTCGTGCAGGCCCGACCAGCCGAGCATGACCACGCCGCCGAACGCCAGCGCAGTAAACGCCAGCGCCCGGGGTCTGCGGGCGCGGGCGGCGGACAGGATCAGCGGCCCGACCAGCTCGATCGTCACCGCCGCGCCGAGCGGGATGCGGTCGATGGACAGGTAGAAGAAGAAGTTCATCAGGCCCATCGTCGCCGCGAGCCCGGCCAGCCACGCCCAATCCGTTCCCGACAGGCCCCGCAGGCGCGGGCGCAGCAGGATCACGAGGATCAGTCCGGCCAGACCCATCCGCAGCGTGACGACGACGCCCGCCGACGACGCGTCGATCGCCATCGCGGCAAACGCCGAACCGAATTCGAGCGAGAACATGCCGATGACCAGCAGCACCGCGAAGAACCACAGGCGAGATGCGGTGGGAGAGCCGGAACCCGAGCAGGAACCGGAATCGGGGCCGGGGTCGGGGGAGGAGCCGAGATTGCCGGCGGGAGGAATGGTGGTCACGGCGTTACGTCGTGGCGAAGAAGGTCCGGTTGTCGGGGCCGCGGTAGGACTGGATGGTCGCCCACGCGGCGATGGCGGAGGCGACGGCTATGAGGACGGTGACGGTGCCGTCGATGAACTCGGCGGCGCCGGAGCCCGCCCCGACCTGGTTGGCTCCGGTGGCCAGGGCGATGAGCGACAGCACGGCGTTGATGGTGAACACGGTCGCGGCGATGCTGAGGATCATCCGTGCGGCGACGCTGCCGTGCAGCAGTTTTCCGGCGAGCAGCCAGCATGCCAGTGCCACGGCGCCCTGCAGGATGGTCGCGAATGCGACGCTGATCAGCACGGACGTCTGCGCCTGGGATTCGGTGGGGACGATGGTGCCGGTGGTGCCGGATTGCGCCGCCTCGATCATGCGGTCCCAGTTGAGGATCGCGGTGGCCACGGTCAGGGCCAGCGCCGGAAGGTATACGCCGACGGCGATGCGCCACAGCCGGCTGGCTTGCGCCGCGTGATACGGGGTGGTGCGGTGAGGGGTGGGATCGGCGCTGGATTTCATGGAGATCAATGTATCAACGAGTCCTCGAGGACCTTCACGTGTTTGCCCGTCACCTGGGATTATGAACGTCTGCTCAGACAGATCTGTTCAAAACCTCATCTGATGGGGTACGGTGCGGGGTATGTAAAGGTGTTGCGCAGGTGCCGACCGTCCCGGTTCCGCGTCGCAGGCCAGTCCCGCGTGGCGACGAGTCGCGTGGTGGGTGGCCGGGCGTCGACTCTGCGCGTGGATGGATCGTACGACGATCAGACAGGGGTGTTCGGTGGCTTCCGAGGTGGTTGTTCCGACCGTGGAATCCGATCCCGGGTTCGATCCCGTCGCTCAGCGTCGGGCCATCATCAACCGGCTCAAGCGCGCCCATGGGCAGCTGGCCGGCGTCATCGCGATGATGGAGGAGGACCGTCACTGCCGTGACGTGGTCACGCAGTTGGCGGCGGTGTCCAAGGCGTTGGATCGCGCCGGTTTCAAGTTGGTGTCGTCGTCGATGCGCGGCTGCCTCAACGGTTCGGGCGAGGGCAATCTCACCCCGGATGATATCGAGGAGCTGTTCCTGCGCCTGACGTAGGCGCGGATGTGGGCGCCTGGCCTGGGCGCCTGACGTAGGCGTGCATGTGGGTGCCTGACCCTGGCACCTAATGCGTGGACGCGGGCCGGGGCGGCGGTGTGGCCGTGTCCCGGTCTTTTTCTCTTTTTCGTCGCGCCGCTTTGGCTACACCACGCTCGCCCGGTGGGGGTCGGCGAGCACGGTGCCCTTCTCGCGCCATTGGGTGCGCAGTTCGGCGACGCCCTTGGCCCGTGCGAGGGCGAATTCGTTGGGGGTGGCCGGCACCGGCTGCAGGATAGCCACGGTGGCCGGTCGTGCGTCGTTCCCGGCCGGTACGCCGATGCCCATGGCCAGGGGGGTGCCGAATACGTCCATGTCGGCACCGCCCGCCTCGCCGCCGTTTCCGCCCACGGTCACGTCGGGGACCTCGGCGTCGACGAGCACGAATCCGGTGAAGCGCGCGTCGGGCCACAGCGGCTGCCCGAAGTCGAGCAGCGCCCCGGCCTGCAGCACCAGTCCTTCGACGCTGGGGGACGCGGCGAGCATCGCCAGCGGCCGCGTCACGGCGTCGAGCCCGCCGACGACGGGGAGCACCAGTTCGGCGCGCGGTCCCTCGTCGGGGTCGGTGACCATCGCGGAGGGGTCCTGCATCGGCGATCGGGAGCAGCCCAGCGTCGCGTAGGTGACGGTGCCGTCGCGGTCGGGCCCGAACCGCAGCACCGTCAGGGGGTCGGCGCCGAGGAACGTCAGCTTCGCCTCGCCGGGCGCGCTTTCCTCGAAGTAGCCGCACAGGTGGGCGCGCACCGCGTCGATGATGGCCGTCATGGGTCCCGCTTTCCGGTTGCTCGGGTGGTCGTTGCTTTACGACGCTAACGCGTGGGCCCAAGGGTCGGGGCATCCGGGCCCTGCCCGATGGGGACGCGTTTGGGGTGGGGCTGGTTCGCTTCGGCGAGCGTGACGTCGTTTGCCCATGTCACGGGGCATCCGGCGGCGGCGAGCCAGGAGTCGACGTCGCCGTCGTGGGCGGTGATGCCGGCCAGCGCGTCGAAGGCGCGGTCGATGGCCCAGGCGCCGGCGTCGGCGTCGACGATGCCCGCGGCGATGGCTGCGGTGAGTTCGTCGGCGTCGTCGACGTGGACGGCACCGTCGAGGACGAGCAGGTCGAGGTAGAGATCGCGCGTGCGCCACACCGGCGCGGAGGCGGCGTCTGCCGTGGCTCCCCGGGCGGTAGGGCCGTCGGGGAAGTCACCGTCGCTCAACGTCACTTCGGCGATGTCGAGATAGCGATGGCTGGTGGCCGCCACGCCGGGGCGGAAGTGGAAGATGTTCGCCCGCAGCCCCAACGAGGGAAGCAGCCATGATTCGAGGTACCCGAACTGCGGGTGATCGGCGCCCCGTGCCATGTACAGGCCGTGGGGGTGGACCTCGAAGACGTCGACGGCGCGGACGAATCCCTTCGGGTCGACGTTGGCGCGGGCCCCGATGTCGAAGGTCTCCAGCTTCGGCACGTGCAGGTCGGACATGGTCCCGACTGTAGTGCGCCGCCCGGATCCGCGGCGCCGGCCGCGCGGGCCGATTTAGCCGAACAGGCCCATCAGGCCGGACTTCTTGGGCTGGTTCGCCTGGCAGGTGCACTGGCGCTCCTTGGGGACCATCGCCATGACCTGATCGACGTGCATGCCGCAGCCTCCCCAGGTGGTCTTATGGCACTTGGGGCACTCGACGGGGTAGCACATGCGGGACTCCTTGAAAGTTCGTGAAGATCTGGGCCGGGACCGGCGGCCCGGGATGGGGCCACCGGGGAAATTCGGTGAGCGCGGGCAGTCGGTCGATGGCCCGCGGATGGTGGGCGGAAGGGCATCCCCGCCGCCTCGATGCAGGTGACTATACCCCACTGGGTATGCAAGTCCAGTAATTGTGACGAGCATCAAACCGTCATGAGGGAGGGGGGCTGCGTCATCTCCGGAAACGGCGGAACCCCGCCCTCCCGCCGGGTGGCGGGGAGACGGGGTCGTCGTAAAGCGAAGAGCCGGAGCTACTTGACCACGGTGTAGGTGGCGGTCGGGGTGTAGTTGCACTCCGACGGGCCGTTCTCGCCGTTGGTGGTGAAGCCACCCTCGAGAGCGGCGATGACGATGCCGGAACCGGTGTTCGCGACGCCGTTGACGGTGCCGTGGCTGCCGGCGTTGATGCCGTTGTAGGTCAGCGGGGTGGTGCCGAACTTGCCGTTGGCGATGTTGACCCAGTGAACCTTCATGTTCGATTGGCCCTTGTACACGCCCTCGGTGCCCAGGCCGGTGAAGATGTAGCCGACCTGGTGGGCCGGAACGCCCGGCAGCGGCAGGGCCGCGGGGCCCGGGACGGAGGTCGCCATGCCGAAGGAGCGGCCCTCGCCGTTGATGCAGTTCTCGGCGACGGTCGGCAGCGGGAAGTCCGAGGTGGTCGGGGCATCGTCGGGCTGCTCCCAGCCCGGCTCGCCCTCGCCCGTCAGGAAGTCCGACACTCGCTTGAGGGCGGAACGGATCTCCTCCGGCACGGCCTCCTGGCTGGTGATCTGCTCGATGGCCGCGGCGATCTCTTTGGTCGGCAGGTCGGAGATGCTCGGCGCCTGCGGGATGGAGCCGTAGTCCGGGGTCGGCAGGGCCGGCTGCGCCATGGAGGCGGGGGCGAGACCGGCCGACAGTAGAGCGGCGGTGCCCAGGGCGGCCGCGATGCGGCGGATGTTGGTGCGACGGTTCGAGACCACGGTTGAAATACCCCTCGTAGGTCGTAGCTGAAGATCACCTGAGGTGATGTTTACGGAAGTGACGCCATCATAAGGCCCCCAAATCCATTTGGGAAAAGATTCGGTAAATTTCTTCCCCCTGCACAAGAATGTTACCGGCGAGTCTGATGGGGTTCATGTGACGCGAGTGGTAGGGGGTTAACGCTGGTGTTCGCCCTGGACCCCCGAAAACGCCCCGACCACCGCCTGCGGCGTGCGGGGTCCCATCGGGAACCGGGCAGCAGGGGTGGTCGGGGCGGTGGCGGAAAAAGACGATGTCGTCTAAGCCGGTCAGGCGTTGACCTTCTCGGCCTCCGGGGCGGCCTTCTCGGCGGCGGCAGCGGCCTGGGCCTTGCCGAACGCGCCGGACTTGGACAGCTGGTTGCGGAACAGCGTCACGGCGAGCCACAGGGTGATGGCGGCGATGGTGACGATGACGGCGACGAGCACGTAGTAGGTGGTGGAGAACTTCTCGACGATGCCGTTGGACACCAGGCCGACGTGCAGGGCGAACATCGACAGGACGGACAGGCCGACGCCCGGGCACACCAGGGTGAAGGCGGCCGGCGACGCGGTCTCGCGGCCCAGCACGTACTGGTCGTAGAAGCCGTTGGCGCGCATGACCATGTGGCCGAGGCCGAGGAAGGTCATCTGGAACGCGATGGTGGCGGCGAGCATGACCAGCACCAGGATCGACGACTTCGGGTGCGCTGTACCGTCGTAGTCGGGGGAGAACGTCTCCAGGGTCTGCAGGCCGTGGCGCAGGCGCAGCAGGGTGATCGCGAACAGCGTCGAGATCGGCACGGCCAGCCACAGGGTGGCGGAGTTCTGCAGCGACAGGCCGTAGCGCATCATGCTCATGACGCCCAGCGGCAGGAACACGACGAACAGCAGCACGGCGATGGAGCCGAAGAACAGGGAGCCCAGCAGGGCAAACATGACGACGGTCTTGTTGCCGGACATCGCGGCCGGGGCGGCGAAGCCGACGGTCACCATGGTGAAGGCGAACGCGGACAGCAGCTGGTTCAGGCCACCATTGGCCTTGAAGTCGAAGCCGCCGGCGATGACGCGCTTCAGGTAGGTGGACATGATCGCCAGGGCGAGGACGCCCACGGAGCCGTAGGCCAGCAGCGCCAGCGGCATCAGGTTCTCGATGATGTCCCACAGGCCCGGGATCAGCGCCATTGCGGCGACGAACATGCCGTTGACGGTCATGCCCAGCGTCAGCGGGATGGCCATGAGGGTGACCTCGGCGTTGGTGGACTTGAGGGTCTCGTACGCCTCGGTGCGGCGGAATTGGGAGAACTCGCGGAAGTTCCACGCCAGCAGCGACAGGTGCGTGATGAACATGGCGATCATGCCGACGTAGCCGATCGCGATGGAGGACTTCATGAACGCGCCGCCGGTGGCCCACGCGTCCTGGATCGACTCGAAGGTCGGCATCGGGGTGTCGGGGTGGGGTGTGATGTGCATGAACGCCATGAAGAAGAAGACGGACATGCCGCCGAAGCCGAGGGCGGCCAGGAAGTAAAGGGGCGAGTACTTCTCGCCGAGGTCGCGGATCATCGGTGACGACGCTCGCTTTCGTGGTTCGGTGATTCGTGGTCTGGGAAACGGGAACGGGCGTCCCGGAATTTGGATACCCCGGGGGGTATGGGTCTCGAAGGTTAGACCACTCTGAGAGGTCCGTCATCTTCGTATGCCCGTGGGGGTACCCGCGAGTGGCGTGGGGCACGGCCGGCGGCCGCGCCTCGCCCGATTTCCGCCCCGTTCGTTCCAGCCGCCCCGAAAGTCGATGGTCGAACGAGATGCGCGTCGGCCCGTCGTCAAGCGAAAGGAGCCGTCAACCCCGCGGGCCGCCGAAATCGCGCCCGCCCCCGACATGCGAGTAGCCTGTATCCGCTAGGCCCGCAGGGGCCCGAATGCCTCAATCTCCAAGGAGCACCCCCCACGTGAACGAAACCGAGTTCCGCAACGTAGCCATCGTCGCCCACGTCGACCATGGCAAGACCACCCTCGTCAACGCCATGCTGGAGCAGTCCGGCGTCTTCGGCGACCACGGGGAGGTCGCCGACCGCGTGATGGACTCCGGTGACCTGGAGAAGGAAAAGGGCATCACCATCCTGGCCAAGAACACCGCCATCCGACGCAAGGGCGCGGGCAAGGACGGCCGGGACCTCATCATCAACGTCATCGACACCCCCGGCCACGCCGACTTCGGCGGCGAAGTCGAACGCGCCCTGTCCATGGTCGACGGCGTCGTCCTGCTCATCGATTCCTCCGAAGGCCCGCTGCCGCAGACCCGCTTCGTGCTGGGCAAGGCGCTGGCCGCCTCCATGCCGGTGATCATCGTGGTCAACAAGACCGACCGCCCCGACGCCCGCATCGACGAAGTCGTCGAAGAAGCCCAGGACCTCCTGCTGGAGCTGGCCTCCACCCTCGAGGACCCGGACGCCGCCGAAGCAGCCGAGCGCAACCTCGAACTGCCCGTGCTCTACGCCTCCGGCCGCGCCGGCAAGGCCGCCACCGAAAACCCGGGCAACGGCAACCTGCCGGACTCCGACAACCTCCAGCCGCTGTTCGACGTCATCACCGAGGTGCTGCCGGAGCCGTCCGCCGACATCGACGCGCCGCTGCAGGCGCAGGTCACCAACCTGGACTCCAGCTCCTTCCTCGGCCGCATCGGCCTGATCCGCATCCACAAGGGCCGCATCCGCAAGGGCCAGCAGGTCTCCTGGATCCACTACGACTCCGAAGGTGAAGCGCACACCAAGACCGCCAAGATCGCCGAACTGCTGCGCACCGTCGGCGTCACCCGCGTGCCCACCGACGAGGCCATCGCCGGCGACATCGCCGCGATCTCCGGCATCGACGAAATCATGATCGGCG
>ERZ1032871.156-NODE-156-length-10425-cov-7.251495_pt1 | contig 10425 bp, 13 predicted proteins | sample MGYA00519026_ERZ1032871 | MGnify/ENA primary metagenome ERZ1032871 (study PRJEB33719, sample SAMN04262510) | wastewater metagenome | biome: rural village; feature: composting latrine chamber; material: composting feces with ash | place: El Salvador | collected...
AAGCCTCGCGTTCTCAATCATGGGGGCTATCAGCTTCATTTGATCCTGGAATTGTTTGATCGCTGCTCTAGTTACTGGATTGAATTCAAATCTATACAAGAAAACACCGCCCCTTATTAAGATTCAAGCATTGTAAACTGACAGTTTTAGTATATCAAAAACTACCAAACAACAGAAAGGAGGCTCCAATGTTCCATAGACATCTACGATCCTGGATGCGGGAGAACCAAGTAACATTCAAGGATCTGGCCGAGCTAATCGGCGTGAAAAATCTTACCCACTATACGACCTCCGGCAAGCTGTTCCCTGCGGAGTGGATCCGTAAATGGGCGGATGCATTCGGATGGACAGATGACCAGACCTTCACCTTCCAGTTTGACCGGCCGCCCAAGGATATGGAGAAGGATGCGATCGCGGAAATCAGCCTGAAGCGATTAAAGGAGCTACTGGTGTACGGCAAAGGACATCCCGACTGGGACGCTTAAGAATATTTCGCGGATTACGGGGATCGAGTTTTCTTGATCCCCGGATGCTTCCGGGTAGGGTTGCAACGGGAGACCAAAAAGGAGAAGATGACCATGAAAGCAAGCTATGTATTTCCGGCGATTGTTGAGTGGGTGCCAGAGGATCAGGTCTTTGATATTAACTTCCCTGATTTGGAGGAATGTTTTACCTTCGCTGAATCAGACGAAGAGGTCATTCGTAGTGCTCGTGAAGTTTTAGAGCTCTGCCTGTATGATAGAGAAGAACGGCAGGAGAGCATACCCACCCCGACAGGATTCAGAGAATTGAATCTAAATGCTGGGGAATCAGTCCTGATGGTGGATGTGTGGATGGTGCCAGTGAGAGACCGGTTTGCTAACAAGGCTGTGAAAAAGACATTGACCATACCGAAGTGGCTCAATGATATCGCTGAGGAGAACAAAGTGAACTTCTCGCAATTGCTCACGAGTTCTCTAAAAGAATATCTAGGCGTGCCAAAGAGCTAAATTTGCACATGATGAAAGGGCCTTTCATGGGTCCTTTTTCAATTCACGACAAAATTCACGACAAAAGAACGGACAAGAAGAATTCCTCAAACAAAAAACCGCTTGAAACCATTGGAATCAAGCGGTTTATATTTGGTCGGAGTGAGAGGATTTGAACCTCCGGCCCCTTGCTCCCGAAGCAAGTGCGCTACCGAGCTGCGCTACACCCCGTTATTAGTTGATCAGCGGATTTTGGTCGGGGTGAGAGGATTCGAACCTCCGGCCCCATGGTCCCAAACCACGTGCGCTACCGGGCTGCGCTACACCCCGCCGCTCAATCTGTTATACAGTATACAATAAGAAACCAAGATTTGCAAACACAATTTACAGGGATTTTACATCCGGACCGTAAAAGTGTGGTAGGTGCTATATGCTATACTTTAGAAAATGCGCAGTTGTCGCAAAATAAGGAAAGTAGTGAGCGTCCAATGAATCATTCCGTACCCATATCCAAACAGTCCACAGACCTCGCACTGGCGTCTTTGTCGCGTCACGCCCATCAAAAGGAAACAGCGTCGGAGACGGTAATTCATGCGGTGAAATCCCTGCTGATGGAGGGCGTTCTTTCTGTGGGCGACCGTCTGCCCAATGAGTTTGCGATTGCGGAATCGCTGAAAGTCAGCCGGGGTTCTGTCCGGGAAGCGATGAAAATCCTGTCGGCCATGGGGGTAGTCGTGGTTAAACGCGGCGACGGTACGTATATATCCGATCAGATGGGCGTCTCGATGATTGAGCAGCTGATGATGCAGCTGGTTAAACGGGAAACGGATGCCCGCGAACTCAGTGAGATTCGCGAAATGATCGAACTGGGAATTGTCCGTTTGGGCACACTGCATCGCACCGATGCCCAGATTGAAAAACTGTGGCAGGTGCTCGCGCGTCAGCGTCAGGAAGTCGAAGAGGGAATGTTTGACCTGGATCATTTGATTGCTTCCGAGTTTGCTTTTCATCAGGCTATGGTTGACTGCGCCAACAATGAACTGCTGAAAACCCTCTATCTGTATATACTTGAACTGTATCTGCCGGCGCATTATGAGCATTTAGACTATGAGTATCATATGCGTACAGCGCTGCATGTTCACCGCCCCGTGATCGAGGCGATCGAAAATCAGGATCCCGAGGCGGGAGCCCAGGCAATTCGTGAAACTACGCGCCAGTGGGTTGAGATCACGGAAAGCGGCGGCGAACAGATTTAGTTACTATAACGCATTAAAATATGCGCAACAAAATCATCATTCATACCGATCACTGTGAATTATTTAATATCTTTGACAACAAGTAGCAGAATTCATATAATTCAGTTAAACGTAGGACGTTTAATGTTTTCGTAGAGAGCATTTTCCCTTCAACGCACAAAAAGAAAGGGCGTGATACTGTGAGAATAGCAATCGTCGGCGCAGGCGCCATGGGGAGTCTGTACGGGGGCGTGCTGGCGGAAAACGGGCATGAGGTGATCTTCATCGATCCGTACCGAGAGCATATGCAGGCGGTGCGAGAGAACGGACTGACTATAGTGAAAGAAGGACAGTCCCGCGTGATCCGCGGCATGTGTGCCGTGGAGGATGCGGAGGGCCTGGATCCCGTGGAACTGCTGATTGTATTTGTAAAATCGACGCTGACCGGCGAGGCGGTGCGTGCGAACCGCCATCTTGCGGGAAAAGATACGATGGTGCTGACTCTGCAAAACGGGCTGGGAAATATAGAGCAGCTGGAGTCTGTCGTCGACCGGTCACAGATCCTGGCGGGCACATCCGCCAACGGAGCGAGTCTGGAGGGTCCGGGAAGTATTCGGCACGCCGGCTGGGGCGGTACGACGATCGGCGAACCGGATGGCACACACAGTGAGCGGATTCGCCGGCTGGCGGATATTCTCGGCACGGGGGAACTCGGGCCCGTTACCGTATCGGACAATGTACTGGGACTGATTTGGGACAAGCTGATCGCAAATGTCGGCATCAATCCCCTGACTGCACTGACGCGGCTTCGAAACGGCGAGCTGCTGGAACATCCGGAGCTTGAGGACTGGATGGAAAGCCTCGTGCAGGAGGCCGCGGCGGTCGCACAGGCGGAAGGCATCCGGCTGAGCATGGCGGATCCTGCGGGGCACTGCCGATCCATCGCGCAGGCTACGGCAGGCAATATTTCATCGATGCTGGCGGATGTGCTGCGAAACAAACGTACGGAAATCGACAGCATCAACGGCGCGGTCGTGCGGATCGGAAAGCGGCACGGCATCGAAACCCCGGCCAATGCCCTGGTCACCGCGCTGATCAGGGGACTGGAACACACACAACTGTAACTGGAGAGGAGAAAAGAATGAGCACACATCCTGCGCCGAAAGAAGGCGCGAAAAAGAAAATGACCGTCCTCGACTTCAAAAAGTACAAGGAAGAGGGACAAAAATTTACGTATGTTACGGCCTATGACTATACAACGGCAAGTATCGTGGATGAAAGTGAAACCGAAGTCATTCTCGTGGGGGATTCACTGGGCATGATCATGCTCGGCTATGACGGCACGACGGCCGTAACCATGGAGGATATGGTCCATCATATTCGTCCGGTGGTAAAAGGGGCGCCGAATACATTTATCGTGGGAGATCTTCCCTTCGGCTCGTATCACGAAAGCATAGAACAGGCCGTGCACAACGCGGTACGCCTGTATAAGGAAACCGGCTGCGACTGCGTCAAACTGGAAGGCGGCGTGGAGATGGCCGATACGATCCGCGCAATCGTGCGCGCCGGCATCCCCGTTATGGGCCACATCGGACTGACACCGCAGACGGCCGGATCCCTGGGCGGGTTCAAGGTGCAGGGAGGTACGCCGGAGCGTGCCCGGCAGCTCATCGAAGACGCCAAAACACTGGAAGAGGCCGGCGTTTTCTCGATGGTACTGGAATGCGTGCCGAAGGGCGTGGCAAAGGCGCTGACGGAATCGGTGAGCGTTCCTGTACTGGGCATCGGCGCGGGTCCGTATGTCGACTGCCAGGTCCTCGTACTGCAGGATATGATGGACATGTACGGCGATTTCAAACCGAAATTTGTCAAGCATTTTGCGCATGTTCGCAAGGAAATGGTGCGGGGGCTCAATCAGTTTCATGAGGAATCGATCAGCGGCGAGTTCCCGTCCAAAGAGTACTGTTTCAATGCGACCGTCGAAGGCTATGAGGTAGAATAGCGCCTCTGAAAGGAGACGAGCCTATGCAAGCGGACATTTTGTTCCGAAACGGAACCATACTGACCATGGATGAGAAAGAACCGGTCGTTGAGGCTGTCGCGGTGAAGGGAAACCGCATCCTGGCCGCAGGGACGACCGAAGAGATTGAAACCCTCGGTATCGGAGCGGAGCGCATTGTCGATCTGAAAGGCAGATCCCTTACGCCCGGTCTGATCGATACGCACTATCATATTTTCTTGAACGGATTTTTCGGGGAAACGGCGGACGCCGCGATTATTCAGACGGGCATTGACAACTGTGCATCCATCGAAGACATTTTGGATCTGGTACGGGAAGCCGCGGACCGCAGGCCCCCGGGAGCCTGGATTTCGATGATGGGCTATGATCAGAACACGATCAGAGAACAGCGGCATGTGACAAAAGAAGAGCTGGATGCGGCGGCGCCGAATCATCCGGTCCAGTGCATGCGCACCTGCGGGCATATCAGTATCTATAATTCGAAAGCGCTGGAGAGCATCGGCGTCTATGAGGCGGCCGACGCCCAAAAGTATCCCGAGAATGAAATCGTCGTGGAAGACGGCCGGCTGACCGGCATGGTGAAAGATCATACGCATTTTGAAATCTGGAGCCATGTGGTCTATACCGGGGAGCAGCACAGAAAAGCGGCCGAACAGACGAATCGGATGCTCCTGTCCTACGGGGTTACCTCGATGCACGATGCCGGAGAGACGGACGGTCCCGCGTTTCATATGGCGCAGACCATCAAAAAAGACGGCAGTTTCAAACCGCGTGTCAGCATGATGCTGCACAGTATTTTCGGCAAGCCCTTTTCCCTGCAGCTCAATGAACATTTTATGGAGCTCGGCTTTATGACCGGCCTTGGCGACGCGCAGTATCGCATCGGCGCCTGCAAGTTTATGATCGACGGGGGCACGAGCGGCCCGTCCTGCGCCACCCGGGAACCCTACTCCCACGATCCCGATCTGCCGGGCATACTCGGCTGGGAACGGCAGGAAGTGATTGACTATATCGGAAAAATTCACGACGCGGGTTGTCAGGCGACGGCCCATGCCGTGGGAGATCAGGCGATCGAATGGATGATCGAGGGCTATGAAAAAGCCTGTGAGAAAGATCCCCGGAAGGATCTTCGGCACCGGATCGAACACTGTGCGATTGTGGATGAAGATCTTGTCCGGCGCATGGCAGATTTGAACCTTTGCCCGTCGGTAAATCCCGGATTTATCGCCTGGAACGGGGCAAACTATACAAAGTATTACGGCGAACGCATGCGATACTTTGCGGCGCTGCGCACGATGATCGACCACGGAGTCCACGTGTCGATCGGTTCAGATGCGCCTTCGGGCCCGCTCAATCCCGTGGAGATTCTCGATGCGGCGGTCAACCGGATCGACCGAAGGGCCGGTGTGCAGACCGACCGCACGCAGGCCGTCACGCTACAAGAGGCGCTTCGCCTGTATACCGTAAACGGTGCGTATGCGACACACGAGGAAGATCAGAAGGGAAGGATTGCGCCCGGGATGCTCGCGGATCTTGTGGTGTGGTCGGAAGACTTGACGAAGATCGATGATGCGGACATACTGGAGTTGCGCGTGGATCAGACCTGGATCGACGGTGTGCTCGAATACGAACGGGAGGTGTAAGGTGTGAAAAAGATGACCTATAAAGAGAAATTCATCCAGATGAACAAAGAGGCCCGTGCCACCTGGGTGCTGTTTTTCATCATGGCCGGCTGGTGGCTTGTGACCGGACTCGGACTGAAAGATGTGCAGGCAACGGTGCTCGGGCTGCCGCTGTGGGTGTTTCTGAGTACGATCGGTACGGTAATCGTGGCTTCTGTCGGAACCGCCATACTGACAAAATTCGTCTTTAAGGATTTCAGCCTGGAAGACGACGATGAAATCGAGGAGGAAGAACATGTCTAATTTCATTACGCTCCTTCCCATTGTAGTATTCATTTTCGGCATGGTCGGCGTCGGATTTTATATCCAGAAAAAATCCGAAAAAGACCGTTCGGAAAACTATTCGAAAGATTACTTTATCGGCGGCAGAAGCCTGGGCGGATTCGTCCTTGCGATGACGCTGGTTGCCACGTACGGCTCGGTTTCGTCATTTGTGGGAGGCCCCGGCCTGGCCTGGGCGAGAGGCTTCGGCTGGCTGTACTATGCGAGCATTCAGATTGCCGCCGCCTATCTGGTCCTGGGTGTCCTCGGAAAGAAAATGGCCGTGATCGCAAGACGAATCGACGCGGTCACTATTCCGGATCTGATCCGGCACCGGTATCAGTCGAATCTGCTCGGAACGATTGCGGCGCTCGTTATTGTCATCTTCTTTTCCACGCAGATGGTCGCGCAGTTTATCGGCGGCGCCAAACTGTTTGAGGCAGCCACCGGGTATTCGTATCTGATCGGGTTAGTGCTGTTCGGTGTGGCTACGATTATTTATACCTCGGTCGGCGGATTCAAGGCAGTTGCCATTACGGATACGGCCTGTGCGATTCTGATGATACTGGGTACAGCGCTAATCGCCGGCGGACTTCTGCAAGCGGGAGGCGGCTTCGAAAATGTCATGGCGACGATTCGCGCCGACGCACCCGAACTGCTGGATCCGTTTGCGGGCGGGCTTGTCACACCGGCGCTGCTGATGTCGGGCTGGTTCCTCGTCGGGTTCGGCCTGGTGGGTCTGCCGCAGTCCGCCGTACGAAACATGAGCTTCAAAAGCACGCAGGCCGTGCACCGCGCCATGATTTACGGCACGGTGGCGCTCGGTGTGATGATGGTCGGCATGCACCTGCTGGGCGTCCTGTCGCGCGCCGTCATCACAGACACCACGATCACGAACACCGACTCCATTATGCCGATGCTTGTGATGCAGACACTGCCGCCGATTTTGGCCGGTATTGCAATTACGGGTCCTCTCGCGGCGTCGATGTCCACGATCAGTTCGCTTCTGATCGCGGCGAGGTCGGCTCTGGTGCGAGACATTTACGAATTCCATCTGGAAAAGAAAAACCGGAAAGTCGATCAGAAAAAGGTTTCGATCATCAGTGTGGCGGTCACTTTAGTGATCGGGATTATCGTATTTCTCTTTTCGATTCGGCCGCCGGATCTGATCGTCTGGATCAATCTGTTCGCTTTCGGCGGACTGCAGACCGCGTTTTTGTGGGCGCTGCTTCTGGGCATGTTCTGGAAACGGGCAAACACCACGGGCGCGCTGCTTTCCATGGTCGGCGGGACGGGCTTGTATATCCTGCTGTCCGCGTTCAATGTCAGTTGGTTTGAAATGCACAATGTGGTCTGGGGCATCCTGTTCGGTCTGATTCTCTTTGTTGCCGGCTCGCTTGCGACACAGCCCATGGATGACCGGATCGGACGATTGTACTTCCCCGAAACGTATTGAGTTTACGCAGGCTCTGCCCTTCGATATAATAGAAGGACAGAAAGCAGGGTGGACGGTGTACATTTCGATTCAAACATTAGAAGAAACCAAAAGGGCGGCGACTGCGATCGCCGCCGTTTTGCGTGCGGGCGATGTTCTTTTGCTGGACGGTCCCATGGGTACCGGCAAGACGACGCTCGCCGCAATGATCGCGGAGGCGCTCGGATGTGAAGGCGCCGCCAGCAGCCCGACCTTTTCGATCGCGCAGCAGTATGACGGGCCGCTGCCCGTATGGCATCTGGATCTGTACCGGCTGGAGCAGGAAGATCTGTACGATATCGGATATGAGGACTATTTTTATCCGGAAGAGGCGGTCACGCTGATCGAATGGCCGGACCGGGCCGGGGCACTGCTTCCCAAAAACGCTCTGCGCATAGAATTTCAGACGAATCCGCGAAAGCTTCGCATCGATGACCGTCTGCAGGAAAGGGTGAACCGCTGATGAACATACTGGCACTGGACACATCCAGAAAAACGAGTGATGCAAGTCTCCGGCTTGCCACGGGCGAGATCCTGACCCGTTCCTGCACGGAAAAAAACAATGAATCTCTCCTTCCGATGCTGCAGGCCCTGTTGTCTGTGGCGGAAATGGAACTTTCGCAACTGCAGGCGCTGTGCGTCTGCGTCGGTCCGGGTTCCTTTACGGGACTTCGCATCGGGATGACGACCATGAAATCACTCGCACAGGTGCTCGGGATTCCTCTGTACGGGCTCGACACCCTGACGGCGCTGCAGCGTGTCGCCGGTACCGACGCCGTTCCTCTGCTCGATGCGCGCGGAGGGCGCGTTTACACGAAAAAAGACACGAAGACGGAACTCGTGGAAGCGGCGGATCTGAAAAAAGACGGGCAATACGTCGCCTTTTCTTCGCAGGCGCTGCAGGAGTCGCTCTGTGATACGGACGTCACCTGGATTGCTTCCGACCGGCCTTTGTCGCCTGTCCTTGCGGCGCATGCCGAACAGCAGTTGCAGGCAGGCGTATCCGGCGCCTGGCGGACGCTCCTGCCCGATTATGTCGGGGTCAGCCAGGCCGAACGCGAAAGAGAGAAGAAGCTGTGCAGGGAATAATCCGCCCGATGGAAGAAACGGATCTGGGGCGGATTGTGGAGCTCGAACGGGCCTGCTTTTCCAATCCCTGGAGCCTGGCTTCCTTCGAACACGAACTGGAAAACCCGATCAGCCATATGCGCGTTCTGGAAACCGAAGAGGGGATTCTCGGCCATATCGGCTACTGGATGGTGCTGGATGAAGTGCATCTGCTGACGATTGCCATCGACGAGGCGCACCGCGGCAAAGGCCTCGCACGATTTCTGATGCACGAGATGATAACCCATGCAAAAGAGGCCGGTGCGAAACACATGGTCCTGGAAGTCAGAGAGAACAATGAATCCGCAATCCGCCTGTATGAACGTTTCGGGTTTTTGCCCGCGGGCAGGATCCACAACTATTATCCGGAAGAAAAACAGGACGCGATTATCATGCGAAAGGAGCTGGAAGATGAAGCAGCCGCTGATATTTGCCATTGAAACCTCATGTGATGAAACGTCGGTCGCGCTGCTGCGCGGTCCGTCGGATCTGATCTATCATAAAATCTCGTCGCAGATCGATATTCACAAACCGTTTGGCGGTGTGGTGCCGGAGGTGGCTTCCAGAAAGCACCTTGAAATGGTACATCCGATGATCGAAGAGGCCTTTTCGGAAACGGGACTCGCATTTTCAGACATCGATCTGATCGGGGTCACCAAAGGGCCGGGACTTGTCGGTGCGCTGCTCGTGGGCATTGCCGCGGCTAAAGCCATGGCGTTTTCTCTCGATATTCCCTTTGTCGGCGTCAATCACATGCACGGACATTTGGCCGCCAACGAACTGTGTCATCCGGAGCTGCCGTATCCGCATCTGAGCCTCGTTGTATCCGGCGGTCATACCTATCTGATCGAAGTACACGACCGGCTCGACTATACACTGCACGGCACGACAAGAGACGATGCGGCCGGCGAAGCCTTCGACAAAACGGCCCGCGCCCTGGGCATGGATTATCCCGGCGGGGCCCTGATACAAAAGGCGTCGGAACAGGGGGATCCCGCGCGCTATACGCTGCCGCGCGTGCTTTTGGAGAAGGGAAGCTATGATTTCAGCTTTAGCGGCCTAAAAACGGCAGTGTTGCAGCTGCTTGCGAAAGAAAAGGAAAAGCCGGACTACAAAATGGAAGATATCGCGGCTTCCTTTCAGGAGGCGGTGGTCGATACCCTGGTGATCAAGACGATGCGGCTGGTGAAAGAAACAGGCATTCATGATGTCACCCTCTCGGGCGGCGTGGCGGCGAATGCGCGGCTGCGCGAAAAACTTGAACACGCCCTGGCGGATGTCGGCGGCACACTGTATGCACCTTCGGTGATTCTTTCGACCGACAATGCGGCCATGATCGGAACCGCCGCGTATTATACATGGAAAAAACAGGGGTCCGACGACTACACAATGGGGGTGTATCCGTCGTTGGCTCTCTAACGCAAAAAGCCGCCGGAACGCAGGTCCCGGCGGCTTTTGATTAAGAGCCGAAATTTTGACAGTGGCGCACACCTGCCTCCGATACGGCTTCTGTATCTTTGTACAGGGCAAGATCCTCGCCGACCGGGCAGAAGGTGGCGCAGTAACCGCAGGGCCAGTGATGCTGATCGACCAGATCCACATGATGCTGTGTGCATTTGATCTTGTCCATACTCTAAGATCGGAAGAGCGGTTCAGCAGGAATGCCGAGACCGATCTC
>ERZ1032871.157-NODE-157-length-10409-cov-15.164381_pt1 | contig 10409 bp, 12 predicted proteins | sample MGYA00519026_ERZ1032871 | MGnify/ENA primary metagenome ERZ1032871 (study PRJEB33719, sample SAMN04262510) | wastewater metagenome | biome: rural village; feature: composting latrine chamber; material: composting feces with ash | place: El Salvador | collected...
TTTCAAGCAGAAGACGGCATACGAGATCGGTCTCGGCATTCCTGCTGAACCGCTCCTCCGATCTTAGAGTATGACCGTGGCGCCCGCGGCGACGAGACGGCGCCGGACGACGTCCGCGGCGTGGTAGGAACTGGGCGACGCGACCACGAATTCAATGAGATCCCGCAGGTGCGCGGCGGCCGGATCGGCTGCCGGGCGGGTCGAGTCGGTTGCCGGGTTGGCGGCCGGATCGGCTGCCGGGCGGGTCGAGTCGGACTGGTGCGCGGAAGTGTTCGACATGCCACCATCATGGCGCACGGCAAGAAAATGCGTCGTCACATGGAGGTTTCCGGGACATCGGGGAATTGGCCCACGGCCGGGCCGACCCGTTACGATGTGCCGTCATGGGACACGACACGAGTGGGGTTTTCGAGCGCATTTCCGCCGGTGACGTCGCTCTCGTCTGCGAGGGCGGCGGCATGCGCAACGCGTACACCGCCCCCGTCATCGAACTGCTGCTGCACCACGGCGTCGACGTCGGCTGGGTCGGCGGCATCTCCGCCGGGGCCAGCCTCACCGCGAACTACCTGTCCGGCAGCCCTGCCCGCGCCCGCGGCAGCTTCACCAACATGACCACCGTGCCCGGCTTCGGCGGCTGGGGCTCCTTCCTCCGCGGCCGCGGCTACTTCAACGCCGAGTACATCTACGAGCGTTCGCCGATGGAGCACACCGTCGGCATCGAGCCCTACCCCTTCGAGCGAATCCAGCAGTCCACGACGCAGTTCCGCATCGGGTCGGTGCGCGCCGACACCGGCGACAACGTCTACTGGGGCCGCGAGGACGTCGACTCGCTGGCCACCCTGATGAAGTACGTGCGCGCGTCGTCGACGCTGCCGGGGTTCATGGTGCCGCCGGTCATCGACGGCGTCACCTACGTCGACGGCGCACTGGGGCCGTCCGGCGGCATCCCCCTCGACGCCGCGGAGGCCGACGGGTTCGGGAAGTTCCTCGTCGTGATGAGCCAGACCCGCGACTACGTCAAACCCCAGGTCACGCGGCCCGCGATGATGCGCCGCATTTTCCGGAAGCACCCCGCGGTGGCCGAGGCCATCATCACCCGCCCCGACCGCTACAACGCCACCCGCTCCCGCCTCTTCGATCTGGAGCGCGAAGGCCGCGCCATGCTCTTCTTCCCCGACGAGATGACGCTGTCCAACCGCGAACGCGACCTGGCCAAACTCAACGCCGCCTACGACGCCGGCATGGAGCAGGCCATCCGCGAATGGCCCGCCTGGGCGGAGTTCCTGCGGGACCACTGAGGGCGGCCGAATGATTGGCGCCGCCCCATGAACGGCGGCTAACTCACCCCCGCCGCCACCCGCGCCACCCCCGTCCGAGCCGGGACACGCCCGGGCGAAAAGCGGGGCAAATTTTCTTTCCGTGGCACCACCGAACACCGTTGGCCTGCGAATTGACGTGCCCCGGCCCACATTTGGGCGACCGCCGTTCGCCATCCACACCGTTCGCCCCATGAACATCAGGCGCCACAGGAAAAAAGTCCGTGACACTCCAATGAAAAGCGACTAGCTTTTCACGAAAGCACCGCTTCGTTACCGATTCGTTGCAAAGTCCAGACGCCCGCCGGCACCCACCCACAGAACGGCATGCACATGATGGTTCCCGCCCAGCACCGCACCCCCGGCAACGTCCTGCGCTCCGAGTTCCTCGCCCCCATGGGCATCCAGGTCGCCGACCTCGCCGCCGAGCTCGGCCTGTCGCGCGATCTCATCGATGGCGTCATCGCCGGCGCGGTTCGCGTCAACGACGAAATCGCCGCCTGCCTCGGCGATTTCCTGGGCACCGGTTCCGACTACTGGATGCGCCTGCAGCGGGCCACCGACCGCGGCCTCATCTCCGCCTAGCAGGGGTCGACGTATTCGTTCCGGTCGCTGAGCACCCGCGCATTGCCGCCGCGGGCGGCCTTGTCCGCGCAGAGCGCCGACGTGTCGCCGCCGTGGTCGACGTAAACCGGGTAGACGTCCGCGCCGTCGAGTGACGCACGCAGCGAGGGGCAATGCCCCGGCGTGGTGAAGGCCGAACCCGGGTACCGCTCCAGGGCCGCCGCAATGGCGTCCGCGGTGTCCACGCCCGGTTCCTCCACCACCGATTCGAGGATCAGGATGCCGCGGCCGTCGCACGACGGCGCCGACGCCGTGACGGTGCGCCCGCCGCTGTCGACCTCGGTCACGAACCCCGACCCGCCGCCGCTTCCCGTTGTGCGCGGGGTCGTCGATCGCGGGGCCGTCGTCCCGCTGGTGACGGTGCGCGTGCTTTCCGACGTCGCCGAATCGGGCTTCCCGCGGGATTCCGGCAGCACCCGCCCTTCGGTGCGGATCGCCGCGTCCCGCCCGATGATGGTGAAGATCCCCTCGCCGGCGGTGCACTCGAGGACCGCTGAATCATGGGCACCGCAGGTCACGTCGCCCAGGGTGACGATCTGCCCCGGATCGAGCCGGACCTCCTCCTCGTGGCCCCCGCGTCCCTCGAGGGTGGTGTAGCGCAGACCATCCCCGGTGGCCTCGATGGCATTGGGGCGGCCGGGCAGGTCGCCGGTCAAATCCGGGACGCTCTCGTGGGCGGTGCCGGAGCAGGTGACTTCGGCGTCATCGAAGAAGCAGGACTCCGTGGTGCCGTCGACGGAGAACAAGAAGGAATACATGTCGGAGCCGTCGATCCGGAACTCCGAGGGGTCGACTTCCCGCAGATTGGTGCTCCGCCCCAGCGTCGGTTCCGGGTCACGGTCCGGTCGCACCGTGCGGCGGTCACCGTCCCGGTCCCGGGAGTCTCCCCCGTCGTCGCCACAGGCGGTCAGTGTCAGGGCCGTCACGGCGAGGGTGCCGAGCAGGGCCCGTCGGAAAACGGACGAGCGGGAGCGGCGGAGAATGTTCATGGGGAAAACATAGCCCACGGCCGGGTCCCGGTACGGGTCAGCCGAAGGCCGCCGCCGGATCCTCGAAACGCTGGTGCTCCACGATCCACTTCGTCATCCGCGGGTACACCCAGAAGCTGTAGATGCCGAGGGTGACGATGATCAGCAGCAGCCACTTCACCCAATTGCCGAACAGGCCGATCGCCCTTCCCGTGAAGTGCAGGCGATGGCCGAAAAGGTACGTGTGACGGGCCTGCCAGCTGTAGCGCATGGTCACCGCCCACGGGTAGCAGATGCCGAGGGTGAAGACGGTGACGAGGATGCCGAGGATCTGCACGCCCAAGAAGGACGCGGCGCCGCCGGTGAAGCGGTACATCGGCGCGCCCGGCACTGCGCGGATCATGCCCATCTGCATGCCCGGCACGGCGCCGAACATGCCCATCTGAGCGGCGGATGCGGGCGGCGCGGCTGACGCGGGTGCCGCGTGCATCGGGGCGAAAGGCTCCGCGTGCACGGGCGCGAAAGGCTCCGCGTGGCGGCGTGGGTTCTGGTACGGACTCCGGGTCATGGTCGACGCTCCTGGTCGCAGGCGCACCCTGCGGTGCGGACGGTTCGGCGGCCATGAACGGCGCCGACATCCGTCGGGGCGGCCCGGGCCTCCGGCCGGGCACATCGCCCGGTTCGCCCCGGAAAGTATCAGGGGCCCCGGATTGGGCCCCGCGGCCCAGTGACCAGGTGTTCGAAGCGCGCCGACGGCGACGGTGACCGCACCTACGCCTCCTTCTCCAGGATGCGGCGCACGCGCGGGATGACCTCCGTGCCGTACAGCTCGATGCAGTGCATCAGCTGCTCGTGCGGCATCGGACCGTTGGAGTACTTGAGGTCGAAGCGGTCGAGGTCGAGGACCTGGATGGCGTCGGCGATCTTGCGCGCCGCGGTATCGGGCGAGCCGGCGATGAGGGCGCCCTGGGACACCTCCCGCTCGAACTCGCCGGGGCCGGCCGGACCCCAGCCGCGTTCGCGGCCGATCTGGTTGCGGTTCTCCAGCCAGTGCGGCATGAGCAGCTCGCGGGCCTCCTCGTCGGTGTCGGCGATGAAGCCGGGCGAATGCACGCCGACGGGCAGCACGCCATTGCCCAGCTGCTCGTTGGACTGGTGGTACAGGTCGACGAAGGGGCGGAAGCGGCGGGCGTTGCCGCCGATGATGGCCAGCATCAGCGGCATCTTGTAGCGCGCGGCGCGGACGACGGATTCCGGGGAGCCGCCGACGGCGATCCACGCGTCGAGGCCGCCTTCGGTCTTGGGGAACACGTCCTGGTTCTCCAGCGGCGGCCGCAGCTTGCCGGACCAGGTGACCGGCTCCTCCGGCAGCAGCGCCGAGAAGAGGTCGAGCTTCTCGGAGAACAGCTCGTTGTACTGGTTGAGGTCGAAGCCGAACAGCGGGAAGGACTCGATGAAGGAGCCGCGGCCGAGGATGACCTCCGCGCGCCCGTTGGACATCGCGTCGATGGTGGCGAACCGCTCGTACACGCGGATCGGGTCGTCGGAGGACAGCACGGTCACCGCGGTGCCCAGGTGGATGCTCTCCGTCGCGGTGGCCAGGCCGGCCAGGACGACGTCGGGCGCGGACACCGCGAAGTCGGGGCGGTGGTGCTCGCCGACGGCGAAGTAGTCGATGCCAACCTCGTCGGCACGCACCCCCTCCGCGACGACATTGCGGATAACCTGCGCCTGGTGCAGCGGCTTTCCGTCGGCGTCGACGGTGACGTCGCCGAACGTGTTCAGGCCGAACTTCACGTCCTTGGCGGCCATGGGGCCCTCCTTCGGGTCGGGGTGCGCCACGGGTGCCGTGGCGGTCGATGCACACAACATTAGTTGACGTGTCATCATTTGTCACGGCTCGTCGCTTTCCGACGCCGGACCCGGCGCAATCGCGGCCACTCCGCTACCCTGGCGCCCATGCCCCTACCGGTATCGAATGACGCCACCGCCCGCACGGACGCCGACGTCGCCGCGTCGGCAAGCCCGGGGACGGTGACCGCACCCCACCGCACCTTCCGCCTCGGCTGGGCGATTGCCGCCGCCGTCCTGACCGCGCTGATCATCGGTTTGCCGACGGACATCATCCCCAACCCGATTTTCGGCCGCGAGATCCCCGTGCGCCCGTGGGAGGCGCCGGTCCTGGCGGCGACGGCCATCCTGACCGGCATGTACTTCGGCCTGCAGCGGCCGGGCTCGGAGAAATCCGCGCCCGCGATCAGCGGCGCCGGCCTGGCGATGTTCGCCGTGGCCTGCCCCGTCTGCAACAAAATCGTGCTGCTCGCGCTGGGCACCTCCGGCGCACTGGGGTTCTGGCAGCCGCTCCAGCCGTGGCTCGCCGGAATCTCCCTGCTGATGCTCGGCGCCGCCGTCGTGTGGGCCTGGCGCCGCAACCCCTGCGCCGACGGATCGTGCGCCGACGGGTCGTGCGCAGTCCGCGCCGACTGAACCGAACGGACCGGCCGAATCGAACGGACGGACCGGCCGACCGGGCCAACCGAATCGACCGGGCGCCGACACCGCACCCGCCGACGAGCCGGGTCCCCAACCCCACCAGATTCGGGTAACCGCGGGAAACCGTTTCGACGTGACCAGTGGGGATGAACCGGACTTTACGATTCCGACTATTCCGTTATGCGCCTTCCCGCAAAACGTTGAACCGATATTGGTTATGCTTCCCTTGTGAAATTCCGTCACCGTCGACTTGTCACGCTCGCCGCCGCACCACTGATCCTGGGTGCGGCGGTCGGCTGCGCCGACGAGAGCGTGACGACGATCGCGAATTCCTCCGAAGCGACGGAAGAGTCGGGGCCGCCGGCGGCAAGCACCGCGACGGACACCGCGACGACCCGGCCCACCGCACCCACGGTGACCGACATGGACGCGGAGGCCTTCCACATCGAGGACGACCGCTACGGGTTCCTCCTCGACGACGGCCAGACCACCTGCGAATTCGAGTACGACGCCGACGATCCGGACGACGCCGCCGGCACCTGCAACGTGCGGCTCGTCAAGGGCCCCGCGAGGCAACCCGTGGCCGACACCATCGTTTTCGAGACGGGCGCGACGGGTGATTCGGGCAACACGGACGATGACGGGGACGGCGACGCGACCGATGCTGCCGATGGTGCCGGTGCCGCATCGGAGCGGACGTCCGGGCGGACGTCCGAGCGGGCGTCCGGCCGCGAATCCGGTGCCGCGACGAATGGCCGCACCGCCGACCGGGGCGCCGCCGGCATCTACGCCGAGGCGACCGAGTCCCGCCGGACCGCGGCCCCCGACTTCCATGTCCTGCACGCGAACCACCGCGTGGACATCGGGCCGTTCAGCTGCACGGCGCTGGGGTCCGCGTCGTTCAGCTGCGACATGGGCGAGCACACGGTAACGGTGGCCGATGGCGTCGCTGACGGTGCCGAGTACCGCGAATCGCGCGGATCGGACCGCACCGCGACCCGAACCATGAGCCCGCTGGCCGGCACGGCCGTCACGGGCGAGACCTGCGGCGACGTCGTCAGCGAGGAGTTCGAGCAGATCCACGGGCCGCTGCGGGTGACCGCCGGTGGCGTCGATTGCGAGGAAGTGCTGGCGATCATCGAGGAGTACATCAACACGCCGATGGACTCCAGCCACGGCAACTGGAACGTCCGCCAGTACCGAAACTGGACCTGCTCCATGCCCACCGCCGCGACGTACGAGCGCGAGGGCCAGCACGTCACCTGCGGCGACGGCACCGGAAACGCGGTCGCCGTCGAGGGCGACCGCGGGCAGAACGGCTAGATCGAGCAGGAACCGTCCGAGCAGTCCGGGCCATCGGTAGCGGTGGAATCGGGTGCGGAGCCATCGGCGGTACCCGTCGCGGAATCGGCCGCACCGGTGGCACCCGCGCCGGCGGCTCCCGCACCGGCGGCTCCCGCACCGCCGACGCCCGTAAGGTTCGCGAAACTCTTCCGCTCCTCCTCCCACGCCTGGTCCAGCGCCTGCCGGAACACGTCGACGGGCTGGGCGCCGTTGACGGCGAGGCGGCCGCCGAACACGAAGAACGGGACGCCGCCGATGCCGATCTGGCGGGCCGCCTCGATGTCGCGGCGGACCTCGTCCGCGTAACCGTCACCGTCGAGAAGCTCGGTGACCTCGGCGTCGGGGAGCCCGGTGTCCCTGCCGATGCGGCGCAGCACCGCATGGTCGGCGATTTCCTCGCCGTCCGTGAAGTGGGCCTTCTTCAGGGCCTCGTCCACGGCGTCGGCAAGCCCCCGCGCACGGGCCAGCGCGGCGAGGCGGTGCGCGTCAAAGCTGTTGCACACCTTCGCTTCCCGCCAGTTGAACTCGAGGCCGAGGCCCTCGAAGGTGGCGGCCATCTGCCGCTGCATCGCCTCGGCGCGCTCCAACGGCACGCCGTACTTGCGGGACAGCATCTGCGGGGTGGTCTCGGTCGCCTGCACCGGCGCGTCCGGGTCGAGCTCGAAGGCGCGCCACACGACCTCCACCTCGGCGCCGGGGTTCTTCCCCCGGAAATCGGCGAGCGCGGACTCCAGGTGGCGCTTGCCGATCCAGCAGTAGGGGCAGATGACGTCGGACCAGATATCGATACGCATGAACGGTGCAACGCCGCCGGGGCGCGGTCTAATCCCCCAGCCGACCGCTGAGCCGCTCGAGGCGATCGCGGCTCTGCCCGTCGAGGCCGATGACGGTGAGCTCCTTGCCCTTCGCCTCGTACTTGGTGCGGATGGCGTCCAGCGTCGCGACCGTGGAGGCGTCCCACACGTCGGCCTGGGTCAGGTCGAGGATGACGTGGTCCGGGTCGCCGGCGTAGTCGAAGTGGTAGACGAGGTCGTTGCTCGACGCGAAGAACAGCTCGCCGGTGATGCGGTACGTGCGCTCGTCGATGGTGCCGTCGTGGTCGACGTCGACCTCGGAAACCTTCTCCACCTGCACCATGTGCGCCACGCGGCGGGCGAACATCACCATCGCGGTGAGCACGCCCAAGCCGACGCCGATGGCCAGGTTCCCCGTGAACACGGTCACCGCGACGGTGACCAGCATGACCGCGGTCTCCGACCTCGGCATCAGGCGCAGCGTGCGTGGTTTGATCGAGTGCCAGTCCATCGTCCCGACCGACACCATGATCATCACCGCCACCAGCGCCGCCATCGGAATCAGCCCCACGATGTCGCCGAGGGACACCACCAGGATGAGCAGGAAAATGCCCGCCAGCAACGTCGACAAGCGCGTGCGGGAACCGGCCTCGCGCACGCCGATCATGGTCTGGCCGATCATCGCGCAACCGCCCATGCCGCCGAAAAAGCCGCTGACGATGTTGCCGACGCCCTGGCCCCAGCTTTCGCGGGTCTTGTCCGAATGCACCTCGGTGATGTCGTCGACCAGCTTCGCCGTGAGCAGCGACTCCATCAGCCCCACGAACGCCACCGCCACCGCGTACGGCGCGATGATCTGCAGCGTCTCCAGGTTCCACGGGATGTCCGGGATGAGCAGCTCCGGCAGGGAATTGGGCAGTTCACCCTGGTCGCCGACGTTCGGGACGCGCCAGCCGGCGACGACCACCACGACGGAAATGACCAGGATGGCGATGAGCGGGGCGGGGATGACCGTGGTCACGCGCGGGAAGGACACCATGATCAGGATGCCCACCGCCACCAGCGGATACACCAGCCACGGCACCCCGATGAGATGCGGCACCTGCGCCATGAAAATGAGGATGGCCAGCGCATTCACGAACCCCACCATCACCTGCCGCGGAATGAACCGCATGAGCTTGGCGACGCCCGCCGCGGCGAGCAGAATCTGCAGGACGCCCGCGAGGACCACGGTGGCGATGAGGTAATCCACCCCGTGCTCGGCCACCAGCGGAACGATGACCAGCGCGATGGCGCCCGCCGCGCCGGAAATCATCGCCGGGCGGCCGCCCGTGAACGCGATGGTGACGGCCATCGTGAACGACGCGAACAACCCCATCCGCGGATCGACGCCCGCGAGGATGGAGAAGGAAATCGCCTCCGGGATGAGGGCCAGCGCCACGACGAGGCCACCGAAAACCTCCATGCGCAGGCGACGCAACGAGGAGAACGCGTACCGGAACGAACCGACGATATCGGTCGGCGCGCCCTCCGCATTGGCGATCGCCGCCGGCGACGGCTTCGGCCGCTGTCCCTTGGCCGCGTACTCGGCCGGACGGTTGGCGGTGCCGGCGTCCTTGCCGGCGCCGCCGACCTCCGGATCATGGGGATTCGTCACGTGTCACCTTCCGTTACGGGGTCCGCCGGATTACGGCCGTGACCTGGTGCTGTCCTAGACTCTCCCGCAACGGGAGATTGAGAACCCTACCGTAACGTGAGGGTTGGCGTGGCGGCGAATCGAAAGGAGGCGCACGTGAGTGAACTCATGAAGATCGGCGAGGTCGCGGAGAAAACCGCACTGTCGATCCGCAGCCTCCGGCATTACGACGAGATGGGGCTTGCCAGCCCGTCGGCCCACTCCCCCGGCGGATTCCGCCTGTACACGGACGCCGACGTCGACCGCCTCCTGATGATCCGCCGCATGAAGCCCCTCGGCTTCCCCCTCGCCCGCATCCGCGAATTCGCCCGCGCCCTCGACGTTCTGGAGGGTGGGGATGCGGCCGGCGGCGCCGCTCCGCCCACCGAATCCGCGGGCGACGCCAGGTCGGAAAGCCCGGCCGACGGCTCCGCCATCACCGCCGCCGACGCCATCGCAATCGTCGAGGGCGTGCAGGCCGAGACCGCCGAGCGCCTGCGGAAGCTGCGCAAGCATCTGGCGTTCGCGGAGGAGTTCTCCGACATCGTCGACGGCGTCGCCCGCCGCGCCTCGACCGACTAACCCCGCCGCCCCTGCCCGCGGCCGCCTTCATACGCCGCAATCCATTCGTCCGGGGTCACCTTCGCGACCAGCCGCCCAATAAGGTCCAGCGGCACATGCTCGGGTTTGCGGAATCGGATGCACGACTTCCCCATGTCCAACTTCCGGCCGGTCCCCAGCGCCTCGTATTCGCGGACGAACCAGTCCAGCAGCCCAGGGTCGGCGTAGATGCCCATGTGGTAGAAGGCGATGTGCCTCTTCTGGCTGGCCACGGCCAGAAACGGCAGCGGCGTGCCCGGGGTGCCGTGGTAGCCGTCGGGGTAGGTCGCCAGGGGCACGACCCAGTTCGGCATGCCGGAGTGCATCGCCCGCTCGAAGCCGTCCGGCAGGTTGTCGTCGATGACGCGGACGAGCTCGGTCATGCCGGAGCGCCGGTCGTCGGCAAGCTCCGCGAGGTATTGCTCCACGGTGGTGGCGTCGGATTGCATGCGCCGATTCTTCCAGCTTTCCGACGCGGTGGTGCCGCGCCCATCCCCGCCCCGTTTTCACGCCGATTGCGCCCCGCGCGGACGGCGCGCGTGCCACGATATACTCTAAGATCGGAAGAGCGGTTCAGCAGGAATGCCGAGACCGA
>ERZ1032871.159-NODE-159-length-10365-cov-21.585354_pt1 | contig 10365 bp, 9 predicted proteins | sample MGYA00519026_ERZ1032871 | MGnify/ENA primary metagenome ERZ1032871 (study PRJEB33719, sample SAMN04262510) | wastewater metagenome | biome: rural village; feature: composting latrine chamber; material: composting feces with ash | place: El Salvador | collected...
GATACCGTCGTCTACCCGCATCACGGGGCCGCGAAGATCGAGCAGATCATCGAGCGCGAACTGAATGGGGAGCCCGTTCAGTATCTCGTCCTCCAGATTCTGCAGAGTGACCTGAACATTCAGGTTCCGGCCATGAACGCCGAACTGGTCGGCGTGCGCGATGTCGTGGGCGAGGAGGGGCTGCGCAAGGTTTTCTCCGTTCTCCGCGAGACCGACGTCGAGGAAGCCGGCAACTGGTCGCGTCGCTATAAGGCGAACCAGGAGCGCCTCGGTTCCGGCGACATCAATAAGGTTGCCGAGGTCGTCCGCGACCTGTGGCGCCGCGATCAGGACCGTGGCCTGTCCGCCGGTGAGAAGCGCATGCTGAGCAAGGCCCGCCAGGTGCTGGTCGGTGAGCTGTCCCTCGCCGAGGGCGTCGACGAGGAGAAGACCACCGAGCTGTTCGCCCGCATCGAGGCCACCATCGAGCGTCACCAGGCGCTGGCCGACGAGGCCGCCAACTCCGCCGAGCCCAAGGCTGCGGACGCGGTCGACCTCGACGCCGAGGCCTAGGCCCCGGTGGGCATGCGGGTCACCGCCCTCGTCGCGGCGGCCGGTCGCGGCACGCGGCTCGGGGAGCCCATCCCCAAGGCGTACGTCCAGCTGTGCGGCCGTTCCCTGGTGGAACGCTCCGTCGCGGCGATCGAGCGGTCGGAGGCCGTCGACGACATCGCCGTCATCGTCTCCGACGACATGATGGGGTATGCCCGTGAGCTTTTCCGTCGGGCCAAGGCCGCCGGCCGGATCCGCACCGACGTCGAGTTCATCGTCGGCGGTGGCGAGCGCATCGATTCCGTTTGGGAGGGCATGCGCACCATGCCCGATGACGGCGTCGTCCTGGTCCATGACGCCGCTCGTGCCCTGACTCCTCCTGGCATGATCGCCCGCGTCGTCCGATCCGTCCTCGGGGGCAGCGACGCGGTCATTCCCGTCCTTCCGGTCGCGGACACGATCAAGGAAGTCGCAGGCGATGTGGTCGTGGGCACCCCCGCCCGTTCTTCCCTCCGCGCGGTGCAGACTCCGCAGGGGTTCCGCCTGCCCTTGTTGCGCCGCGCGTACGAGGACCACTTCAACCGTCCCGCCGATGAAGCCCGGCACGCCACCGATGACGCGTCCCTCGTGGAGCGTCTCGGGGTCCCGGTCCACGTCGTCCAGGGCGACCCGATGGCCTTCAAGGTGACCACCCCGCTCGACTTGGCGTTGGCGACGCAGATCGCAGAAGAGGCCGAGTCCACCGAGTTCGAGATTTCCGGAGAATGACATGACCGACGCACCCATCATCATTCCGCGCGTGGGCATCGCCACGGACGCGCACCAGGTTCAGGAGGGGAAGCCGTGCTGGATGGCCGGCCTCCTTTTCGAGGGGGAGAACGGGTGCGAGGGCCATTCCGACGGTGACGTCGTGGCCCACGTCATCGTCGATGCGCTGCTTTCCGCTTCCGGCCTCGGCGACCTCGGTAGTTTCGTGGGCGTCGGTCGGTCCGAGTACGACGACGTTTCCGGCGAGCGGCTGCTCAAGGAGTGTCGCCAGCTGCTCGAGGACAACGGTTTCGTCATCGGCAATGCCGCGGCCCAGATGATCGGCAATCGCCCGAAGATGGGGCCGCGCCGCGAGGAGGCTGAGAAGGTCTTGTCCGGCTACATCGGCGCTCCGGTCAGCGTGTCCGCCACGACGACCGACCACATGGGCTTCACCGGTCGCGGCGAAGGCGTCGCCGCCGTGGGTACCGCAGTCGTCTGGAAGAGGACCGACGCGGAGTAGTTCCGTCCCGATCTGCGCCCTCATGCCGCGGCTCCGCTTCGGTTGTTGAAGCGAACTTGGCGCGTTCCGTCCGGTCCGGCCGGTCGGGCCCATCCGGTTCGGCCGCGAGGATGTTCCGTCCTGGGCGTCATGTGTCCGCGCCGCGGATCCGCCCGAGTGTCATCGTTGTCGGAGTGATGCCGTCGGCACAGCAGGGTCAGGTTTTCCAGATCCGTGGCTCCGCCCAGCAGCCATGCGACTAGATGGTGTGCGTCGCAGGCATCAGGCGGCCGCCGGCAACCGGGGTGTTGGCAGGTGCCGTCGAGAAGCTGAAGCGCGATGCGCTGATCCAGCGTCGCGGACCGCATCGTCCGCCCGAGCTTCAGCTTCGAATCGATCACCGGAGCGTCCGGGTCCAGTACCGCGACGTACATCTCCTCTGACAGCCCAAGTCGCAGCAGGTCGATCAGCCCCAGCTCGACGTCGGAGCCTGCCTTCACCGTCACCCGGGTGGGGTGCGTTCCCGGGTGTTGCCCCGGCGGTCGCTGCTCATTCGCGGGCGATGCCCCGGTTGCCGCGGCCAAATCGTCGATGTTCAACGCGGCGATGACCGTGCACATCGGCTTGCCCTTGACCCGCGGATGAGCTTCATGCGCGGTCCTCAGCGCCAGGTCCAGCGCATCCGCGTTTCGCTGGGCCGGCGTCCTCCCATCGTCGTGGCTGCCCTTCTTCACCCCGTGCACGAGCAACCAGGCCTCCAGCAGCGCCAGCGTCGCCGCATCCAGGTAACCGTTGACCTTCGCGCCTCCGTCCTTGTCCTGCTTGCCGACGCTCAGCCTGCGTTCCCGGTGCGCCGCATTCGGATCCCGCGGAAAACGCCTGTTCTCCTCTTTCACCAGCTTGCGGCACAACGCTCCCGCCCCATGAGGGCCGTGGGCGGGGGAGCGGGCGATCACCTCATCGGCGATATCCGATGCAGTCCGCTCCGCCCGGTCGTCGAGTGCAAGGAGTTCTTTCGCCATGTCGTCGATTCCGTTCATGGTCAGGTCTCCGGCTCGAAGGGAGGCATGGGCGGATGCTCCGATCTCCGGGTGTTCGCCGAGGAAGGTGGACGCGCGCACCCGCGTCGACGCCTCGCGCCGCGTCAGTTTCAGCTCTTCGACCAAGAAGTCGTCGGGGCGCGTCGTTCCCAACAGTCGCGACATTTGTTCGGCGGCCACCGTTTCCACGACCCGTGCGTCGACGATCGCAAGCCCTCGCCGGGCGCTTTCGAATCGCTTGAGCGCCGGCATCAGTTGCATCAGTTCCGGCCCCGTCAACGGGCTGGATTCGCATGTCCTGGCGATCAGAATCGACGCATCGGTCACGGTGTTCAAGAGCGTGATCAGTTCCTCGGCCGTGGCCCGCGCTTCGCTCGCCAGCCCGCTTCGGTCGTTGATCCGCCTGGTGTACTGGTCATCCATGGACGCCCGTCCCCCTCGTCGTGTGGTGCGTGCCGGATTCTCTGGTTCCGATGTTAAGGCCGGCCCGCATCGAATGCAAGTGCGAATGCAGAGTTAATCGAGCGTTCATTCGTTGTTCGGCGGGTCGTTTTGGCTGGTTGCAGCTGGGGCGAAAGTGGCGTTTTGGGGCGCATGGTCGTCGTAAAGCGAATCTGTTCACGCGCACCGATAGTTGATGCTTGCGGAGTGAATGGCCTTCATCGAGCGTCCCGTGAACCGCAGGTGAACAACCGCCGCCGCCGGCATCGAGATCCCTGGTCACGCGCCGCGCAAGTGTTCGGGAGGCGCCCCCGCGACCGCTACACTCGGGGACGTGAACTTCCGAATCTTCGATACCGCCACCCGTGAGCTGCGAGATTTCGAGCCCATCCGCGATGGGCACGCGTCCGTGTACCTGTGTGGGGCGACCCCGCAGGCGATGCCGCACATCGGCCACGTGCGCTCGGGCGTCGCGTTCGACATTCTGCGGCGTTGGCTTCTGGCGCAGGGGCTCGACGTCGCGTTCGTGCGCAATGTGACGGACATCGACGACAAGATCCTGACCAAGGCCGCCGAGCATGGTCGTCCCTGGTGGGAGTGGGCGTCCACGTACGAGCGCGAGTTCACCTGGGCGTACGACCAGTTGGGCGTCCTGCCGCCGAGCGTCGAGCCGCGGGCCACCGGCCACGTCACGCAGATGGTCGAGTACATGCAGCGGCTGATCGACAACGGTTACGCGTACGACGTCGACGGCAACGTGTACTTCGACGTCAATGCGTGGGCCTCGTCGGAAGGCGGCGATTACGGGTCGTTGTCCGGCAACCGCGTCGATGAAATGGAGCAGGGCGAGCCGGATTCCCCGGGCAAGCGGGGGCCGCACGACTTCGCGCTGTGGAAGTCCGCCAAGCCGGGTGAACCGTCGTGGCCGACTCCGTGGGGCGATGGTCGGCCGGGCTGGCACCTGGAGTGCTCGGCGATGGCGACCTACTACCTCGGCGGTGAGTTCGACATCCATTGCGGCGGGCTGGATCTGCAGTTCCCGCATCACGAGAACGAGATCGCCCAGTCGCACGCGGCCGGCGATGGTTTCGCACGGTACTGGATGCACAACCACTGGGTGACGATGTCCGGCGAGAAGATGTCGAAGTCGCTCGGCAACGTGCTGTCCGTGCCGCACATCCTCGAGCTGGTGCGCCCCGTCGAGCTGCGGTATTACCTGGGCAGCGCCCACTACCGTTCGGTACTGGAGTACTCGGAGGAGGCGCTGCAGGAGGCCGCCGCCGGCTACCGGCGCATCGAGGCGTTCCTCAAGCGCGCCGCAGACAAGTTCGGAGAGATCGAAATCGGCGAGCGCACCGAGGCCTTCGACGCCGCCATGAACGAAGACCTCGCCGTGCCGCGGGCCCTGGCCGAGCTGCATAATGCGGTCCGTGCGGGCAACCAGTTGCTTGCCGACGGTGACGACGTGGAAGCCAAGAAGACCGCGGGGTCCGTTCGGGCCATGGCGTCCGTGCTGGGATTCGACCCGCTTTCGGAGAAGTGGGCTGCAGTGGGCGGCGATGATAGCAAGGCGATGCACGCCCTGGGTGTTCTCGTCGGCCATGAACTGGAGGCGCGCAAGGCCGCGCGGGCGGAGAAGGACTGGGCCGCCGCCGATGCCGTGCGGGACCGTCTCGCCGAAGCCGGCATCACGGTCACCGACACCGCCGACGGGCCGAAGTGGTCGCTGGGGGACTGACGGGAAACGGCCGAGGGCAACGGGCATCACGCGAAACGACGGCCGCATGAAACGACGGCCACACGGAACGAAGACGACAACCGGAACGAACGCGGCGAACGCGACGAAGGCGAGAGGCTGAACGATGGCGGGCAATTCCCAGCGACGGGGCGCGGTGCGCAAGTCGAATAAGAAGGACGCCGGGGGCTCCGGCGGGCAGAAGAGGGGCCTGCGCGGAAAGGGGCCGACCCCGAAGGCGGAGGACCGGGTCTACCACAAGGCCTACAAGCAGGCGCAGCAGAAGCGCCGCCGTGACCAAGGCCGCCACGAGAAGGTGTCGGACGGCACCGAGCTCGTGGTCGGACGCAACCCAGTCGTCGAGTGTCTGCACGCCAAGGTCCCGGGCAGCGCCCTGTTCGTGGCGCTGGGCACGGATAACGATGAGCGGCTGCAGGAGGCCGTGCGCATCGCCAACGATCGGGCCATCCCGATTCGCGAAGTTCCGCGACATGAACTGGACCGGATGACGGGCAACTCGCTGCATCAGGGCATCGGCCTGCAGATCCCGCCGTACAAGTACATGGCGGTGGAGGATCTGCTGGAGAAGGTCGTCGACTCCGGCGAACCCGGCTTGATCGTGTGCCTGGACAACATCACCGACCCCCGCAACCTCGGCGCGGTGATCCGTTCGACCGCGGCCTTCGGTGGGCATGGCGTGGTCATTCCCGAGCGGCGGTCCGCGGCGGTCACGGGCGTCACGTGGCGCACTTCCGCCGGCACGGCCGCGCGACTGCCGGTTGCGAGGGCTACGAACATGGTGCGTTCGCTGAAACAGTTCCAGAAGGCGGGCTACCAGGTCGTCGGTCTCGATGCCGGCGGCGAGCACACGCTGGATACCTATGACGGCACGACCCCGACCGTGGTCGTGGTCGGCTCGGAGGGCAAGGGCCTGTCGCGTCTGGTGCGGGAGACGTGCGACACGATCATGTCGATTCCGATGGCGGGATGGGTCGAATCGCTCAACGCGTCGGTTGCGGCGGGCGTGACGCTGAGCGAGTTCGCGCGCCAGCGCCGGGCGGCCGCGTCAAAGTAAGCCGCGGAGAAGAAACCCCGCAGCGCCCGCGGCGCCACGGGGTTGTCGGGGGAGCGAGGGGTCAGGGGGCGGGGTGGCGCCCCGCGCAATCGGGGTGATCATCGAGGGGGCCACCGATCGGTCCACCTGGGATGGCCTGGCCAGCTGGGGCAGTCGGTCCAGTCGAGCCAGCTGCGGTAGCCGGGGTGGTAGGGGTAGTCGGGGGAGTGGCCCACCGGCTGGCGGAGACCTCGTCGCGGGTGGCGGCACGGCCCCGGTACCAACCGACGAAGCGGCACACCAGGTAGATGACGAATGAAATGGTGGTCACGAAAACGCTCACCGGCATGCCGGGAGCCAACGACAGGATCACACCGCCGACGGCCGCGACCTCGGCGAAAATCACCGACAACACCACCGCCTTCACGGGCGACGCCGTGACGTACGCGGCGGCGGCACCCGGGGTGATCACCAGGGAGATGATCAGCAGGGCACCGACGATCTGCACGCCCTGCGCGGCGGTCAGGCCGATCAGCACGGCGAACATCACCGACATCGCCCGGACGTTGATGCCCGACGCCGCCGCCATCACGGGGTCCGCCGACGCGAAGAGCAGCGGCCGCCAGAACAGCGCCACCACGGTGATCACCAACGCCGCCACGCCGGCCAACAACCACACCGACGCACTGGACAGGCCGACGATCTGGCCGGTCAACAAGGCGAACGCGGTGGTCGTGCGCCCGGGATACAGGTGGATGAACAGCACGGACAATCCCATGCCGAAACTCAAAACCACGCCGACGATCGCGTCCTGGCCGCCGCGCATACCCAACAAGGCCAGCACCACGGCGGCCAACACCGAACCGACGATCGCACCGCCGCCGACGCTGACCCCGGCCAGCAGCGCCGCCGACGCGCCCATCAGCGCCAGCTCCGACGTTCCGTGCACGGTGAAACTCATCTGGCGCATGACCACCAACGGAGTGATCACGCCGGACACCAGGCCCAGCAGCGCGGCGGCGATCAACGCAGACTGGACGAACCCGACGTTCAGCAACGTCTGAGTATCCGCCACGAAGGTGTTCATCCACCCAATCGCCCCGCCCATCAGACCACCACCAGCTTTCCGCCGACGGTCGCGACGGTGATCTCGGTGCGGTACAGCTCGGACAGGGTTTCGGACGTCATGATCTCCTCGACGGGCCCGACCCTGTGCCCGTGCGGCGTGATGTAGAGGACCCGGTCGCAGTAGCCCAGGATCGGGTTGATGCCGTGGGTGACGAAGACTACGGCGGTGTCGTGCAGGCGGCGTCGCCGGTCGAGCCGTTCCACGGCCGCTCGCTGGGCGGCGGGGTCGAGGCTGAGGAGGGGCTCGTCGCAAAGCAGCAACGCGGGATCGTTGACCATGGCCTGCGCCTGCCGGACCAGCTGCTGCTGGCCGCCGGACAGGGTGCCGACGCGCCGGTCGGCGATGCCCTCCGCGCCGACTTCGGCCAACGCCTCGTCGATGCGGGTGCGCGACGGACTGCGGCGGAACACGCCATGGGCGGCCGAAAGCCCCACGAGGTCGCGGACGCGCATGGGCAGGTCAGGGTCGAACATGCGCTGCTGGGGGATGTACCCGACGGTCGACGCCGTCCGGACGGTGCCGGCAGTGAGTTTGCGGGTGCCGAGGGCGGCGCCGATCAGGGTCGACTTGCCCACGCCGTTCGGGCCGAGCACCGCGAGGAATTCCCCGGGCTGGACCTGCAGGTCGAGGTCGGACCACAGCGGTGCGACGGCCGCGCCGGCGAAGGTGAGCGGGTGCATCTACTTCTTCTCCAGGGAGTCGAGGATGCGGTCGTATAGGTCGAAGAAGTTTTCGTTGGAGTCCGGGGACTCGTAGACGTTGATGATGCGCAGGCCCTTCGACTGCGCGGCCTGCATTAGCCGCTCGGAGACGTGGTTGCGGGTCTGGGGCGAGTCGATGAGGAAGTCGAGGTCGCCGGATTCGATGAGCTCGAGCATTTCCGCGACGTCGGCGGCGGCGGGCTCGGATTCGCTGAGGGTCGCCGAGCGGTAGCCCTCGGGGGTGATGTCCTCGATCTTGGTGCCGGAGATGATGTCGTCGGCGAGGGGGTGGGTTTGGGCGGTCTTCGCGGAGGGCAGGTCGGCCTTGCGGTCCTCGATGTCCTCCATGCGCTTGACGACGTCCTCGTCGGATGCGCCGAGATTCCAATGGGCGTTGAGCTCGTCGGCGAGAGTTGACGCGAGGGACGTCACGGCCTCGGTGTTGTACCAGATGTGCTCGTTGACCTCGTGGTCGTGACCGTGGTCATGATCGTGGCCGGCGTGGTCGTCGGCCTCGGTTGCGTCCTCGTCCTCGTGTGCGGCGTGGTCGTGGTCGTCGTGTTCCCCGTGACCGTCCTCGCCGTGACCGTCGAAGCCGTCGCCTTCGATGGCGGTGAGGATGATGGCGGAGGAGTCGGAGGAGGCCGCGTCGGTGAGCCACGCGTCGTAGTGCCCGCCGCCGGCGAGCAGGACGTCGGCCTGTTCGACCAGCGCCATGTCGGCGGCGGTGGGCTGGTAGGAGTGCGAGTCGAGGTCGTTGGATTCGATGATCGGCTGGATCTCGACGCCATCGGCGTCACCGACGACCGCGTCCGCGACGTCGGCCCAGACCTTGGTGGAGGTCACGATCTTCACGACGTCGTCGGAATCGCCGGCGGCTTTGTTGGTGCCGTCGTCGGAGCAGGCGGTGAGGCCCATGGCCAGGCCCGCGGCGGCTGCGGCGGCGAGGGCGGAGCGGAGGAAGGGGTTCTTCATGGGCGCATCCTAACGCGGCAATGAAAACCATTGCCAACTGGGTTTGCGGTGGGGTCCGGCGATCCGGGGCATCGAGTACATTCAAGTTCGTGCGCATCGAAGATTCCGCAGACCCGTCCGAGTCTGATTCGGGCCGTTCGGGCCGTTCGGGCCGTTCGGGCCGTTCGGCGCCGGCGGTCCGAGGTGGGGCCCGGCGTGGGGGCCGTCGTTCCCGGGGCACGTTGGCGTCGATCGCGGCGGAGTTGGGGGTGTCGCGGACGACGGTGTCCAACGCGTACAACCGGCCGGATCAGTTGTCGCCGGAGTTGCGGGAGCGGATTCTCGCGCAGGCGGAGGCGCAGGGTTATCCGGGGCCGGATCCGATGGCGCGGAGTTTGCGGATGCGTCGGGTCGGTGCGGTGGGCGTGTTGTTCACGGAGCAGTTGTCTTTCGCTTTCGACGATCCGGCGTCGGTGGATTTTTTGGCGGGCCTGTCGGAGGAGTGCGGTCGCCGCGGGGATTCGTTGCTGGTCATTCCGGCGTCGTCGGCGGAGGGGGAGTCCGGGGATGAGCGTGACGACGGCTCGTCGCAAGGCCGTTCGCCGGTGGGGTCGGATCCGCGGTCGTTGATCCGCCAGGCGGTGGTGGATTCTTTCGTCGTGTATTCGGTGGCGGAGGACGATCCCTTCCTGCGGGCGGTGTTGGAGCGTGGGTTGCCGACGGTGATCTGCGATCAGCCGACGGGCGTGGAGGGGGTGCCGTTCGTGGGCATCGACGACCGTGAGGCGATCAAGCCGGCAGTGCGGCATTTGACGGAGTTGGGGCACCGTGAGGTGGGCGTGCTGTCGGTGCGGTTGTCGCGGTGGCGGAATGACGGTGCGGTCACGGCCGAGCGGTTGGCGGGGGCGCGTCATCACGTGCAGCGGTCGCGCGTGCAGGGGGCGTTGGAGGCGCTGGCGGAGGCGGGCATCGATGCGGCGGATGTGCCGATCGTCGAGCGCCACCTCAACGACCCCGCCAACAACTACGACGCGGCCCGCGAGCTGCTCACCGCCCACCCGAATCTCACGGCGGTGGTGTGCACGACGGATACGCAGGCCCTCGGGGTGCTGCGGTATGCGCGGGACAACGGCATCCGGGTCCCGGAGGATCTGTCGGTCACGGGGTTCGACGGCATCGACATCGCCCGCCACATGGGCGTGACCACGATCATTCAGCCCAACCGAGACAAGGGTCGTGCCGCCGGCGCCGCGCTGGCGGGTGGGGAATCGAAGATCATTTTGCCCACGGAGTTCCTGACGGGCAGGACGACGGGCGTGCCGAGAAGCTAGGGGCCGGGAAACTAGGAGACGTGGGCTTCGCGGGCGTCGGCGAACCGGCGGAGGAATTCGGTCACGGCCGCGGTGTCGGGCAGGAACGCCTGCGCGGCGCTGGGGCCGTCGTCGGGGGAACCGACCTTGATGCCCAGGTCGCCGTGAGTGAGGCAGCGCAGGGCGGTTTCGTCGGTGACGTCGTCGCCGATGAACAGCAC
>ERZ1032871.160-NODE-160-length-10318-cov-9.881029_pt1 | contig 10318 bp, 10 predicted proteins | sample MGYA00519026_ERZ1032871 | MGnify/ENA primary metagenome ERZ1032871 (study PRJEB33719, sample SAMN04262510) | wastewater metagenome | biome: rural village; feature: composting latrine chamber; material: composting feces with ash | place: El Salvador | collected...
GGGATGTTTGAACACCCCGGAAGTGGCCAAACCGCGGTGAGGACTAGGACTAGGACCAGGCTTAGGCCTCGACCTCGACGGCGGCGCGGTCGGCGGCGTCGATGAGCTCGTCGGCGATGGCGTTGATCCAGGTGGCGCCCTGCTCGCCCGGGGTGAACACGAAGTCCGGGAAGTGGTCCTGGAAGGTGAACTCGGCCTGGGCCGGTATGAGAGTCATGCCGACGCGGGTGACCACGTCGTTCCAGTGGGAGATGGCGGTGCGGGCGGCGTCGGAACCGTAGCCGATGAAGCCGATGGGCTTGCCGGTCCACTCGGCGTAGAGGAGGTCGTAGGCGTCCTTCATCGGGCCCGGCATGGAGGCGTTGTACTCCGGGGTGACGAAGATGTAGGCGTCGAAACCGTCGATGAGCTCGGCCCAGGCGCGGGTGGTCGGCTCGGCGTAGTTGCCGTTCTCGACCATGCGCGGCGGCAGGGCGGTGTTGGGGCGGAGGTTATGCTCGAGGATGTCGACGAGCTGGTAGGTGTGGCCGTCGTTACGGGCCTCCAGCTGCTCGATGGCCCACTGGCCGATGGTGATGCCGGTGCGGCCCTCGCGGATGGAGCCGACGAACACTGCGATCTTCATGTGTCTCCCTGAAATCGTGTTGATGACCCGTCAACATTAGCTCACCGACCCTGCCCGCACCAACTCCGCAAACGGGAAAACCCGCGCATCACAGCGGATGTGCGGGCGATCGCCAGGGAACTTACGCCTCGACGGAGACACCGGCGCGCTCGGCGGCGTCGACAAGCTCGTCGGCGACGGCGTGGAGCATGGCAGCACCGCGCTCACCCGGGGTGAAGACGTAGTCCGGGAAGTACTCGCCGAAGGGGAACATGGCGTCGGTAGCCAGGTTGATCATGCCGACGCGCTCGGTGATGTCGCGCCAGTGCTTGACGGCACCGATGCCGCCGCCACCGCCGTAGGCAATGTAGCCCACCGGCTTGTTCTGCCACTCGATGTGCAGCTGGTCGTAGGCGTTCTTCATCATGGCCGGGACGGAGGCGTTGTGCTCGCCGGTGACGAAGAAGTAGCCGTCGAAGCCGGCGATGAGCTCGGACCAGGCGGTGGTCTTGGGATCCTCGTAGACACCCTTGGCCATGCCCGGGAGCACCTCGGCGGTGAGCGGATCGATGTCCTGCTCCATGAGGTCGACGATCTCATAGGTGTTGCCGTCATTACGGGACTCGAGCTGCTGCAGGGCCCACTCGCCGACGATACGGGCGTAGCGGCCGTTACGGACGGATCCGACCAAAATGGCGATCTTCATGTGCTTCAGGCCCCTCAGCGAAGTTGTTGACGTGACTACACTGACGCAACGTTGTAGACGTGTCACCATCATGGGCGCGATTCGGTCACTACGGTGGCCCGACACCCCCTGACACGGTTGAATGGGCTTATGGATACAAGCAGCGTCGGCAACGTCGGCAACAAGGCGAAGGACAAGGCCCAGCGGCACGCAGGCAAGGCCAACGAGCACTCGGCCGTGAAGATGATGGCCCGCGGCGGCTTCATCGTCATGGGCGTGCTCCACATCCTCATCGGATGGATCGCCTTCCGCATCGCCACCGGGTCCGGCGGCGAGGAGGCGTCCAACTCCGGCGCGCTGGGCACCATCGCCGACGCCCCCGGCGGGCAGATCCTCCTGTGGGTGGCGGTCGCCGCGCTGGCGGCCCTGGCCCTGTGGCGCCTCACCCAGCTGTTCCTCGGCGAGGAACTCAAGGACAAGGCCAAGGGCGGCGTCCTCTTCGTCGTCTTCTCCTCGCTGGCGTTCACCACCGCCACCTTCGCCCGCGGCGGCTCCACCTCCGACGGCGACACCGCCACCGACGTCACCGCCACAGTCCTCGAGCAGCCGTGGGGCGCGGCGCTGGTCATCATCGCCGGGCTCGTCGTCCTGGGCGTCGGCCTGTACAGCATCTACAACGGCGCCACGAAGCGCTTCAAGGAGGACCTCGAGGCCGGCACGGGATCCGGCAACGTCGGCACCGCGATCGTCGGCGCGGGCATGGCCGGGTACATCGCCCGCGGCATCGCGTTCGCGATCCTGGGCATCCTCATCGTCGTCGCGGGCTGGAAGTCCGACCCCGAGCAGGCCGCGGGCCTCGACGCCGCCCTGCGCACCCTCGGCGAGCAGCCCTTCGGCTCGGTGCTGCTCATCATCATCGGCATCGGCCTGGCGCTCTACGGCCTGTACTCCATCGCCCGCGCCCGCTACATCGAGATGTAGCTAGCACTCCTCGTGCGGGCTGTCGATGAACAGCCCGCCGTTCTCGTGCAGTTCGCCGAGGTTGTAGGCCTCCCGCAGGTTCTCCTCGGTGAGGACCTGCTCCGGCGGGCCGGAGGCGACGACGCGTCCCGACATGAGCACCACGTGGTCGGCCGCCCGCGCCTCGGCGAGGTCGTGCGTCGTGAGCACGACGGTGCGCCCGCGGTCGGTCTCGTCGTGGATGATGTCGTCGATGATGCGCGCGGAGACGATGTCGAGGCCGGTGAGCGGTTCGTCGAGAAGCAGCACGTCGTGGTCCTGCGCCATGCCCTGCGCCACGTACACCCGCTGCCGCTGTCCTCCGGACAGCTCCTCGAGGTGTCGTTTGCCCAGGTCGGTCACGTTGAGGCGGGCCATCACCTCGTCGACACGCTGCTTATCGACGCCCCGGAAACGCCCGAACCAGCCCGCCGACGGGTACCGGCCCATCCGGACCACCTCCCGCACCGACAGCGGCACCCCATCGGGGAACGCCACCGACTGCATGACGTATGAGATGCGGTGACGCGGGTACGCGACGTCGAGCTGCCCGGCCTGGGGCGTGATGAGCCCGCCGATGGCGTGCAGCAACGTCGACTTGCCGGAACCGTTGGGGCCGATGATGGCGGTGAGCTTGCCCAGCGGGATGCTCACGTCGGAGGGGGTGACGGCGACGATGCGCTCGTACCCCAGCTGGACCTGCCGGCCCACTGCGAGATCGGTGCTCATGCCCGCCCCCTTCCGGCCAGGCGGCGACGCAGGTACTGGTACTCCATGATGACCAGGAACGCGGCGATCGGGACGAGGGCCATCGTCGCCGCGGCGGCGGTGCCCAGGTGGAAGGAGAGGATGAGGCCGATGAACACCGACGCCGCGCCGATGAGGGCGGACACCGCGATCATCGTGAGGATCGACCGCGAGAGCAGCGCGGCCGTCGCCGGCGGGGCGACGAGCAGGCTGAACACCAGCATCGTGCCCACCGCCTGGAAACTGCCGATGACGCTCGTCGCGATGAGCACGAGCAGCAGCGCGTGCGTCAGCTTCGGGCGCATGCCGAGGCTCTCCGCCTTCACCGGCGAGAACGACAACGCCATGAGGGGACGGTAGAGCAGCAGCGACCCGGCGATGACGATGGCCGCCAGCACCGCCTGCTGCCGGATGGCCTCCCAGGACACGCCGAGCGCGTCACCGAAGAGGATGCTGGTCAGCGAACCGGAGTACGAGTCCGAGCGGGAGATGATGACCACACCCAGCGCCATCATGCCGACGAACAGCAGGCCGATGGCGGTGTCCTCCTTGAGGTGCGTGTGCCGGTGGATCACCTCCACCGCACCCACCATCACCGCGGCCGCCACCGCGGCGCCGAGGATCGGGTTGAAGTCGAAGACCACGGCGGCCGCGATACCCGGCAGCACCCCGTGGACGAAGGCGTCACCGAAGAAGCTCATGCCACGGAGCACGAGCCAGACGCCGACGGTGGCGCTCATCACCGCGGCGATGAGCCCACCGATGAGGGCCCGCTGCTGGAAGCCCAGCAGGAAGGGGTCGAGAAGCCAATCAGTCACGAAACAACTCTAGTTAACCCAGCGCCTCGACGATGAGTCGTGCGTTCTCGCGCATCATGCCCTGGTAGTCAGCGGCCGGACCGTCGTTCGGGCCGACGGAACCCTCGTACAGGGAGACGACCTGGACGTCCTCGCCGACCTCGGAGGCCAGGGCGTCGACCAGCGTCTGGTTGACGGCGGCGTTGGCGAAGATGACCGGGACGTTCTCCTCCCGGATGACGCCGGCGAGCGACGCCAGATCCGCCGAGGACGGCTGCGCCTCGGTGGAACCACCCGGGATGACCACGCCGGCGGAGTGGAAGTCGTAGGCGTTGTTGAAGTAGCCGAAGGCCTCGTGGTCGGTGACGATGGTGCGACGCTCCTCCGGGATGACGGAGAGGTCCTCGCGGATCTCCTCGTCGAGGGCGGTGAGCTCCCCGGAGACCTCGGCGCCGCACTCGGACCAGGTGTCGTCGCCGGTGCGCTCCGCGACCTCGTCACCGATGAGCTGCGCGGCCTCGGCCATGCGGGCGACGTCCAGCCAGAAGTGCGGGTCGAGGTCGCCGTGGTCATGATCCTCGTGCTCGTGCTCGTGGTCACCCCACGGCAGCGGGTCAATGTGCTCGGCGACGTGGAGAACCTCGGTGCCGTCGGCCTCGACCTGCTGCAGGGAGGCGTCGAGGCCGCCCTCGAGCCCCAGACCGTTGGCGATGACGAGGTCGGCCTTGACCATGTCGGCCACCTGGGCGGAGGAGGCGGAGAAGTCGTGCGGGTCGGCGTTGACCGGCATGAGGGTGGTCGAGGTGCCGCCGGCGCAGGTGGCGATCTGCTCGGTGACGGAACCGAGCGGGGTGGTGGTGACGACGAGGGAGATGTCCCCGGCGGCTTGCTCGGCTTTGGTGCCGGCGGTATCGGCGTCCGAACACGCGGACAGGACGAGTGCGGTGGTGGCGACCAGACCGATGGCGAAACGAGACCGCATGTGGGCCCTCCTGAAATCGTTAATGAAAACCTACTGAAAACTATTGCCAATAGTACCCTCACCTCAGGATTCCGCCAACCGGAAGGGAGTCGGGCGGGCGTCGATAAGCGAGGAGCGAAACCCCCGAAAGGGGGTAAAGTGACGGCACCGCCGGATCCACCGTCTCACCAGTATTGATCACCCCATCACGGCATTTGCACACCATTTCTGCAGGTTTCGCTTATGTATGGTGGCGGCTGACAGCCCCGACTGAAAGGCAGATGTGACCTCCCCCTACGCAGACACCCCCCGCATTGACACCCTCTGGCTCAGCGAGCCGGACATGATCGAGGCGGGGGTGACCGACTCGGCGGCCTGCGTGGAGACCATGGAGGAGACCCTCATCCTGCTCGCCGACGGTGACTACCGTATGGCCGGCGCCTCCGCGAACTCGCACGGCGCACAGATCAACTTCCCGAAGAACCCCGAGCACGAGGGCATGCCCGCCGACGGCCCGGACCGCCGCTTCATGGCCATGCCCGCCTACCTCGGCGGCCGCTTCCGCTCCGCCGGCGTCAAGTGGTACGGCTCCAACACCGAGAACCGCAACCACGACCTGCCGCGCTCCATCCACGTCTTCGTGCTCAACGACGCCGTCACCGGTGCCCCGCTGGCCATGATGTCCGCCAACCTGCTCTCCGCCTACCGCACCGGCGCCGTCCCCGGTGTGGGAGTCAAGCACCTGGCCGTCGAGAACGCCGAGACCGTCGGCATCATCGGTCCCGGCGTCATGTCCCGCACCATCTTCGACGCCGCCTACTCGCAGCGCCCCTCCATCAAGTACGTGAAGATCAAGGGCCGCTCCGCCGGCTCCACCCAGCGGGTCGCCGAGTGGTTCCGGGAGACCTACCCGCAGCTGGAGTCCATCGAGATCGTCGACTCCGAGCAGGCCGCCATCGAGGGCTCCGACATCCTCATCGCCGGCACCTCCACCTCCCCGGACGGACCCTCCGGCTTCCCGTACTTCAAGAAGGAGTGGATCAAGCCCGGCGCGCTCATCCTGTGCCCCGCCGCCGCGCGTTTCGACGACGACTTCATCACCTCCGACGACGCCAACCTCGTCGTCGACTACACCGGCCTCTACGCCGAGTGGTTCCACGAGAACGGCCCCGACGTCACCTACGAGGAGCTGCTCGGCATCCCCGGCAACCGCTGGTGGGACATGACCGAGGAGGGCACCCTCCCCAAGGAGCGCCTGGTCAACATCGGTGACATCGCCGCCGGCCGCGCCCCGGGCCGCGAGAACGACGAGCAGATCTTCTGCTACTCCATCGGCGGCATGCCCGTCGAGGACGTGGCCTGGGCCTACGACGTCTACCACAACGCCCTCGACAAGGGCATCGGCACGAAGCTGAACCTGTGGGAATCCCCCGTCCTGAAGTAAACACACCCCCTATCTAGGAGCCCTGACACCCGACGTGTCCTTCGAATCCGCCGCTGCCCTGATCGACTTCATGCGCGATGAGGGGGTGGAATACCTGGACATCCGCTTCACGGACGTCCCCGGCATCGAACACGCGCTGACGGTGCCTGCGTCGGCCCTCACCGAGGAGACCGCAGCCGAGGGCTTCGCCTTCGACGGCTCGTCGATCGCGGGCTTCACCACGGTCGACGAGTCCGACATGACGCTCCTTCCGGACGTCGCCACCGCCTACGTCGACCCTTTCCGGCGGCGCAAGACGGTGAACATGCAGTTCTTCGTGCACGACCCCTTCACCCACGAGCCGTTCTCGCGCGACCCCCGCAACATCGCCCGCAAGGCCGAGGAGTACATGCGCTCCACCGGCATCGCCGACGAGTGCTTCATCGGTGCCGAGGCCGAGTTCTTCGTCTTCGACTCCGTGCGCTACTCCACCGACGTGCACCGCTCCTTCCACCAGGTCGACTCCGACGAGGGCTGGTGGAACTCCGACGCCGAGACCATGATCGACGGCTCCCCCAACCTGGGCAACAAGATCCGCGTCAACGACGGCTACTTCCCCGTCGCCCCCTACGACAAGACCATCCCGGTCCGCGACGAGATCGCGCACCACCTCTCCCAGGTGGGCTTCGAGATCGAGCGTTTCCACCACGAGGTGGCCACCGGCGGCATCCAGGAGGTCAACTACAAGTTCAACACCCTCCTGCACGCGGCCGATGACCTGCAGAAGTTCAAGTACGTCGTGAAGAACACCGCCGACGAGCACGGCAAGGTCGCCACCTTCATGCCCAAACCGCTTCTCGACGACGGCGGCTGCGGCATGCACGCCCACCAGTCCCTGTGGAAGGACGGCAAGCCGCTGTTCTACGACGAGGAGGGCTACGCCGGCCTCTCCGACACCGCCCGCCACTACATCGGCGGCCTGCTGGCGCATGCCCCGGCGGTCCTGGCATTCACCAACCCGACCGTCAACTCCTACCGCCGCCTCTACTCCGGTTTCGAGGCCCCGGTGAACCTCGTCTACTCCCAGCGCAACCGCTCCGCCGCGATCCGCATCCCGGTCACGGGTCCGTCACCGAAGGCCAAGCGCATCGAGTTCCGTGCCCCGGATCCGTCCGGCAACCCCTACCTGGGGTTCGCGGCGCAGCTGCTGGCGGGTCTCGACGGCATCAAGAACCGCATCGAGCCCGGCGACCCCGTGGACAAGGACCTCTACGAGCTGCCGCCCGAGGAGGCCCAGCAGGTCCCCCGCGTCCCGCACTCTCTCGAATCCTCCCTCTACGCCCTGGAGAACGACCACGACTTCCTCACCGAGGGCGACGTGTTCACCGAGGATCTCATCGAGAACTACATCGAGCTGAAGTACGACAACGAGATCAACCCGCTGCGCCAGGGCCCGACTCCCAAGGAGTTCGAGCTCTACTTCAACTGCTAGGTTCGGGGCATGACACTCGCCGTCCTCATCCCGGCCGCCCCAGGGCTGGGGAATCCGGGACGGCGAGTCCTCCCCCGCCGTCGACGAGCCGGAGGACGCGCTCTGGGAGGAGCGGCCGTGAGGTGCCATAATGACCGGTATGAGCGACACTGACTTCCCGCCCTGTCCCGAATGCGGCAGCGAGTACACCTACGAGATGGATCCCCTCCTGGTCTGCCCCGAGTGCGGCCACGAGTGGGATCCGCAGGCCGCCGAGGAGGCCGACGCGGCACCGGTGATCAAGGACTCCGTCGGGAACGTCCTGGCCGACGGTGACACCGTCACCGTGGTCAAGACCCTCAAGGTCAAGGGAGCGAGCCAGCCCATCAAGGCCGGCACGACCGTCCGCAACATCCGGCTTGTCGACGCCAGCGACGGCCACGACATCGACGCCCGCGTCGACGGCTTCGGGCAGATGAAGCTCAAGAGCTCCATCGTGAAGAAGATCTAGCCGCTCGTAATTACGATCATAAGCGCCATCGCATGCCGGCGACGACCTGCTGTTATGCGTTGCGCGGCAGGGTCGGGCTGCTCGTATTTACGAGCATCGTAATTACGAGCGCTTCCGGTACCCCATCCGCGGCCGGAAACCACCCGGGTGCTTCATCTGCGCCACAGCATCCGCGATGACCATCCGGAAACGCGGGTTGATCGGCGGGAGCTGCGCCACGGAGAACCAGCCGACGTCGGTGGACTCGTCGTCTCCCACGGCGGGCTCGTCGGAGCCGACGACGCTCAGTCGCATCGAGGTGTCCATGTAGCGGGTGACGTCCCCGTTGGAGTACTCGACGGGGCCGATGGCACCGACGCCGAGGAGGGCCTCGACGCGGGCGTCGAGAAGCGTCTCCTCCTTGACCTCCCGCACGGCGGTGACCTGGGGGTCCTCGCCGGGCTCGCAGATGCCGCACACCGGGGTCCATTCGCCGTTGTCGGCGCGCTTGACCAGCAGCACCGACGGGACTTCCCACAACGGGGCTCCCGGCGGGACGTCACGGATGACCACGGCGGTGACGGCCGGCAGCCACAGTTCGTCGGTGCCGATCTTCTCGCGGAGGCGGAGGATGAAATCGGGGGTGGGCACGGGGCGATCCTTTCTACAGGGCGGCGATGAGGTCGGCGATGTCGTCCTGGCGGCGGTGCCGGAAGCGTGACACAGTGCGGCGGCGCGGCGCTCCGGCGTCAAGGCCGATCGCGGCGTTGACACGCCCGAGGGCATCCTCGGCGGGCGCGAACCAGGTGTCCAGGCCGGTGACGTTGAGCACCTCCGCGAGGCCGGACCCGGCGCGGCGCGGGGTGGCACGCTGGACGTCGAAACGCCCGTCGGCGGTGAACTGCAGCCAGATGCGCTCGCCCTCTCCGATGTCGGCGGCCTCGAGGAAGCGGCGGATGCTGCCGACGGTCGCGCCACTGCGGCCGTTGCTCACGGTCTGGTCGCCGAGGTCGCTGACCAGGGTCTTCTTCTCCAGCACCGGCACCTCGAGGGCGGCAGCGAGGCCGCGGGGGATGCCGGAACCGGAGCCGCGCAGGTGATCGTGGGTGACGGTGGTGAGCAGGTGGAGGTCGCCGTTGACGCGGTAGAGGCCGGGGGTCTCATCGGGGTCGGCGTCGATCTCCTGCACCTCGTCGGCGCGGCTGACCATCCCGTCGACGGTCTGGAACTCGACGGAGCTGGCGTAGGTGCGCACGGAGCTCTCCGCGACGCCGAGGGCCTGCGCCTCCTCGAGCAGGCGCAGCAGCGGGACGGGCCCGGTCTCGACGCGCTGCCCGATCCACTCGGCGAGCGTGGAGTACTCCTCCAGGCCCCAGGCGGCCAGTGCCCAGCGGTCGCGGCCGACGCGGATGATACGAGGATCGGCACCCATGGCGTTGTAGAGGGTGCGCGGATTGGCCTCCCCGAGGCGCTCCACCAGGGAGGGTCCGGTGAGCGGCTCGCCCTCGATGGCCAGCAGCGCGGCCGCCCGGTCCTGTGCCGAGCGGGTCCGGGTGAGCAGGTGGTCGCCGTGGACGGTGACCTCCCCGGCCAGGCGCGCGGCCAGGACCTGCTTATCGACGCCCAGGTTGTCCGCCACCGCCGCCAACGACGCGACACCGAACTCGTCGGCGAAGTCGGTGAGTGCCTGGGCGAGGTCGTCGTCGAACCCGGTGCGCTGGAACCAGTCACCACGGATCTCCCAGGCGTCGGCGAGCCAGGCCAGCACGTCGAGCACGGTGTCGAGTGCGGGCAGGTCGCGCAGCAGATCAGCTACGGGGGCCAGGGCGCCATAGCGCTGCGGCAGGGCGTCGAGCACGAGGTGGAGGGTGTCGTCGGGTTCGACGAGGCGGCGCTTGAGCCGGGTCTCCAGCTGGCGGATGCGCTCGCGGGAGACGCCGTGGTCAGCGCCGATCTCCTCGAGAGTGCGGGTGCCCATGATGCGGCCGGTGTAGATGTCCCGGTCACGCGGGTCGCTGCCGATGCGGCGGCTGATCTCGCTGCGCACCCGGCCGATGGCGTCCGCGGCGGGGTCGGACCAGTAGGAGTCGCCCGCCAGGGTGTCCAGGGCGCGGCGCACCGCGGCGGGAACCTCCGCCGGG
>ERZ1032871.161-NODE-161-length-10263-cov-8.799471_pt1 | contig 10263 bp, 14 predicted proteins | sample MGYA00519026_ERZ1032871 | MGnify/ENA primary metagenome ERZ1032871 (study PRJEB33719, sample SAMN04262510) | wastewater metagenome | biome: rural village; feature: composting latrine chamber; material: composting feces with ash | place: El Salvador | collected...
AAGGAGAGACATGTATGAAAAAAGATGAGTTAATGGTACTGTCACAGGCGATTCTGAACGAGGTGGAAGGCTACGAATTCTACAAGCTCGCAGCTTCCGGAAGCAAGGGCGAGAGCAAAGACGCGTTTTTGCAGCTGGCCGAAGAGGAGAGAAAGCATGCCGAGTACCTGCGGGATCTGTCGGACAAGCTGACCGATTCGGAAGATGAGCGTCTCGAACTTGCCTATGAACTGAATCCGCCGTCTCCGGATATCTATAACTGGGAAAAACTCGATGTCAACGAAGCTTCCATGGCCATGACCGTTTTTTCGATCGGCATGCAGATGGAAAAAGATGCCATCGACTTTTACACGAAGGCGATGAATGATTCCGAGATCGACGAACTCAAAGAAATTTACCGCATCCTGATCAAATGGGAACAGGTACACCTGGATCAGTTTACCAAGCAATACAATGTCTACAAAAACGAATGGTGGGCCGAGCAGAATTTCGCACCATTCTAAAATGGCGAAGCGGGGAGCCGGTCTCGAATGCCGAGGCCGGCTTTCTTTTGTCAGAAAGGGGAAGAAATGAAAACCTTGCAGCAATTTTTGGGACTGATTGCTCTGCTGCTGATCAGCCGGGTGGTCGCGGCGGTGATCGGACTGCCCGTCCCGCCGACGATACTGGCCATGCTTTTGTTGTGGGCGCTTTTGGAGGCGAAGGTGATCCGGGTACACTGGTTCGAAGAAATCCGGGAACTGCTGCTGAAACATATCCTGCTGTTTCTGATTCCCGTATCCCTGTCGTTCACGGGCGTGCTGGATCAGCTGCAGGGCTACTGGATCAAACTGATCCTCATCGTACTGATCGGATCCACCGTTACCTTTACCGTGACGGCCTACACGATCAACCGGCTTTTGCCAAAGGAGAAAAAAGATGCAGAACGTACTGTCGTCCGTTGAATTCGGTCTGTTTCTGACGCTCGGTCTGTATCTGGGATCGGCCCGGCTGGTGAAGCGCGCAAACGTCGCCTGGCTGAACCCCCTGATGCTCTCCATCCTCTTCGGTTCTCTTATCCTCTGGGCTTTTAACATCCCGTATCGCAGTTACGAAAACGGCGCAAGCTGGATCGGTTATCTACTGACACCGGCCACGGTCTGTCTGGTCATTCCTTTTTACCGACGCTCTCATTTGTTTAAGAAATACTGGAAGCCGATCCTTGCGGGGATTGCGGCGGGCGCCGTGGCGGGACTCACCGTTACGGTACTGCTCATGCAGCTGTTCGATATTCCCGAAGCGATCCGCCATGCGGTGATGACAAAAAACAGCACCGGCCCCATTGCGCTGGAGATCGCGACCCTGCTGGGCCGGCCGAGAGAACTCGTTATGCTCATGGTGCTGGGTTCCGGTTTGTTCGGTTTTCAGGCGGGCAATCTGATTCTTCGTCTGATGCGCATTGAACACCCGGTGGCCCGGGGCGTGGCCTTTGGCGCGACTTCGCACATTGTCGGCACGGCGAAAGCCCTCAGCAACAGCCGCGAGGAAGGCGCGATGAGCTCTGTGGCCATTGTTCTGACCGGGCTCGTGTATCTTGTGCTGGTGCCTTTGATACTCTGGATATGGAGGTAAAAAGATATGAAAGAAATCGTAGTGGCCGGCGGCTGCTTCTGGGGTGTGGATGCTTTTTTCGCTAGAAGAGACGGCGTCACACATACCGAGGCGGGCTATGCCAACTGCAACGAAGACAATCCGAGCTATGAACGCGTCTGCACGCAGATCACAGGCTGCACGGAAGCGGTCCGGATTGTATATGACGAAAAGAAGGCGGAGCTTTCGGATCTGCTGGACGCTTTTTTTCGCGTCATCGACCCGACGGTGAAAAACCGGCAGGGGCCGGACATCGGCTCCCAGTACAGGACCGGGCTTTACTACACGGACGAGCAACAGAAAGAAGCCTTTGAGCAGGCGGTGAAACGCGCGCAGCCGGCCTATAACCGGCCGATCGTGACCGAAGTGCTGCCGCTCGAGAATTTCTGGCCGGCGGAGTCGTATCATCAGGATTATCTGAAGAAAAATCCGGGCGGGTACTGTCATATCCCGCTGGATTTGTGATGGATTTTGACCGCGTGCTGCAGCTTGCGCCGGAAAAACGGTATCGACTGCTGCCGAAGCTCGTGCAAAATGAGCTGGCGGCAGAGCCGGATCTGCTCGCCAATCTTGCAAATATCGCGGCGATTTTGTATTATGGCCTGCCGGATGTAAGCTGGGTGGGGTTTTATCTGTATAACGGAGAAGAACTCATGCTCGGTCCGTTTCAGGGCCGGCCGGCCTGCACACGGATCCGGACCGACCGGGGGATTTGCGGCCGGGCATTTACGCAGAATGTGACGGTGACGATTGAAGATGTGCATTCGGACCCCGCGCACATCGCCTGCGACGCCCGCACGAATGCTGAAATTGTACAGCCCGTGCGGCTAAAAGATGGTACAATGGGAGTATTGGATATCGACAGCACCACCCGGGGACGCTTCGGTGCTGCCGACGAAAAACTGGTGAAGGCGGTAGCTGACTGCCTGCAAAAGCCGAACCGTACGGAGGGAAATGTTTTATGACACAACACACAGAGTCCAGAGTCTTTCATCATTTTCGATCGATCGCAAATATTCCGCGCTGCTCGGGCGACCGCGACCGCATCGCATCGTTTCTGACCGGGTTCGCGGAAGAACACGGCCTGGCGTATAAGCGGGACGAAACTGACAATGTCGTGATCTACAAGCCGGCGAGTCCGGGCAAAGAAGATGCGGCGCCGGTGGCTCTGCAGGGACACACCGACATGGTCTGCGAGAAGACATCCAGTTCCACGCACAATTTTGACACCGATCCGATTGAACTGATCGAAGAAGGCGACTGGCTCCGGGCCAACAACACCACGCTGGGCGCGGACAACGGAATCGCCGTGGCCATGATGCTTGCGATTCTGGAAGACAAAGACGCCGTGCACCCGCCGATCGAAGCGGTGTTTACCTCGGATGAGGAAATCGGACTGATCGGGGCACACGCGCTGGATCCCTCCCTGATGAAGGCCAAGCGGCTGATCAATATCGACTCCGAGGCCGAAGGCATTCTCTGGACCGGCTGTGCCGGCGGAGAAACCATGGAAATCAGCATTCCCGTAGACTATATGAAGGTCGAAAATCTGCAGGCGGGCGTGGTGTCCGTGGCGGAGCTTGCCGGCGGACATTCCGGCATGGAGATTCACAAGAAGCGTCACAATGCGATCAAGGTCCTGACGGAAGTGCTCAATCGTCTGAAAGATGAAGTTGCGATCGGCCTGATCCGCATGGCGGGCGGAACGAAACACAATGCGATCCCCCGCGACGCGGAGGCGAAGATTGCGTTTTCGCCGGAGGACGCGCCGGCCGTCACGGAATATATTGAAAAAATCACCGAAGAACTGCTTGAGGTGTACCGGGAAAAAGAGTTTGAAGATGAGCCGGTGATCCGTTTCGAAAAGACCGATGCGCCCGCGCGTGCGCTGACGCTGGAATCCTTCGAAAAAGTGCTCGCATGTCTTACTTTGCTACCAACCGGGGTATACAGTATGAGCAGACAGATCGAAGGCATGGTACAGGCCTCGGACAATCTGGCGATCGTGGAAACTGGTGACGAAACGGTGGAGATCGTGCTTTCCATCCGCTCCAGCGATCCGAAAGACCAGGATCAGCTGCGCGGGAAAGTGCTGTCGGTTACGGAAATTGCAGAGGCGAAAGTCGACACCTCGGGCGGCTACCCCGCCTGGGAGGTCAAAGAAGAATCGCCACTGCGCGATACCTTTGCCGAAGTCGGCAGGGCGCAGTTCGGAGAGATGGAGATTACAGCGGTCCATGCCGGTCTGGAAACAGCCCTGTTCGCCGACCGCGATCCGGACATGGATCTGATTTCTCTGGGTCCGGACATGCACGAAGTGCATACACCGCAGGAACGGGTCAGCATCGGCTCGACAGAGCGCGTTTACTCTTTGATTCGCGCTGTACTGGAACAATTGGACTAACAGGAGGAGAACGCATGAATCAGGAACACAATCATGAGCATGAACACGAGCATGACTGCGGCTGCGGACACGCGCACGATCATGAGCATGAACACGAGGAGTATGACACCATCGTTTTGACACTCGATGATGACACCGAACTCGAATGCATCGTGCTCGATGTCTTTGAAGTCGACGAGCAGGCGTATATTGCCATGGTCAGCATTGAAGAAGAACAGGTTTTGATCTACCGCTATATCGAAGTCGAAGACGGCGAAGAAGATGAATTTACGCTGGAGACGATCGACAACGAAGAAGAATTCGAGCTGGTCAGCCGTGCCTTCAATGAACTGTTTATCGAAGAAATCAACGAGGAAGAGTGGGAATCCATTGACGGAGAAGAACCCGTTTCAGAATAAGTGGCAGGGAGCCGGGCGACAGTCGGCTCCTTCTGTTTTTGAAAAGAAATCGTGCCGGATGCTTTGCCTGGATCTGGACGGCACCCTGCTCACGGACGAAAAGACAATATCCAAAAACAATCGGCGCGCGGTGCGGGCAGCGTATGACCGGGGGCTTTCAATCGTTTTGGCCACGGGCCGGCAGTACCGCAAGGCAAAGGAATTTGCCGGGATGCTGGATGTGCCGGTGACGGTGATCGGAAACAACGGCACCAGCATCAGAAATCCCGCGGACGATCGCAGGCTGCATCTGAATGTGATGCCGGACGGACTGCTTCGGGAGATTCTGACACTCAGCGACGGCTTCGGAATCGCGCCGATCGTGCATGTGGACCGGTATGAGGAAGGGACGGACATCGTCATACCGCACAGCCTGTCGGGCGAGATCAAGGAACGCTACGGTCTGATGGAAAGCCCCTGGGTGCACAGTACCGGCCGGTGGACGCCCGAGATTACAAGAAATGCCGTTTCGGCGGTGTTTTTCGGGTCGAAAAAAGAACTGCATGCCTGGCGGGACCGGCTTACGGGCGAACTGAAACACCCGTATGTGCTGCACATGATGGAAAACCTGCAAAAGTTTGAAGCGATGCTTGAGATTCTCGGAGAAACCGGAACAAAATGGCACGGCATCCGCCTGCAGGCGGAAGGAGAGGGTATCTGTCCCGAGGAGATTATGGCGATCGGCGACGACAGCAATGATCTGCAGATGCTCGCACAGGCGGGCTACTCCTACGCGCCGAAGAATGCCACGGCCGCCGTAAAACGGGCCGCTGGACGCGTGCTTTCTCTCACGAACAACGAAGACGCCGTGGCGGAGGCCATCTACGAGGTGATCGCATGAGACCCTGGCGTTCGATGTCATCCAGACTGCAGGAGAAATACGGAGAGAAAGTCTACAAGATTCCGATCAAACTCGATCTGACCTGCCCGAACCGGGACGGCACCAAAGGAACCGGCGGCTGCATATTTTGCGGTGAAGAGGGCGGTTCCTTTGAAAACGAGCCGGCCTGCACGCCGATTCCGGTCCAGCTGGAACGCGGACGGGAACGGCTTCGAAAGATCGGAGCGTACAAATTCATCGCTTATTTTCAGAATTTTTCCAATACGTATATGCCGCTGTCCGCTTTGAAACGCATCGTGGAGGCGTGCGATGCGGACGATATCACGGGCATCGCGATCGCGACCCGGCCGGACTGTCTGCACGAGGCACATGCAGACTATCTGGCGCAGGTGCAAAGAGAAACCGGCAGAGAGATTACGGTGGAACTGGGGCTGCAGAGTCCGAACCGATCCACGCTGGTAAAGATCAATCGCGGGCATTCGCCGGCGGACTATGTGCGCGCACAGCTTCTGCTGCGCGATTACGGGCTGCGCTCGTGCACGCATCTGATTCCGAATCTTCCCTGGGATACGAAGGAGGACGCCGTGGAGGCGGCCAAACTGCTGTCGGCCCTCGGGGTCGACGAAGTGAAGCTGCACGCGCTGTACATCGTAAAAAACACCGTGCTCGGCCGCATGTATGAGAACGGGGAGTTCACCATGGGGACACGGGACGAATATATTGAAACCGTGATCCTGTTTTTGCGCCACCTGGACGAACGCGTGGTGGTGCAGCGCGTGATCGGACGCGCGCCCGAGGAGAATGCACTGTTTTGCAACTGGAATACGTCATGGTGGAAAATTCGGGATGAAATTACGTCACAAATGGTTTATAATGGATGGAAACAGGGAGATCTCCGCGAGCGGGATCTGGGGATTCTGCTGGAAGATGCAGAGCTAACCGAAAGAAAGGTGTGAGGGTATGGTTACATTTATTATCGGCAAATCCGGAAGCGGGAAAACAAAATGGCTGATTGACGAAGCCAACAATGATTTGAGGACAGGACACGAGAATATTGTCTTCATCGACACGGATGATTCCCATATTTTTACGTTGGATCACAGCATTCGACTGATCAACGCAAAGGACTTTCATATTGACTCCAAAGAGAAACTGTACGGCTTTTTGTGCGGGATTATCTCCAAGGACTATGATATAGAGAAGATGTATCTGGACGGTATTTACGAGATCATCGACCTTTCCAGAGAAGAGATCAAGACCCTCACCGAATGGCTGGATCAAATCACGGAAGAATTCGGCGTCAAGTTTTTTGTTGGCTTTGAAAAAGATGTGGACACCCTGCCGGAACACGCGCAGGGCAACGCGGTACTGCTGTACGAAGCATAAGAGTAAAAAAGGGCCTTCGGGGTCGCCGAGAAGGCCATCTTCGACCTGGGGTCGAAGGCCGACGCGCAAACGACGTCGATGTCGTTGACGGGGGCGGTGTCTGACTTCTTGGAGCAGGCCCGCAACCGCATCCCGGGGCAGATCCTGGGCGCCTCCACCGGGTTCCCCGCACTGGACAAGGCCACCCTGGGTTTCCAGCCCGGCCAGATCATCATCATCGCCGCCCGCCCCGGCATGGGTAAGACGGCGTTGGCGTCACAGTTCGCGCTGTCGATGGCGAAGGACACGGGTGCCGCCATCCCGTTCTTCTCCCACGAAATGACCGGCACGGAACTGTCCTCCCGTATCCTGTCCGCCCATCTTGGAATGCCGCTGAGGGATCTCCAGTTCGGCCAGTTCACCGCGGAACAGGAGGACGCGATCGTGCGCGCACAGGAGGAGCTCGTTGACTACAACATCCGCGTGTTCGACAGCCCCCCGTCGAACATTGCGGAGTACCGATCGGTACTTCGCCGGGAGCACCGCCACAACCCCGTTGGTGGGTTCGTCGTCGACTACATCCAGATGATCGGCGGCCTGCCGGGTAGAAAGCAGTCCCGCACCGACGAGATCGGCGAGATCGTGTACGGGTTCAAAGACCTGTGCAAGGAACTGCAGGTCCCGGGCATCATCTTGTCGCAGCTGAACCGCGGCATCGAGTCCCGCATCGACAAGCGGCCAAAGTCTTCCGACCTGCGTGACTCCGGCGCCCTCGAGCAGGCCGCGGACCTGGTCATGTTCCTGCACCGGGACCCGGATGCTGACCCGCACCGCGGCGAGTTCCACATCACGAAGCAGCGCAGTGGCGAGGCGCCCCTGTACCTGCAGACCAAGTGGGACGGCCGGTGCGCCCGGTACCTGTCCGACCCGGCGTTCCCCCTCGCAACGAAGCCCCCGGCGCCCGGTGGGGCTGGCGGGGGCGACATGTCCCCGTTCTAAAAACGGGGGCGGGGCGGGTCAGAGCTTGCGGCGCTTCATGCCACACTTGCCGGCGAGGCGGTCGATGGCGGCCATCGCTTCCCGGTCGGAGTTGAACACGGGGTTGGCGAGCCGGTTGATCGTTTTGATCATGCCCTTGGGGCCGGTGACGAGGGTGCCGTCTTCAATGAACGGCCGGTTCGTCATGCCCGGGATGCACACCACGCGCAGCACGTCGAGGGTGCCGAGCTCTCGGTCGAGCTTTTCGGCCTGCCGGTCAACCTGACCGAGGGGGTCGCCCTTGATGAGGTTTCGGCCGGCGCGGATCTGGTTGCCGTACATGCGTACCTCACCGAATCCGGTTTTGATTTCCACCGCAGCGACCCGCAGCCCACTGGTGACGAGCGTCAGGTCCAGGTCCCCTCCCCTGTTGTTGAACCGAAGCCCGTATGCTGCGAGGAAGGGCTTCTCCTTGCGGATCGCGGAACGGGTTTTCCTTTCCGACTCGACACCCACCTTGGCCTGCATGGACCTCTTCCACGAGGTTTTCGCCGCCCGGTACTTGAACGCCGCGAACACTGCCGCCGGGACCAGCAGCACCGCCGCGAACACCGCGGCCTGGTCTGCCGGGAAGTCGCCATAGGTGAGGATTCCCGCAAGTGCGGCGAGGGCAGCCACCATGACTACTACACCTGCTGAGGCTTCTTTCGCTGACGTTTTCCTGCGTTGCCATTTCTGGTCGTTGGCCCATTCTGCGGGCACCCCATATTCGTACATACGGTTACCAGTGCCCAGTTGGGCATGAAAAAGCGCCCGCCAGGGGTGGCGGGCGCTTGGGTTGGGGTTACATCGACTCGAGAGTGGCCTCCATCAGCCACTCGCTCGCGCAGGCGAGCTCGAGCTGGTGGTCCCCGCTGCCGGGGACGGACCACCAGAGGTCAGTGACGAGCATGCCATCGCTGTCGTCCCTGGTGGAGGTGAGGTGGCCGGTGACGACCGCCCTCAGCCCCGTCCCGGGATGCTCGAACTCGACGAACACCTTCTCGCCGTTGGCGAGGGTGTTGATGAGCTTGAAGCCATGCCATTCGGCATAGCCCTCGGGGTTCGCCAGCGGAGAGATGCCGGCGACCTCGAGCTGCGGGTTGTAGCGGCCGGAGTCGGCAGTGTAGTACATGGTGGTCCTTTCGGTTGGGGGTTCGAATCCCCCAGGACCGTTGCGGCGGCCGCACCTCTTCCCAATCAAGAACCCCGGCAATACTCGATCAGTGGGTCCGTCACCCCGGTGGTCACCGCAGACGCGGCCGCCTCCTGGAGCCCGGCCGGAGGATCTTCCTGCTCCACGGCCTGCTGCAGCAGGTCGTACAGCTCGGGCGTCACCGGCCCCGGGATCAGGTGCTCTTCGAACAGGTCGCACTCCCCCTGCTCGGCCACTTCCGTTCCCTGTGGACCCCCGGCTGGCGTGGGTGCCTGGGTGAACGCCCCTGCCAACACAACCACCACGCAGACCAGGCCTACGAGCAGCCAGGGGCCTTCACCCTGGAGGCCCTGGGCGGCTGGTTCATCGACCGGATCGAGGGGGATCCGTCGTCGGTGATCGGTCTGAGTCTGCCGGTGGTGCGCCGCGCGCTCTACGGCTTCGGCCTCGACGCCAGCGGCTTCTGGAACGCGGAAAAGTAGGCCGCGAAGGCCCTCTCTGCGGCTGTGCAGAGGGCCTTCGCGGGACGACGTGCCGCGGCCTGTCTAGAGGAACTCCTCGATCTCCTCCCACAGCTGCGGCGCCAGGGAGAGCACGTAGGGTGCCGAGAGGTGGTTCGCGTCGCGGTAGACGTAGATGTTGCCGATGACCGCCGGGCACAGGTCGTCGACGCAGTACCAGTCGCGGGTGTCGATGGCCTTGGCGTGCGGCATCCGGTTGAGGTACCGGGCGGCCGGGTCGCGGGGCTGGTAGAACTCGTCGGCGACGATGCCGCAGACGACGGGGTCGTCGATGTCCAGCATGCACACCGGCACGGACAGCTCCGTGCCGTCGGGGAAGGTGCTCCACGGGTTGTCACGCAGGCCCGCGAAGGGGATGTCGTGCTCGGCGAGGAAACGCCAGAACGTCGGGTAGGAGGCGGGGATCTCCTCCGTGCGGCCGCCGTGCTCGATGCGGGGGCGCGACGTCGTGGAGATCACCAGCTCCGGGTCGGCCTCCGCGAGGCGCTCGAGGACGTGTTCGTTGAAGGTCTCGCAGTCCGGCTCGAAGAGCCCGTCGCGCTCGGTGGCGAAGGTGGGGCAGGACTGGCGGACGAGCGGCACGACGCGGAAGCCGTGCTCGCGGCCCAGGACATCGAGCGGGATGACCCACTGCTCGGCGTGGGAGCCGCCGACGAGGTAGACGTCGCGGGTGGCCTCCCGGTCGCCGAAGATGCAGTCCTGGCCGCGGACGTCGACGGGCAGGACCGTCGGGTCGTCGCCGAAGCGCGAGATGCACTCCTCCGTCCAGATGGGCGAGAGGATCCAGGTGATGAGGTCGGGGTCCGGTTCCGGCGTGCGGTCCGGGACGTCCGCCCCGGTCGGCCGCCTTCGCCAGCTCGACCTGAGACTGAAGCGTCTCGCGGGCGTCCATG
>ERZ1032871.162-NODE-162-length-10235-cov-16.458939_pt1 | contig 10235 bp, 8 predicted proteins | sample MGYA00519026_ERZ1032871 | MGnify/ENA primary metagenome ERZ1032871 (study PRJEB33719, sample SAMN04262510) | wastewater metagenome | biome: rural village; feature: composting latrine chamber; material: composting feces with ash | place: El Salvador | collected...
ATTCGTCTTGACGCCGCCGAAGGTTCCCATCGTCACGGGACGAATCTCCACGGCACGAATGCGGCCGCGCTGCCCGGAATGTGGCGCGTCGGGTTCAGTCACGCCCCCATTGTGTCCGAATGCGACGAATTCCTTCGAATCGACCCGCGCGCCACAGGGCGAACGCCCCGACCGCGAAAGTCAGCGCCACCGACGCGATGACGAGCGTCCGGGTGGACGGACCGGTGCGCGCGACGATCTCCACGGGGGAGGAAATCCGCTGCGCGTCCGGTGTCTCCAACCACAGGTGCAACTGGTTCTGGCGTTCGCGGTCGACGTTCGGGCCGGGATCTTCCGGGGTGATCTGCAGCGTCAGCGACCCCTTCGCCGGCAGGAGAGCCTCGTGGCGGACGATGTGTTCGGAGTTGCTGACCTGCACCCGCACGAAGGCGGGAACCGGCAGCGGCAGGCCGTTGCGCCCCACGATGACCACCGGCGACATGTCGGTGGCGCGGGTGTAGACGCCGCCCGGCGCCACCAGCGACACCGAATCCCGCAGCTGCTGGAGCATCTCGCCCATGCCGGCCATCGTCCGGCCCGCTTTTTCCGCATGGCGCATGTGGGAGGCGGCGTTGCGTCGTCCGATGCCGGTCATCGCGCGCAGCACGTCGCGACGCAGCGGTTGGGTGAACCCGTGGCGGGTCAGGGCGAGCCGGTCGTCGTTGGCCATCATCGTGGTCAAGTCGGTGAGGTACCGGGACTGCTGGGCCGCGCGGCTGACCTCGGTGCCGGACACCGCCCCCGGATCGGGGTTGGGCGACGACGTCTGCGCGGGCCCGACGGAATGCTCGGCACCGGAGCGGGCCAGCGCATCCCCCAGCGCGACGGGTTCGGCGATGCCGTCGTCGAACGTCTCCGCGACCGCCCGCAGCAGGGTTCGCGCGTCATCGCCGGAAACCGACCAGCCGGCGGGGGGCATGGCGACGACGGGCGCCGCCCCCGCATCGCCCGCGCCGACGGTGGCGTCGGCGATTTCCTGGCGCAGGGTGCCCACGGCCGTCTGCATCCGGGCCACGCCCGAATCGGCGGTGAGGTCGAACCGTCCGGCGACGGCGGCGTACCCGGCGACCTCGGGGGCCGATCCGGTCGCGGCCAACGCCGAAGACAGCGGGACGGGCAGGGCGAACGCGGAGGAGCCCGGCCCGATCTCGGCCATCTCCCCGGGACGGGCGACCCGACCGTCGCCGAGGGTCAGGGAGTTGGCGGCCACCAGCGTCGTCGTCCGCGGGGCTGCGGGCGGCCACGTCACCGACGACGTCGCCGTCCCGCCCGGGGCATCGGGTTCGTTGAGAGCTTCGAAGGCGGCGGAGCCGTCGATGGGCGACGACGTGTCGCCGAACGCGGTCACCGCCACCGATGAAGCGTCGAGGTATCCCTCGGGCGGAATGATCGTCGACGGCAGGGCATCCCGGCCCAGGACCCTTTCGACCACCGCATCGCCCATGGCCAGGGCTTCGGTGGCCAGCTCCGGATCGCCGGTCGCCGCGACGGCGTTGACCTCGGCGCCGGACCACGGCAGCGTCACCACGCACAGGTCGCGGGTGACGGCCGCCAACCGGTCGAGCCATGCTCCTGCCGCCTCGGCGCCCTGGCCCTCGCGCAGGTTCATGTCTTTCCCGCTGCCCCACGAGTCGCGCAGCCGGGTGCTGTCCTCCACGGGACTGGGACGTTCGCCGCCGATGCGATAACCGTCGCGCATGCGGTCGGCGACGTCGAGGAGCTCGGGATCGACCGCGACGCACGTCGACTCCCGCAGCGCGGGGCCGTCTTCCCCCGCCAACTCCGACTCCAGCGCCCCGAGCAAAACGTCGAGGCGCCCGCCCGCCTGCATCTCCGACGCCAGCGATTCGCCGGACAAGATCAACTCCGACCGCACCGGCGCTTCCCCGGTCTCCCCCGGCACCAGCGGAATGTCGGCGGCCAGCGGCCAGACCAGGGACACGGGCGCGGGATCGGCCGACCCATCGCGGCCGTCGCGCCGCTCGCCCGCACCATCGGCCCCGGCCCGCGACCCCTCGCCATCACCCGACCCGTCGGACCCCTCGGCGTCCGCGTCGGCGTCGTCAAGCGAAGAATCGACCGGGACCAACATCCGCGTTTCCGCGAGGAACTGGTCGATGTCGTCGCCCGGCCGCCCATTCGCGTTGACCAGGACCGGGTACACGCCCGCGGCGTCGATGCCCAACCCCTCCGGCGCGGGAGCCGACAACGGCACCGACAGGGTCACCGTGCGCGACTCCCCCGCCGCAAGATCGAAACCATCGTCGAAGGCGGTGGCCACCCCGAAGGGCTGCTCGGGAGCGGCCATCGCCAGCCGCGCATCGGCGGCACCGGCCAGCGCTTCGGCCCGCTGCGTGCGGATGACGATGTCGTTGACCGCCTCGTCGGACGTGTTCTCCACCGTCAGACGGATGCTCACATCGCCGTCGACCTCGGGATTCTGTGGCGTGACCGTCTTGATCTGCAGCTTCAGCGGACCGCGGGTGGCCACCCGCTGCGCATCCGCTCCCCACTGCGACGAAATCGACGGATCCGCCGGGTCGATCGGCCACGGCGGCGGCGCGGCGGCGGCCTCCGGAAGCGCCCCCACCGGCCCCATCTGCCCCAGCGGTCCCACCGGCACGACCGGCGCGGCGACGAGGGCGAGCGCACCCGTCGCCGCCGTCGCGATCATCCGCACCGTACGGCGCCCCCCGCGCCCCGTCACCGCGGAGTCGCCCTTCCGGCGTCCTTCTCCGCCCGGGCCAGATCCGGCAGCAGATCGTGGGCGCGCCGGGCGAGCTTGCGCTCATCGGCGTACGCCAAGCGTTCGACCAGCGACGATGCGGGGAACCAGGTCACTTCGGTGACCTCGGGGTCCTCGTCGTTGAGGTCGCCGTCGACGTAGCGCAGCAGGTGGTGGTGCACCGTCTTGTGGATGCGCGTGCCGTCGGAGATGAACCAGTAGTCGATGACGCCGAGTTCGGCGATGACCTCGCCGTGGATGCCCGTTTCCTCCCACACTTCGCGTTCGGCGGTGGTGTCGTGCGCTTCGCCCGGTTCCACGTGGCCCTTGGGCATGGACCACAGCAGTCGGCCGCGGCGGTCGAGGCGGCCGATCAGCGCGACGTAGATGCGCGACAGGTCGACGGTGCCGTCGTCGCGGACGGCTTCGGCCAGGCCCGATACGACGAGGCCGCCGGCGGAGGTTTCGATGGACGTGCGCATCCGGTCGCGCTGGTCGCCGCCGCGCTGGGCCGGGCGGTTTCCGGAGGGCCGGCGTCCGGGGCGTCCCTTGGATTGGGTTGCTTGACGACGCCGCTGGGATCCCCGACCGGCCCCCGACTTCGAATTCGGCCGTGACGAGCCGCCGCCCGAGCGGGACGAGCCGGAGCGGGAGCCGCCGCCGGATCGGGATGCGCCGCCGCCGGAGGAGCCGGAGTCGTTGGACTGAGTGTTCTTCGTGGTGTTCTTGGCGGTGCCGGTGGTGTTGCGGTTGCCGCCGGAGCCGCGTCCGCGGCCACCGCGACGGCGGCGACGCGAACGATTGCCCGAACCCGAGCCGGAGTTGGAGCGGGAACCCGAGTTAGGGCGAGAACCCGAGCCGGAACCCGAATTGCCGCCGGCGTTCTTCGCGGAGCCCTTGGCGCCGCTCTTCGCGCCACCCTTGGCCGCGCCCCCGGCCGAATCGCCGCCGGAACCGGTGGTCCGCTTGGTCCCCTGGCCACCGTCCTGCGGGCGGCCGCTGCGCCGATGCGAACGGCGGCGGCGCCGACGCTGCGGCCCCGCCGTCCCCTCGTTCCGTTCGGCATCGCTCATTCCTCACAGACTACCGGGCCGCCGTGAACCTGCGGGTAATGTGTCGCACGTGACCGATGCCCCGACTCCCCAGCGCACCCCCGACCACGGCGACCCCGAGATCAAGCGCAACGCGATGCTCGCCGTTGCGGACCAGGCCATCGGCCGGGAGGCTGAACTGCTCACCCCCCTGGCCAAGGCGTTCGCCGACGCCGGGCATTCCCTTTATCTGGTGGGCGGCTCGGTGCGCGACGCGCTGATGGGCCGACTGGGCAACGACCTCGACTTCACCACCGACGCCCGCCCGGACGTGGTCGCCGGAATCCTCGACGAATGGGCCGAGACCACGTGGGACACAGGCATCGACTTCGGCACGGTGTCCGCGGAGAACAAGGGCCGCCAGGTGGAGATCACCACCTTCCGCGCCGACGTCTACGACCAGGTCAGCCGCAACCCGGAGGTGTCCTTCGGCGACACGCTCGAAGGTGACCTGGTCCGCCGCGACTTCCGCTGCAACGCCATCGCCGTCGAACTCCACGGCGACGGCACCCGTTCCTTCCGCGACCCCCTGGGCGGCTTCGACGACGTCGTCGCCGGCGTCCTGGACACGCCCGGCCCGCCCGAGGTCAGCTTCGGCGACGACCCGCTGCGCATGCTCCGCGCCTGCCGGTTCACCTCGCAGCTGGGGTTCACCGTCTCCGACCGCGTCCGCACGGCGATGCAGGACATGAACGGAGAGATCCGCCGCATCACCGCCGAACGAGTGGCCATGGAGCTGGACAAGATGATCCTCGGCGCCGACCCGTCCGCCGGCATCGACCTCATGGTGGACACCGGTCTGGCCGACCACGTCATGCCGGAAATCCCGGACATGAAGATGACCCAGGACGAACACCGACAGCACAAGGACGTCTACCAGCACTCCCTGCAGGTCTTGCGCCAGGCCATCGAACAGGAGGAGCCCGGCGAACCCGACCTGGAACTGCGCTGGGCGGCGCTGCTGCACGACTGCGGCAAGCCCGCCACCCGCTCCTTCACCGAAAACGGCAACGTCTCGTTCCACCACCATGAGGTCGTCGGAGCCAAACTGGTGCGCCGCCGACTGCGCAAGCTCAAGTACCCCAAGCGCGTCACCGAAAACATCTCGCAGCTCGTCTACCTGCACATGCGCTTCCACGGCTACGGCGACTCCGCCTGGACCGACTCCGCCGTGCGTCGCTACGCCACCGACGCCGGGCCCCTGCTGGACAAGCTCAACAAGATCGTTCGGGCGGACTGCACCACGCGGAACCGTCGTAAAGCCGCCCGCCTGGCCCGGGCCTGCGACGACCTGGAAGCCCGCATCGCCGAACTCGCCGCCGCCGAAGACCTGGCCAAGGTGCGGCCCGACCTCGACGGCAACGACATCATGGAAATCCTCGGCATCGGCCCCGGCCCCGAAGTCGGCGCCGCCTGGAAGCACATGAAGGACGTCCGCCTGGACAAGGGCCCGCTGGAACGCGAGGACGCCATCCTCGAACTCAAGCAGTGGTGGGTCGACCGCGAGGGCTGAGCCGCGGCGGCTGCCCCGCAGCCGACCGACCTGCACCGGCCTCCGCTCCCGGCCCGCGACCGACCGGCCACTGGATTGATCGGCCCCGGCGGGCATAATGGGCGGAGTGGAGCAGGAAAACCTTTTCGGAGACCGCCTTTTCAACTGTGTCGAGCGCAACGACCCCGCCGCGGGCATGCTGCTCGTCGCCGCCCCGGGCATGGAGTCGCCGGAATTCGCCCGCAGCGTGGTGTTCCTCATCGAGCACGACGAAGCCGGCACCCTCGGCGTCGACCTGACCACCCGGTCGCAGACGCCCGTGCACAACGTCCTCGAACCGTGGGCGGGCCTGATGTCGAAGCCGCCGGTCGTCTACGTCGGCGGGCCGGTCAACCAGACCCAGCCCGTGTGCGTGGGCGTGCTGCGCAACGGCGTCGACGTGCCCGACAAGCTCGACGAGGCCACCGGCGCTCCCCTGCTGGAGAAGATCGCCCACCGGTTCGCCCTGGTCAACCTCGGCGTCGAGCCGTCGGAGGTCGGCGAGCACCTCGACGGCGCGCGCATTTTCGCCGGCTACGCGGGGTGGTCCCCCGGCCAGCTGCACGACGAGATCGAGCGCGGCGACTGGTACGTCGCCCCCGCCCTGCCCAGCGACGTCCTCGCGCCGGGCGCCGCCGACGTGTGGGGCGACGTCATGCGCCGCCAGCCGTGGCCGCTGCCGCTGTACTCCACCTACCCCGTGGACGTCCGTGACAACTGACGGGCGGGAGGGCGGCCGTCGTCGTGCGCGGGCGACGGGGACCGACCCTCACCCGGTGCGCGGCGGCATCGCGGAGGCGTGGCCCGTCGGCCTGGGGTTGATCCCGCTGGGCCTGGCGTTCGGCGTGCTGGTGACGCAGACCGGGTTCGAGTGGTGGTGGACGCCGGTGTTTTCGTTCCTGGTGTACGCCGGGTCGATGGAGTTCCTGGCGGTTGGCCTGGTCATGGCGCATACCGGGTTGCTGGGGTCGGCGGTGACGGCGTTCATGGTGAACTTCCGGCACATCTTTTATGGCCTGACGTTTCCGCGCGACGTGATCCGCGGGTGGGTCGGCCGGGCGTATTCGACGTATGCGTTGACGGACGAGTCGTATGCCATTGCGTCGGCGCGGCCGCCCGGGGCGCCGCCGTTGACGGGTGCGCGGTTGCTGACGATTCAGGTGTTTTGCCAGATGCTGTGGGTTGTGCCGGGCATCGTCGGGGCGTTGGCGGGCCGGGCGTTGCCGGAGGGGCTGGTGGGTTTCGAGTTCGCCCTGACCGCCTTGTTCACCGTGTTGGCGATGGATGCTTTCCGCGTCAACCGCGATTGGTCGTTGCCGTTGTCGGCGTTGGCGTGCGTCGGGGTGGGGTGGTTGGTCAATTCGGGGCAGATGCTGGTCATCGGGTTGGTGTTGTATTTCGGGCTGTTGCTGGCCCGGGTGTGGTCGCCGCGCTTGGATCGCGCGATGCGGTGGGTTGGGGCGGTTTCGCTTGACGACGCCGATCGCGGCGCCTCCGGCCGGCAGGTCGCCGATGGTCGTGAGTCGGGCGACCCGGAATCCGGTGGCCCCGAGTCCGGTGGCCCGGAAACAGGCGACCGTGGGGAGGGGTCATGATGCCCGAACCCGGTTACGTGGTGGCGTCCCTGGTGGTGATGGGCGCGGTGACGGTCGCGTTGCGATGGGCGCCGTTCGCCTTCATCCGCGTGCTCCGCGGGTCGGAGTTGGTGAGGTTTCTCGGCGTGACCATGCCCGTCGGCGTCATGGTGGCGTTGGTGGCGTACACCCTGGTCGGCCGGATGGGCATGGTCGGCGGCGGTGATGCGGGCGACCCGGGCGGGTGGTGGGCCGCTCCCCTGGCGCTGCTCGTGACGGTGGCGTTGCACGTGTGGAGGCGCAACGCCGCGTTGAGCATTCTGGTCGGCACCGCGTTGTACGTGGTGTTGGTCAACGTCGTCGCTTGAGTCGCCCCGCCTCGGGGCTCGCGCCGCGCGCTGGAACTTGATCTGCAATTAGTCGGCGGATTTGTTGCAATTCAGGGGTCAAATCCGGAGGTTTCGCGGCTTTTTTGCAACAAATCAGCCGACTGAATGCGCATCAAAACACGTTATGACATAAACCCAGGTCGCTGGTCCCCTCGCTGGCGCACCCGGTGGTTAGTGCTGGTGGGTGGCGGGCGCACCCGGTGGTTAGTGCTGGTGGGTGGCGGGCGCACCCGGTGGCCCGTGCCCGTGGGTGGCCGAGGCTCCCGGCGGTCGGTGCCTGCGAGTGGCCGGCGCTCCCCGAACCGCGGCATGCCGACGATACCGCGATGTGGGCCAGGCGCGGAGCGTGGAGGATCAGGCGGCGGAACCGTTCGGCCGGGGCTCAGGCTCGGAGGTGGCCGACCCGCTCCCAGGCCGGATCCTCGGCCGCCACGATCTCGCGGTCACCCTCCGTCCACGTGTCCACCAAATTCGCCAGACGCTCCGTGGCATCGGTTTCCGGGTCGACGTAAAAGTGCAGCAAACGCATGCCGTCGGCCGTCTCCGCGGCCACGACCATGCCGTCGTCGGCAAGCGTGGCCATCGCGTCATCGCCGAAATCCTTCAGCGCCTTGGCCGAAGACTCCCCCGCCTGGCCGTCGTCAAGCACGTCGGCGAACAGCAACTGCACCACCACATGCCGCGTGAACAACGGCCCGATCAGCGGCGACAACGGCGCCCGCGTGCCCACCATCACCGGCTTGCCGTCCGCCAGGCCCTGCAGCGTCAACCACCGCGGGCACGCGCCGGCCAACCGGTCGATGAACCCCGGCAGATCCGCCAACGGCATCGCCCCCTCGGGCTCCTCCGCGGCGAACGCGAACGACCGCAGCCACAGCCCGAAATCCTCCTCGCCCAACGCCAACTGCAACAACATGAACCCCACGTGGGCGACGTCGCGCTCCCCCTCCTCGCCCGCCGCGACCAAGTTCGCGAACACCGGGTGGAACAGGCGCACGTCCACCACGCCCCGGCCGGCCTCGACGGCCACGCGCGCCTCGGACGGATCGATCTCATGGCCCGCCCACGTCACCGTCGACACCGGCTCCGCCGTGCGCAGATCGGTGAAGGACCACACCGGACCGTCGTCGGGCGCCGCATCCAACCAACGCCGCGCGATATGCCGCACCTGCGGATCGCCGGCGGCGGTGACCGTCAGCAAATGCCGAGAAAACGGCTCACCCGCACCGAAACCCCACACCAGACGCTCGTCGATCGCGGCGATCCGCGGCCCGACCTCCGCCTGAATGTCCACCGGCCCGGCCTCCCCGAAACCGCCGCCGCCGAAATCCGCGCCACCGGTGAACGCGGCGTCGAGGCGATCGGCCCCCTCGGCCACCCACCAATCCCAAAACGCCGCGATCGCCCCGTCGCGCACGGCGGCGGCATCACGCCCCGCCCCGGCCCCGGCGTCTCCGGTGCTCCCGGCGGTTCCCGGCGTATCGGTCATGTGGCACTCCCCTTCGTCGTCGACGGACGCGGTCATATTCGACAACGCTACGTGACGCGACGCCATCTCTCAGGCCGAGCCACCCTCCCGGGCCCGGGCCCACCGCGACGGAATCGCCGTCGTCAAGCAGAAAATGACGAGAGCGCACCGGCCCGCAGCCGATGCGCCCAACCGCGCCCCGTCACGCGTCAGGCCGGGGCCTCCGCGCCGGCGCGTTCGCGTTCCTCGTACTCCTTGCCCCACTTCGCGGCGTAGACGGCGCACATCATCAGCTGGATCTGGTGGAAGATCATCAGCGGCAGGATGATCACGCCCGCGCCACCCGACCCGAAGATCACGGCCGCCATCGGCAGGCCCGTGGCCAGCGACTTCTTCGAGCCGCAGAACTGGATGGCGATCCGGTCGCGGCGGTCGAAGCCGGCGCGGCGTGCGATGAACCCGGAGAACCGCAGCATGAACTCGACCAGCACGACCGACAGGACGCACAGGATGATGATGTCCGTCACCGGCACGCGCGACCAGATGCCGTCGACCATGCCCTCGGAAAACGCGACGTAGACGACCATCGCGATGGAGATGCGGTCGACGTTCTTCGTCGCCTTCGCCGCCGCGAACTTCAGCGTCCACTTCCGCAGCACCTGGCCGATGGCGAACGGCAGCAGCAGCTGCACGGAGATGTCCAGGAACACCGACCCGTCGACTTTGACGCCGTCGCCGGTGGACATCAGCAGCATCACCAGCACCGGGGTGATCACGATGCCCAGCAGGTTCGACGCCGAGGCGCTGACGATGGACCCGGCGATGTTGCCGTGGGCGATGGACGTGAAGTTCACCGACGACTGCACCGTCGACGGCACGAGCGTCATGTACAGGATGCCCAGGTAGAGGCCGGGCGCGAGGACCCAGTCGAGCGGTTTGAGCGCCAGCCCGACGAGGGGGAACAGCACGAACGTCAGCAGCAGGATGGTCAGGTGCAGGCGCCAGTGCTTCAGGCCGTCGAGTGCTTCGCGGGGGCTCAGGCGGGAGCCGTAGAGGAAGAACAGCAGGCCGATGGCGATTTTCGTCGCAATGCCGAAGCCTTCGGCGAACGCGCCGCGGGCGGGCAGGAAGATGGCGATGATCACCGCGAGGATGATCATCACGATCAGAGGGTCGGGGCGCCACGAGCGCAGACGGTTCCACATGGGGAACAAGGTTATCCCCTGTTGCGGGCTGGTGGGCGTGCTTTTCTTGCTTGACGACGCCCTCCGCGTTGCTATTCGTCGTCGTTGGCGCGGGCGGCGCGGCGCAGTGCGTCGCGGTCGACGGCGGTGTTGCCGGTGGCCGTGGTGTCGCCGGAGTCGAAGGTGGTGGTGCCGCCCTCGCACATGCAGTTGAGGCCGCAAGAGCCGCAGCCG
>ERZ1032871.164-NODE-164-length-10206-cov-8.756576_pt1 | contig 10206 bp, 8 predicted proteins | sample MGYA00519026_ERZ1032871 | MGnify/ENA primary metagenome ERZ1032871 (study PRJEB33719, sample SAMN04262510) | wastewater metagenome | biome: rural village; feature: composting latrine chamber; material: composting feces with ash | place: El Salvador | collected...
GGGGACATCATCGACTCAGCGTAGCGAAACCGTGCCGCGCGAACACCGGCGCCATCTCCGGCGAGGCGAGCTTGTCGACGAACGCCCGTGCCCCCTCCGGGTCACCCGCCGAGGTACTCACCGCCGCCACCACCGCCGACGGGTGCGCGTCGGCGGTGGGGATGTCGATGATCTCTACCGCGTCCGCGGCGGCGCGCGCGTCGGTGGCGTACACCCAGCCGGCGTCGGCCTCACCGGAGACGACCTTGCCCAGGACGTCGGTGACGGAGTGTTCGAGGGAGACGGGGGAGACGCCGAGCCCGGCGTCGTCGATGATGCGGCGGGCGGTGGCTCCGCAGGGGACCTGTTCGTCGCAGAGGACGAGAGCGGCGTCGGCCAGCCCGGCGATGCTCACCTGCCCCGGGTTCCCGGTCGGCACTACCATGACGAGCGTGTTGCGGGCGACGACGACGGGGTCGGTGGCGACGCCCGCGGCGACGGCCCGGTCCATCGTCGCCTGATCGGCGGTGAGGAGGATGTCGCCGGGGGCGCCGTCGGCAAGCTGCTGGACGAGGGTGGAGGAGCCGGCGTTGTGGAACTCCAGCCCGCGGTCCCAGGCGGCGGCGAGGTCCTCGTTGAGGACCCGGGTGGAGGCGGCGCCGTGGATGCGCAGGGGCGCGGAATCGCCGGTGCCCGCCACGCATCCCCCGGCCAGCACGGCGGTGAGGGCCAGGGCGGGGATGAGGCGGCGGGGCATCGGGGTCCTTTCGGGGGTGTCAGGCACCGCGGGACGGGGTCTCCTTCCGTTCGTCCAGCTGTCCGGTGTGGGAACGGATCGGCTCCCAGGCGACGTGCTCCTTGACGGGGCCGGTGCGGGTGTCACGGGAACGGTAGACCACGTACGGGCGGGTGGTGTACCCGACCGGGGCGGAGAAGGCGTGCACCAGGCGGGTGAAAGGCCACACGGCGAGGATGGTGAACCCGGCGAGGACGTGGACCTTGAACTGCCACGGTACATCGGCCATGAGCTCCGGGCGGGCCTGGAAGATCATGAGTTCGCGCAGCCACGGGGAGATGGTCTCGCGGTAGTCGTAGCCGTGCGGACCCCCGAAGAGCTGGAGGGAGACGGTGGCGATGAAGCCGGAGAGGATCGCCGCGCCGAGGAAGAGGTACATGACCTTGTCGGAGGCGGAGGTGGCCAGGAACACCGAGCGGTTGACGATGCGCCGGTAGAGCAGGCCGATGAGGCCGAGCACGGCGGCGATGCCGGCGATGACGCCCGGGTAGGTGGCGATGAGGTGGTAGACGTGGTCGGAGATGCCCATCGCCTGCGTCCACGACTTCGGGATCGCCAGGCCCATGACGTGGCCGATGAACACGAAGAGCATGCCGTAGTGGAACAGCGGCGAGGACAGGCGCAGAAGCTTCGACTCGTAGATCTGCGAGGAGTGGGTCGTCCAGCCGAACTGGTCGGTGCGCCAGCGCCAGATCATGCCGATGACGAAGGCGGCGATCGCCAGCCAGGGGAACGCGACCCAGAGGAAGGTGTTGAAGTCAGACATGGTCAGTCCTTGTGGGCGGTGGGGAAGGGCAGCGGGGTTCCGATGCCGACGAGCTCGGCCGGCGGGCCGGAGCGGATGAGGTCGAGGTAGTTGTGGGTGGTCTCGGCGTCGATCTGCGGCAGGGCCATGGCGATCGCCGTGATGAGGTGCGCGTAGGGGGATCCCGTGCCGGCCAGGGCGGTGCGCAGCACCTCGAGGCCGTCGCGGTGGGCGGCGAGCATCTCGACGGTCTGCTCGTGCTGTGCTCCTTCGGAGCGGGCGACCGCCTCGAGGACGACGCACAGGTGGTCGGGGAGTTCGTCGGTGAGCTCCTCGAAGCCGAGCTGTTCCAGGGCCTGCCGGAAGGCGAGGATGGCGGTGCCGCGTTGGCGGGTGTCGCCGACGGAGTAGTAGGACAGGAACAGTGAGCAGCGGCGCTTCTGGTCGAAGGTCTCCACGTAGTGTTCCTGCATGCCGCGCAGGCCGTGGGCCCGGGCGGCGTCCTGGAAGGCCGCCAGCTCCGTCTCGATGGGGAGCGGCAGGTCACCGGCATGCTTATCGACGGCCGCCAGGCGCGCACCGAAGTCCTCGCCCGGGTAGTCGAGGAGCAGGGAGGCGGCCATGGCGAGGGCGCGCCGCTGGTCGGCGCTCACCGCGACGGCGGGGGTCAGCTGCTCGGGGACGCGGCCGGTGGGGAGTCGTTGTCCGTTTCTCACATCTCATCCCTCCGGATGGAGTCACCGGGCGCCTGGGTGCCGTCGGGCGCGCCGATGCGGTCGGGGAACATGGCGTCCGGTCGGTCGCCGTCCCAGCTGAGCAGGGACACCTTGCCGGAGGGGGCCGCCTCCTCGTGACACGCGGAGGGGGCGCCCATGCCGAGGTCGGCGAACGCCTGCGACGGGTCGGTGTCCCCGAAGGGGTCGAGCGAGGTGATGCCGCGGGCGGACTCCGGGGAGGCGGTGGGGATGACGTAGCGGTCGTCGTACTTGGCGATGCCGAGCAGCTTGTACATCTTCTGGATCGCCTTGCCGGTCATGCCGACGGACTCGGCAATCTCCTCCTGCGGTTCGTTGCCCAGGTTGATGTCGCGCATGTAGGAGCGCATGGCGGCCAGGCGGCGCAGGGACTTCTCGACGGGCGCGGTGTCCCCGGCCGTGAACAGCCCGGCCAGGTACTCCAGGGGGATGCGCATCGTCGACAGGGCGGTGAGCAGGACCTTGTGGTCCTCGCCGTCGTTGCCGGAGGCGGTGACGGCATCGACGACGGGGGACAGCGGCGGGATGTACCAGACCATCGGCAGGGTGCGGTACTCCGGGTGCAGCGGCAGGGCCACGCCGTAGGTGAAGATGAGGTCCCAGATGGGGGACTGCTGGGCGGCGTCGATCCACGAGTGCGGGATGCCGGCCCGGACGGCGGCGTCGACGACGCGGGGGTCGTGCGGGTCGAGGAGGATGTCCTTCTGCGCCTCGTAGAGGTCCCGGGGGTCCTCGGTGGCGGCGGCCTCGGCGACGCGGTCGGCGTCGTAGAGCAGGACGCCGAGGTAGCGCAGGCGGCCGACACAGGTCTCGGAGCAGACCGTCGGCTGGCCGACCTCGAGGCGCGGGTAGCACAGCGTGCACTTCTCGGCCTTGCCGGACTTGTGGTTGAAGTAGACCTTCTTGTACGGGCAACCGGAGACGCACATGCGCCAGCCGCGGCAGCTGTCCTGGTCGACGAGAACGATGCCGTCCTCGGTGCGCTTGTACATGGCGCCGGAGGGGCAGGAGGACACGCACGTCGGGTTGAGGCAGTGCTCGCAGATGCGCGGCAGCCAGAACATGAAGGAGTCCTCGATCTCCTTCTTCACCGTGAGGTTCATCTGGTGCAGGACCGGATCCTCGTCGAGGGTGGCGGTGGAGCCGCCGAGGTTGTCGTCCCAGTTGGAGGACCAGGAGATGGTGTTGATCTCCCTGCCGTCGATCTGGGACACCGGGCGGGCGGTGGGCTGGGTGTTCTGGTTGGCGGGGGTGGCGAGCAGCTTGTCGTACTCGTAGGTCCAGGGCTCGTAGTAGTCCTGGATGGTCGGCAGCTTCGGGTTGTGGAAGATGGTGGCCAGCTTCTTCAGGCGGCCACCGGCCTTCGGGCGGAGCTTGCCGGAGGAGGTGCGGACCCAGCCGCCCTCCCACTTGTCCTGGTCCTCCCAGCCGCGCGGGTAGCCCACGCCGGGTCGGGTCTCGACGTTGTTGAACCAGATGTACTCGGTGCCTTCGCGGTTGGTCCACGCCTGCTTGCAGGTGACGGAACAGGTGTGGCATCCGATGCACTTGTCCAGGTTCATCACCATGGCGATCTGTGCCATGACCTTCATCAGAACTGCACCTCCTGGGAGCGGCGACGGATGCGGGTGACCTCGTCGCGGTTGTTGCCGGTGGGGCCGATGTAGTTGAAGCCGTAGGTCAGGTGGCCGTAGCCACCCGCCACATGCACCGGTTTGATCATGATTCGTGTGAGCGAGTTGTGGGTGCCGCCGCGGCGGCCGGTGTTCTCGTTGAGCGGGGTGCCGACGGTGCGTTCCTGCGCGTGGTTCATGATCGCCGTGCCCTCCGGGATGCGGTGGGAGACGATCGCGCGGGCGGAGACGATGCCGTTGCGGTTGTAGACCTCGATCCATTCGTTGTCGGCGACACCGATCTTGGCCGCGTCCTTGTCCGACATCCACACCACCTGGCCACCGCGGGAGATGGACAGCACGTGCAGGTTGTCGAAGTACTGGGAGTGGATCGACCACTTGTTGTGCGGGGTGAGGTAGCGGACGGTGACCTCGGGGTTGCCGTCCTCGCCGCGCACGAGTTCACCGGGGTTGGTCTCCCCGTTGAGGTGGAGCCGGTCGAGCGGCGGGCGGAAGACGGGCAGGGCCTCGCCGTAGTCGAGGAACCAGTCGTGGTCGAGGTAGTAGTGCATGCGGCCCGACAGGGTGTGGAAGGGCTTGTCGTACTCGAGGTTGATGGAGAACGCCGTGTAGCGGCGCCCGCCCTTCTTCGAGCCGGTCCACTCCGGGGAGGTGATGACCTCGGCGGGGCGTTCCTTGACCATGTCCCAGCCGATGCGGTCGCCCTCGTTGCCGGCGATGAGGTCCATCATGTCGGTGCCCACGCGCGCGCCCTGGTTGCGGAAGCCCTCGGCGGCGACCTCGCCGTTGGACACGCCCGACAGGTGGAGGATCATCTCGATGACCTTGGTGGCGGTGTCGAGGTCGGGGCGCTCGCCGCTGGAGGTCTCCGAGGTGCCGTTGAGGAGCGCCAGCTCCTCGACCTGCTTGGCGACGTTGTAGGCGGTGCCGTGGACGCCCGTGCCCTTCTCGGCGGTGAGGGGGCCGAGGTGGGTCCACTTCTCGTACACCTTGCTGTAGTCGCGCTCGACGGGGATGAGCTTGGCCATCGTCTTCCCCGGCACGTAGCCGGTCTCGGCGAGGTCTGGGACGATGCCGTTGGGCATCGACAGCTCGTCGGGGGAGTCGTGGCCCAGCGGGGACGTGATGAGGTCCGTCTGGGTGCCCAGCCAGCGGCCGGCCAGCGCGGAGAAGGACTTCGACAGGTCACGGAAGACCTCGAAGTCGGTGCGGGCCTCCCACGGCGGGTTGATCGCCGCGTTGAAGGAGTGGATGAACGGGTGCATGTCCGTGGTGGACAGATCGTTCTTCTCGTACCAGGTGGCGGCGGGCAGGACGATGTCGGAGACCAGGGTGGTGGACGTGTTGCGGAAGTCCGTGGTCAACATGAGATCGAGCTTGCCGACGGGCGCCTCGTCCCGCCACGCGATCGACTCCGGCCGCTCCTCCGGGCCGAGTTCCACGGCGGTGGCGTCGGAGTCGACGCCGAGCATGTGCCGCAGGAAGAACTCGGTGCCCTTCGCCGAGGAGCCCATGAGGTTGGTGCGCCAGTTGAGCAGAATGCGCGGCCAGTTCTCCGGGGCGTCCGGGTCCTCGGCGGCAAACTGCATGCGCCCGGAGTTGAGCTCCTCGGCGACGTGCTCCTGGACGGAGATCCCCTTGGCGGCGGCCTCGTCGGCCAGCAGGAGGGGGTTGCGGTTGAACTGCGGGTAGGCGGGCATCCAGCCGCGCTTCATCGACTCGATGAGGGTGTCGGAGAGGTGCTTGTCGCCGACGACGCCGCGGTTGGCCAGCGGGGACGCCAGGCGGGAGGCCTTGGAGTTGTCGTAGCGCCACTGGTCGGTGGTGAGGTAGTAGAAGCCGGTGGTGATCATCTGGCGCGCCGGGCGCTGCCAGTCGAGGGCGAAGGCGTACTGCGACCAGCCGTTCATGGGGCGCAGCTTCTCCTGGCCGACGTAGTGGGCCCAGCCGCCGCCGTTGACGCCCTGGGTGCCGCACATCGAGGTCAGGGCCAGGAAGGTGCGGTAGATGTTGTCGGCGTGGAAGTAGTGGTTGACGCCGGCCCCCATGATGATCTGGGAGCGGCCCTCCGACTGTTCGGCGTTGCGGGCGAACTCGCGGCCGATGCGGATGGCGGCGTTGGCGGGGACACCGGTGAGCTCCTCCTGCCAGGCCGGGGTGCCCGGGGTGGAGGCGTCGTGGAAGTCGGTCGGCCATTCGCCGGGCAGCCCGAGCTCGGGGCGGGCCACGCCGTAGTGGGCGAGCATGACGTCGAAGACGGTGGTGACCTTGTGGCCGTCGATCTCGCGGTAGGGCACGCCGCGGCGGACGACGCCCGCGCCGATGGGGCCGGTGCCGTCGACGTCGGCGGGGTCGGCGTCGAGGTCGAAGCGCGGGAAGAGCACCTCGGCGGTGCCGTAGTCGCCGGTCTCGGCGACGGACATGACCGGGTCGACGTCGTCGAGACGCAGGTTCCACTTGCCGACGCCCTCCTCGCCCCAGCGGTCCGCGACGGTGCCGCCCGGGTCGACGACGGAGCCGTCGGGCTGCATGACCATGAGGCGGTGGGTGGCGTTGGGGGACTCGCGCAGGGCGGCGTCGGCAAGCTGGCTGGCGGTGAGGAACTTGCCCGGGGTGAGCGTGCCGTCGGCGCTCTCGTCGAGGGAGATGAGGAAGGGCGAGTCCGTGTACTTGCGCATGTAGTTGAGGAAGTACGGGGTCTTTTCGCCGACGTGGAACTCGGAGAGGATGACGTGCCCCATGGCGAAGGCGAGGGCGGCGTCGGTGCCGGGGTTGATGCGCAGCCACTCATCGGCGAAGCGGGTGTTGTCGGCGAAGTCGGGGGAGACGACGACGACCTTGGTGCCCTTGTAGCGGGACTCGACCATGAAGTGGGCGTCGGGGGTGCGGGTGACCGGGATGTTGGAACCCCACATCATGAGGTAGCTGGAGTTGTACCAGTCACCGGACTCGGGCACGTCGGTCTGGTCGCCGAAGGTCTGCGGGGAGGCGGGCGGCAGGTCGGCGTACCAGTCGTAGAAGGACAGGGCGACGCCGCCGATCATCTGCAGGAAGCGGGTGCCGGCGCCGTAGGAGACCTGCGACATGGCGGGGATGACGGTGAAGCCGGCGATGCGGTCGGGGCCGTGCTGGCGGATGGTGTAGACGTGGGCGGCGGCGGCGATCTCGACGGCCTCGTCGTAGGGGATGCGGATGAGGCCGCCCTTGCCGCGCTGGGAGACGTAGGCGTGACGCTTCTCGGGCGTCTCGACGATCTCGCGCCAGGCGAGCACCGGGTCACCGAGGCGTTCCTTCGCCTCGCGGTACATGTCGACGAGCACGCCGCGGGCGTACGGGTAGCGGATGCGGGTCGGCGAGTAGGTGTACCAGGAGAAGGAGGCGCCGCGGGGGCAGCCGCGGGGCTCGTAGTCCGGCATGTCGGGGCCGGTGGTGGGGTAGTCGACGGCCTGCGACTCCCAGGTGATCACGCCGTCCTTGACGTAGACCTTCCAGGAGCATGAGCCGGTGCAGTTGACGCCGTGGGTGGAGCGCACCATCTTGTCGAAGGACCAGCGGTTGCGGTAGAACACGTCGGCCTGGCGGCCGCCCTTGAGGAAGAGCTGCTGGCCGGAGTCGGTGACCTGGCCCTTGCGCAGGTAGCTGCCGAATTTGAACAGGGGGTTCGCTGAGCTTGTGGTGGTCATGGAAGTCCTTTGGTCAGCCCGGGAAGGGGGCGTTGGGGCGGGCGTAGTAGATCCACACGAGGGCGGTGGCGAAGGCGAAGAACACGACGCAGCCCCAGAAGAAGACGTGCGGGGCCATCATCGACAGCAGGACGCCGACGATGAAGGGGCCGAAGGCGGCGATGGCACCGGTCCAGCCGATGACGCCGCCGGCCTGGCGCTTGGGCAGGATCATGGGCATCTGCTTGAAGGTGCTGGCGTTGCCGATGCCGGAGAAGAAGAACAGGAACAGCATCGCGCCGAGGAACCACCAGAACTGGTCCGGGTTGTCCGGGGTGAGGAACAGCGCGGCCACGACGGTGGACAGCGTCATGCCGACACCGGAGACGAAGGTCCAGATGGCGCCGCCGAAGCGGTCGCACAGTGGGCCCCAGGCGGCGCGGACGAGGGATCCGATGAAGGGGCCGAGGAAGGCGAAGGCGGCGCCCTTGGGCAGGTCCTCGGCGGCGTAGGTGGCGGCGAAGTCGGAGTTGGCGCCGTAGACGTTGTTGATGATGAGTGCCAGCTGGGCGGCGAAGCCGGAGAAGGCGCCGAAGGTCATGAGGTAGGCGATCGTGAGGATCCACGTGTTCTTGTTGCCGAAGATGTCGATCTGCTGGCGGAAGTTCGCCTTGACCGGCACGTCCTTGAGGAAGATCCACGCGACGACGGCCATGACGATCGCCCAGGGCACGAGGACGATGGCGGGGTTGTGGACGAACAGTTCGGTGTCCTCGCTGCGCTGCGGGGCGACGAAGCCGATGCCCAGCAGGGTCATACCCATGAGCCACGGGGCGACGAGCAGGATGAAGGAGACGCCGAAGTTGCCCAGGCCGGCCTGCAGGCCGAGGGCCGTGCCGGAGAGGCGCTTGGGGAAGAAGAAGCCGGTGGAGGGCATGAAGCCGGAGAAGACGCCACCGCCGATGCCGGTGAGGAAGGCGAGGACGAGCAGCCACCAGAAGGGGGTGTCGGTGTTCTGGACGGCGAAGAACCAGCCCATCATCGGGATGACGAAGAGCAGGGAGGACATGGCGACGAGCTTGCGGGTGCCCATGATGGCGGGCAGGAACATGAAGATCAGTCGCAGCAGACCGCCGGCGAGACCGGGGAGGGAGGTCAGCCAGTAGAGCTGGGAGGTGGACAGATCGAAGCCGATCTGGTTGAGGACGGGGGCGATGGCGGCCACCAGGTACCACGTACAGAAGGCCATGAAGAGGGTGATGGTGGTGATCCACAGGGTCCGCCAGGCGATGGCGGAGTCCCAGGTCTCCTCGTTCTCCGGGTCCCACCCGTGGAGTACCCGGCCGTCGGTGTTGAGAGCTGAGCTCATGCAAACCTCACTTGACAGGGGCCGAATGGTCCCGGTCAGGATCGCCGGAATGATTCCGCCCGTTTGTTAACTACCTTCAGGTTTACCCTGACTTATTCGACTGTGCCATACTTTGTACGGAAAATCCCGCACATAATTAAGCAACGTTTATGTTGCGTAAATGTGCCGTGGGTCACACCCTGCAGGTCTGTCGCCTGCCCGGTGTCTGAACAGGGAGAAAATGTGATCAATGCAACCGTCATCGTCGCCAGCGACCGCGTCGTCTCCGGCGAGCGCGACAACTCCGCCGGGGAGCTCGCCGCCACCCTGCTTCGCGACGCCGGGCTGGACGTCGCCGACCCCCGCGTCCTCCCCGAGGGTCGACAGGCCGTCTCCGAGGCGCTTGCCGACGCCCGGTCCGCCGGCCACCGCGTCATCGTCACCGTCGGCGGCACCGGCCTCGGCCCCCGCAACCTCACCCCGGAAGCGACGGCTCCGCACATCGCGGTGGAGCTCACCGGCCTCATGACGCAGGTGCTCCTGGCGGGCCTGGTCAACACGGAGCAGGCGGGTCTGTCCCGGGGGATCATCGGGTTGACGGGGCGGGGGTCGGAGGATGCGCTCATCGTCAACGTGCCGTCGTCACGCGGCGGCGTGCGGGACGCCCTCGGGGTGGTGTGCCCGCTGCTGCCGAACATCTTCGAGCGGCTCGACCGCGGCGACTAGCACTTATTCCCTCACCGTCAGCCGCGGAAGGGCGCCCGTGGCGTGTCCTCAGTCGGGGCGATAGTGCAGCTATCCGGGAAATCTGCGGAAGACCACCGAGCCGCCCCCGGTCCAGCCGACGTCGGCGGAGATCCCCGACTGCTCGCCGGCGACCACGGACTCGAGGCGGGCGAGGGCGACGGTCTCGGCGAAGCCCTCCCGCTCGATGCCGATGAACTCCCGGCCCAGCTTGAGGGCCACGGCCGCGGTCGTGCCGGAACCGAGGTGGTAGTCGAGGACCATCTCACCCGGGGCGGTGAACATCTCGATGAGCTGGCGCAGCAGGGCCTCCGGCTTCTTGCCGTTGCGGAAGCTCACCCCGCCCTCGGCGGCCACGCGCTGTTGTACCCATGCCCGGAATCATACCCGCCGGACCGTGCCGAAAGGGGCCGGGTCGATGAACGACCCGGCCCCCTTTTTTTCTCGGCCGACCTCCGACTCACCCCGCCCGCCCGTCATCCGGCCGGGGCGGGGCGGCGTCTACTTCCTGCCGCCTACTTCTTGAAGCGCGGGAACGCGGAG
>ERZ1032871.165-NODE-165-length-10156-cov-17.519949_pt1 | contig 10156 bp, 10 predicted proteins | sample MGYA00519026_ERZ1032871 | MGnify/ENA primary metagenome ERZ1032871 (study PRJEB33719, sample SAMN04262510) | wastewater metagenome | biome: rural village; feature: composting latrine chamber; material: composting feces with ash | place: El Salvador | collected...
ACGACGCCGCCCGCATCGAGCGCGCGGTGGAGGCCGACGTCGCCGGTCGCGGCGACGCCCCCATCGTCACCACCGAGGTCGGCGACCGCATCGCCGCCGCGGTGTCGCAGGGCTAGGTTCCGCTTTACGACGTTCACGCGCAACACATGGAAGGGCGCCCGGATCGAACTCCGATCCGGGCGCCTTCTGGTGCGTGCATGGGCCGCCGTCAGGCGGAAGATGAACTAACCCCGGGGAAGCGTCGGCAGTTGCCTCCCGAACTCAGGCGACGAGCGCCGGGTCGCTGGGCTCCGCGGAAGAAGCGGCGGCCCGAGTTGAGGTGCCGGTCGCGAACCTCCTGCGGCGCAGCAACCGCATCGCGTTGACGATGACCACCAGCACCGACAGCTCGTGGACGAGCATGCCGATCGCCATGGTCACGCCGCCGGCGAAGACGCCCGCCAACAGCACGGCGACGGTGAGCAGGGCGATGACGATGTTCTGCTTCATCACGCGGTTGGTGCGCTTGGCCAAGTCGATGGCCTCCGGCAGCTTCAGCAGGTCGTCAGACATCAGCGCGATGTCGGCGGATTCCACCGCGACGGCGGAGCCGGCGGCGCCCATGGCCACGCCGATGTCGGCGGCGGCCAGCGCAGGGGCGTCGTTGACGCCGTCGCCGACCATCGCGACCGTTCGCCCGGCGGCGCGGTAGGACTGCACGGCGTCGTACTTGTCCTCGGGCAGCAGCGACGCGCGGATCTCGTCGACGCCGGTCGCGTCGCCGATGGCCCGGGCCACCGGTTCGACGTCGCCGGTGAGCATGACCACATCCTTTACTCCGATGCGGTGCAAGCCGGTGATCATGTCGGCGGCCATTTCTCGGACCTCGTCGGCGACTGCGATGACGCCGAGTGCACGGTCGCCGGCCGCGACGATCATCGGGGTGGTGCCACCGTCCGCCAGTCCGTCGGCGACGCGTGCGGCGTCGGGGGATTCGATGCCGAATTGCTCGAGCAGCGCGGGGTTGCCCACCAGGATCGGCTCGCCGTCGGCGATGGCGCGGATGCCCTTGCCGGGAACCGATTCCAGGGTGTCCGGCAACGCGACGGACAGACCTTCGTCGCGGGCGGCGTTGAGGATGGGGGCCGCCAGCGGGTGTTCGGAGCCGGCCTCTGCACGGGCTGCGGCGGCGAGAACATCGCGCCGGGTGACGTCCTCACCGACGGTGATGACGTCGACCAGGCGCGGCTCACCGACGGTCAGCGTGCCGGTCTTGTCCACGGCGACCAGGTCGATGCCCGCGGCGGTCTCCAGGAACTCGCCGCCCTTGATCAGGATGCCGTCGCGGGCCGCGCGGCCGATGCCCGAGACGATGGACACCGGGATCGAGATGACCAACGCGCCGGGGCAGCCGATGACCAGCAGCGTCAGCGCCAGCTCGACGTCGCGGAACGCCAGTCCGGCGACGACGGCCAGGACGATGATGCCCGGCGTGTACCAGCGGGAGAACTTCTCCATGAACGTCTGCGTCGGAGCCTTCGCATCCTGCGCCTCCTCGACGCGGTGGATGATGCGCGCCAACGTCGTGTCCGCGCCGACGCCGGTGGCCTCGACCTTCAGGAAGCCGCCGCGGGAGATGGTCCCGGCGAACACGGCGTCGCCGATCTGCTTGTCGACGGGCACCGACTCGCCCGTGATGCTCGCCTGGTCGATTGCGCCGCTTCCGTCGACGACGACGCCATCGACGGGTACCTTGGCGCCGTTCTTCACGATGACGGTTTCGCCGGTCGCCACCTCCGCGGCACCGATGGTGACCTGTTCGCCGTCGCGGAGAACCACGGCGACGTCGGGAGCGACCGCGATGAGCTCCTGCAGCGCGGATCTCGTCTTGTTCAGCGTCGCCGACTCCAGGGCATTGCCCACGGCGAAGAGGAAGGTCACCGCGGCGGCTTCCCAGTAATTCCCGATGAGGATTGCGCCGACCGCCGCAACCGTCACCAGCGCGTCGATGCCGATGTCGCGGACCATGAGGGCCCGGACGGCGCTTCGGACGATGCGCCAGCCGGCCACGGCTGCGGCAGCGAGCATCAGCACGTCGGCGACCAGGCTCGCGCCGGCGGCGCCGGAGGCGATCCATGATGCGACGATCAGCGTGCCCGACATGATCGGCACCGCCCACCGTCCGGTGAGGAATCCGTTGAAGGGTGTCATTGTCCCGTCCTTTCGATCTAGGTCGCCCTCTACTGCGGCCGAATGGGCCCGTCACAAGGCGATTGCCAAGTTCGTACTCGACGGTATGGGGGTGCGGTGCTCCGGAGAATGATGCGGATCAATTGTCCGGGAGAGGTTCGGGATGTGGAGGGGGGGAGGAGAAGGGACGCGAAAACCGCCTTGCACCAGTGGTCTGGTGCAGGGCGGTTCGGGGCGATGAGCGGGAAGCTAGAAGGCGGATGCCTTGGCGACGTACCCGGCCTTTCTGATCTCGTCGATGATGTCGTCGGTGCCCACGACGCCCGGGTCATGCTCGACCTCGATGCGCGAGGTGTTGAAGTGGACGGTCACATCGGCGACTCCCTCCATGTGGCCCACCCGTTTCTCGATCTTCGAGACGCAGGACGGGCAGGTGAAGCCTTCGGCGCGGAGCATGGTGGTGGTGACGTCGGACATGGGAATCGCTTCCTTTCGGTTGGTCGGCGGGAGGGCCAGTGCCTTCTCCCTTGTGCGACCATCACGCTATTGCCGGCCGCCGGAAGCCACATTGACGTGCGTCAATTATCCGGATATCACCCCTCGGAGAGCTCCCGCAGCGCCGTCATATCGGTGATCGCCGTCCACTTGCGGCCGGTGTTGATGACGCCGTCTCGGCGCATCGCGCTCATCGCGCGGCTTACGGATTCCGTGGTGGACCCGGTCATTCCGGCGAGGTCCGCCCGGGTCAGCGGCACCTGCAGCAACACCCCGTCGGGGCCGGGATCGCCGAACTTCGCGGCCAGGCGGAATAGCGCACCGGCCACCCGTTGCGCGACGGTGCCGGTCACGGCCGCGAATGCCGCGCGGGTCGAACTGAGTTGGCCCGCTACCTCGTCGAAGGCTCGCACGGCGACTGCGGGGTAATCGCCGAGTAGCGCGCGGAACCCGTCGGAGTTGATGCGCAGCGCGCACGTGGTCTGCAGAGCCATGACGGAATCGCCGTGGGCGCCCATGCCCAGCGACGCCACGCCCCCGAATAAATCGCCGGGCCCCAGCATGTCGAGGACGATTTCCGACCCGTCGGCGTCGATCCGCGTCATCTTCGCGCGACCCGACGCGAGCACGTACAGGTCGTCGGCCGGGTCACCCTCCATGTAGAGATATTCGCCCGCGGCCCACGACCTCGCGGACATTCGTTCGCCCACGTCGGCGATGTCGCGTTCGCTCAGGTCTCCGAAGAGCGTCGTTGCGGACAGCACCTTCCGCCGTACGGGTGCCGGACATGCGTGCGGCTCCCCGCAGGCCGCCCGCAGCGGCACGTATCGTCGTTCACTCATGGCCTCATCGAACCATGATCGGCCACGTTCAGTCCTCCAGCAGCGCCATCAGCTGCTCGCGGACGACCCACCGGCGGCGCTGCGACCGCTCCGGGCCGGTGACGCCCTCGGACACCCGGATGCAGGCGGCCTCGATGTCGACGGTGCCCAGCTGCTTGCCGTCGGTGGTGGTGATGAGGTGCCCTCCGTAGTATTCGTCGGGCTCGATGGCGTCGGCGGGGTGGCCTTGGCGGTCGAGCTCGTCGATGATCAGGTCCAGCACCGACCGCTTCTGGCCGGCGCGCGGCAGTCCGGCGAGCAGCGCGTCGCGGGTGATCTCCAGGTGGCCCAGGTGCTGGGCGCACTCGTTGTAGACGTGCACCATCACGCCGCCGATGGTCGGCAGCCACCAGCGTTCCTTGTCGGTCGGGGGAGCGGCGGGCGCGGCTTGCGGGTCGGCGTCGCGGAGCTTTTCCAGGGCAGCGACGATGACCTCGCGCTGCGCGGCGTGACGCTCGAGCTCGTCGGCGACGGTTCCGGAGGCGGAGAACTCGTCGGTGCGGTCGCGGACGTCGGCGTTGCCCAGGCACACGTGGTCGAGCCAGTACCGCGAGGAGCCGCCGACGTGGCGCAGCAGCACCAGCGGGGAGTTCACGCCGGGGATGTCCGGGCGGGCGTTGGCCAGCTCGTCGTCCATGCCGCCGACGATCACGGCGATCGCGTCAAATGCCGTGAGAATGTGGGATTCCAGGGGGCGGGCGGGGTTCTGCGTGTTCATGCACCCACCATAGCCGTGATGGATGTCACACTGCATGCTTTACGACGCCTGCGGCGGTCACTGCCCGCCGGGGTTGATCAGGCCCGCGCGCATCATGGCGTCTTCGAAAGCCCCGTCGACGACGACGGAGGGCTTGCCGCCCGGGCCGTCGGGTCCGCGGACGTCCTGGATGAACGGCCCGTCGCTGAAACCGCTGTCGACGGTGGCGGAGGACACCTCCGGGTCGTGGATGTAATACAGCCCGTCGAAACCGGTGTCGTCTCCGAAACGCTCGAGAAAATCGAAGAGCATGCCCACGCCCTGCAGCGACGTGTCGTCGACGAGCGGGACCCCGATGATCGAGCCGCGCCGCGGGGCGACGGCGAGCACCCCTTCGCCAAGCGCCGGGACGCCCACCCGCTCCGCGATGCGCGACGGCAACGACGCCAACTGCGAGGACACGAAGAAATGATCGCCCTCCAGCAGCCACAGCGGGCCACCGCCCTCCACCTCCACCGACGACAGATCCGAAGGCTCGACCTCCGTGTTCTTCCGCGCCGCCGCGAAGAGCAGATCCAGATCCCGGCCGGCCAGCTGGGCATCGGTGAGCGTGGTGACGTGAGTCGGCAGATCCCGGCACATCACCTCCACGAACGGGCCGATGCGACGCGAGTACGCGAACATCTCGTCATGGGCCTGCCCGGTCATCCGATCGAACAGCCGCGACCGCAGTGAAGGCATCAATTCCGCGTCACCGGAAGGGATGTCGTCGTCAAGCGAAAAAGCCTCGTCGGCCGCGGGGGTGGAGTCGGGGGTATCCCGGGAATCGGGCGTGCGGCGTCGAGAGAACATGGGGCCAACCTAGCAGCGGCGTTCGATATTCTGAGGGAAACCAATGCCGTCGGGCGGCGAAGGCCCGACCGGAGCCCCAGGAGGCCCCATGTCCGTCGAGCTCGACGAAATCCGAGACTTCCTCCGCGCCACCCCGCCCTTCTCGGAACTGCCCGAAGCGGAACTGAAGACGCTGCCCGGCCGACTGACCATGCGCTACGCCCGCCGCGGCCAGACGATCATCTCGGCCGGACGCACCAACGACGTCCTGTACATCGTCCGCTCCGGCCTCGTCGACGTCTTCGACGCCTCCGGCACCCTCCTCGACCGCCGCGACGACGGCGGCACGATGGGCTACTCCACGATGATCTCCCACGAGCCGTCCCTGTACACCATGACGGCCGTTGAAGACACGCTGCTGCTCGTGGTGCCGCAGGACGTCTTCGACGACCTCATGGCCCGCTACCCGCAGGTCAGCCGCCACTACGGCGGCGAAAACGCACGCATCCGCGCCGTGGCCTCCGACCTGCGCAGCTCCGCCTCCTCCGACGCCCTGCGCACCCGCGTCGCCGACCTCATGGCCGGCCCGCCCGTGCACATCGAATCCACCGCCACCATCGGCGACGGAGCCAAGCTCATGACCGAGCGCGGCGTGTCCTCGCTGATCATCATCGACGACGGCGAACTGAGGGGAATCCTCACCGACCGCGACCTGCGCCGCCGCGTCCTCGCCGCCGGACACGGCCCCGAACTGGCCATCGCCGAAGCCATGACTCCCGACCCCGTCACCGTCGACCCGTCGATGCTGGCGTTCGAGGCCATGCTGCTCATGGCCGAACGCGGCTACCACCACCTGCCCGTGGCCGACGACTCCGGCGTGGTGGGCATGGTCGTCATCGGCGACCTGCTGCGCACCCTGCACACCGACCCCGTCTACGCCACCGCGACGCTGGCGCGGAAGAAGACCGTCGAGGAAATCGCCGAGGTCGCCGCCAATGCCCGCCTGGTGGTCAGCCGCTTCATCGAACGCGGCGTGTCCGCCGACGAAACCTCCCGTTTCCTCACCGTCACCGCCGACGCCGTCGCCCGCCGGCTGCTGGACATGGCCGAGGACAGGTTCGGGCCCCCGCCGGTGCCGTATTCCTTCGTCGTCCTCGGCTCGCAGGGCCGGCGTGAAATGGGCATGGCCTCCGACCAGGACAACGCGCTCATCCTCGACGACTCCTACGACGAAGCCGCCCACGGCGAGTACTTCGAGAAGCTGTCCGAATTCGTCTGCGGCGCCCTCGCCAAATGCGGCTACCCGCTGTGCCCCGGAGACATGATGGCGTCCAACCCGGACTGGCGCATGAGCCTGTCGAAGTGGAAGACCGTGTTCCACCAGTGGATCACCAAACCCGACCCGGACGCCCTGCTCCATGCCCAGACGTTCTTCGACATCCGCGGCGTCCACGGCGAAGACCAACTCGTCGACGACCTGCGCGCCTCCTACGTGCCCATCGCCGAAGGCTCCAAGCGCCTCCACGCGCACCTGGCCAAGCTCGCCGCGCACCGCGAACCGCCGCTGGGCTTCTTCCGCGGCCTGGTGTTGGAAAAGGGCGGCAGCCACGAAAACACGCTGGACATCAAGAAGGGCGGCATCGCCACGGTCGTGCAGATGGCCCGCCTGTACGCCGTCTCCGCGGGCCTGCCGCAGATCGGCACCCGCGAGCGCCTCAACGCCGCCGCCGGAGCCGGTGCGGTCAGCCGCCAGGGCGCGGCGGACCTGCGCGACGCGTTCGACTTCCTGTCCACCGTGCAGTTCAGCCACCAGCAGGCGGCCGTCAACGCCGGCGGCGAGCCGAACAACCACGTCAATCCGAAGAAATTGTCCCGCCTCGAACGCGAGCACCTGCGCGACGCCTTCGGCGTGATCCGCCGCCTCCAGCAGTCGCTGGCCACCAAGTACCCCATCAACCAGATGTCGTGACGGGGCCGCGGACATGGGATTCTTCGATTCACTTTTCGGCGGCGGGCGCCGCGGGGCCACCGGTGCGCTGGCCGAGTTCTACGACACGCCGACCCGCGACGAAGCCTGGCTCGCCGTCGACGTCGAGACCACCGGCCTCGACCCCAACAAGGCGCGGCTGCTGTCCATCGGCTGGGTGCCGGTCGACGGCGACGAGATCATCCTCGGCGGCGCGGGCCACGTGATCGTGCGCGGCGAGGCGGGCGAAGGGTCTGTCGGCGAGTCCGCGACGCTGCACGGCCTCACCGACGACGAGGTGGCCAAGGGCGTCGAACCGCGCGAGGCCGTCGAGATGGTGCTGCATGCCCTGAAGGGGCGGAGGTTGCTGGCGCACTTCGCCAAGCTGGAGACCGGCTTCCTGGACAAGGCCTGCCGCCGGCATTTCGGCGCCGGCCTCAAGGTCGACGTCGACGACACGATGCAGCGGGAGTACATGAAGTACATCGCCGCCGATCGCGAGCCGCGCCGCGACGATCTGCGCCTGTGGACCTGCCGCGAGCGTTATGGTCTGCCGCCGTACAAGGCCCACCATGCGCTCACCGACGCGCTGGCCGGCGCGGAGCTGTGGTTGGCGCAGGACGCCGCGAGGCTGCCGCGATAGGCGGGAAAGTGGGGCCGATCACGCGGCCCTCGATGCGGCCATGTAACCTGTCCCGCATGCGTATTGCTCGAATCGCCCATCCCGAGGGCATGTGCTTCGCGCTCGTGGAGGGCGAAGGTGACGGTGTCCAGCTGCATGAAATCGAAGGCCACCCGTTCGGCGAGGTGACCAAGACCGGCCGCGCGTGGCCGCTCGCCGACGTGCGTCTGCTCGCGCCGATGCTGCCGTCGAAGGTGGTCGCCATCGGCCGCAACTACGCGGACCACGTCAAGGAGGTTTTCAAGACCTCCGGCGAGTCGCTGCCGCCGACGCTGTTCCTGAAGCCGCCGACGGCGGTCATCGGCCCCGAGGCCCCGATCCGCATCCCGGATTTCGCCACGAAGGTGGAGTTCGAGGGCGAGCTGGCGCTGGTGATCGGCAAGCCGTGCAAGAACGTTAAGGCCGCCGACGCCGAGTCGGTGATCTTCGGCTACACCATCGTCAACGACGTGTCGTCGCGTGATCTGCAGTTCGCCGACGGCCAGTGGGCGCGCGCGAAGGGCATCGACACGTTCTGCCCGCTGGGCCCGTGGATCCAGACGGAGCTGGATTACGAGGATCTGCCGATCAAGGCGCACCTGACGCAGAACGGCGTGACCGAAACCAAGCAGGATTCGAACTCCAACCAGATGATCATGTCGATTCCGGAGATCATCGAGTTCATCACCGCGTCGATCACCCTGCTGCCGGGCGACGTCATCTGCACCGGCTCGCCGGCCGGCACCGCGTCGATGTTCCCGGGCGACCGCATCGAGATCGAGATCCCGGGCATCGGTTCCCTGGCCAACCCGGTCGAGCGCGCCTAGCTTTTCGTCGCGTTTTCGCTTGACGACGACGCCCCTCCCGGACCTTCGCGGTCGGGGAGGGGTTTTCGCGTGTCAGAGTCCGAATGCGCGCAGGACGGTGCGGAGCTTCGCGGTGGTTTCGGCGAGTTCTTCTTCCGGGTTGGATTCGGTGACGATGCCGCCGCCGGCCCACAGTCGGGCGTCGGTGCCGGCGGCGTCGATTTCGGCGCAGCGGATGGAGACGACGAATTCGCCGTCGCCGTCGGAGTCGCACCAGCCGACGCAACCGGCGTAGAAGCCGCGGTCGGATTCGACGGCTTCGATGACGCTCATGGCGGATTCGGTGGGGGTGCCGCAGATCGCCGGGGTGGGGTGGACCAGCAGCGCCAGGTCCAGGGCGGAGATGACGGGGTCCTTCAGTTCGCCCCGGATGAACGTGCCCAGGTGCCACATCTCGGATGTGCTCAGCAGCTGGGGTTCGTGGGGCACGTCGAGGTGGGAGCAAATCGGGTCGAGGTTGTCGGCGATGTCGTCGACGACGAAGGCGTGCTCCTCGTTGTTCTTGCGCGAGGCTGCGAGTTTCGCGGCGGCGGCCTCGTCTTCGTCGCGGTCGCGGGAGCGGGGAGCGGAGCCGGCCAGTGGGAAGGCTTCGACGATGGTGCCGCGGCGGCGGACGAGCATCTCGGGGGAGGACCCCACGAGCAGACGCCCGGTGAAGCGACCGCCCGCGGGGCCGAGGTCGGCGACGAAACCGTCGCGGTTGGGCGACTGGTCGATGAGCCGCGCCGACAGCTGCAGGGGGTCGATGGCGGGGTTGATGGCCAGGTCGACGGCGCGGGCCAGGACGATCTTCTCCAGGCCCGAGACCTTCATGGTGCGGATGGCGGCGTCGATGCGCTCGAGGTGTTCCGCGGGCGCGGGGTCGTGGCCGAGGATGCGGGCCTTCATCTCCGGCGAGTTCCACCGGTAGTGGGCCGGCGGTTCGAGGGGTTGCTCGGAGCGGATGATTTCGCGCGGCACGGTCAGCGCGGCGGGGCGTTCCGGGTTGAACGGGATCGCGCCGACGATCATCCGGTGTTCGCCGCGGCGAAGGCGCTCGGCGGCGAGCCACGGGTCGGTGTAGGTGGCCAGCGACCCCTGGGTGCGCACCGAGCCGTGGCTGCGGGAGAGCAGGAAATCCGGGGCGGTGGCGGGGCGGCCGTCGAAGGGGGAGCGGTCGTCGCCTTCCGAGTTCATCGGATCCGTTCACCGCCTTCCCGCGCTCGACCTCGTGGAACACCGGAAAACGGCTGGTCGACGCGGTGCGTCGCCGGGGCCGATCCGGTGTTCCGGGAATGGTTCGATGATACCCAGCGGGTGCCCGGGAACCGATTCGTCCCCGATACCTCCACGTCAGAGTGATTCACGGCGGTGGCTCAGCCCCGTCCGGCGAAGGGCATTCCGGCTGCGGTGACGGTGAGTTGGTCGACGACGGCGCTCGGCGGCAGCGATGCGGCGTAGACGAAGGCACGGGCGGCTTCGGCGGCCGGGAACGTCGGCTCGACCAGGCGGGAGCCGTCGGCCTGCAGCGCGCCGGTCGACGTCCCGAATCCGGCCACTGCGCTGCGTTCGCTTATTGACTGCAGTAGTCATGTGTCTACTCCCGTATCC
>ERZ1032871.166-NODE-166-length-10140-cov-8.113832_pt1 | contig 10140 bp, 8 predicted proteins | sample MGYA00519026_ERZ1032871 | MGnify/ENA primary metagenome ERZ1032871 (study PRJEB33719, sample SAMN04262510) | wastewater metagenome | biome: rural village; feature: composting latrine chamber; material: composting feces with ash | place: El Salvador | collected...
ATCAGATCGCCATCGACAAACACCGGGAGTGGGAGGGCAAGCTCAGTGTGGAACTGAAAGCGCCGCTCGACACGAAGGAAGATTTGTCGATTGCCTATACCCCGGGGGTGGCGCAGCCGTGCCTCGAGATCGAAAAGGATCCGTCCGCGGCCTACACCTATACCTGGAAGGGCAATGTGGTGGCGGTGGTATCCGACGGGACGGCGGTGCTCGGACTCGGAGACATCGGCGCCGCGGGCTCCGCGCCCGTCATGGAGGGAAAATGCGCGCTGTTTAAGCGTTTCGGCGGAGTGAACGCGGTACCGATTCTGCTGGACACCAAAGATCCCGAAGAAATCATCCGTACGGTGCAGCTGATTGCGCCGAGCTTTGGCGGTATCAATCTCGAAGACATCGCGGCACCGAAATGCGTGCAGATCGAACGAAAACTGATCGATACGCTGGATATCCCCGTGTTTCACGATGATCAGCACGGCACGGCGATTGTCGTCACCGCGGGTCTGATCAATGCGCTGAAAATTGTCGGCAAAAAACCGGAGGAGCTGACAGCCGTCGTGTCGGGCGTGGGTGCCGCCGGCAGCTCGATTATCAAGATGATTCGCGATTACGGCGTCGGAAAAATCTATGCGTTCAATTCCAAAGGGGTGGTGCACAAGGATCTGGAAGCGCCGAATCCCGTCGTGCAGGAGATAATCGAACTGACGAATCAGGACAATGAGAAACTGACGCTCGCCGAAGCGATGAAGCAGGCTGATCTGTTCATCGGCGTGTCGACGGCCGGCGTGCTGAACAGGGACATGGTGGCTTCGATGAAAAAGGATGCCATTTTGTTTGCGATGGCGAATCCCGAGCCGGAGATTGACTATCATGCAGCGATCGAGGCCGGCGCGCGGGTGGTCGGCACCGGACGAAGCGACTTTCCGAATCAGGTGAACAATGTGCTGGCGTTTCCCGGTCTGTTTAAGGGCGCGCTGGAAGTCCGCGCGAGCAAAATCACCGAGGAAATGAAAATGGCCGCCGCCCAAGGCATCGCCGGGCTGATCTCTGATGAAGATCTCCGGGAGGATTATGTCATTCCCTCGGCATTTGACGAGCGGGTTGCCGATGCTGTGGCGGAAGCCGTCAAAAACAAGGCGATCGAACAGGGACTGAACAAGAAGTAATGGCGATGAACCTGTACCGGATGGATTTGTCGCGCACTGCGGTGAGGACGGAAGCCGAGGCGTTTTTGAAAGAGAACGGGCTGCGCCCGGAGCCGCTGGATACAGCCTTCGGACTGCGGGATGCAGCCGGGCGGCTGATCGGTTTCGGCGGACGCGCCGGTGATGTGCTCAAATGCTTTGCCTTTGATGATGCCTACCGGGGACAGGCACTGCTCGATCCTGTGATTACGGAGCTCATCACGGATGCGTTTCACGCGGGGATCGAAGATCTTCTGGTATATACGAAGGCCCGCTACGGCGAGCTGTTTACAAACTTCGGCTTTTCATTCGTTGCGGACACTGACACCGTGCATCTGCTGCACAGAGGCAGACATACGCCGGAAAAAGCCATGGATGCTCTGCAAATCGACATCCCCGCGGACAAGTCTGTGGGAGCCGTGGTCATGAACGCGAATCCGTTTACGAAGGGACACCGGGCGCTGGTGCAGCATGCGGCGACACGGGTGGACCGGCTCATCGTCTTTGTCGTCGAACACGACGCATCCTTCTATCCTTTTGCAGACCGGATTCGACTTGTGCGAGAGGGTCTGGAGGATCTTTCAAATGTCATAGTCGTGCCTTCGACACGCTATATGATTTCCGCTGCCACCTTTCCTTCTTATTTTCTGAAAGAAAAAGAGCAGGGTCAGCAAGAACATGCAAAACTGGATGCGGCCGTCTTCTTACGCTGGTTTGTACCCCGCTTTCGGATCGAATGGCGTTTTGTCGGAGAAGAACCGTCCGACCGTACGACGGCCGGATACAATCAGGCGCTTCTGGAGATTCTTCCGCCCGCGTGCAGCGTCCGGGTGATTCCCAGAAAAAGAGAAAATGACGCGGTCATCAGCGCATCGACGGTACGCGCGGCGATTCGGGAGGGCAACTGGCTTCTTGTCCGGAGCATGGTACCGGAGAGCACGTATGCATATCTGAGGCGGCGGCATGTGTGAGCTTTTGACGATACGGGAAAAACGGTATGAAGACATCCTGAAACGATCGGAACATGCCACGGTCGTTACCGTTAAGGCGAATCTTCCGGGTGCGGACAAGCGTTTCTTGTGGAGCGACTACGCCGCCTGGGCGCTGTATGAGGCCCTAGTGAAGAGGATCCGGCCGGGGAGAAGAAGCGCCGAACACGATGCGGAAGGCCTGGTCTTTCTTCTGGAGTTTGCAGAAACTGCAAAGGATCTGAAAGAAATCTGCCTGTCCCTTGAGTCGGAGCATCCGCTCGGGCGACTGACCGATCTGGATGTATATGAAAAAGGTCGCCCCCTGTCACGCTCCGATTTTTCAGGGGAGCAGAGAACATGCTTTCTCTGCAGTCAGCCGGCGATGATGTGCGCAAGAAACAAAACGCATTCGGAGGAGGCTCTTCGCGGTCATATACGCGACGAGGTACTTTCATATCTTCACGCCGGCCCGGAATACGGGACGCCGCATCCCGTGCGCTGCGCGGAGCTGGGATTGTTGTCTGAACTTTGCAGAGCCTACGGGTTCGGCTGTGTTACCGCCCGCGATCCGGGTGCGCATACGGACATGGACTTTTTTACATTTTTGGAGAGCCTGCCGGTGGTGGCATCCGGCGCTGGCGGTCTGACCGACGCACACGTATCCGACTTTTCCCTCCTGCGGGCATACGGACGCAGGGTGGAAGAGCGGATGTTTGAGGCGACGAAAGGTGTCAACACACACAAGGGAGCCATATTTTTGTATCTGACGGTGGCGGCGGCTTTGCGAAGAAAAAAAGACGAAGAAGCGCTGCCTTCTGTGCTGCGGCGGCTGGCTGCGCCCGTGGAAGAAGATTTCTCCCGGGGAGGCGACACACACGGTCTGACCCTGTATCGCGCACACGGTATTCGCGGGATTCGCGGCGAGGCGCTGCGGGGTTTTCCGTCGCTGTTTTTGTCCGAACGGATTCCTGAAACGCAGGAAGAACTGCTCGAACTGACGCTGTGTCTGCTGCAAAATGTGGAAGACACCAGCGCCATTCACCGGGCGGGAACAGACGGCTGGAGGATATTGAAACAAAAAGCAAAACTGGTACAGGAGCACAGACTGCATCCAGAGGAACTGGATGCCTGGTGCAAAGAACAGCGGATTTCGACCGGAGGCACCGCCGATCTGCTGGGAGCGACGGTTTTTCTGCTGGCCATGCAGGCCGGTGAAAGGATGGGAAGAAAGAAATGAAAATCAGGAAAGCGGCGGTCTGCGGCTCACTGCAGTCCAACGACTGCTTTGTCCGAATCTATCCCGCTGAAAACGGGATCGAACTCGAAATGAGCAGTCCCGTAATGCAGCAGTTCGGAGCACAGATCGAACACGAAGTCAGACATACGCTGGCGTCTTTGCAGGTGGATGCCTGCAGACTCGTGCTGGAAGACAAGGGCGCGCTGGATTATACGATCCGGTCGCGTGTGGAAACGGTGGTGAAACGCGCATATGAGTAGAAGAACGGCTTTATTTATCCCCGGGAACAATCCCGGCATGCTGACCAGCGCCGACGTGCTGGGCGCGGATGTACTGATTCTGGATCTGGAAGACGCCGTGGCGCTCGATGAGAAGGACGCGGCCAGGATTCTTGTCAGAGAAGCGCTCACAGGCATTCCCTTTACCCATTCCGAAACCGCGGTGCGGATCAATCCCGTCGACTCGCCGTACTGGAAAGAAGACTTGCGTGAAATTGTACCCGCGGGCCCCGACGCGCTCGTCATCCCCAAGGCGACGGTAGAGGCCGTGCGTATGATCGAAGAGGAGATTGAACGGATCCAAAAAGATCTGGAGGATCCGCGCGAGCTTCTATTTTTGCTTCTGATAGAATCGGCGCGAAGTCTGCTGGACCTGCCGCGAATTGCCGACGCTTCGAAACGAAACGCCGCCCTTTTGCTGGGGGCGGAGGATTATTCGTCGGATATGGGGGTCGAACGTACCCCGGGCAGCAAAGAGATTGAATACGCGCGCTTTACGATTGCGACGGCGGCGAGGGCCTTCGGTCTGGATGCTGTCGATACCCCGTATACCGATATCGAAAATCTGGAGGGCCTCAGGCGGGATACGGAGTTTTCCAAATCGATCGGTTTCACCGGTCGCATGTGCATTCATCCCTCGCATGTGCATCCGGTGGAAACTGTGTTTAATCCCTCGAAGGAAGCGATCGAAGAGGCCGCAGCACTGCTCGAGAAAGCAGAACGCGCCCGGGAGCAGGGCATCGGTGTTTTCAGCTGGAAAGGCAAGATGGTTGACCTGCCGGTCATTCACCGGGCGGAAAAAGTGCTGGAAACGGCCAGAAGCGGAGGTTTGCTATGAAAAACAGTCTGCGGAAAGAAAATATGGACCGCTCCTTTTCGGCACCGCCCCGTTGGGATCTGACGCTCGATGATGTGATCGAAGCACTCGAGATAAAAGACGGCATGATACTGAGTTTTCACCATCATCTCAGAAACGGAGATTTTGTGCTGCGCGATGTCATGCTTCGAATTCACCGCCTCGGGGTAAAGAATCTGACGATCGCCGCCAGTTCCATATTTCCCGCGCACCGCTGCCTCGTGCCGATGCTCGAGGACGGCACGGTGACAAAGATCATCGCATCCTATGCATCCGGTCCTGTTGCGGAAGCCATCAGCCGGGGAAAATGCAAAGAGATTTGTGAGATCACAACCCACGGCGGCCGGCCCCGGTCCATCCTGAACGGAGAGCTTGCGATCGATGTCGCTTTCATCGCCTCGCCCGCCGTGGACCGGGACGGGAATATTACCGGCTCCGACGGCCCCGGTGCGTGCGGCGTGCTGGGCTATGCCGTGGCCGATGCGCAGAAGGCACGGGAGGTGGTCGCGGTTACGGACACCGTTATGGATGAGATCGCCGACTCGGAAATCAGCGGTAGCTGTGTGGACTATGTTGTGCAGATTGAATCGATCGGGGATCCCGCGGGCATTGTCAGCGGAACAACCCAGGTCACAAAAGACCCGGTCGGTCTGAAAATCGCAAGAGACTGTGCAACCCTGATGCTTCATTCCGGCCTGTTCACGGAAGGCTTCAGTTTTCAGACGGGTGCCGGCGGTATCTCCCTGGCCGTGGCGGATTTTGTTCGGCAGGAAATGAAAGATCGCGGCATCAGAGCAGGCTTTGCCAGCGGCGGCGTCACGGGCTATCTGGTCGACATGCATGAAGAGGGTCTGATCGACACGCTCTACGATGTGCAGTGTTTTGACCTCGCCGCGGTGGAATCGGTCCGAAAGAATCCGAAACATGTGAAAATCAGCGCCGACCGGTATGCGAATCCGGACAATCCGGAGGCGGTGGCCGGGCAGCTGGACTTTGTCATCCTGGGCGCCTCGGAAATCGATACGGACTACAATGTCAATGTAACAACGGGCTCCGACGGCAGCATTCTCGGCGGATCGGGCGGTCACGCGGACACCGCGGCCGGCGCGAAGCTCGCCATCATCGTGTCGAAACTCGTCAACGCCCGCGTATCCTGTCTGGTCGACCGTGTTACCACGGTGACGACACCCGGTGACACGATCGATGTCCTCGTAACGGAACGAGGCATCGCGATTCATCCCCGGCATACGGCCCTGATTGAGAAACTGAAAGAAGAAACAAATCTTGAAATCTTCACGATCGAGGAACTGCTGGACATTGCGAAATCCTTTACGGGACAACCCCGCACCGTCACACGCGGCGAACGCGTCGTCGCCCACAGTCTTTACCGCGACGGTAGGGTGCTGGATGAGATTTATGAAGTGGAGAATGAATCGCAGAAGTAATAGAGTAAAAACATCGCCCCGTACTGCACGGGGCGATTCTCATTTATGCTGCTATTATATTTGTTTGATACAGCCGGCGGCTCGCAGCCTTGCATGAACACTCGCCAGCGCGGGTTTGATCCTATTCCATCCAAAGCGCCCAGGCGGCGTTTTCCGTTTCTTTCACCACGGCCTCAAATGCCTTTCGGGTCACGGGACCGACAATCCACGCATCGTCCAGCGTTTCCGCCGGGATGTCGGAAAAGTCTTCTTCCGTCATATTTTCGGCCCGCAGATAATACCGGTCCATGGCCGTTTCGCTGCCGTCGACAACATCTTCTCGTTTCGCAGCTTCCGTCACCCGTCCCGAAAACACATCCAGGATATCGTTCCATACCGCGTGTGCGGTGGGGTACATGCCGGCACCGGGGCCGGCCCAGCTGAGTTCATGCGGATAGTCCGACACGATGCGCACGCGGTTGTCGGACCCTTCGATCGCTGAGAAGGGATCGTCGGAAGGCAGGCATACCGGCAGTACGCGAGCGGTCACGCGTCGATCTTTTTTTGTGGCAAGTCCCATGAGTTTTACCTTGCGGCCGTGCCGTTGTAACAGTTCCAGATCCTCTGCCTTCAGCTCCGCAATTCCCCGGCAGGGGATCTGCTCTTCTTTCACCGTGGCATGAAAACCCAGCGTGGCTAAAATGCGAAGTTTTCTCTGTGTGTCGAAGCCCTCGACATCGGCCGACGGATCGGCTTCCGCAAAACCCGCCTCCTGCGCTTTTTTCAGCGCAGCCAAGTAACTTTCTCCCTGTTCCATGCGGGATAGAATGAAATTGCAGGTTCCGTTAAGTATCCCCTGCACTTCGTCGACCGGGCGAACCCGCGCGGCGTCAAAGACGCCTTTGACCACGGGCACGGCGCCAGCCACCGCGGCTTCATACAACAGAGAAGTCCTGCCCGCTGCAGCGGCATCTTCCAGTTCTTCCAGCGCGGAAGACACCAGCGCCTTGTTGGCGGTGACAATGTGTTTGCCGTCTCGAAGTGCCTCCGCCATCTGATCTCTGATCCCGTCCACTTCGCCCGTAACTTCGACGATAAGATCGGCCGGTTCCCGAAAGGCTGTGGCCGCATCTTCCGTGAGCAGCGCTTCCGGCACGTCTGTGGCGCGGCTTTTTTCTTTGTCGCGCACAAGAATGCGTACGATTTCGAAACGTTCTTTCAGCGCGGGGGTTTCTTCCAGAATCCGCCAGACACCCTGGCCCACGGTCCCGAAACCCAACAGTACAAGTTTATGCATGTTTTTCTCCGATCATTTCTGCGATCTGTACGGCATTCGTGGCGGCGCCCTTACGGATATTGTCGGCGACACACCAGAAATTGATGCCGTTGTTCAGACCGATATCTTTTCGTATGCGTCCGACATAGACGAGATCCGTACCCTCCGCATCGAGCGGCGTGGGGAAGTCGGGATCATCGTACACGCGGATATTCGGGAACGAACGCAATGCTTCCGTGATCTCATCGAGCTTCACGGGCCTGCGCAGTTCCGCCTGGACGGCGACACAGTGACCATAGCGCACCGGGACGCGCACCGCCGTCGCCGAGATCGGTGTGTCGGGCAGGCTCAGAATTTTCTTCGTTTCGTTGATCATTTTCATTTCTTCTTTGGTATAGCCGTTGTCGAGAAACACATCGATCTGCGGCAGAATGTTTTCACGGATCGGGCGGGGATAGGTGTCCGTCGTGCCTTCTTCGAGATCTTTCAGCCCGCCGAGGCCGGAGCCCGATACCGACTGATAGGTGGCATAGGAAATGCGTTCGAGACCGAACGGTTTCAGCGCAGCCAGCGGCAGCATGCACTGGATTGTGGAACAGTTGGGATTGGCGATGAGATTTTCGCCGCGCCAGTCGGCGGCGTTGACTTCGGGAACGATCAGCGGCACTTTAGTCTCCATTCGAAATTCGCTGGAATTGTCGATGCAGCAGACCCCCGCTTTGGCGGCGGCTTGTGCAAACTGTCTGCTGACGGCCCCGCCGGCCGCAAAAAACGCGAGATCGGCTTCCCGCAGCGCGGCGTCCGATACGGCGCGGACGGTATGCTCCCTGTCGCCGGCAAATACGGTTTTTCCCGCCGAACGTTCCGACGCGAGAGGCAGCAGCCCGGAAAGATCGAATCCGCGTTCTTCCAGTACCTGCAGGATGGTTTGGCCTACGAGGCCGGTTGCGCCGACGACGGCAATCTTTTTTGGTTTCATGAATTTATCCTTTCTGCAAATGCGTAATAAATGGCAGCGACGGCCTTTTCAAAATCGCTGTTTTCCACTCCGATCATAATCGTAATCTCGGAACTTCCCTGCGAAATGATCCGCACATTGATATCATTGTCGGCCAGCGCCGCAAACACCCGGGCCGAGATTCCCTTTGTGTGTATCATGCCGCGTCCGACCACGGCCACCATGGCGATGCCGTGCACGAGTTCAATTGCATCGGGCGCGCAGTAGATCCGGATTTCCTCCAGAATCTTTTTTGCTTTTCCATTGATGAAACGGTCTTCCGCAATCACGGAAATGGAATCGATCGCCGAAGGCATATGGGCCACGGGCACATCATTGGATTCGAAAACAGACAGCAGTTTTCTGAAAAAGGAAGGGTCTTCCGCCATGCGCAGTTTTTCCACGGTGAACACGGTAAAATCTTTCTTCCCGGAAAGCCCTGTTATCAGACCGGTGCGGTCGGAGGCGTCGGGTTCCGGCGTAATCAGGGTCCCGAAGGCTTCCGGATGATCGGTGTTTCGGATGCGCACGGGAATCCCGCGGCGACGAAGCGGAAAAATCGCCTCTTCATGCATCACGCGCGCCCCCATATACGAGAGTTCGCGCAGTTCCGTAAAGGTCAGCTGCTCCATCGGCATGGCGTCCGGCACGATGGCGGGATCCGTCATCAAAAAACCCGAAACATCCGTCCAGTTCTCATACAGATCCGCCTGGCAGGCATCCGCCAGCAGGGCGCCGGTGACATCGGATCCGCCGCGGGAAAAGCACAGGACTTCACCGTTGGGTCCGGTGCCGTAAAATCCGGGGATCACGGCCCGGGGGGAGTCTTGCAGACGCTTTTGTATCGCCGTGCGCGTCTGTTCTTCATCGAGCCGGTCGGCGCGTTCAAATCGGATCAGTTCGCCCGCGTCCACAAAGGGATAAGACAGATAATCCGCCAGGAGCCGCGCGTTGATGTATTCGCCGCGGCTGGCACAGTACTCTCTCGATGCCCCGTTTTCAATTTTTATGTACACTTCTTTCAGAATGCCGTCGATATCGGTCGGCAGTTCGAGTTCTTTGACAATGGAGCGGAAACGTTCGGCGGCCTTTGCAAAGATCTCGTCAAAACTCAGATGATGCGCGGCCAGCTGATGGCACATGAGAAGAATATCCGTAATTTTGGAATCTTCCGCGTGGCGTTTGCCCGGCGCCGATACGACGATATAACAGCGGGCTTCATCGGCTTCGATGATGTCTTTTACTTTTTGAAACTGTTTGGCACTGGCCAATGAACTTCCGCCGAATTTGGCGACAATCTTTTTCATAACTTCCTCCAAAATAAAAAACGCGCGTCCGAATAGGACGAGCGCATCTCGTTTCCACCTGTGGGTATGTCTGAATGGCCGTAACGCGGCCCGCGCCGCCCGTACTAAAAGGTTCAGGGCGGAGTTCGGAGGGGGTCTTCGGTCTGACATGCGCCCGGGATCTCTCAGCCGGTGAATCCCGTTCTCTTTGCGCAGCGGTAAAACGTACTCGTCCTCGTCATTACGGTTTCAGTTTATCGGGTTAGTGAAACAATGTCAAGCCATTGACATCTCCTTTGTGAACAGGCTATGATTTGTAGCACATGACTGTAAATAAGGAGAATTCACATGAAACAAAATTACAGCCGCAATCTGACGCGCATGGCGCTGGTTGCGGCCCTGCTGTGCATACTTGGACCGCTGACGCTGCCGATCCCGTTCAGTCCGGTTCCGATATCTCTAATTCATATCGGGATCTATCTCGGCGTCTATGCGCTGGGCGCCAGGCAGGCGACTGTCGCGGTGCTTCTATACCTTTTGATCGGCGCGGCGGGTCTTCCCGTGTTTTCCGGTTTCGGTGCGGGCCTGCAGAAGCTTGCGGGGCCCACCGGCGGTTATCTGATCGGCTATCTGT
>ERZ1032871.167-NODE-167-length-10092-cov-8.516788_pt1 | contig 10092 bp, 6 predicted proteins | sample MGYA00519026_ERZ1032871 | MGnify/ENA primary metagenome ERZ1032871 (study PRJEB33719, sample SAMN04262510) | wastewater metagenome | biome: rural village; feature: composting latrine chamber; material: composting feces with ash | place: El Salvador | collected...
CTACACCGGCGTCAACGGCGGCACGGTCCTGATTACAGCCGACGAGCCCGGACAGCATTCCTCGCAAAACGAGCAGGACAACCGCAATTATGCGAAAGCTGCAAAAGTGCCGATGCTCGAACCGTCCGACTCCCAGGAATGTCTCGATATGGTCAAAGAGGCGTTTGAAGTCAGTGAAAAATACAATACGCCCGTACTCTTTCGCGTAACCACCCGCATCTGTCACTCCAAGTCGATCACGGAAACCGGCGAACGTGCGGAAGTGGCGCTGAAAGATCCGGACAAAAATCCCATGAAATATGTCTCGGTACCCGCCAACGCAAAGCGCATGCGCGCAGAGCTTGAAGGCCGGCTGGAAGAACTGCTCGAATATTCCGAAAACAGCCCGCTCAACCGCGCGGAATACAATGACAAAAAAATCGGCGTCGTCGCATCCGGCGCAGCCTATACCTTTGCAAGAGAAGTCTTCGGCGACAGTGCCTCGTATCTGAAGCTCGGCTTTACGTACCCGCTGCCGGACAAAAAGATCAGCGAATTCTGCGAAGCCGTCGACACGATCTATGTCATCGAAGAAAATGATCCCTATCTGGAAGAACGCATTCGTCTTTTGGGCTACGACTGCCACGGCAAGGACACCTTCCCGGCGTTCGGCGAAATGACGCCGGATGTCATTCGAAAATCCGTCAACGGCGAAATCATCCCCCGCATCGAATACGACAACTCGGGTGCGGTCGGACGTCCGCCGACGCTTTGCGCGGGCTGCCCGCACCGCGGTTTCTTCTATGATCTCGGAAAGAGAAAAGATGTCCTCATCACCGGCGACATCGGATGCTACACGCTGGGCTTTGCCAAGCCGTATGCCGCCATGGACGCAACCATCTGCATGGGCGCTTCCTTCAGCATGGGCCACGGCGCGCAAACCGTCCTCAATATGAAAGAAGACAACAAAATGCGGGTTGTCTCCGTCATGGGGGACTCGACCTTCTTCCACACCGGCATCAACAGTCTCACCGATATCGTATACAACAAGAGCAATCCCGTAAGCGTCATCCTCGACAACCGCATCACCGGCATGACCGGACACCAGGAAAACCCGGGCAGCGGCTATACCGTCATGGAAGAAGCCGCCGGCATGATTTCGATCGAAAACATCGTGCGCGCCATGGGCATCCAAAATGTCGAAGTCGTAAACCCGAATGATCTGGCCCGCATGAAAGAAGTCATGGACGAGGCGCTGGCCAAGGACGAACCTACGGTCATCATTACCCGCTGGCCCTGCATTCTGAAGCGTTTCTCCGATGCGGACAAAGAAGAGTTCGCCGGCGCGTTTACGGAAAAATACGAAGTGCACGAAGACACCTGCATCGGCTGCCGCATGTGCATGAAGAGCGGCTGCCCGGCCATTTCTTTCAAGCAGGATGTCAAAAAAGCCACCATCGACCCGGTGCAGTGCGTCGGCTGTACGGTCTGCGCGCAAATCTGCCCCAAAGATGCAATCCAGAAACGGGAGGTACGCGCATGATTAAGAACATATTACTCGTCGGAGTCGGCGGCCAGGGAACCATTCTCGCCGGCAAACTGCTGACCACGGGCCTCATGGAAGCCGGTTACGATGTCAAAATGTCGGAGATCCACGGCATGAGCCAGCGCGGCGGCTCCGTATCCACCCAGGTGCGTTACGGCGACAAGGTCGAATCCCCGGTGATCGAACCGGGCACCGCGGATATCCTCGTTTCCTTTGAACAGATGGAAACCCTCCGCTGGCTGGAATTCGTAAAGCCCGGTGGTATTGTCATAACCAATGACACCAAAATCCCTTCGATGCCGATTCTTTCGGGCGCGGCACAGTATCCGGACCACGCTCTGGAAGAAGTCGGAAAGCATGTGGATCTGAAAGTCATCCATGCCGGAGAAGTGGCAAAGGAACTCGGCAATCCCAAAGTTACCAATGTCGTCCTGCTCGGCCGCCTGATCAAGGCGATGCAGCTCGAAGACATCGACTGGGACCGCATCATTAGAGAAAATGTGAAAGCCAACTTTACGGACATCAATCTGCGCGCGCTGCAAAAGGGGCTCGACCTCGCATGAGCCGGATTTTAGTCATCAATCCGGGCGGCACCTCCACCAAAGTGGCGCTGTTTGAAGATACGAAAGCCCTGTTCTCCAAAACGGTCGATCATCCGTCGGAAGATCTGAAAGAATTCGCCCGTGTGTTTGACCAGCATGATTTTCGAACCGATGTGGTCCGCGATGTGCTCACCGAAGCGAAAGTGGACCTGAAAGACATCGACATCGTGATGGCGCGCGGAGGGCTCGCCCAGCCGATGGAAGGCGGGGTGTACGAAGTCACACAGGATCTTCTCTTCGACATGGAAACGACCCGCTACGGGGAGCACGCCTCCAATCTGGGCGCGGTCATCGCCAGCGAACTCGCGGCGGAAGCCGGCGTCAAAGCCTGTATTATGGACCCCGTATCCGTCGATGAAATGCACGATGTCGCCCGCCTGACGGGCCTGAAAGAGATCGAACGCGTCAGTCTTTTGCACGCGCTCAACAGCCGCGCCATGGGACGTTCGGCGGCGGCCGATCTCGGGAAAGAATATGAAGACCTCAATCTGGTAACCGCGCATCTGGGCGGCGGCATTTCGATTATCCCGCATGAAAAAGGGAAAATGATCGACTGCAACAATCCCATGGAAATGGGTCCGTTTTGCCCCGACCGCGCCGGCGGACTCCCGTCCAAAGCGCTCGTCAAACTGTGCTATTCCGGAAAATATACCGAACAGGAACTTTTGAAGAAGATGACACGCGAAGGCGGTCTGAACGATCATCTGGGCACGAAGGATCTGCGCGTAGCGGAAAAAATGGCCGAAGAAGGTCATCCGCAGGCCGATCTCGTCCTGTCCGCCATGAGCTATCAGATTGCCAAGGAAATCGGCGCCATGGCGACCGTACTGTGCGGAAAGGTCGATGCCATTGTGCTGACCGGTGGCATGGCCAATTCCAGGCGGATGGTCGCGGAAATTTCCGAACGCGTCGAATTCATAGCACCGGTGATTGTCAAAGCCGGCGAATTTGAAATGGAAGCGCTGGCCGGCGGCGGCCTGCGTGTACTGCAGGGCAGACAAACCGCACGACCCTATGAAAGGAAGGCATAAAATGATCTCGAAAACCATGCTCGGACTGGGAACCCAGCGTTCGGTAATCCGTGAGATTGCCGCCTGGGGCGCAAAACGAAAACAGGAAGTGGATCCGGATCAGGTGCTGGACTTCAGCCTCGGGAATCCGAATGTCCCGGCGCCGGATGCCGTCAGAGAAGCCATACTGGAAATCGTCTCGGAACAGGCGCCGGTCGCCTACAACAGCTACACCGCATCGCCCGGTTCCGATCCCGCGAGAAAAGCCATCGCGGACAATCTGAACCGCCGCTTCGGCACCGACTACACCGAAAAGAATCTGTATCTGACCGCAGGCGCAGCGGCCGCACTCTGCATCGCGTTTGCCGCCATCGTCTCCTCGCCCGAGGATGAGATCATCGTGTTTGCGCCGTATTTTCCCGAGTACAAAGTGTTTATCGAATCGCGCGGCGCCAAAATGGTCGTGATCGAAGCCAGGGATGACTTTTCGATCCATGCGGAAGATCTGGAAGCGGCCATCAACAAAAACACCGTGGCCGTCCTGATCAACTCGCCCAACAACCCGGCCGGATTTGTCTACGATGAAGCCACGATCCGAACGCTGACCGACACGCTGCGCAAAAAAAGCGAAGAATACGGGCAGTCGATCCGTCTGGTCTCCGATGAACCCTACCGCGAACTCAGCTACGGCGTCGATGTGCCGTTTTTGCCGAACTTCTACGACGACACGGTTGTTTGCTACTCCTGGAGTAAATCCCTGAGTCTGCCGGGCGAACGCATCGGCTATGTACTGGTTCCGAACAAAGCCACAGGCGCCGATGAACTCATGGCCGCCGTCGCGGGCGCGGGCCGCTCTCTGGGATATGTCTGCGCACCCAGCCTGTTCCAGCAGGTCATCACACGCTGCATCGATGTCATGCCGGATCTGTCGATCTACGAAGAAAACAGAAAACTCCTGATCGAAGGGCTTGAAAAGGCCGGCTACGAATTCGTTCGACCCGACGGCGCCTTCTACATGTTCATCAAATCGCCGTTTGAAGGCGGGGGAGAAGCGTTCCATGAACGCGCCAAAGAACATGATCTCCTCGTCGTTCCCGGCAGCAGCTTCGGCGCGCCCGACTATGTGCGCCTGTCCTACTGCTGCACCACCGAATCGATCAAAAAAGCCCTGCCGATCCTGGATAAGCTGATGCAGGAAAAATAGAGCAGCAAAAACCGGCCCGGCCGGTTTTTTGTTGCGCAAATGTAAGAATATATAGAAATCAGCTGCGAACCACCAGGTATATAGTAGATAAAACCCCGTGAGGAAAGCGATCCTATACACAAGAATGTAAAAAAAGTAGTGAAATAAAGATAATAGACATATAACAAACACTATGATAAAATGAATGCATCAAATAAAAGGGGGAACAGCTGTGAAAAAGATATGGATCTGGCTGATCGTACTCGCGATGCTCATGACCGCCTGTACTCTCGGCGGTTCAGAGGATACCACAGAGACAAGCGCTGTCGACGGCGGTGCGGACTCGGCCGATGAAACCGATGTTACACAGGGTGCAGAACTGACGGACGGCACCTATACACAGGAAGTCAACGGATACGGAGGCCCCATGGAGGTGGCGGTTACCGTAACCGGCGGAGACATCGCAGAAGTGGAAGTCACGGATCATCATGAAACACCCGGTGTGGGTCGCGATGCAATCGAAAAAATCATACCGATGGTGATCGAACATCAGACCACAGAATATGACGCAGTTTCCGGCGCCACGGTCACATCCTTTGCCATGCGCAACGCCATCCGTACGGCGCTGACAGAGGCGGGTGCTGCCGAGAATGATTTTACTGCAGAGATGCCCGCACAGGAATATGAATCGCAGAAAGAAGCCGATGTCGTAATCGTCGGAGGAGGCGGAGCCGGGCTGGCGGCCGCCGTATCAGCGACTGAAGAAGGTGCCAGCGTCATCGTCCTTGAAAAAACCGGCCTGCTGGGCGGCAACACGATCGTCTGCGGCGGGATCTACAATGCTCCCGATCCGGAACTTCAGGGGGCCCAGGGCATCGAAGACAGTCCGGAACTGTTTATGCAGCAGACGCTCGAAGGCGGAGATAATGTTGCAAATCCGGAACTTGTTGAAGTACTTACATCCAATGCCTATGACGGTCTGCAGTGGCTGAAGGGCCTGGGAGTCGAATTTGAAGACACCATCATACAGGGCGCGGGCTCTTTGTACCCAAGAACCCACCAGGCAGTTGAACCGCTGGGCACAGGCTTTATCCAGGCCTATGTCAATCAGCTGGAACAGGCCGATGCCGAAATATTACTGAACACCAAAGGGGAATCGCTGATCGTAACCGACGGCAAAGTCACGGGCGTGAACGCAACCAATCCCGACGGTTCGACCCTGGAACTGACCGCCCGCAACGGAGTCATCATTGCGACCGGCGGGTTCTCCAAAAACATGGATATGGTCATGGAATACAACACCAGCGGCAAATGGCCGGATCTTTCGGAAGATGTCGTATCGACCAACCGTGACGCAATCACCGGAGACGGTATTCTCATGGCGGAAGAAGCCGGTGCCGATCTTGTCGATATGGAGCAGATTCAGTTCCTGTATCTCGGAATTCCGGGACGCGGACAGATCGACGGACTCTATGATCTGGGTGCCGAAAACACGATCTTCGTGAACAATCAGGGCGAACGGTTCGTGCGTGAAGACGGCCGCCGTGATGTCATCTCCAAGGCGATCTTCGAACAGGAAGACGGGCAGATGTGGTATATGCACTCCGCAGACGTTCTTTCCGACGAAGACACGGGGGTATCGCTTGAAGGCGTGCCGATGTCGTATCTTATAGAGAATGGAGTCTACGGCTGGGTCAAAGGTGAAACGATCGAAGACCTCGCAGAGGCGATTGGATGCGATGCCGCGACACTGCAGGCAACCATCGACGACTACAACGAAGCAGTCGAAACCGGAACCGATGCATTCGGAAGAGAACTGCTGACGAAGAAAATGGAAACCGGTCCCTGGTATGCACTGCCGCGCGTTCCTTCACTGCACCACACCATGGGCGGTTTGCGCATCGACACGGAAACCCGCGTAGTCGACCCGCAGGGCAATCCGATCGAAGGCCTCTATGCAGCCGGCGAAGTTACTGGAGGAATTCACGGAGCCAATCGTCTCGGTGCAAATGCCGTTGCCGATACCGTTGTGTTCGGCCGACTCGCAGGAGAAGCGGCAGCCAACAGCAGATAGAAGCATCAGAAAAGAAGCGGATGTGTTCCGCTTCTTTTTTTGGTTCGTACGGTCCATATCGGCCACGTCGCCGCACGAATGATTCATCGCAAATGCCATCCCGTCGTCAAACACCACCGAGCCGATTTCTCAGCTGGATTTTTCGGACGCGCGCATTCGGCCGAAAACCGATACGATCTCTTTTGATGCATCCAAACAAAAGATGTATGCCATAGAAGAAATCGAAGGCGAAAACAGGAGTTATTCTTTCCCGGATATTACCGACCCGCACGTTATTTGGTACCGACGCAACATTTTTGGCCGCGGGCGTCTATGCCACCGGGACATTTCCCATATCCTCGACACGCTGCGCCGCCAGACACCCGCAGACTTTCTGATGCTGAGTGCGGTACGGGGCAGCGCACTGGCCGCACAGCTGAAACGTCTCACGCCGGTTGTCTACCGGACGAGACTGTATCAGGTGCTGTTTCACGATTCCGAACCGCAGGATGTAACCGGGCTTTCCGTAGATGTAAGCTTTTTGTAAGAATCGTGTAAGAGTTTTCGAAAAACCCTGTGATATAATAAGCTACATTAAATTGTAAGGAGGTCTATCAAATGAAGAAGATTCTGATGCTGGTCCTGTCGCTGACCGTATTTGCACTGACGGCATGCCAGGAGCCTGCGACGACGGATCCTGCAGCGACCGATGCGACCACCGACGCCGTGACGGAAGCCGTAACGGAAGCCGTGACCGAAGACGACGCAACCGAATAATTTCCTCCGCTACTTACCGGAAGGTTGCGAGTCCGCTCGCGTAAAATAAGAGCCGGCTGCCTTTGGGCGGCCGGCTTTTGTCATGCCCGCAATGTAAGAAATTCAATGTATATTACAGGAGAATCTGTTCTCCCCGAAAGATTTCGGTGTATACTGTACACAGGTACTGCACACGGGAGATTTATGCTGGAAATAAAAAACATACAAAAAGAATATCGCACGGGAGATCTTGTGCAGCGCGCGCTGGACGATGTCTCCTTTAATTTGCGCGACAACGAATTTGTCGCTATACTCGGGCCGTCCGGGTCCGGGAAAACCACGCTGCTGAATATCATCGGCGGACTGGACCGCTACGACGCGGGAGACCTGATCATCAACGGCACTTCTACCAAAGATTACACCGACCGCGACTGGGACTCGTATCGCAATCACACCATCGGCTTTGTGTTTCAGAGCTATAATCTGATTCCGCATCAGTCGGTACTCTCCAATGTGGAGCTGGCGCTGACCATCTCCGGGATTTCCCGGGCGGAACGAAAAGAGCGCGCCAAAGAAGTGCTGGCCAACGTCGGACTCAAAGATCATATCCACAAGCGGCCGAATCAGCTCTCGGGCGGGCAGATGCAGCGCGTCGCCATCGCCCGTGCCCTGGTAAACGACCCGGATATCCTCCTGGCCGACGAACCCACCGGCGCGCTTGATACGGAAACCGGGATTCAGGTCATGGAACTTCTGAAAGAGGTCGCCAAAGACCGGCTGGTCGTCCTGGTTACCCACAATCAGGAGCTTGCCGACCGCTACGCCAGCCGCATCATCCGTCTGAAAGACGGAAAGATCGTAGACGACACCCGCCCGTTTTCTGTGGAAGACGAGACAGGGGAAGCCGTGCACAGAAATCTCGGCCGCGCGTCCATGTCCTTTTTTACGGCGCTCACCCTGAGTTTCAACAATCTGCGCACCAAATTCGGGCGCACGCTGCTGACCGCCTTTGCGGGATCCATCGGAATTATCGGGATCGCCGTGATTCTCTCTTTATCCACCGGCGTGAATCAGTACGTGGAGGATGTGCAAAGAGACACCATGAGTTCCTATCCGATCACGATCGAAGAACGCACTTTCGACCTAACATCCATGCTGGATGAAGGCCGGCGGATCGCACAGGAAGAGCCGGATCATGAAAAAGACGCGGTGTATTCCGACAGCCGCATGATCGAACGCATGGCCACGATGACAACAGGAATCACGGAAAACAATCTGACGGATTTTAAGGCGTATCTTGACGATCCGGCCAGTGAAATCCACGCATACATCGGGGATCACGGCATTCACTATGCCTACAGCCCGCAGTTTGACGTGTTTACGTACGACCCGGAAGGCATCCTGATCAATACCGACGGCGTACGCATTGCGGAAGAAGAATCGGAAACGCGCAGGATGTTCGGCGGTCCGCCCGAGGGCACGCCGGGCGCGCAGGGGAATCTGCTGTTTGGAGAGCTTCTGCCTTTGCCCGGGGGAGAAGGCGTGAGCCCCGTCATCACCGACAACTATCAGCTGATTCAGGGCGCATGGCCGCAATCGGCCGGAGATGTCATTTTGTTTCTTGACGAGCACAACGAGATCTCGACCCCTTCTTTGTATGAACTGGGCCTGTTGCCCGCAAAAGACTATATCGAACTGATGGACCGGCTGGATGCCGGCGAAGAGGTCGAAACACCGCAGGTCGTGTTCGACTATGACGATGTCCTCGGAAAAACCCTCCGGCTGCTGCCGGCAGCGGAAAGTTATGAACAGCAGGAAGATGTCTATAGCTTTGTCGGAGAAGACGAAGAAAAGATCGAAGAACGCCTGGAAGACGCCATCGAACTTACGATTACGGGCATTGTCCGTCCGCGGGACGACGCTGCGAATGCGCTGTTCGGCGCAACGGTCGGCTATACCTATCAGCTCACCGAAGAAATCATCGAACGCGCCGACCAAAGCGAAGTGGTGCGGGCACAAAGAGAGAATCCGGACGTGAATGTACTCACCGGTCTCCGCTTCGAACCTCTCGATGATGCGCAAAAAGAAGAAGACGCGAGAACGTATATCGAAACGCTCAATCTATCCGAACGCGCCGCGCTGACGATGTTTCTGCAGCAGGCAGCGGAAGAAACGGAAGAAACGGAAGACGGGGCGCCCGCGTTTCCCGCACAGCCGGGAGGCGATGCGGAGATTCCGCAGATGCCGCCCGGAGAGATGCCCACCGGCGAAGAAGCCATGGCGCAGCAGCTGGACGTCCTCACGGAAGATCCCGAAGTGCTCCACCGGATCTATGACGACTTCATCACCCCGGGTTCCTACGAAGACAATCTGCAGACATTCGGCGTCATCAGTATGGACGCGCCGTCCGCGATCCGGCTGTACACCGACAGTTTCGAAGCTAAAGACGGCGTCTCCGCAAGCATCGAAAACTACAACCGCACCGCCGAAGAAGACGACCGCATCGTCTACAATGACTATGTCGGCCTGCTCATGTCGTCTGTCACCACGATCGTAAATGTCATCACCTATGTTCTGATTGCCTTCGTGGCGGTGTCGCTCGTCGTATCGAGTATCATGATCGGCATCATCACCCATATCAGCGTGCTGGAACGCACCAAAGAAATCGGCATCCTCCGGGCCATCGGCGCCTCTAAACGGAATGTCGCACGCGTATTCAACGCAGAAACCTTCATCGTGGGTCTGTTTGCCGGCCTCCTGGGCGTAGGCATCAGCCGGCTGATCCTGATCCCCGGCAATCAGCTCATCCACCACCTCACGGGGCTTGATACGGTAAACGCGCGCCTGCCGCTCGCGGGCGCCGTCATTCTCGTCGTTCTCAGCATGATCCTCACGCTGATCGCGGGTCTCCTGCCCGCCAAAAAAGCGGCGAAACAGGATCCGGTCCTGGCGCTGCGGACGGA
>ERZ1032871.168-NODE-168-length-10072-cov-15.693222_pt1 | contig 10072 bp, 7 predicted proteins | sample MGYA00519026_ERZ1032871 | MGnify/ENA primary metagenome ERZ1032871 (study PRJEB33719, sample SAMN04262510) | wastewater metagenome | biome: rural village; feature: composting latrine chamber; material: composting feces with ash | place: El Salvador | collected...
GGGGATCTGGGGGTTGGACAGGCGCCAGTGGTCGGCGGGCGCGGCCTGCAGGACCTCCTGGATGCGGCCCGGACGGCCGCCGGTGAGGTCGCGCAGTTCCGCGGCGGCCAGTGGCGACAGGTGCGCGCCGATGCTGGAGAGGGCGAGGGCGGAGACGTCCTCGACGTCGAGCGGGGCGAGGGTGACGGCGTGGTCGGCCATCTCCCGCAGGCGTGTCATGGGCAGGTCCTCGCTGGCGTCGTCCTTGTCGGAGGCGGTGAGGATGACCGCGACGCGGCCCTCCCGCAGGCGGCGGGTCGCCTCGACGAGTGCGCGGAGGGAGGTGACGTCGGCCCAGTGTGCGTCGTCGATGATGATGGCGGTGCGGGCGCCCTCGCGGTCGACGAGCTCGGTGAGGGAGTCGACGGCCTCGCGGTTCTCGGCGCGGTTGAGTATGTGGGAGAGCAGGTCGCCCTCGTTGTCGGCGTGCCAGGACAGGGCGGACACGCGGATGCCGGACCAGCCGGGCAGGGAGCGGGCGATCTCCTTGACCAGGGAGGATTTGCCCGATCCGATGGGGCCGGTGATGAGGAAGAGCAGGCCGCCACCCGGCTCCAGATCGGTGGCCTCGTCGACGACCGTGCGGAGGATCTTGCCGGACGTCTGCTGCGAACCGAGGTTATGCGACGAATACACGATGCCCACGGTACTACCTGCCTTCCTTCATCTACCCTGGCGGGACCCTATGTCCCACCCTTGCCCTGTGGTGTCAGCCCTGGTCGCCGCCGGCCACCGGCAGGACGGTGCCGGTGATGTAGCTGGCCTCGCGGGAGGCCAGGAACACGATCGGCGCCGACTGCTCGGCGAGGGTGCCGTAGCGCTTGAACAGGGAGGACTCGATCGTCTGGTCGACGATCTGCTGGTACCACTCCTTCTCCTGCTCACCCTCCGGGCCCGGTCCACGCTGGACCTTGCGGGCCGGGGCGAGGGTGCCGCCGGGGGCGGTGGCGACGACGCGCACACCCTTCTCGGCGGCCTCCAGCGCCAGCGCGGAGGTCAGGGCGTTGACCCCGCCCTTCGACTCCGCGTAGGGGGCGCGGTTGACGCCGCGGGTCGCCACCGAGGACACGTTGACGATGGTGCCGCCGCCGGCGTCGATGAGCGCGGGCAGTTCCGCACGCACCGACCACAGGGTGGTGAACAGCGAGCGGCGGATCTCGGCCTCGATCTCCTCCGGCGCGTAGTGCTCGAAGGGCTTCGCCCAGATGGTGCCGCCGACGTTGTTGATCACCACGTCGAGCGAACCGAGCTTATCGACGCCCGCCGCCACCATGTCCGACGCGCCCTGCCAGGTCTCCAGGTCCGCTGTCGCGGACCCGATCGTGGCGCCGGTCTCCTGCGCCAGCTCCGCCGCGACCTCGTGGACGAGTTCGGAGCGGTCGACGAGGAAGAGCGAGCCACCCTCGTAGGCGATGCGGTGGGCGACGGCCTGGCCGATGCCCTGCGCAGCGCCCGTGACCAGGACGTTCTGCCCGGCGAAACGGTCGGCGGTGATGAGGGCCGGCGGGCCGGAGACGCCCTCGCCCTCGGGCATCTGGCCCTTCACCTGCTTCTTCCGCGTCATGCAGCGCCCTCGATGGCCTTGTTCATCGTGGAGATGGCGTGGTGGTTGTGGCTGCTCAGCAGCTCACGCACACGGTTCATGTCCTTGGCCTCGATGGCGTCGATGATGGCCAGGTGCTCCTCGGCGATGCCCGGCTCGATGAAGACGGCGTCCTCGAGGGCGTCGTCCATGACGGCCACCGTGTTGAGGTTGGTGTAGGACTGCAGCATCGCCTCGTTGCCCGAACGCTGGAAGAGGAAGCGGTGGTAGTCGTTGTTCGCCTCGATGTAGCCGGCGGCGTCGATGAGCCGGTCACCGTCGATGAAGGAGTTCGCCTTCTCCGCCAGGGAACGGAAGTGGGTGAAGTCCTCCTCGTCGAGCAGGTCCTTGACCAGCTCGATGACACCCATCTCCAGGGCCATGCGGGCATTGAACTGGGACTCGGAGTCCGCCTTGGCGCGGTGGATCTGACCGGTCTCGACACCGGGTGCGGAGACGGTGACCTCCTCGAATCCGTCCTTCTCGGTGCGGGTGACCGTGGAGGTGGACTCGTTGGTGCCGGCCGCGGAGGAGAACTTCTCGTAGTAGAAGTTCTGCGGCGGGTTCTCCTGGTCGTTGAGGAAGGTGCGCACGGCCTCGACCATCGGCGGCGGGCCGCAGAGGTAGACGTCGGCCTCACCGTCGTGCAGGTGCTCGTCGGTCATGTGCTGGGTGACGTAGCCCTTGCGCTCGTGGTCGGACTCCGGGTCGGAGACGACGGTGAAGTAGTCGAAGTCCGGCAGGCGGTCGCGGAAGGTCTCGATCTTGTCCAGCTCGACGAGGTCGTGGTCGAAGGTGGCGCCGTAGATGAGGCGGACCGGGACGTCGAGAAGCTCATCCTCGGACAGCTTCTCCAGGATGGACAGCACCGGGGCCAGGCCGGTGCCGCCGGCGAGCAGCAGGATCGGATTGACCGGCTCGCGCAGGAAGAACGAGCCCATCGGGCCGGTGAGGTTGAGCTTGTCGCCGACCTGGGCGGTGTCGGTGAGGTACTCGCTCATCATGCCACCGCGGGTGAGCTTCACCAGGAAGGTGACGATGTCCTCGGACGGGCCGGAGGAGAAGGAGTAGGAACGGTGCCAGTCCGCGTTCGGCGGGGCGATGTTCATGTACTGGCCGGGCAGGTAGTTGAGGGACTCGCGGTCCTCGATCTGCACGGCGAACTTCACGGTCGACTCGGACAGGCGCTCCAGCTCGGTGATGGTGCCGATGAGGGTGGAGGCGCCGGTCTTGGCCAGGACGGAGGTCGTGGCGATCTGCACGACCATGTCGGTGTACGGCTTGGTCTGGCAGGTGAGGATGTAGCCCTCGGCCGCCTCATCGTCGGTCAGGGCGTCCTCGATGTACTCGCCCTCGTCGTAGTCGCCGGACTCGCAGAAGGACTTGCAGGTTCCGCAGGCACCGTCGCGGCAGTCGAAGGGGATGTTGATGCGGGCCTGGTAGGCGGCGTCCGCAACGGTCTGGTCTTCCTCACACTCGATGAAACGGGTGATCCCGTCCTCGAAGGCCAGTGCAATCTGATGGGTCATTCTCGGCCTCCCTAGACCTGGTAGATGTCGACGACGTGGTGGATGAAGTCGTTCTTCAGGACGATCTTCTTCTTGGCGATCTTCGGGGTCTCACCGGTGACGTCGAGGGTCAGCCAGGTGGTGCCGAAGTAGTGGTCGGTGGTGTTGTAGCGGAAGTAGTAGGAGATCCAGTTGTAACGGACGTCCACCTCGCCGTCGCGACGCTCGAGGATCTCGACGTTGGTGGCGTAGTGGCCGGTGCGCGGCTCCGGGATGGAGGTGGCGGAGGAACGCTCGGTGCGGATGCGGAACACGCGGTCCTCGAGACCGCCGCGGTTCGGGTAGTAGATGAGGGAGATCTCGCGCTGCGGGTCCTGGGTGAGGGTGTCGTCGACGTCCCAGGCCGGCATCCAGTACTCGGCGTCCTCGCGGTACAGCTCGAGCCACTCCTCATAGTCGTTCAAACGGTCGTTCATGCACGCAACGTTAACCGGGCGAACGGCGTCGTGCTGCGCCCACACCCGAACGGAAACCCCACCGCTCCCCCGGATGTGAAGGCCACCACGGTTTCCCGGCCCCTCGGCGGACGCGGCCCCTCCCCGTCGGCAAGCGGCTACTGCTCGGCGAGGGTCTTCCCGCGGAACTCCTCCGACGCGGCGGTGACGCTCTGCAGCGCATTCAGCGCGGCGGCGCGGTCGAGGCCCTCGATGCCATCGAGGACGTCGAAGACGATGCTGCGGATCATTCGGACGTGATCCGGGGCGGCGCGCTCGATGACGTCACGGCCATGGGAGGTCAGCTCCACGTCGACGCCGCGGGAGTCGCTGGCGCACCGGACCTTCGTCACCAGGCCGCGCTTCTCCATGCGCGTGATCTGGTGCGACATGCGGCTGCGGTCCCACCGCAGGTTCTCGCACAGCTCGCGCATCCGCACCATGCCCGTCTCACTTTCGGACAACGACACCAGCACCGAGAAGTCGGCGCTGGAAATCTCCTCCGTCGCGAGCAGACGGGTATCCATGGCACGGTCAACCGCCTTGGCCGCGGCCATCATGGCCCGCCAAAGCTTCTGTTCTTCGTCGTTAAGCCACGGTACGTCCTGCTGCATGTCCTGGACGGTACCCGATTGACCACCTGTTTCACCAAAACGGAAGAAATTTCCCGCCAGTTGTTGACATGTCATCATGAGTGTGGCTACAGTAGGTTTTGTTGATACGGCAACACGGTGGTTGCGGGATGCTCTCCCGACGCCGGTGCGGCCGTGTCAGGACATGCATACGCTGTCCGGTACGGGCAACCGATAACGGCCCCGGTCCGGATCCATCGAAAGGAATTTCACCATGGCTTTCTCCAACGACTACGCCGGCACCTGGAACGTCGACCCCTCCCACTCCCAGATCGGCTTCATGGTCCGCCACGCGATGGTCACCAAGACCCGCGGCGAGTTCACCGACTACGAGGCCTCCTTCACCATCGACGCCGAGAACCCGGCCAACTCCACCGGCAAGGCCGTCATCAAGGCGAACTCCATCGACACCGGCAACGAGGACCGCGACAACCACGTCCGCACCGGCGACTTCTTCGAGGTCGAGCAGTTCCCGGAGATCACCTTCGAGGCCACCTCCGCTAAGGCCACCGGCGAGAACACCGGCGTCCTGACCGGCGACCTGACCATCAAGGGCGTCACCAAGTCCATCGACCTGGACGTCGAGATCGAGGGCACCGCCGTCGACGCGTACGACCTGACCCGCATCGGCTTCACCGCCACCGGCTCCATCAACCGCAAGGACTTCGGCGTCGACTGGCAGGCCCCGCTCAACTCGGGCGTCATGGTCTCCGACAAGGTCGTCCTGGAGATCGAGATCTCCGCCGTCAAGGCCTAATCGGCCAGGACCCCATCGGTCACGGGCCCACCCGGCCCGTACTCCCGCGGCACAACCGCGCATTCGTCTCTGCTTCGAAGGGGCGGCCCCACCAGGGCCGCCCCTTCTTCGCGTTGGGTGGCGCCGCCGGTCAGCGCTGCCGGTCGCTGTTCGTCAGCGTCGCCGGGCGACGCCGGTCAGCGCGCTTTCCGACGGCGGCCCGTTCAGCTCCCGGCCCGCAGCAGGTCGTCCATGTCCAGGCGGAGGCTGTCCGGGATGCGGGAGAACCGGTCCGGGTAGCAGGTCAGCACCAGCACCTGGGAGTCCTCGCCGGCGCGGGCGAAGGCGTTGTTCATCTTCCGCAGGCGCCGCGGGTCGGAATAACCCAGCGCGTCGTCGATGATGACCGGCGCGCCGCCCTCGCCGTCCATGACGCCGGCGACCGCCAGCCGCAGAAGCACGTCAATCTGCTCCTGCGCGCCACCGGACAGGGCATCGAACTCGAAGGTGCCCGACAGGTTCGACCGCGACTTGATGGCCAGATCATCGGTCAGCTCGAAGGTGGTGCCCGGACCGAACACCGCGCCGCCGTACTGCGACAGCTTCGCCAGCAGCGGTTCGCCGATGGCCTTCCGGGTCTCCCGGCGCGAGTCCTCCAGCACGTCGTAAAGCAACTTCGCGGCGGCCGCGCGGCGGTGCAGGGAATCGCGCTCGCGGCGCAGGCGGGTCAGCGCCGCCTCGGACTCGGCGAGCTCCTCGTTGACGCCCGACACCGCCCGCAGCTCACCGGTCAGCTCACCGCGGCGCAGCCGCAGCTCCTGCAGCTGGCGTTCCTTGTTGCGCAGGTTGGTGCGCGCGCCGCGGAGGGATTCGTCGGCGTCCTCGGCTCCCCGGTCGTCCAGGGCGCGCTGGGCGGTCGCCACCGCGGCCACCGCCTCCCGGTGCCCCTGGGTGCACGTCTTCAGGCGCTCGGCCAGCGCCTCGTCGTCCTCCTGCTCACGGGCCTGCCGCAGCAGAAGCTCCGCGCGGCTCACGTCCCGCTCGCGGGCCCGCTCCGCCGCCTGCGCCTCACGCAGCGCGCCACGGGTCGGGCGCTTGTTGATCTCCTGCTGCTCGTGCATCGCCTCCTCGTAGGCCACGCCCGCCTCGTCATGGGCGGCGCGGGCCTCCTCGAAAGCCTTCCGCGCGTCCTTCTCCGTCTCCGGCAGCGGCGGCACCTCGAGCTCGCCGTCGGTGGTGGACCACTCCGAAATCGCGTCCGACCGTACGTCCGGGTACGCGTTCACCGTCGCCTTCAGGCCGCGGCTGCGCTCCTCCAGCTCCGCCAGATCGCGGTTCTGCAGCTCCGCCTCCAGGCGCATCCGCGCCTTGTTCAGCTCCGCCTGCGCATCATCGCGGGCCTGGGCCTTCTGCTCCGCCCGCTGCACCGAACTGACGCCCAGGTCCCGCAGGATGTCGTCCAGCGCCTCACGGGCCACGGCCTCGTTGCCCACGTACTCGCCGGAGCCGTCGCCGGGGCTGACGGTCATGGTCACGCCGCCGACCTTCACGGTGGTCTTCGCGGTCACGGGCCGCAGCAGCGCCGTGTCCCCGACCGTCACCTTCTTGCCGTCGACGATGACCTCCACATCCGTGTCCTCGTCGTCGGCGGCGATGGTCAGCTCCGGGCTGGAGGCCTCCATCACCTTCTGGGCGGTGGTCCACTCGTGCTCGGCCTGGCGGGCGCGCTTGGCGTCCTCCGCCGTGATGCGGTGGCCGGCGAGCTTCCGCTCCTTCTGCTCGACGGTCAGGTCGAGTTCGCGCACCCGCTCCAGCACCTCGGTCAGCTCGGCCAGCGCCCGCACCTCACCGTGATGCGCCAGGTCGCTGTCCGCCAGCTGCAGCAGCTGCACCGAACGGTCGCGGGCGGCCCGGGTCGTGACCACGAGCTTCTCCACCCGCTTGAGCTCCCGTTCCTCCTCCTTCGCCTCGTCCTGCAGCGGCTCCATCTTCTCGCGGATTTCGCCCAGCTCAACGCGGGCGTCGTCGTACTCCGCGATCAGGTCCTCGCGGCGGCGCGTGGCCTGCGTGACCAGCTCCAGCTTCATCGCCGCTTCCTTCGCCGCGGAGTCGGCGGTGGCCTTCATCCGTCGGTACTCGCCGAGCTCAGCCACCTTCGCCTCCCACTCGGCGACCTCGGCCGTCGCCGCCGGAATCGCCGCGACGAGTTCCTCCTGCCGGCGGTCGTTCAGCTCCGCCTCGGCGAGCTGGCCGCGCACCGCCTCGACCTTGGCGCGCGCCTTCTCGTGGCGGATCTCCGCTTCCCCGACGGCCGCCGCCGAGTCCTTGAGGGAGCTCTTCTCCTTGTTGTCCTTCGTGAAGTACTTGGCGCGCTCCTTCTGCGCCGCCTCCAGCACGGACTGGTGGTCGCGGGTTTCCGCGGTACCGCCGCTGAGCTCCTGCAGTGCCGAGCTGACCTCGTTGAACACGCCCAGCTGCAGCGCCTTCTGCTCGGTGCCCTGCCGGGCGACGAACGCGTTCCACAGATCGCGGGTGCCTTCACCGCGGACCAGCTCGTCAAGCCACCGCTGCGCGTCCTCACCGGTGAGCTGGCGCCGCGACGGCTCGATGACGTTGATCTCCGTCACCGAACCGGCGCGCTTGCCCGGGAACACCTTGCGCAGCACGAAGCGGTAGTCGCCGAGGGTCATGTCCAGCCGGATGTCCGGCGAGGCGTCGCGGTTGTTCGGCCGCAGCGCCTTGACGTCCTTGGCGGTCGACGCGGACGCGAAGGTCAGCGACACGTGGATCGCCTCCGCGATGGTCGACTTGCCCTTCTCGTTCTCGCCGGCGATGACGACGACGCCGGTGTCCGGCAGTTCGTCGATGACCAGGTGCTCGATGCCACGGACGTTGATGAGTTCAATCGAATGCAGTTTCACGTCAGTTCCCCTGTCCCACCAGGCGCGCCAGCAGGCCCAGCGCATCGGTCGCGGCGCGACGCTGTTCCGCGTCGACCGCCTCGTCGTTGGCCATGTCCCGCAGAGTTTCGGCGGCGTCGAGCGGGAATCCGTTGAGCCCCAGCGCGGTGATGTCGCCGTCCTCCGGCAGCACGGTGACGTCGGTGCCGCTGCCCCGCTGGTACAGCGCCGCGAACGACGGCGCCAGCTCCGCGAGCGCCCGGTCGAGCTCACCCTTCTCGGACAGGTTCAGGGTGCCGCTCAGCGAGTACTTCACGCAGGTGCGGGACTTGTCGGTGAGCAGCCGCAGCTCCTCGATCCACCGTTCGGCGTCCTCGGCGCCGGCGAACTCGCGGCGCATCGCGCGGAAGCGCCATGCCCCCACCGCGATGTCCTCCACCGTCGGCGCCGTGTCCGGCCCGACCTCCACCAGCAGCACGTTGCCGGAGTCGCGTTCCTTGTCGTCGTAGTCCGTGGTCTCCGGGCTGCCGGAGAACCACATCCGCCCGTCGTCGTCGAGCCGCGCGGTCGAGTGCGAGTCCCCCACCGCCACGTAGTGCACCAACCGCTTGCCGACGGCACGCCCCACGGCATCCACGGACAGCGTGGCGCCCACCTCGTCGCCGAAACCGACGACCTGGCCGTGGGCGACGGCGACCCGCACGCCGGCGGTCGGCTCAAGGTCGTCCAGCGCGGCGGCGAGCGCATCTTCGCTCATCACGCGGCTGGTCAGCGGCGCACCGACGATCTCGACGCCCGGCCGCACCTGCACCGGCACCGAATCCCGGAGCACGTGGACGCCGCGCTCCTCCGCCTCGGTGAACATGTCCCGGTGGTAAATCGACGTCGCGTCGAGGGCGTCATGGTTGCCGGGCAGCAGGTACACCGGCACCGGCAGTTCCCGGATGACGTCCATCGCCCGCAGCACGTCACGCTCGGGCAGCGTGTTCGACTCGAATACGTCGCCCGCCACGACGATGAACTCCGCGCCGCGCTCCTGCGCCAACCGCCCGATGCGGCGCACCGCCTCCAGCCGATCCGAGGAAAAGCGCGCCTGCGCCTCACCGTCGTCGTGTTTCAGGAACCACCTGGTCATGCCCAGTTGCCAGTCGGAGGTGTGGAGGAAGCGGACGGTACTTCCGGTCGAGGCGCCCGACGCATTCTCAGTCATGCCCCGATTCCTATCAGAGGCCCCGGATTGCCGCCCTCCGTCATGTTCGAACGCACCCCCGACGCTGCACGGACGGCATTATCCGCGACCGCGCGGACCCGAGGACGGGGCGTGCCCGGCCGCGGCCGCGTGGGTCACTCACTCGTCGTCATCAAAGGACAGCGCCACGACGCCGTCGTCGTCGCCGCCGTGCGCGTCCCGGTCGGGCCGCGATGCGGAATCGTCGAAGGACGGCGGGGACTTGAGGTGATCCCAGCAGTCCTCGAGATCCGACACCGCCCGCAACGTCTCGTGCGACAGCACCGTCGTCGGCCGCAGCGCCGCATGCAGCAGGGTCGGGTCGGTGTCGCCGAGGGGGTTCATCTCCGTCGGCGCCGGAATCTCCACCGCCGGCAGGTCCGCTCCCCAGAAGTCGCGTTCGACGACCTCGAGCACCGGCGCGGACGTCGTCGGCCCGGTGCTTCGCTTCGCGCCCGGCCCCCGTTTGGTCAACGCGTCGTCGGCCCGCGCCATCAGCGCCGCCAGCCGGTGCTGGGCCTCCATCGCGCTGACGCCGCGCAGCTCCAGCACGGACATCGGTGAGGAATCGATCTCCCGGCCCGCCGCCGCGGCCACCGCCACGGCGTGCTTGCACACGGCCGACGGGTCCGGGCAGGTGCACCGGCACACGGGGCTCTCCTCCCCGTCGAGCAGGATCTCGTCGAGGCGGTCCGGCGGCAGAATCCCCTTGTCGAAGTCCCCGGCCGCGCCGGTGGTTTCCGCCAGCCACTGCAACAGCCCGTTGACGTCCGCGTTCGCCCGGCGCGGCAGGCGGATCACCACGCTGAACGGCTCCAGCTGGCTGCCCTTGACCTCGCCGATGACCTGGCCGTCGACCATGCGGTGGCCCAGCACGTGACCGTCGTCGAAGTACTTGTCGCCGCGGGTGCGCCGGGCGGGGTCCGCGGCGTCCGCCACGGCGTCGTAAAGCC
>ERZ1032871.169-NODE-169-length-10045-cov-10.226527_pt1 | contig 10045 bp, 9 predicted proteins | sample MGYA00519026_ERZ1032871 | MGnify/ENA primary metagenome ERZ1032871 (study PRJEB33719, sample SAMN04262510) | wastewater metagenome | biome: rural village; feature: composting latrine chamber; material: composting feces with ash | place: El Salvador | collected...
AACTACGCACCGGTTCCTTCTTCCCGGACTGGCTGCTGGAACGACGCACCCGGGCAGAACGGGCCCTGACCACCGTGATCGCCACCTGCTACCTGAAGGGTGTCTCCACCCGCAGGATGAACGACCTGGTCGCCACCCTGGGGATCAACAACCTCTCAAAATCGCAGGTCTCCGAGATGGCCAAAGATCTTGATCAAATGGTGGAGGACTTCCGCACCCGACCCCTGGATACCGGCCCCTACCTCTATGTTTCCTGCGACGCGTTGACCATGAAGGTGCGTGAAGGCGGACGGGTCGTGAAAACCTCCGTGCTGCTGGCCACCGGCGTGAACGCGGAAGGCTACCGCGAACTACTCGGCATGCAGGTCGCCACATCCGAGTCCGTGGCCTCCTGGACGGGTTTCTTTCGCGACCTCAAGGCCCGGGGCCTAAACGACGTCTACCTGGTCACCAGCGACGCACACTTGGGCATCCAGCACGCCATCGGCGAGGTGCTGCCGAACGCGTCCTGGCAACGGTGTCGCACGCATTTCGCGAAGAACCTCTCCGGACTGGTGCCCAAAAGCCAATGGCCGACCTTGTCGGCGATGTTCCAGACGATCTTCCAGCAACCGGACGCCGCATCGGTGTGGAACCAGGCCCGGGAAGTAGTGACTTTCTGTGAGCAGAAGTTCCCGCACGTGGCCGACTACCTGGAAGAAGCCCTGGATGAGCTACTCGCGTTCACCCACGCCCCGAAAGCAGTGTGGACGAAGGTGTGGTCGAACAACCCCACCGAGCGGTTGAACCGGGAGATCCGCCGGCGCACCGACGTCGTGGGGATCTTCCCGAACCGAGATGCCGTCGTGCGCCTGGTCGGGGCGGTGCTGGCTGAGCAGCACGATGACTGGATCCAGCAGAAGCGCTACATGTCGCTGACGGCCCTGGACCAGACGAAGACCATGATGAACGCCAACGTCGTCGACGCCGGCGACACCGTTCAGGAGGTCGCATGAGCCAGTCGCAACACCGGGCTCGTGCCGGTCCCTGAGATCGTCATGCTGCCTGTTTTATCGAAAGGGCAGATACACCACTCGCGTGGACTTGACCCTGCCCCTCCGGAAGCGGGGTGAGCGGCTGGTAGTCCCGAACCGGGTAGAACGGGGCTTCGCTCGTATCCACCTGCCACTCGTAACCCTCGATCTCCGGAAGGTCGAAAACCAGGCGGGCGTCGGTCATGTCCTCATCGGTGGCCACCGGCAGGCGCAGAATGAGGGTGTCTCCGCCCACGAAGTAGTGCTGCAGCTCCATCGAACCCGGAGCGGAGGCATTGGCAGGCGCCTCGGTCTGGTGGGGGCTCTTCAGCTTGTGGATGAAGCCGTTGTTCGTCCAGTCGAGGAAGCGGCGGTCGAGCACGGCATCGGCGACCCAGTCGACGTCGCAACGCTCGGTCCTGTTGCCGTCCCGGATATCGATGGCGGGGCGGAAGCAGTCCGGCACCGCGTGGTCATTCGCCTCGTCGCGGGCGGCGAACACCTGCACCGGATCCCACCGTCCGTCGAGCTCTGCGCGGGTCTCCCCGATGAGCTCCTCGCCCTGGGCGGTGAATCGCAGATCAAAGGCGGCGTTCTTCGGGATGCGCTGAATGGAGGTGAAGGTGACGACGTTCCCCTCCCAGGTCGGCTCACCGAAGTACTCGGCGACGCTGGCCTTGAAATAGGGTGCCCCGTAGTAACGGTCGATGATCCAGTTGTCGCCGGACTCCTGGTAGGTCACGGTCTCCTGGCTGGCACCCTCAGGGAGGGTGACCGTCAGGGTGGCACCCGCTTCGACGGGGTACGCAGCGGTGACGGGAACGCGGATGTAGCGCGTGCCCCACCCGTGGACCTCCAGGGCACCGGCCGAGGTGTTCTCCTCCCCCTCGTAGGGGCTGGTCACCTTCGAGTGATGCTCAAGACCCTCCTCGGTGAGCGTGGAGGCGGACTCCCAGTCGAGGGTGCACCCCTGCGACTTGTCACCGCCGAAGGTGACGGGATCGACGGCGGGATCCTCCTTGGAGGCGATGAGAGAGGACAGAGGATTAACCGGGGCAGCGGTAGCGACCGGGACGACCGCGCCCGAGAGACCGATGGCGAGTGCGGCGGAGATGGCCGCGGTGGAGGTTCTGGTGAGCATGGACTGTTCCTTACGGCAAAGACTAACCTTCAAGTACAGGTTTAGAGTATGTGAAACATGTCCAAATAGCACCCGTCACACGTGCATCATTCCGCACACCACCCCCACGTCCACCCCCTATCACATTCATACCATCTCGCTCACGGACCCACGTGCGCCAGATCACACCTGGTCACATACATGAACAGCGCATGAGAAAGCGCCCACCCTCCCCGGAAGGAAGGTGGAGGCGAAAGATCCATCCGGCAACCTATGAATCTCCACTGCTCCTGCCACCACACGTCGAGGACAGCGGAACCAGCCCTGCGACGGCCTTACCTCAGCTGACACGCAGCCGGACCCCGTCCACCCAGGCAAGATTCCCAGAGCAGAAACGCAGGAGGGCCGCATCCCCGCCCAGCGAGAATGCGGCCCTGCAGTAACGACTTAGGAGCCGCCGCCCTCACACCTCAGTGTCATAGTCATCGTCATAGTCATCGTGGTGACCGGGGCCCCGAGGCCGCCGCCACACGCCGAGGACAGCAGAGCCAGTCCCGCGATGGCACCCGCCGCGGGACCGATCTGCTGCACAACGGCACCGGCCTGGTTCGAGGACTGCTCAGGCCACGCCGCAGCCTGCGGATTGTGCACGCCGATACCCTGCTGGAACGCGGTGTTGGTGTTCTTGATCGCACCGTTGATCTGGCCCTGGATCTCAGCAACACCCGGCACGCCACCGTTGGGGGCGATCAGACCCAGCGACGACACCGCCGCCGCGGCCGACAGGCAGCCGGAGCCGCCCCCGCAGGGATAGTAACCGTGTCCATGGCCATGGCCGCCCCCCGTACCCGCCGGTGGCACCAGCGGCAGGTGCAGCAACCACGCTGGCGGCCAGAGCCAGACCGGCACCGACGCTCAGCAGCTTCTTAGAGATTCTCACGAGTTTCCCCTCTCATCAGAGTCTTTCGGATGGATGTGTACGACGCCCAGTTGAGCCCTTCTTCGGCCAAAAGTAGGCATCTTTAAGGTCACAAAACTACAACATGATAAGTCATTTCTTTAGGGTGCCTCACCAGGGAAAACAGCGAACCCCACCCTCAGTGAGGATGGGGTTCGTCCAGCAGGAGAGACCGGTTACACCAGCAGCTCCGCGATCTGGATGGTGTTCAGCGCAGCGCCCTTGCGCAGGTTGTCCCCGGAGACGACGAGCACGAGGCCCTTGTTGTCGTCAACGGACTGGTCCTGGCGGATGCGGCCGACGAGCGAGTTGTCCTTGCCGGCGGCCTCGAGGGGGGTGGGGACGTCGACAAGCTCGACGCCGGGGGCGTCGGCAAGCAGGGCCTTGGCCTCATCGACGGTGATGGGGCGCTCGAACTCGGCGTGGATGGTCAGGGTGTGGCCGGTGAAGACGGGCACGCGGACGCAGGTGCCGGCGACGCGCAGACCCGGGATGCCCAGGATCTTGCGGGACTCGTTGCGCAGCTTCTGCTCCTCGTCGGTCTCGAGTGAGCCGTCGTCGACGAGCGCGCCGGCCAGGGGCAGGGCGTTGTAGGCGATCGGGGCGACGTAGGGGCCCAGGTCGGCCGGGGCCTCGACGGAACCGTCGTGAACCAGCTCGACGTTCTGGTCCCCGATCTCGGTGGTCTGCTTCGCCAGGGTCTCCACGCCGGCCAGGCCGGAACCGGAGACGGCCTGGTAGGAGGAGACGTGCAGGCGGGTGAGTCCGGCGGCGTCGTGCAGCGGCTTGAGCACCGGCATGGCGGCCATGGTGGTGCAGTTCGGGTTGGCGACGATGCCCTTCGACGGGGTCTTCGCCTCCGCGCCGTTGACCTCGGAAACGACCAGCGGGACCTCGTCGTCCTTGCGCCAGGCGGAGGAGTTGTCGATGACGGTGGCGCCGGCCTCGGCGAACACCGGGGCCCACTCACGGGAGGTGGAACCGCCGGCGGAGAACAGGGCGATGTCGACGTCGGCGACGGACTCCGGGGTGACCTGGGTGAGGTCCTCCACGGTGATCTCCTCACCGCGGAACTCCAGGGTGGTGCCCGCAGAACGCGGGGACGCGAAGAAACGGACCTTGTCGGCCGGGAAGTTGCGCTCCTCGAGGATCGATCGCATCACGCGACCGACCTGGCCGGTGGCACCGACGACAGCAATGGTGGTCATAAGTATGAAATCTCCTGGTAGAAGGGTGAACTAGCGGCCGGTGCCGGCGTAGACGACGGCCTCGGCGTCGCCGCCGAGCTCGAAACGCTCGTGCAGGGCGCGGGCGGCGGCATCCAGATCGGCCTCGCGGGTGAGCACCGAGATGCGGATCTCCGAGGTGGAGATGAGCTCGATGTTGACGTTCGCGTCACGCAGCGCCTCGGCGAAGTCGGCGGTGACGCCCGGGTGGGACTTCATGCCGGCGCCGACGAGGGAGACCTTGCCCACCTGATCGTCGTACAGCACGTTCGACCAGCCGCTCTTGGCCTGCATCTTCTTGAGCAGCTCCATGGCGCGGGGGCCGTCGGCACGCGGGCAGGTGAAGGTGATGTCGGTGGTGCCGTCCTCGAGGGAGGAGACGTTCTGCAGCACCATGTCGATGTTGATCTCGGCGTCGGCGACAGCGCGGAACACCGTGGCGGCCTCGCCCGGCTTGTCGGGGATGCCCAGGATGGTGACCTTAGCCTCGGACTTGTCGGTAGCTACGCCGGTGAGAACTGCTTCTTCCACGGGAATATCCTCCATCGAACCGGCGATCAGGGTGCCGGGGTCATTGCTGTAAGACGAGCGAACTCGCAGGGGAACATTGAACGCACGCGCGTACTCCACGGCGCGCAGGACCAGGATCTTCGAACCGACGGCCGCCAGCTCGAGCATCTCCTCGAAGGAGAGTTTCTCCAGCTTCTGCGCATTCGGGACGATACGCGGATCGGCGGTGTACACGCCGTCGACGTCCGAGTAGATCTCGCACACATCCGCGTTGAGCGCCGCGGCCAAGGCGACGGCCGTGGTGTCGGAACCACCTCGACCGAGGGTGGTGACGTCCCGGGTGTCCTTGTTCACACCCTGGAAACCGGCGACGATGCAGATCCTGCCCTCGTCGAGCGCCTCACGGACGCGCCCCGGGGTGACATCGATGATACGGGCGTTGCCGTGCCGCTCCGTGGTGAGCACACCGGCCTGCGAACCGGTGAAGGACTGCGCCTCCGCGCCGAGCGAGGCGATCGCCATGGCCACCAGCGCGTTGGAGATGCGCTCACCGGCGGTGAGCAGCATGTCCATCTCACGCGCCGGGGGAACCGGGTTGACCTGGGCCGCCAGGTCGAGGAGTTCGTCGGTGGTGTCGCCCATCGCGGAGCAGACCACGACGACGTCATTGCCGGCCTTCTTCGTGGCGACGATCCGTTCGGCGACGGCTCGGATACGCTCCGCCGTCTCCAGGGAGGAGCCTCCATATTTCTGAACGATCAGAGCCACAGTGTGGGCCGCCTTTCGTCTGGGGTGCCAAAGTTCTGCTCCATCGTACCCGGTGACGTGCACTGACGAGTACTTGAGTGCGCGTGCCCCACCCTGCGCGTTCAGGCGCGTTCACTATGGTTAATTGCGTGCACAGCAATCTGCTGGCCGTGCTGTTCGCACTGGCCTCCGCCCTCACCATCGCGTGGGGCACTGTGGTGCGCCATCGCATCGCCGAGGAGGCCCCCGCCGACGGTTCCCTCAAGGGCTCGCCCTTCTGGAACGCCATCTCCCGGCCCCTGTGGTGGGCCGGCACCGGCACCGCCCTGCTCGGCTACGGCCTGCAGGTGGTGGCCCTCGGCTTCGGCACCCTGCTCGTGGTGCAGCCGATCCTCGTGCTGTCGCTCATGTTCACCCTGCCGCTGGCCGCGAAATACGACGGCCGCCGCATCTCCGCGCACGAGATGTTCTGGGCGGGCACCCTCACCATCGGCGTCGCTGTGCTGGTCATGCTCGGTCGTCCCCTGCCCGGCGACCCGCAGCCCCCGTTGGAACGCTGGCTGCCGGCCCTCGCGGTCGGTGCGGTGGTGCTCATCACGCTGGAGCGGGTGGCGCAGAAGCAGATCCGCCGGGAGAAGGCCCTGCTCCTGGGTATCGTCACCGGTGCACTCTTCGGCTACGTCGCGGTGCTCAGCAAGGCGTTCGTGGACATCTTCATCCACGGCGGGGTGTGGGCGATCATCACCAACTGGGAGACCTACGCGCTCATCCTCGGCGCCACCCTGGGCACGATCGTCCAGCAGTACTCCTTCAACGCGGGCGCACTGAAGAACTCCCTGCCCGCCATGACGATCTCCGAACCGATCGTCGCCTTCTCCCTCGGCTACCTCGTGCTGGGCGAGAAATTCCAGGTGTCCACCGTCTCCGGATGGCTGTTCATGGCTCTGGCGTTCATCGCCATGGTGGCGGCGACGGTGGTGCTTTCCCGCAAGGGAGTCAGTTGAGTGCTTATCGACGCCACCGGGGTCCGGCCCACTTTTCGACCGTCAGTACATTCCACGGCAACTACCCCAGAGCGGGGGAGGTTCGCACCAAGTTGGCCTGAAACCGCTCAGATCGCCCAGTCGAAGACGGCGAGCATGTACGCGGAGTACCACGCACCGAACACCACCCAGGCCACCCCGGCCAGGGCACTCCCCCACCGCGGCAGCCTGTCGACCACCCACAGTCCCCACGGCAGCATGAGGATCACCGCCGGAAGAAGAAGGCGCGGGCGGGAGTGCATGATCCCGTCCGACAACAGAACGGTCGCCATGAGGATCGCCGCGAACCACCACACCACCGCCGGCACCCGTCCCCATGCCGCGATGAGGGCGGCGACGGAGACCAGCATCACCGCAATGGTGAGGAAGTACCCGGCGTCGGTACCGGTGGTGAGAACCTCCCACACCCAGCGCACGGTGGCTGCGCCGAAGTCGAAGCCGGAGTGCCACCCCTGCGCCTGGATCCCGAAGTAACCGCCTGCTTCGCGGGTGTGCCAGCTCGCCCAGGCCACGTGACCGACCAGCAGCCACGGGGTCGCCGCCAGGCAGGCCCAGGCCCGCCAGTCCCGGCGCGCCCGCAGCAGCACGAGCAGGCCGAATACCGCGATAAGCGCGACCGCCGTCAGGCGAGTGCCCCCGAGCAGCAGGATGAGGCCGGCCGCCCATCCCCATCGGCGGTCGATGAGGGCGACGAGCGCCCAGAACGCCAGGGCCCCGAACAGTGCCTCCGTGTACGGCATGGAGAAGGTGATCGACATCGGCGCCGCGGACACGAGAATGCCGGCGGCGGCCCGCCCCCACCGGTCGGCACCCATCCGGAGGGCGATGGTCATTGCCCCGGCGGTCATCGCCACGCCTGCCAGGAGGTTGACCAGGATGGCGGCCGTCACGAAGTCCAGTCCGGTCAGCTGGTGGACAGCCCTCACCAGCAGCGGGAACCCGGGGAAGAACGCCAGCGTCCGGTGGTGCACGGGCACATCCGTGGTGACGGGGGCCTCAAAGTACCCGTACTCCGCGATCGCCAGGTAGTACTGCGCGTCCCACTTCCCCAGCAGACCGTCCACCGAGTCGTCGTTCGCCCGTGCCATCACCCCGAGCAGCAGGACCCGGCACACGGCGCCGACGAGGAAGATAAAGGCGGCGTCGATAAGCAGGCGGAGCCGCGGCTGACGGGTGGTCACCGCGCTATCCTAACCAGCGAACCTCAACCCCGAAGGAGACCGTCCCATGACCTCGTCCGTCGTCAACGCCTGGCCGTTCCTCAGCTCCCTCATCTAGCTTTCTCGACACCCCGACCGGTACCCCCGCGGATATCCCCCGCGGGGTTGCCGGTCGTTGCGTGTGTGGCTATTGTTGCCGACGGTTCAAATACACCTAAAAGAAAGCGAGTTTCCCATGGAAGACATCAAGGTTATCGCAGAGAACCTGTTCACGTTCATCTCCGAGGACTTCTTCGGCGGCATCGTCGACTTCATCAAGAACCTCTTCGAGGGCCTCGAGAACCTGTCCTCCGGCACCGAGGGCTCCTCCGACGAGGAGTAAGCCCCCGAGCTTCTCTCTCCCGCCCCACCGGTTCGCCGGTCGGGCGGGATTGTCGATTCCGCGGAATTCACCATTGCCGTAGGTGCCCGCCCTCCGTAGCATCAGTAGCAGTACATCTGTCTACAGAAAGGAGCACCACATGCTTCACGGTTCCACAGAGGTTGTCAACTGGCTCATCGAACCGATCGAGTTCTTCATCAACTGGATCCAGTGGCCGTTCCGCGTCATCAGCTCCCACTTCTAAGGGAGTGAGCCCGACCCCCTGGCACCCGTTCACTCGGGCGCCAGGGGTTTTCTCACGCTGAACTGCGGTTATATGAGCCATAGATTCCCTGCCACTGTATTGCCAGGCAAAAATCATAGCTCCGGGAGAATAGATCCATAGCATGGACCCGGTCCAACACACCGATCGAAAGGATCCATCATGGACACCAGCTCCTTCCTCTCCTCCTGGGCAGTCTCCCCCATCGAGTTCGTCTTCGGCTGGGTCAAGGCACCCTTCGACTACCTGTCCTCCAAGATCTAAAAGGCACCTCGACCACACCCCTGACCACCCTCCACCGGAGGGCCTGGCCAGGGGTTTCGCGATTCTTCACAGTTATGCACTGCGCCACCCTCGCAAGTGTGTAGACTTCACACCATGTTCTCCCGCGCGAACCTCCTTCTTCTTCGCCGCGGCGGGTCCCAGGTCCACTAGAGAAGCGACCGGCACCCCGTCGCGGAGTTTGGTGTTGCCGGTCGCTGCTCCCGCTGAATACCCCATTCATCAGCGGAGAGACCTCGCAGGCTACTACAGTAAAGGCCGTTGTCGGCCCCCGGTAGTCCGCAGCCACAGACAGACCCGAAAAGGAAACTCCGATGTCCCCGAACGACTCCTTCATCTCCGCACCCTCTGAGATCCGCACCCCGGACGGCCCCCGCGCCGAGGGACAGCCCTTCTGGAACAAGCAGCGCAACTCCTCCATGCCGGTACACCGCTACCGCCCCTTCGCCCAGGAAGTCGAAGACATTGTGCTGCCGGACCGCACCTGGCCGGACAAGAAGATCACCGTCGCCCCGCAGTGGTGCGCCGTCGACCTGCGCGACGGCAACCAGGCGCTGATCGACCCGATGAGCCCGGAGCGCAAGCGCCGCATGTTCAACCTGCTGGTGCAGATGGGCTACAAGGAGATCGAGGTCGGCTTCCCCTCCGCCTCCCAGACCGACTTCGACTTCGTGCGCTCCCTGATCGAGGGCGACCGCATTCCCGATGACGTCACCATCCAGGTGCTGACCCAGGCCCGCGATCACCTGATCGACCGCACCTTCGAGTCCCTCAAGGGGGCGAAGAACGCCATCGTCCACGTCTACAATGCCACCGATCCGGTCTTCCGTCGGGTGGTGTTCAACGTGACGAAAGAGGAGTGCATCGGCATCGCCGTGGATGCCACCACCCGCATCCGACAGCGCATGGCGGAGGCCCCGGAGACGAACTGGACCTTCCAGTACTCCCCGGAGCTCTTCACCACCAGCGAGATGGACTTCGCCAAGGAGGTGGTCGAGGCGGTGATGGCGGCCTACGGTGCCACCGCCGAGACGCCGATGATCGTCAACCTGCCGGCCACGGTGGAGGCGGCGTCGCCCAACAACTACGCCGACCAGGTGGAGTGGTTCTGCCGCCACGTGAAGAACCGCGATGCCCTGATCGTCAGTGTGCACCCCCACAATGACCGCGGCACCGGGGTGGCCGCCGCCGAGCTGACCCTGATGGCGGGCGCCGACCGCGTCGAGGGCACCCTTTTCGGCAACGGCGAGCGCACCGGCAACGTCGATATCGTGACGCTTGCCATGAACATGTACACCCAGGGTGTACATCCGGCCCTAGATTTCTTCAACATCACGCCGAT
>ERZ1032871.170-NODE-170-length-9972-cov-18.157104_pt1 | contig 9972 bp, 9 predicted proteins | sample MGYA00519026_ERZ1032871 | MGnify/ENA primary metagenome ERZ1032871 (study PRJEB33719, sample SAMN04262510) | wastewater metagenome | biome: rural village; feature: composting latrine chamber; material: composting feces with ash | place: El Salvador | collected...
GTATGCTTTCGGAGGTCTTGGACGCACACGTGCGTCACGGGCGGGCGCGGGCACCTGGCTGGCGGCCGCCGACGTCATGCCCGTCGTCATCGACGCCGGCACCACCGTGTTCCCCGGGCTGCTGCTCGTGGCCACCGGACTCATCGGCGCGGCCGTGGCCCTCGTGCCGATTCTGCGCGTCGAACCCCGCGCCGCCCTGGCCAACGCCTGACGGGAACGGGCACCCGCATTCCCCCTGTGCCTCCCGTTCCGACACCCCTCGAGCATCCGACCCCTTCAAGCATCCGGCACCCCTCAAGCATCCGGCACCCCTCAAGGAGAAGCAGATGACCACCCGAACCACTCCCGCCCTCGTCCTCGACGGCATCACCCTCGACGTCCGCGACGGCGACGCCACCCGCCGGCTCCTCGACGGGGTCAGCCTCACCGCGGACGCCGGCGAGCTCGTCGCCATCGTCGGCCCCTCGGGCTCCGGAAAATCGACGCTGCTGGCGGTCGCCGGCTGCCTGCAGATCGCCGACGACGGCACCGCAATCCTCCGCAGCGCCGACACCGGCGAGGACATCGACCTGCTTGCCGACGGTGCGGCCGCCGCCCGCGTCCGCCGAAGCCACGTCGGCATCGTCTTCCAGCAACCCAACTTGCTGCCCTCGTTGACGGTCCGCGAGCAGCTCGTCCTCATGACGCGACTGCGCCGGATCCTTCCGCCGTCGGCAAGCGAAAGGAGGGAGGCGGAGGAACGGTCGGCGGAGCTTCTCGACGCGGTCGGACTCGGCGACCTCGCCGACCGACGGATTTCGACCTTGTCCGGCGGCCAGCAAGCGCGCGTGAACGTCGCGCGGGCGCTGATGAACCGGCCCGAACTGCTGCTCGTCGACGAACCGACCGCCGCCCTCGACCGGGCGGCGGCCGAGCAGGTCACCGACCTCATCGTCGACGCGACCAAACGCTTCGGCGTCGCGACCCTCTACGTCACCCACGACCCCGCCCAGGCCGACCGCGCCGATCGCATCCTCGAAATGGTGGACGGAACGCTGACCGGGAAGACCGGCGGCGACACCGCCGCGGCATAGGTGAGCGGGGCGGGCCAGGGAGGGACCGCGCGGCCCCGGCGGACGCGAAAGGCCCGGACCAGGGTGGGGCCGCGTGGCCCACGACCAACGCGAAAGGCCCGGACCAAACGGTCCGGGCCTTCGCCTTTGGGGTGACTGACGGGACTCGAACCCGCGACACCCAGGATCACAACCTGGTGCTCTACCAACTGAACTACAGTCACCATCGCATTCACAACGTCGGGGCAACCCGCGCCGTGCAGCGGAATACAGGATAACCCACGAATCGTGTCCAACAAAACCGCAGGTGATCGGCATGCTTGACGACGGTCCGCCTCAGGTCACTCCATCGGCACGGCACGCATGGCGTCCTCGGCGGCCCGCGTGACCTCGTCGGTGGACGGTCCCTCGCCGGGGACCAGCATGGCGCGGCGGTAAAACTCCAGCTCGCGGATCGACTCGCGGATGTCGGCCAGCGCACGGTGCGACATGCCCTTCTCCGGCTGCCCGAAGTACACGCGCGGGTACCAGCGGCGGGCCAGTTCCTTCAGGGAGGACACGTCGATCATGCGGTAGTGCAGGAACTGGTCGAGTTCCGGCATGTAGCGGTTGATGAAGCCGCGGTCCGAGGCGATCGAGTTGCCGGCCAGCGGCGCCTGACGCTCGGCGGGCACCCACTGGCGGATGTAGTCGAGGACCATGCGTTCGGCTTCGTTGACGTCGACGGTCGACCGGCGGATCTCCTCCGTGAGGCCGGAGGAGGCGTGCATCTCGGTGACGAACGAGTCCATCTGCGCCAGTTCGGTCTCCGAAGCGTGGACGACGATGTCGACGCCGTCGCCGAGGATGTTGAGCTGCGCATCCGTGACCAGGGCCGCGATTTCCACGATGACGTGCCTGTTGGGATCCAGGCCGGTCATCTCGCAGTCGATCCACACGATGCGGTCGTACTTCGGGGCGATGCCGTTGGAATCGTTGCCGGCGTTGTCGGTGCAGTTGGTGCCGCCGTTGCCGTTGGCGGTCGCGTCGTCGTTCGCGTGGGTCACTGGGCCATCCCTTCGTAGAACCGTCCGATGATGGGGGCGACGAGCCACCGCGGCAGGTAATTGCCGGCGGTGTTCATGCCCTTGCTCAGGGCGCCGGGCACCACCCGCAGGCGATTGGCCGCCACCGCGTCGAGGCTGTCGCGGGCGCAGTCGTCGGTGGAGGTCCACAGGAAGTCGGGGACGTTCTCGTCGACCTCGTTGGCGCCGCCGTCACGCTCGTCGGGACGCACCGGACCGGGGGCCAGCAACGTGCAATGCACGCCGGTGCCCTTGAGGTCGTAATGCAGCGCCTCGGTGAACGTGTTCACGAACGCCTTCGTTCCCACGTACGTGGCGTTGTTCGGGATGACCGTCGTGCCGGCGGCCGAACCCACGTTGAGGATCGCACCAGAACCACGCTCGACCATCTGCGGCACCACCAGCTGCGTCAGATCGAACAGCGCGGTGGCGTTGAGCTCGAACTGCGCCTTCTCGTACTCCGGGTCCAACTCCTGAAAACGGCCGAACGTGGCGATGCCGGCGCAATTGACCATCACGCTGATCCGGCGCTCCCGCAGCTCGTCGCAAAGCACCTCCCGCTCCCGCGGATCCGACAAATCGCAGGGACGGACCTCGACGGACAGGGACGGGCCCGACAGCTCCGCGGCCAGGGCCTCCATTTTGTCCGCCGACCGGGCCACGAGAATCAGCGAATGGCCGCGCCGGGCGAGTTCCCTGGCCAACGCCTTGCCGATGCCTTGCGACGCGCCGGTCACCACGGCACGGTAATCGGGATGGGGAGCGGGCAATGCCATGTTCGTCCTCGCGGTCGGTCGACGGATGGTTACGTCGCAAGCCTAGTGCGCCGAGGCACCGCCCACGGGCCGGCCCGGCACCCGATGCTCCGGCGGGGAGGGGCCCATGAGGCGGCGGCAATGGGGGAAATGGGTTGTTTGCCCATGTCGGAGACGTATACGGGTGTCCCCTTCATGGGTGTGGGAAACGGGGATCACGCAGATCGCGCATTACCATTGACCCAGATTCGATTGGTCGCAGGACCAAAAGCCTTCACCCCGGCCGAAAAATTCCCGGTCGGACGCGGGAAAGGAATGCCGATGAACCGCGGCAACGACGCCAGAACCTCGGTCGACGAGGCCATCATCGAGGCGGCGCGCGAAAGCATCATGTCCGTCGGACTTCGCCGCACCTCCATCGCCGAGATCGCCCGCAACGCCGGAGTATCCCGCCCTACCGTTTACCGTCGCTACGCGGATCTCGACGAACTGTCGAACGAAGTGATCACCCGCGAATTCCTGCGGATCCTCGCCGAGCTGCGCGACATGCCCGGCGATGCCCGCCGACGCATGGTCGCGCGCTTCCGCATCATCCTGGCCAGGCTGTCCAACGGCGAATTCTTCCTCAACCTCGCCGAAACCGACCCCGAACGCATCGTCCGCGCCATCATCCGCCCCAAGGGGTCCAGCGAACGGTCGATCATCGAGCAGTACATCCTGCCGGGCATCAACCACGGCCAGGAAGACGGCTCCATCCGCGACGGCGACCCCATCGTGCTGGCCAACAACGTGTTCATGGTCATGCAGTCCGCCGTGCTCATGTGCTCCAACCTCCTGCGCGAAAGCGTCGGTGACGGGGCCAACGGTGCAGACGGTGCCGAAGAGGCCGTGGACGCCGCCGTCGACGAAGTCACCGAAATGGTCGACCGCTACCTGCGGCCGTAAGTCTGCGGTGCGCGAAGTCTGCGTCGCGCGCGTCGGGCCCGTCGGCGCATTCGTCGAAGGCGGGGCCGGCGAAGGCGGCGTTCGTGACGAATCCGGTGGAGGTGACAGCCCCGGCGAATCCGGCGACCGCGACCAACCCGATAAATCGAAGGAGACGACCATGCGCCTCCTTTTCTTCGCCGCCGCTGCGGCCCACGCCGTGCTGGTGGCAATCCTTTTCACCGCTTCGGTCGACGTCATGCTCCTGTCGGGCATCGGCGTCGTCGTCACCCTCGTGACCGGGGTGGTGGGGCTGGTGCGCAAGGGCATCGGCGCCGGAATGTGGGCGGGTGCCGTCGCCGGGCTCGTCGCCCTACTCGGATGGGGGTCGTGGTTGCTCGTCTGGGCGACGGATCCCGACCGCAACGACCCGGTGATCAACGTCTGGGGCATCCTCCTGCCGGGGCTCGCCGTGATCGTCTACCTGGTGGCGGCGGTGCTGCCGTCGTCTGCGGGGCGAAAGGCACGCTGACCTCCGAGGCGACGCGGGTGCGCCGGCGGGACAAGGCCGCGAGAGAAGTGCAACACCCCCGTAACGTCACGACGGACATCACGGGGGTGACTTCGTCGAAGATGAGAGGCCCTGCGGAGAATCCGGGCAATCTCCTCGAGCGTGGAGGGGGTTGCACTTAGAAGTATGGTCTCGAGAATCTTCTGGTGCGCATTCGAAGGTCCTCGCACGTTTGTATCTCGTTTGATGCACATGGTTGCAGTTGCCAGTCCAATCGAGATCGTAGAACGTGAATGGGCTGTCATTTCCCCTAGGAGGGTTTGACCATCTGAACTAGCGGGCGAATGCGGGTCGCGAGTTCTACGGTGTTATCGACAAAAGAACCGATGATACATACCAAAGAATCGTAGTCACCTACAAAAGAATCGATGTCACCTACCAACTTCTTTCGCTTCGCTCCGTCGGTGATCAACTCCAGCAAATCCTGCCGTGTCATTTCTTCTCCTTTGAGTCATGTTGAGCGCGGTGTCGGGGGGGGGGTCTTCCCGCTGCTGCCCATCATGGCACAAGGCTGCGACAAGCACAAGGCCTACTTGTAGTAGCCTTGTTGCTCCTGGTAGGGTGAGGGCATGGCAAAGAAGACGTGGCGGGAGGGTGATCCCAAGGAGACCTGGCTGGTGGCCAACGATGATGAACCCGGCAGGCGGTGGTTTGGCCGAACGGTTCAGGTTGCCCGCCAGGATCTAGGGCTTTCGGTGTCCGAATTGGCTTCCCGGGTGGGCTTGGCCGTTGGGACGATCAGGGCGATTGAGCGCGGTGGGCGAGCGCCGTCGGAGGCGTCGGGGCTGCGAATACTTGCTGAACTTTTTGCCGACGATGAATGGTCGAAGGGTCACTTTGGTGCCGGTCTCCATGCGGTAATTGATCCAGTTTCAAAAAATCCGGTAGTTGTAATGTTTGGCGCAAAAGTTCCGGGAGACAATAGAACTTGGTCAAGAGAACGCAAGTTGTCGGGGGGTGAAAGCGATCCGGGAAATGTCATTGATCAAAAAATGGGGAAATACTTATCAGAGAATCCTGGAAAATTGCAGGAAATCGGAGCTGCCTTGGTTGGCTTTGGTGCCACTGTGGATGCAGGCGTCGCTTACTTTGCCGAGCCGATCGGTGATGAGAGCTTAGGGAACGTAATTCGGAAGTTGCCTGCACTAACCAACCTGCAGGCGATTTATTTGGGCAAAATGTTGTCGATTTGGGGTTGTGTAAACGCGGGTAATGCCAGTGAGGAGATGGTCGACGACATGGAGAGAATTCACAGGATCCTCGATTCTTTCCTGTTCGAGGAATGAATCGAGGAGTCCGCTAGGGGCGAGAACTAGTTGATGTGTCTCGGTAGGCTGCGAACGCTGCCGGCAACGGCAACGCCGCACTCGGCGATGACTTCGGCCGGATAAGCCAAGGTAGACCTTGTACTAGTCTATTCTCGGCCTACCTCGGCCAATGGCAGCGTAAACGACCTTCGGTGGCCCATAGTTGACAACGGCCCCGCATTCCGGTCGTGGTTACTCAATGACGTGCTTGTGGCCCCATGGTGCAAATACGTGTTCACGGGGCCGTGTCGTCCCCAGGTCGATGCCAAGGGCGAGCGGCGCGACCGGACGTTGTCCGTGAAGTCGGCTGATACGAGTTCTTACGACGACGCACCTGCCCGCGTGAGTCGTTTGCGACCTCACGGGGCTTAATGACGTGGCGCCCCCGGCAGGATTCGAACCCGCGACCAGCCGGGTAGAAACCGGATGCTCTAATCCACTGAGCTACGGAGGCATACGAAACGGAATGATAACCCGGCCACCGTGATGCCCGGTAAGCGGGCGAGCCGCGGCGGGGGAGGGGATCGGCGCGCCAACCGGAGTTCTGCGGCCCCACCTCGGGGGTCTACCCTAGGGGGCATGACTGCGACGACGACCCGACCGACGCGCAAGGTCCGGGGAACCCTCGGCTGGTACGTGGTTTTCGCCTTGGTGGCCGGCGCCCTCGCGGGCGCGCTGTCGCTGGCGTTCAACATGGAATCCCGGACGACCCTTGGCATCCCGGACCCCGGATTTATCACCACGGTGGGCTTCCCGCTGGCGAAGGCCGGCGGCGAAATGCTCGCCGCTCTGGCGATTGGTTCATTCATGCTGTCGGCGTTCGGCTCCCGCCCCAGGCCGGACGGGACGGTCGACCTCGACGGCTGGGCGGCGGCCCGCACGGGCCGGTGGGCGATCCTGAGCTGGGGGCTCATCGCGCTGCTGCAGATCCCGCTGGTGCTGTCGGACGTGTCGGGCCAGCCGCTGTCGACGACGATCCGCCCGGAGAACTGGTCCCTGGCCCTCGAGCAGGTCAGTGAGGCGCTGGCGTGGCTGTGGGTGGCCATTTTCGCCCTGATCGTGGCCGTCGGTTCGGCGCTGACCAGCAAATGGATTTGGCAGCCGGTGTTCTTCGCCGTGTCGCTGCTGTCGATGATGCCGCTGGCCGTCGTCAGCCACAACGCCACCGGCGGCAACCACGACTACGGCACCAACTCGTACATCTGGCACCTGACGTTCACGGTGTTCTGGGTCGGCGGCCTGATGGCGCTCATCGGCCATGCGCGCCGCCGCGGCGAGTTCATGTCCGAGGTCGCGTCGCGCTACAGCTTCGTCGCGCTGGTCGCGTTCGTGGCCATGAGCGCGTCGGGCGTGATCAACGCGGCGATCAACCTGTCGTGGCAGGACCTGTTCGACAACAACTACGGCATCCTCGTGGTGGTCAAGACGCTGCTGATCATCGTGCTGGGCCTGTTCGGCTACATGCACCGGAAGGTGACCATCCCGGCGCTGGACAAGGACCCCAACGGCCCGGCGTTTTGGCGCTTGGCCATCGTGGAGGTCCTGGTCATGGCCGTGGCGGTGGGTGTCGCGGTGGCGCTGGGCCGCACGCCTCCGCCGCCGAACTACTCGGACCAGGCCGGTGGCGAGGGTCTGCCGCCGATCACGCAGATGGAGGTCAAGCTCGGCTACAAGCTGGAGATCCCCTTCGGCTGGGAGGCGATGTTCACGCAGTTCCGTTTCGACATCTTCTTCGGCTCGGCGGCGATCATCGCGGCGTGGATCTACCTGTACTGGCTGCGGAAGCTGCGCAAGCGCGGCGGCGAGTGGCCGATTTCGAACACGATTTGGTGGCTGTCGGGTTGTGCGCTGCTGCTGTTCACGTCGTCGTCGGCGTTGGGCGTGTACATGCCGGCGCTGTTTTCGGTGCACATGCTGGCGCACATGCTGTACTCGATGGCGATTCCGGTGATGTTGGCCCTGGGCGGCCCGGTGACGTTGGCGTTGCGGGCGCTCAAGCCGGCGGGTCGCACGGGCCTGCCGGGCGTGCGCGAGTGGCTGGTGGCGTTCATCAACAATCCGGTGTCGCGGTTCCTGACCAATCCGGTCGTGGCCACGGCGCAGTTCGTCGCGGGTTTCTACCTGCTGTACATGACGCCGTTGTACGACTTCCTGGCCGACGAGCACGCCGGTCACCTGTTCATGAACATTCACTTTCTGATCTCCGGCTACATCTTCTACTGGGTGATCATCGGCGTGGATGCGGCGCCGCAGCAGATTTCGCCGGCGGTGAAGCTGGTTTCGCTGATGGGTTCGCTGCCGTTCCATGCGTGGTTCGGCATCACGTTGATGCAGATGCAGCAGGTGCTTGCGGAGGAGTACTACCGCAATCTGGCGTTGCCGTGGTACGTGGATTTGCTGGAGGACCAGAACGTCGGTGGCGCGGTGGCGTGGGCGTTGGGTGAGGTGCCCCTGTTCATCGTGATGACGGCTCTGTTCGTCCAGTGGCGTCGCAGCGACGAGAGGGATGCGGCCCGCTACGACCGCAACGCCGAGCGCGATCACGACGCTGAGTTGGAGGCCTACAACGCCATGCTGGCGGCGCGCACGAACCAGGGCATGACCGACGAGGAGCGCGAGTACTACACCGGCACCGTCGACGCCGAGCATGAGGTGCATCTCGGGTCGGCGAAGGAGGCCGGAAAGCTGCGCAAGTAGGTCTTTTTCGGGGGCGTTTTCGCAGGTTGGCGCGCGGCGGGTGGTTCCCGTCGCGCGCCTGTTTGCGTTCGCCGGCGGGCTGTGTGCTTTACGACGCCCACCGGGCCATGCAGGAGTCTCCACAGCGAAGGGGCTTGTGCTTTACGACGCGCACCGGGTCGTGCAGGAGTCGCCACGGCGAAAGGGATGGGGTGGTCGTCGGCAAGCGGAAAAATCCGGGGCCTGTGGATAAGCCGCATAATCTGCGATTCATCCACAGGCTGCCGAAACGGCGGTGGTGGCCGACGGGCGGAGGCGGCATCGTCGGACGTGCGAGGCCCGGAACGACCAGCGCTCCGGGGACCACGACACGAAGGGGGACTCGCAATGTCCGAGATCAAGGTGACCATCGTCGGCAACATCACCAAGAAGCCGGAGATCAAGACCACCGCCAACGGCAAGCTGGTGACTCGCCTGCGCGTCGCATCGACCCGCAAGCGCCACATCGACGGCCAGTGGGTCGACGGCGACACCGCGTACATCGACGCCGAATGCTGGGACCGCCTGGCGCAAAACGCGGTGAACACGTTCGCCAAGGGCGACCGCATCATCGCCGAAGGGCGCCTGTGCACCGTCGAATGGCAGGACGACGAAGGCAAAACCAGGTCGTACACCAAGGTCATCGCCGATTCCGTCGGCCCCGACCTGCGCTTCGCCACCGCGGCGATCACCCGCATCAAGGGCGGGTCGTCGCGCGCCGCGGAGGCCGAGCGCCGCGCCCGAGAGGCCGAGGAAGCCGAGCACCGCATGGCCCACGACCAGGGCGTCGTCCCCAACGAAACCAACCACTTCGACGAGTCTGTGCAGCGCGACGACGCAGGCGGCGCATACGGGACGGAGGCGGAGATGGCCCAGATGGTCTCGTAGCCGCTTGGGGTGCCGTCGGGGAAGCTCGCACTGGCCGCCCGTCGGGGAAGTTCACTCGAGCCGCCCATCGGGGAAGCTGGCTGGGCCGCCGTCGGGGAAGCTCGCACTGGCCGCCCGTCGGGGAAGTTGGCGCCGCTACCGGTAAGGTGAGGGCGAATGTGCGCGGGCGGTGATCGTCGCAACGCAACACCGGCAACCGCGGCGGCGAAAGCCCGGTCCCGGCGGGGCAGCCCCCGGCGCACCTGAAGCGAAACCACCAACCTCCGAAGGAGAGCGCAGCAGTGGCTGAGTTCATCTACCAGATGAAGAACGTGCGCAAGGCGCACGGCGACAAGGTCATTCTCGACAACGTGACCATGGCGTTCTACCCCGGCGCCAAGATCGGCGTCGTCGGTCCCAACGGCGCCGGCAAGTCGTCGATCCTGAAGATCATGGCCGGCCTGGACCAGCCCTCCAACGGCGAGGCCTACCTCGAGCCGGGCGCCACCGTCGGCATCCTGCTGCAGGAGCCGCCGCTCAACGAGGAGAAGACGGTGCGTGGCAACGTCGAGGAGGGTCTCGGCGACATCTTCGACAAGAAGCAGCGCTTCGAGCAGATCGCCGAAGAGATGGCCACCAACTACACCGACGAGCTCATGGAGGAGATGGGCAAGCTCCAGGAGGAGCTCGACGCCGCCGACGCCTGGGAAATCGACT
>ERZ1032871.172-NODE-172-length-9964-cov-9.479261_pt1 | contig 9964 bp, 10 predicted proteins | sample MGYA00519026_ERZ1032871 | MGnify/ENA primary metagenome ERZ1032871 (study PRJEB33719, sample SAMN04262510) | wastewater metagenome | biome: rural village; feature: composting latrine chamber; material: composting feces with ash | place: El Salvador | collected...
CCAGCGCGGAGCTGGCCACCAGGACGGTACGGGTGCCGTAGCGGTCGGCCATGGAGCCGATGCGTCGCGAAGCGAAGAACGCCGCCGCACCACCGCACATGACCACCAGTCCACGGCCGACCGGCCCCAGCCCGAAGGCGTCACCCACCTGCAGGGCGGTGAGGAAGCCGAGGCCGATGATGCCCACGCCGACGATGAAACCGGTCACCATGTGGATGACCGTCGGCCCCCACTGGACGCGGCCGCTCACCTTCTGCGGGGAGGTCGCCGGCGGGGGCACCACGGGCAGGCGTGCCAGGAGGATGAACGCCGCCGAGGCCGCCGTGACGAGGAACGTCAGACGCCAGCTCACCAGGCTCGACAACCCGGAGACCAGCGGCGCCGACAGCATGCCGAGCGACTGCATCGCCGCGTACGTGCCGAGCGCCTTACCCAGCTCCTGCGGTGGGGCGAGCTCGCGGAGGATGTTCTGCAGCACCGGGGTGGTGAAGGCGTTGGCGACACCGATCGTCGAGTAGCACAACAGGAACAGCGGCCACGACGGCGTGACCAGCAGCAGGAGCGCCATGGGCAGCGTCACCGCATACGCGGCCCACACCACCTTGTGCGGGTGGATGCCGCGGACCAGCCGCCCGGAGACGAGCATCATGACCGAGAACGGCAGCAGGTACGCCGTCATCGTCCACGCCGCCCGGCTGACGCTGATGTCGAAGGTCTCCGCGAACTCCGGCAGCACCACCGCCAGCGCCTGCCCCGTGAAGGGGCCCACGAACCCGCCGACGAGGATCGCCGCCATCTGCAGTCTTCTCATGGCACCTAAACTTAGGCCGTGTCCGTCGACCTCATCGAATCAGCCCTGCGCCCCCTGGCCGATCCTGGGAGGGCCCCGGCATGGCCGCCTACATGCGCGACCAGTTCCCCTTCCTCGGGGTACCCACGCCCGCTCGCCGCCGGGCCGTCCGCGCCCTGCTCCCCCGCACCCTCGACCGGGAGCTTATCGACGCCCTGTGGTCCCTCCCCGAGCGCGAGTTCCAGTACGTCGCCTGCGATCACCTGCAGAAAGTACCCCTGGAGTCCGCAGCTGCGGACTTCCTGCGGAGCCTCGTGGTGCGGAAGTCCTGGTGGGACACCGTCGATGCCCTGGCCAAGCCGGTGGGCCGCGCCTGCACGCCGGAGCAGATGCGTGCGTGGGCGCGCGACGACAACCTCTGGGTGCGGCGGGCGGCGGTGCTGCACCAGCTGGGGCGTCGAGAAGCAACCGACGCCGAGCTGCTCGGCGAGATCCTGGCCGGCAACCTGGACTCGGGCGAGTTCTTCCTCGACAAGGCCGTCGGCTGGGCGCTGCGCGAGTACTCGAAGACCGACCCGGCGTGGGTGAGGACGTTCCTCGACGAGCACGAGATGGCGGCACTGACCAGGCGGGAGGGGTCGAAATATCTGTGAGCCCACGGTGTTGGGAAAGGTATGGAGCACATCTACTCGCCGCTGGACATCTACCTCGACACCGAGACGGAACGTCCCGATGTCTTCACCATGGTGTTCACCTTCAGTTTCTCGGCCAACACCCCGCCCCGTTCGCTGCTGTTGTCCCGCGGGCCGGAGGATCCGCCGGGGAGGGTGTGGATCCAGCCCGACGATGAGGAGCACGGCTTCTCCGCGCGGGACGTCCGCTGGGAGACCGACGGGCTGCTGCTCACCATCACCCTCAGCGGTGAGGACCGTTTCTACTGGGACGGGTCCCGCTCCATGACGATCGAGCTCTTCGAGTCGCGGGTCGACGGCGTGAGCTCCTGCCTGGGTTCGATCTTCGAGCCTCCGGTTTTGGAGCCGCCCGCCCCGCGCTGATATGATGGCGCACGTCTCGGCGAGGCCCCACCTGGGGCGTTATCGACGCGATCATAAGGTTCATTTCAGCCTGCGATGACTCGACGAGGACATGTCACCTCAGACCAGAGTCGGTCGCAGGCTTTTCGCCTGTCGGCCGTATACAACCAAGGAGATACAGCCACATGGCCAAGTACCCCACCCTGACCGCTGCCCCCCGTGAAGAGTTCGGCAAGGGCTACGCCCGTCGTCTGCGCGTCGCCGGCCGCATCCCGGGCGTCATCTACTCCCAGGGCGCCGAGAACGTCCACTTCTCCGTGGACCGCATCGAGTTCACCGCTGTCGTCCGTAACCAGGGCGTCAACGCCGTCGTCGAGCTCGACGTGGACGGCGAGAAGCACCTCACCATGATCAAGCACATCGATCAGAACGTGCTGACCCTGGACATCGACCACGTCGACATGCTCGGCATCAAGCGCGGCGAGCGCGTCGAGGTCGAGATCCCGGTCATCCACGAGGGCGAGGTCTTCTCCGGCGCCATGCTCATCCAGGAGGTCGACTCCATCCTGGTCGAGGCCGACGTTCTGGAGATCCCGGACGAGATCGTCGTGTCCGTCGAGGGCATCGAGGCCGGCAACGTCATCAACGCCGGTGACATCACCCTGCCGGAGGACGTCAAGCTGGTCGACGACGCCGAGCTGCTCGTCTTCAACATCACCTTCGAGGAGGTCGCCGAGGTCCCGGAGGAGGGCGAAGAGGGCACCGAGGATGCTGTCGGCGAGGCCGGCAAGGAGGAGAGCTCCACCAACGACGAGTAAATCCCACTCGCCGAGCAACGCCTCTGACCTGCTGGTCAGGGGCGTTTCCCCTTTTCTGTGCCAGACTGGACGCGTGACTGATTCTCCGCTTCTCATCGTCGGTCTGGGCAATCCGGGCGCGAAGTACGCCGACACCCGCCACAACATCGGTGTCATGCTTCTCGACGAGCTCGCCTCCCGCATCTCCCCCGCCCCCGCCAGCTTCGCGGTGCACAAGCGCACCAACACCGAGGTCGCGGAGGTGCGCCATCAGGGCCGCCGCCTCGTGCTGGCCCGGACCCGCGGGTACATGAACGTCTCCGGCGGGCCGGTCAAGGCCCTGGCGACGTTCTTCAGGATCCCCCCGGCCGACATCATCGTCGCCCACGACGAGCTGGAGCTCGACTTCGGGCAGGTCCGCCTGCGCCTCGGCGGCGGCGACCACGGCCACAACGGCCTGAAGTCGGTGTCCAAGTCGCTGGGGACGAAGGACTACCAGCGCCTGGCGCTGGGCATCGGCCGCCCGCCCGGCCGCATGGACCCGGCCGCGTTCGTCCTCAAACCCTTCTCCCGCCAGGAGGCCGGGGACCTGCCGTTCCTGCTCGCCGACGCCGCCGACGAGATCGAGAAGTCCCTCTAGCGCTCCCGCGATGACCGCCACGGTGACCTTCGCGCACGACCATGAGGGTATACATGCTTGTCGACGCCCCGTCGGTGACAACGGGGCGTCGATAAGCACTGCTAGATGGTGAGCTCCTCCGGATCGGCATCGCCCTCGCGCTGGGCCACCAGGCGGTGGATGTTGTACTCCCACTCCTGGAGGGCCTCCGGCAGCTCGCCCTTGGAAGGATCCTGGAGGTACTCGCGACGCTCGGCGTCGTAGTCCCACAGCCAGCCGACGTAGGGGTACCACGAGGTGCGGCCGGCTTGGCGGAAGGTCTCGTTGCGGAGATCACGTACACGGCGAGGACGGACGGTTCGCTGAGCAGCAGGAGCAGGGCCACACCGGCGGCGACGGCACCGGACTTCAGCGGGCCGAAACGGTCACCCGCCCAGGCAGTGACGACGGAGCCGAGGATGGCACCGAGGTTGAGGGCCAGGGTGAAGTTGAAGGCGGCGCCGAAGTCGTAGCCGGCGGTCTGCATGAGGCGCGGCAGCCAGGTGCCCAGGCCGTACCAGGCGAGCAGGGTGACGAAGGTGGCGATGGAGAACCAGATGGAGATCGCCATGTACTTGCCGGTGAGCAGGTCCTTGAAGCCGGCGGGCTGATCCTCCCCCTCGCGGGCGGCGTGGTCCTCGCGGATGGCCTGGTCGGAGGGGATGACCTTCATGGCGATCGGCAGGCCGATGACGAGGGGGACGATGGCCAGCAGGAACATGAAGCGCCAGCCCCAGTCCTCGTGGGACGGGACGATGAACTGGGCGAGGACCGCGGCGATGGAACCGCCGAGCGGGACGCCGGACATCATGACGGTCGCCCACGCGGACATCGTCTTACGCGGGACGAGGTCGGAGGTCATCGCGTTGACCGAGGGCACGAGACCGCCGAGGCCGATACCGGCCAGGAGGCGGAAGGCACCGAACATCCATGGGCTGATGGCAAAGGCGCACAGCAGCGTGAACACGGAGAGCACGACGACGGATCCGATGACCGCGAACTTGCGCCCCACCCGGTCGGAGAGCCGTCCGACCCACACGGCCCCGATGACCATGCCGAGGAAGGCGGTGGAACCGATGGTGCCGGCCTGCGCCGAATTGAGGTTCCACTCCTCCATGAGCTCGGTCTGCACGGTGCCGTAGACGATGAGGTCGTAACCGTCGAAGACGACGAAGAACCAGCCGATGAGCACGGCGGCGAGACGGCGCCCGCTGATGCCCAGGATGCTGAAGCCGCTGGTGTTGTCACCCATTCCGGGTGTCTGTGTGCCACCGGCCGTGCCGACGGCGGTGGACCCGCTGCGCGGGTGATCGGAGATTGGAGCCATAGGCACATCTTCAGGGTGATGGGGGTTACAATCAAAGATATTCCAGATAGCGGAAGGTGTGATTTTCTTGAACCTCGCTCCCACCCACGGGGCACCCCCGCGGGAGTTTCTGCAGTCCGTGGACCACTCCCTCACCCTCATCCTCATGCTCCGGGACAGGGGTACCCTCACCATCTCCGGGGCGGCCGAGGAACTCGGCGTGAGCCCGTCGACGGTGCACCGGTCCATGGCGATGCTCGTCTACCGCGGCTTCGCCACGCGCAGCGAATCCCGCACGTATCTGCCCGGCCCGGCCCTGTCGTCGTCGAGTCTCCAGCCGGGCGTGGGCAGCGAACTCATCGCCGCCTGCCTGCCGCACATGCAGGCCATCGCGACCGAGTCCGCGGAGACCACCCACCTCATGGTCCTGGTGGGCAACAAGGTGCATTTCCTCCACACCGTGGAGGGCACCCATCCGGTGCGCGTGGGCATCCGCCGCGGCCAGGTCATGCCTGCCGAGCAGAACGCCGGCGGCCTCATCATGCTGGCGGAACGCTCCGCCGCGGAGCTCCGCGCCCTCTACCCCTCGCTTCCCGACGCCGACTTCGAGTCCCTGCGTCGCCAGCTCCACCGGACGCGGGGTCGCGGGTTCTCCATCAACAACGGCCTCTACGAGCACGACGTCTCGGCGGTCGGCGTGTGTCTGCGCAACGATCTGGGTGACATTCTGGGGGCCATGACGGTGGCTACCCCGACGGGCCGTTTCCGCGGTGTCCACCGTCGCTGCGCGGAGATTCTGCTCAAACATTCCCGCGATCTCAACCGCCGTCTGGAGGACCTGCGGCTGACCGCCCCGGACATCAAGGCGTGAGAAAAGGGGTAGGGATTCCTACCCCCGGAGCTATTTTCCGTAAGGCGGAAAGTCTTTGAGTCACACTTTTCCGGCCCCTATGTTTGAGGTCACAACCACCCCTGTGTGCGGTCCCCCCGCTGGCCCGCGCACCATCACAACGCAGGAGGTTCACGCATGAGCGAGAGCACCGACTACTCCAACAAGCACGTTGAATTTGTGGCCCCCGAGCCGACGCCTGAGGAGCAGGCCGAGCTCAACGACATGTACGCCAAGATGGACGATCTCCACATGAAGCCCCTGTGGAACCAGATCGGCGGCCTCATGCCGAACGAGCCGGACCCGCAGGCCCTGGCCCACCGCTGGGACTGGTCCGAGCTGATCAAGCTGGCCCGCCGATCCGGCGAGCTCGTCCCCGTCGGCCGCGGCGGTGAGCGCCGCGCCATCGGCCTGGCTAACCCGGGCCTGGGCGGCCCGACCTACATCGCCCCCACCCTGTGGGCCGCGATCCAGTACCTCGCCCCGGGTGAGAACGCCCCGGAGCACCGCCACTCCCAGAACGCCTTCCGCTTCGTCATCGAGGGCGAGGGCGTGTGGACCGTCGTCAACGGCGACGCCGTCCCGATGAAGCGCGGCGACTTCCTGCTCACCCCGGGCTGGAACTTCCACGGCCACCACAACATCGCCACCGAGCCGATGGCCTGGCTCGACGGCCTGGACATCCCCTTCGCGTACCAGATGGACACCGGCTTCTTCGAGTACGGCTCCGAGAAGCTCACCGACGAGTCCACCCCGGACTACTCCCGCTCCGAGCGCCTGTGGGCGCACCCGGGCCTGCGCCCGGTCGCCTTCCCCGGTGCGACCACGTCCTCCACCATCGGCCGGTACGCCTGGGAGCACACCGACGCCGCCCTCAACGACCAGCTGCAGCTCGAGGACGCCGGCTTCCCGGGCGTCGTCGGCCCGGGTCACGCGGCCATCCGCTACACCAACCCGACCACCGGCGGCGACGTCATGTCGACCATCCGCGCCGAGTTCCACCGCCTGCGCCCGGGTGCCGCGACCACCCCGGTCAAGGAGGTCGGCAACCGTGTCTTCCAGGTCTTCGAGGGCTCCGCCACCATCAAGGTGGGCGAGGAGACCTTCGAGATGAACCACGGCGACGTCGTCAACGTCCCGTCCTGGAAGCTGTGGTCCATCGAGGCCGGCGTCGACGGCGTCGATCTCTTCTGCTTCTCCGATCATCCGATCTTTGAGAAGCTGAATCTGGCACGTACCTACACTCCGGAAGGAATCTAAATCACCATGCGTCTTGCTACCATCCGCTCCGCCCAGGGCACCTTCGCCGCCCGCGTCGAGTCCGACACCACCGCCGTGCAGATCGACGGTTTCGCCAACGTCGGCGACCTGCTGCAGGAGGACAACTGGCGCGAGGTCGCTGAGCAGGCCGCCGGCGAGGAGGTCTCCTTCGAGCTGACCGACCTCGAGGCTGTCGTCCCGGCCCCGAAGAAGATCGTCTGCATCGGTCTCAACTACGCCAACCACATCAAGGAGATGGGCCGCGACCTGCCCGAGGTCCCGACCCTGTTCGTCAAGTTCCCGGACGCCCTCACCGGCCCGTTCGATGATGTCCTCGTCCCCGAGTACGCCAACTCCGCGCTGGACTGGGAGGGTGAGCTGGCCGTCATCATCGGCAAGCGGGCCCGCCGCGTCAAGGAGGCCGACGCCGCCGACTACATCGCCGGTTACGCCGTCATGAACGACTACACCATGCGCGACTACCAGTACCGCACCCTCCAGTGGCACCAGGGCAAGTCCTTCGAGAAGTCCGCCGGTTTCGGCCCGTGGATGACCACCTCCGACGCCTACGAGCCGGGCGGCGAGCTGGCCACTTACCTCGGCGACGAGAAGATGCAGACCACCCCGACCGACGACCTGGTGTTCAACCCGGCGCAGCTGGTCGAGTACATCTCGCACATCTACCCGCTGGACGCCGGCGACGTCATCGTCACCGGCACCCCGGGCGGCGTCGGCCACGCCCGTAACCCGAAGCGCTACATCGGCGACGGCGACGTCGTCAAGGTCGAGATCGACGGCCTGGGTCACGTCGCCAACAAGACGGTGTTCGAGTAATGACGAGCTTCCACGACCTGTCCATCGAGGAGCGCCTCAACCTGACCCGCCGCGGCACCGCGCACTACTCGGGCCAGCTGGCGCTCATCGACAACGCCGAGTTCGGTCGCGACACTCTGCTGCCGGACTGGACCGTGGCGCACCTGGCCGCCCACGTGGCCTACAACGCCAATGCCCTGTGCAACCTCATGCACTGGGCGGCGACGGGCGAGGAGACCCCCATGTACTCCTCCCCGCAGGCCCGCGGCGAGGAGATCGCCCGTGGCGCCACCCTCATCCCGGACGCCATCCGTAACCTGAACGACCACACCCTGGTCCGCCTGGACGTCGCCTGGCGCGACCTCCCGGAGGAGGCCTGGCAGGCCGAGGTGAAGACCGCGCAGGGGCGCACCGTCCCTGCCTCGGAGACGCTGTGGATGCGCACCCGTGAGGTGTGGCTACACGCCGTCGACCTCAACGTCAACGCCGGTTTCTCCGACATCCCGACGGTGATCCTGCAGACCCTGGTCCCGGAGATCGCCGGCAAGTGGCGCGGCGCCGGTGACGGGGAGGGGCTCGTGCTCGTGCCGGAGGAGGGCGCGCGCATCGAGGTCTCCCCCGGTGCCGACACCGTGGAGATCCACGGTGACTGGGCCGGCCTGGCCCGCTGGGCCTCCGGCCGCGGCGACCGTGGTGTCACCTCCCCGCAAGGCGAGGTGCCCGCACCTCCCCGCTGGCTCTAGCCCCTGCTTATCGACGCCCCGCCGTCCCCTCTTCCTGTCGAGGGAGCGGCGGGGCGTTTCCTTTAATCTCTCGAGTGGCAGAAAGCCAGTCATGCCCTAAGCTCCGCGAACATGCGTACAGTTTTAGTCCTGATGTTCATTGCTTTCTTGCCTTTGGCTACTACTTCACCGGCTCATGCGGAACCACTGGCGAACAGCACACCGTATCCGGCACCAACCCTTCCTGATGATCAGGTCGCGGTTGGCGAAGCATTTTACTTCTTCTGGGATGAAACGGCAGAGGGAGAGTCTCCTGAGCCTGGAATCCAGCCAAACGTATCCGTGAGTGGCTGCACAGGAACCATCAGTGCGCCGAGGGATATCGGAGCCGATATGGACTGGGGATTTCATACAGTCTGCTTCGGAACTGGGTTTTTGCCGTTGAGCATCAACGCTACCCTCCAACAGGAGAGGTTTAAATTCGTTTACGAAAATATCAAGACCGAGACGGCGTACGCCCGCGACAACACTGCATCTGTGTATGGCGAGGTCCCGTGCATCAGGGGAGTTGGCTCCCAAGATTTCCGGGTGAGCGCGACAATCCATGCTGGAGGCAGATCGGCCTCGGGCACCAGTCGGGAAGTCAGGTTAGCCTGTGGAGTCTAACGCGCTGATTCTCCATTGCGGTGGATTCTCTCTCACAGTCGCGACATCTCCTTCTTCCTTTCCCCCCGTCGACGACAGCACGGTGGTGTGGGAGTCCCATACCGCTACTCCAGTGGGCGAGATTGAAATCCGGGCCGCCATCTCCGATGAGCCGCACCACGACGTTCCCGTTCAGGCCCAGCTGACAGCGCCGGATGGTTCCCCCGCACATATCCAGGTGACCTTCACGGTGGGCTCCGCCGGACCGCATCCACTGGACCCCCATTCGGCAATGGACCACATGCGCCGGGAAACACAGATCCTCAAGTCAACGTCCCAGTCAGCAGCTGACTGGGTCAGCGTGGGAGCCTGTCAGATCGGGCAGCACCTGCTCCTGGCCATGATTGCCGTGGCCAGCGACGGTCAAGTGTGAATTGTTCCTTGAAACCTGCGCTGTCGTCGAAGACAAGGCCCGGTTCTCCACGCGGAGTACCGGGCCAATCGCTGAGCCAGCTTGAAGCTGATCCTCGAGGAGCTACTTCAGCTCAGCAGCCTCGAGGCGGCGCGGGTAGATCTGCGGGCGGGCGCCGGCGACCTCCTCGACGATGCGGATGACCTGGTTGGAGTAGCCGAACTCGTTGTCGTACCAGACGTAGACCACGAGGTGCTTACCGGAGGCGATGGTGGCCAAGCCGTCGACGATGCCGGCGTGGGTGGTGCCGACGAAGTCGGTGGAGACGACCTCCGGGGAGTGGATGTAGGAGATCTGCTGGCGCAGGTCGGAGTGCAGGGAGACCTTGCGCAGGAAGTTGTTCACCTCGTCGCGGTCGACCTCCTGCTCCAGGGTGAGGTTGAGCACGGCCATGGAGACGTCCGGGGTGGGGACGCGGATGGCGTTGCCGGTGAGTTTGCCCTCGAACTCGGGCAGAGCCTTGGAGACGGCCTTGGCGGCGCCGGTCTCGGTGAGGACCATGTTGAGGGTGGCTGCGCGGCCGCGGCGGGTGCCCTTGTGGAAGTTGTCGATGAGGTTCTGGTCGTTGGTGAACGAGT
>ERZ1032871.173-NODE-173-length-9956-cov-19.608120_pt1 | contig 9956 bp, 8 predicted proteins | sample MGYA00519026_ERZ1032871 | MGnify/ENA primary metagenome ERZ1032871 (study PRJEB33719, sample SAMN04262510) | wastewater metagenome | biome: rural village; feature: composting latrine chamber; material: composting feces with ash | place: El Salvador | collected...
TGGTGCCGTCGCCGGCGACGTCGTCGGTCTTCTTGGCGACCTCCTTCACCAGCTCGGCGCCGATCTTCTCGTACGGATCCTCGAGATCGATTTCACGCGCGATGGTGACGCCGTCGTTGGTGATGAGCGGCGCGCCCCACTTGCGTTCCAGGACGACGTTGCGGCCCTTGGGGCCCAGCGTCACCTTGACCGCGTCGGCCAGGGTGTTCAGGCCGTTTTCGAGGCCGCGGCGGGCCTCCTCGTCGAATGCAATGATCTTGGCCATGAGGCTTGCGATCCTCCGTTGATGGTCAACGACACTTGTACGGTGCTGGTTCGGCGCCCGCGACGGCACGGTCGCGGGAAGTGTCACCCGCGGCCTCACCGGCCCAGCTGTTTTTGGTTCTTTCGTTTGCGGCCGGTTGCCCGGCCACGTTTTGGCACTCGCCCGAGGCAAGTGCTAATCCCCGTTTTTAGCACTCGTGGGCATCGAGTGCAAGATGAGCGCCGCCCCGCCGACATCACGCGGCGCGGGCCGGGTTGCGGAGCCTATGCTCGGCGGACATGAACGGACTTGCCCCGGAAAACCCGAATCCGAACCAGCTTGCCGACGCGCTGCGTGATCTCGTCGCGGCCGATGGCGGCGCGATTCGCCGTGAGCTCACCGATTTGGTGGCGTTCCCCTCGGTGCACGGTGAAGAAGATAAGGAGGAAGCTTGCCGCGCGGCCGCTTCCTACGTGCAGGACGCGTTCGCCGCGGCGGGCGTGGACCTCGACGCGCACGTGACCGTCGACGGTTCGATCGCGCTGACGGGCCACCGCCCGGCGTCGGGCCCGAATGCGGCGTCGGCGCCGACCGTCCTCCTTTATTCGCATTACGACGTCGTCCCCGCCGGCCCCGTGCAGGAGTGGACGGCCGACCCCTGGACGCTGACCGAACGCGACGGCCGCTGGTACGGTCGCGGCACCGCGGACTGCAAGGGCAACCTGGTGATGCACCTGGCCGCCCTGCGCGCCCTCGCCGCGCTGGACGCCTCCGCGGGAGCCCCGGGCGCCGACGCCGACGTCCCCTCCGCCACCACCACCCCCATTGATCTGCCCAACATCCGCGTCATCGTGGAGGGTTCGGAGGAGCGGGGTTCCGCGGGGCTCGACGATCTCATCCGCACGCGGCCGGAGCTGTTCGAGGCGGACGCCATCCTCATCGCGGATGCGGGCAACGTCGCCGTCGGCACGCCGACCCTGGTGACCACGCTGCGGGGTTCGGCGGACGTTGACGTGCGCATCGACACGCTGGCGGGGCCCGTCCACTCGGGCCTGTTCGGCGGTGCCGCGCCGGATGCGCTGCAGGCGCTGGTCGCCCTGCTGGCCACGCTCCACGATGAGCACGGCCGCCTGAGCATCGACGGCCTCGATTCCTCGCAGCGCTGGGAGGGCGCGCCCTACGCGGAGGATTCCTTCCGCGCCGACGCGGGCGTGCTCCCGGACGCGGAGCTGCTTTCCGACGACGCCTCCGCCGCATCCGTCGCGGATCTCGTGTGGTCGCGCCCCGCCGCGATCGTCACCGGCATCGATTGCCCGCCGGCCACGAACGCGGTGAATGCGGTGCCACCGACCGCGTCCGCCCACATCAACCTCCGCGTCCCGCCGGGGACGGATCCGAAGGAGGCGCAGGCGGCGCTGATCGCCCACCTCGAGAACCACGTGCGCCCGGGCGTGCGCGTGACCATCACCCCGGACGTCACGGCCGCGCCGTTTGCGGCGAACGTGGAGGGGCGCGTCGTCAAGCATCTGGAGGAGTGCCTCGGCGCAGCGTACGGCGAACCGGCGCTGCGCACCGGCATGGGTGGCTCGATTCCGCTGTGCGCGACGCTGCTCCGTGCTTTCCCGGACGCGGATCTGGCGCTTTTCGGCGTGGAGGAGCCGCTCAGCCGGATTCACTCCGCCGACGAGTCCGTGGACCCGCGCGAAATCCGTGACATCGCCGTCGCGGAAGCGCTTTTCCTGGCCACCATCCGCTGACCGGCGGCGGTCGGCGGATCCTCCGCGACCGCCTGCCGAACGGTGTTAATTATGTTGCGGGTGTGATCCAGGTGTGACCTGGCACACCCTTTTCCGGCCCGATTTCTTGCACCGGCCCCGACCGTTCATCTACGGTTGCCCACATGCAGAAGAACATTCGACTTATGCGAGTAGCCAAGGCTACGAACCCCGGTGGAGGCATGGACTGACCCCTCCACACGGGGTCTCTGGCCGCTACGCACCCACGCAACCATGGGTCGGTCCACCACCATCTTCTTCTCAAAAGACATTGAAGGACCGAACTGAATGTTCACCACCCGCACCCACAAGAACACTTCCACCACGATGACGTTCAGCGGGAAGCGCCCGTCCGCCACCGGCACGGGCACCCGCACGTTCACGGAAGACCCGTTCCGTGCCCGCTTCGGCCACCGCCTCCCGCGCGGCCTGCGCCAGGAAGCGCGCGGCATGGACTGGCGCACCTTCATGGCGACGTACTCGCCGACCAGCGGTCCCCTCGCCCTCCGCGAGTTCACCTCCGTCAAGGGCCTGGCGGGACGCTCCACGTTCCGCGCGGCGGTCACCACCGACCGCGGCACCGACGCCGAGCGCACCCGCTACTCCGAGGTCACGGCGATGGGCCCGGTCTCCGCGGTGACCAACCTGATGGCGGACGCCGGCTTCCGCGTCGAGATCCTCGAGTTCCACCAGTTCGAAATCTACGAGGCGACCGCGACCTTCCTGTACGCGTGCCACAACAACTCCCGCGTCTGGGCGATGGGCTTCGGCACCACCCCCGAGGCGTCGGTCATGACCGCGATGACCTGCGCGGCCAACCGCCTGCACGCGTAACCGCGGACCGCGCTTTACGACGGCGCCCGCACCAGCCACCCCGGTTAACCCCGGGGTGGCTTATTTATTCGCGTAGAGCGATCCGGGGGGTCGTTCCGTTGCGGATATGTCCACCTTTTCACCATTATGGAGGGGTGACTGTCCTCCTGTGCCTCCTGTTCGCCACCGCGGCGCTGGCACCTTGGACGATTCGCCGGCTAGGCAGGCTCGGATTCCTCGGGTTGGCCCTGCCCCTCGCGGCCGGAGCCGCGTGGACCGGCTCCCACCTGGTGCAGCATGCACTGGGTGGTTCGGACACCGCGCAGGCGACCCGGGTCGAGCATTTCGAGTGGATGCCCACCGTCCACCTCGACATCACGCTCCGGCTCGGACCGCTGGAATCGCTGTTCGGCACCCTGGTGCTGACGGTCGGCGTTCTCGTTCTGGTGTACTGCGCCGGGTACTTCCATGATCCGCCACCCGGCAAACGCCGCCGCCTGGGCTCCTTCGCGGGCCAGATGGTGATGTTCGCGGCCGCGATGTACGGCCTGGTGATCTCCGACAACATGCTGCTCATGTACGTGTTCTGGGAGATCACGTCCGTGCTGTCGTTCCTGTTGGTCGGCTATTACGCGGAACGCGCGTCCTCGCGCCGCTCCGCCGGCCAGGCCCTGCTGGTGACCACGCTGGGTGGCCTGGTGATGCTGGTCGGCATCATCCTGATGGGCCATTCCACCGGGCACTGGAACTTCTCCGACCTCACCGCCCCGGGCGCGCTGACCATGGAGCAGCTGCACACCCCGGCCGTCGCGACGGCCGTGGTCCTGCTGGTCATCGGCGCGCTGTCGAAGTCCGCCGTCGCCCCGTTCCACTTCTGGCTGCCGGGCGCCATGGCGGCGCCCACCCCGGTGTCGGCGTTCCTGCACTCGGCCGCGATGGTGAAGGCCGGCGTCTTCCTGGTCGCCCGCCTCTCCCCCACGTTCGGGCACACGGACACCTGGCATTTGGCCATCCTGCCGCTCGGCCTGCTGACCATGGTCATGGGCGGCTGGATTGCGCTGCGCCAGAAGGACCTGAAGCTCATCCTCGCCTACGGCACGGTGTCGCAGCTCGGCTTCATCATCACGGTGACGGCCATCGGCACCCGCGACGCCATGCTCGCGGCGCTGGCCCTCACCCTGGGCCACGCGATGTTCAAGGCGACGCTGTTCATGATCGTCGGCGCCATCGACCACACCACCGGCACCCGCGACGTGCGCCGGCTGTCCGGCCTGGCCGGGAAGCAGCCGCAGATGTTCATCATCGCGGGCCTGGCCGCCCTGTCGATGGCGGGCGTGCCGCCGCTGTTCGGCTTCGTGGCCAAGGAGGCCGCCCTGGACGCCGCGCTCGACGCGGAGCCGCTGCAGGGCATGCCGGGCGTGTTCACCACCGCCGGCCTGGTCATCGGTTCCATCCTCACCGTCGCGTACACGCTGTACCTGATGAACGCGGCGTTCGCGCGCAAGCCGAGCACCCACTCGTCGGGAGGCGGCGTGTCGGAGGCCGTCGAGGAGATGGACCGCCCCAGCCCGCTGATGCTCGCCCCCGCCTGGCTGCTGGCCGGCGCCGGCGTGGTCACGGGCCTGGCGCCGATGCTGTACGACTCGATCATCAGCCCGTACCTCGACGAGGCCTTCCCCGGCGAACAGGGCGCGTACCTGTCGCTGTGGCACGGCTTCACGGTGCCGCTGGCGCTGACCGCAGTCATCCTGGTCGCCGGCGCCATCCTGCACTGGCAGCGGCACCTGCTGCGCGAGCTGTACCCCAACCAGCCGTTCTTCGGCGACGCCGACGTCGCCTACGACGCCACCCTCAACGCTTTCCGACGGGTGTCCCTCCGCGTCACGGCCGCCACCCAGCGTGGTTCGCTGCCGCTGACCGAGGGCATCATCCTGGCGGTGCTGATTGCGCTGCCCATCGGCGCACTGCTCCTGGGCCCGCGCGACGAAATCCGCATGGAGCTGTGGGACACGGCGCCGCAGGGCGCGGCGGCGCTGATCATCATCATCGCGGCGCTCGCCGCGGTGCGGATGCGCAACCGCCTGTCCGGCCTCATCATGGTCGGCGTCACCGGCTACGGCCTCGCCGTGGTCTTCGCCCTGTACGGCGCACCCGACCTTGCGCTGACGCAGCTGCTCGTCGAGACCATCACCATGGTCGTCTTCGTGCTGGTGCTGCGCACCCTCCCGGCCCGCACCCCGGAGCCGACCGAGGGCTTCCAGCGCATCCGCGCGTGGCTGGCCATCGCGGTCGGCCTGACGGTCGCCATCATCGGCTCCTTCGCCATCGCCGGCCGCAACACCGAACCGATTTCGGAGGTCATCCCCGAGCTGGCCCTCGACATCGGCCACGGCGCCAACGCCGTCAACGTGCTTCTCGTGGACATCCGCGCCTGGGACACCTTCGGCGAAATCTCCGTCCTGGTGATTGCCGCGGTGGGCATCGCGTCGCTGGTGTTCCGCACCCACACGGTGCACAACCTGCCGCGCGTCACCACCCGCCGCACCCGCCGGGAACGCAAGCCGCGGTGGCTCGCCACCTCCGGGTCGATGGCCGACGCCGGCCGCCGCCCGCTGATGGTGGTCGTCTCCACCCGCTTCCTCTTCCCGTCGATGATGGTCCTGTCCATCTACCTGTTCTTCGCGGGCCACAACGCCCCAGGTGGCGGCTTCGCGGGCGGCCTCGTCGCCTCGCTGGCCATCACCCTGCGCTACCTGGCGGGCGGCCGCTACGAGCTGGCGGAGACCCTGCCGGTGTCGACGGACAAGATCCTCGGCGCGGGCCTCGCCGCCTCCGCGCTGGCCGCGTTCTGGCCGATGCTCATCGGCTGGCCGCCGCTGTCCAGCGCCATCGTCGACCTGGAGCTGCCGCTCATCGGCGACATGCACCTGGTCTCCCCGCTGCTGTTCGACGTGGGCGTCTACCTTGTCGTCGTCGGCACGGTGACGTACATGCTGCGCAGCCTCGGCGGGCGCATCGACGTCGAGACCGGGCGCCGCGCCGAACGCGCCCGCTCGCGCCGCGTCACGCTCACCAGGCTCGGCCGCACCCGCATGTACCGCTACAAGGGCAACTCCGCCAAGCAGGGTGAGCCCGGGTCCGTCAAGCAGGCCGAGGGAGTCACCGCCGACCGGCCCGCCAGCGGCGCACCGACCGTGACCACCGAGAAACCCGGTGAACCGACGAAGGGGGCCCCGGAATGATCATCAACTTCGTTCTCCTGGCCGCCGTGGCGGTGCTCATGGCCGCCGGCGTGTACCTGTTCCTCGACCGTGCCCTGACGAAGATGCTCATGGGCCTGCTGCTCATGGGCAACGGCATCAACCTGTTCATCCTGATGGGCGGGGGCAAGCCGGGCGAGCCGCCCATCTGGGGCCGCGGTTCCCTGGGCTACGAGGAGACGGCGGACCCGCTTCCGCAGGCGTTCATCCTCACGGCCATCGTCATCATGATGGGCTTCACCGCCTTCATCCTGGCGCTGGCCTACCGCCAGCACCGCTACCGCGTCGGCGACCACGTCCAGGACGACCGCGAGGACCAGTTCATCGCGCAGCGCAGCCCGGACGACCCGTCGCTGGCCCCGGACCACGACAAGTCCAACGACCCGGAAACGGGCCGCCCGACGGAGGCCGGCGACAAGTTCGGCCCCGACAGTTTCGAGAAGCCCGTGGAGGAGGACGACAGCGGTGACGACTGAGCAACTGATCCTTTTCCTCATCCCGATGCCGGTGCTCGTGCCGGCCGCGGCCGCGGGCCTGGCGCTGCTGTTCTCGCGGCGCCCCCGCCTGCAGCAGCTGGTGTCCATGTCGGCGCTGGGGCTGCTGGTGGCCCTGTCGCTGTGGCTGGTGTACCTCGTGGGCACCCACGGCATCCACACCGTGCAGGTGGGCGGCTGGAATTCGCCCGTCGGCATCACGCTGGTGGCCGACGGCCTGTCCACGGTGATGATCGCGGTGTCCCAGCTCGTGCTGTTCGCCGTGCACTGGTACGGCATCGGGCAGGGTATCCGCGACGGTGACGACGACGACCCGATTTCGGTGTTCGTCCCCAGTTACCTGCTGCTGAACATGGGCGTGTCCATGTCCTTCCTGGCGGGCGACCTGTTCAACATGTACGTCGGCTTCGAGGTGCTCCTCGTCGCGTCGTACGTGCTGCTGACGCTGGGCGCCTCGGCGTCCCGCATCCGCGCGGGCGTGTCCTACGTGATGGTCAACATGCTGTCGTCGATGGTGTTCCTGCTGGCCATCGGCTTCGTGTACGCGGCCGTGGGCACCGTCAACTTCGCGCACATCTCCATCCGCATGGAGGAGCTGCCGGCCGGTACGCGCACCGCCATTTTCGCGGTGCTGCTGGTGGCGTTCTCGGTGAAGGCGGCGGTGTTCCCGCTGTCGTCGTGGCTGCCGGACTCCTACCCCACCGCGCCGTCGATGGTGACGGCCGTGTTCGCGGGCCTGCTGACCAAGGTCGGCGTGTACGCCATCATCCGCGCCCGTTCGGTCATGTTCCCGGACGGCCGCCTGGACGAGGTGCTGATGTGGGCCGGCCTGGCGACGATGATCATGGGCATCCTGGGCGCGATGGCGCAGAACGACATCAAACGATTGCTGTCGTTCACGCTGGTGTCGCACATCGGCTACATGATTTTCGGCATCGCCCTGGGCAATGAGCTGGGCCTCTCCGGCGCCATCTTCTACATCGTCCACCACATTCTGGTGCAGACGGCGCTGTTCCTGGTGGTCGGCCTCATCGAGCGGCAGGCGGGTTCGTCCTCGCTGCGCAGGCTCGGCGGGCTGGCGAAGGCGTCGCCGCTTCTGGCGATGCTGTACCTGATTCCGGCCCTGAACCTGGGCGGCATCCCGCCGTTCTCCGGGTTCCTGGGCAAGATCATCCTGCTGGAGGCGGGCGCCGAGGCCGGCACGATCACGGCGTGGGTGCTCGTCGCGGGCGCCATCATCACGTCGCTGCTGACGCTGTACACGATGGTCATCGTGTGGTCGAAGGCCTTCTGGCGCGACCGTTCCGACGCCCCCGAGGGCGACACCGCCCTGGCGAAGCCCTCGACGCTGCGGGAGGTCACCACGGTCGTGTCCCTCGAGGAGCGCGAGGACGTCGGCCGCATGCCGCTGGGCATGGTGGCGCCGACGGTGTTCCTCGTCGCGGTGTCCGTCGCCGTCTCGGTGCTGGCGGGCCCGCTTTCCGACGTGTCGAACCGGGCGGCCGCGAACGTCTCCGACGTCGACGGTTACCGGGCGGCCGTGCTCGGCGTCCGTGACCCGGGCGAACAGGCGGGCCTGACGGAGCCGGGGCGCACGCTGCACCCGGCCGACCAGCCCGACCAGGCGGGGCATTCCGTCCTGCACAACGAGGATCGGCCCGTCCGGCCGGACACCGGGACCGAAGCCGCAGAGGAGGCGAACCGATGACCGAGCGTGAAGCCAAGGCCGCGCGGCACGCGAAAACCCCGCGGGACGCGAAGGACCGCCGCGATGCGGCGGCCGACCGGAATGCCGCGGCGGAACCCGTCGGAAAGCGCGACCGGAAGTCGGAGCGGAAGACGCGCCGCCCCTCGTTCCTGGTGTTTCTCTGGCTGGTGATCATGTGGCAGCTGCTGTGGGGCGAGGTCACCTGGGCCAACGTGTTCGGCGGCATCGCTGTCGCGCTGGCCGTGACCGTCCTCGTGCCCATGCCGCGCGTGCCGCTGGGCGACATCCACGTGAACTGGCCGGCGATGGTCGTGCTGTTCGCGACGTTCCTGGTGGACTTCCTGAAGGCGTCGTTCACCGTCGCGTGGACCGCCATCCGGCGGGCGGACCCGCCGCCGTGCGCCATCGTGGACATCCCCATGCGCACCGACGAGGACCTGACGCGGGCGTCCGCCATCGCGCTGATCAACCTGCAGCCCGGCGGCATCGTCATCGACATCGACGCCGCGAAGCACCGGCTGACCATGCACCTGCTCGACGGTTCGTCGACGGGCCGCATCGACAAGGCCGTGGACAACCTGGCGAAGATGGAACGGCAGGTGATCAAGGCGTTCGAGAACCGCGACGTGAACACCGAGCCCATCGGGACGCTCGGCCACGACCACGCGCGGGTGCACGAGACCGCCGGCGGGACGGGCACGGCGGGCACCGCCGCCACCGACACCGACACCGACGCGAACACCACCGACGCGAACACCACCGACCGGAAGGAGGGCTGATCCGGACATGCCGCTCGAAACCTACAATCTGCTGCTGGCCGTGGCCGGCGGAATCTTCTTCGTCGCCGCGCTCCTGGCCCTGGGCCGCATGCTCGCGGGCCCGAACTCCATGGACCGCCTCGTGTCCCTGGACTCGAGCATCGCCATGTCGCAGGGCATGCTGGCCGTCTACATCGCCTGGTCGATGGACACCTCGGTGGTGTACGCGATGGTCGTCATCGCCCTGCTCGGCTTCATCGCGTCGCTGGCCGTCGCCCGCTTCCGCGTGCCGGACAAGCGGCCCGCTCCCCCGCCGCGGGCGTCGTCCCGCGAATCCCTCGCCGCCCAGCGCGAGGCCGCGCAGGACCGGGAGCGCGCCGAGGACTTCAAGCCCATCGATGAGAAGGAGGACCATTTCTGATGCTCATCTTCGACATCCTCTCCATCACCCTCATCATGACCGGCGCGCTGTTCAGCCTGGCGACGTCGATTGGCCTCATTCGCTTCCGCGACACCGTCGCCCGCATGCACGCGTCGACGAAGCCGCAGACCCTGGGCCTGACGCTGACGCTGCTCGGCGTGGTGGCGCACATCGTCGCCCGCGGTGGCGGCGGCGTCACCGTCGCCGGCGACATGGGCATGATGGTGCTCGTCGTGCTGTTCGCGATGACCACCTCGCCCATCATCGGTAACCGCCTGGGCCACGTGTCTCTGAAGGAGGGCATCGTCGACCGCGACACCATGTCGCGCGACGACGAGGCCGAGCGGTCCGAACGCCCGCTGGGCTAGCGGCCGTTGCGGCTGGTTGAGCGCCCACCGGGCTAGCGGCGCCCGCCGGACTAGCGGAAGCTAGCCCTCGAGCGGCCGATCGGCGGCCATTTCGCGGACCGCCAGGTCGACGGCC
>ERZ1032871.174-NODE-174-length-9944-cov-5.092729_pt1 | contig 9944 bp, 8 predicted proteins | sample MGYA00519026_ERZ1032871 | MGnify/ENA primary metagenome ERZ1032871 (study PRJEB33719, sample SAMN04262510) | wastewater metagenome | biome: rural village; feature: composting latrine chamber; material: composting feces with ash | place: El Salvador | collected...
TGAGCACGCTGGCCGTGTCGGTGGGCGAAGAGAAAGACACGGTGGAGGTGGTGGCGGAGCCGTACCTCGTGCGTGAGGGATTCATCGTTCGCACCCCGCGCGGGCGTATGGCCACCGATCTTGCCTGGAAGCACCTTGGGCTCACCCCGCCAGATGCAACGCTGTTCTTTTGAGCCGGTTTCGTGACTGGCTCCACCGCGCTTAATTCTTTAGTCGCCTCGCCTTTGTGAGTAGACTCGTCAAGTTAACGTGAGAAGGAAAGAGAGGCAGACCAAGCATGGAAATGATCATTTTGATCGTCATGATGGTGTTGCTGTTTTGGTTTATGAGCCGCGGCGCACGCAAGACCCAGCAAAGGCAGATCGAACAGCGTAACGAGGCGCTCGTCGTCGGAAATAACGTCGTTACCCAGGCCGGATTCCTCGGCCGCGTGGTGGATATAGACGGCGATGCTGTGACCCTCGAGTCGCCCTCGGGCGAAGAATCGGTCTGGCTGCGTACGGCCATCGTCGCGCAGATGGATATTCCACTGGGCGACTCCGGTGAGGACACGGACGGCTACGTTGCGGACGAGTCCGATGACCTCCCGCAGCCTGGCAGCGGCCGGATTACCAACACGTCGCCCTTTGTTGACGACGACGGTAACCCCACAAGTCAGAAGTAATTCTCGCCGCAGTTCAAAGGAAGACCGTGTCTCTATCTCATGAGGAAGAGGACGATCAGCCGAAACCGATTCGGCGACTGATCGTCCTCGCCATTGTTCTTGCGGCCCTGCTCGGCTCGCTTATTGCAGGGACTCTTACCACTGACAAGTCCCGCTTCACGCCCGATCTGGCCTTGGACCTCGAGGGCGGCACGCAGATTATTCTCACGCCCGTGACCACCGACGGCTCCGAGGTGACGAGCCAGGATATCCGCGAGGCGATCAACATCATCCGCCAGCGCGTTGATGCCACGGGTGTTGCCGAAGCAGAGATCACGGCGCAGGGCGGTTCGAACATCATCGTGTCCCTGCCCGGCCAGCCGAGCCAGGAGACGCTCGATCTCGTTCGCACGTCGGCCGTGCTTCGCATGCGGCCCTCGCTTACGATCCTCGACCCGGCTCCGTTGGATGCCGCTTCCGTGGTCAGCACACTTGGCCCCGACGGCGAGGGCATGGATCCGGCGACGATGACGCCCGACGAGGTCGATGCGGCTATCCGCCAGCTCGCAGATATCGACGGCGACGGCGAACTGGCAACCGAGCCCGCGCAGGAACCGGCCAACCCCTCTGACCAAGCGTGGATCACCGAGCAGCTGCTCTACGAGGCGTACACGCTCGACTGCACGGTCCCCGATACGCGTCCCGCCTCGGAGACGGACAACCCGAACGCCGGCGTCGTCGCCTGTAGTCTCGAAGATCAGACCAAGCACGTTCTTGGCCCGGCCGAGCTCGACGGCTCGAATCTTACGACGGCCTCGTCCTCGCCGGCGACCAACCAGCAGGGTGTGCCGACCGGCGGGTGGGCAGTGAACATGTCCTTCGATTCCGAGGGCGCTCAGATCTTCGCGGACGTCACCGCGCGGCTGGCCACCTTGCAGTACCCGCAAAACGCGTTCGCGGCCGTGCTCGATGGCAACGTCATTTCCTTTGCAACCGTCAGCTACACGATCGCGGGCGGCGAGGCACAGATTTCTGGAACCTTCAACGCCGATCAGGCTGCGGCACTTGCCAACCAGCTGAAGTTTGGCTCGCTGCCGCTCCAGTTCGAAGTCCAATCCGAAGAGCAGATCTCGGCAACGCTCGGCTCCGAGCAGTTGACCTCCGGACTCATCGCTGGCGTGGTCGGCCTGCTACTGATCGTCCTCTACATGATCTGGCAGTACCACGCCCTCGGCGCGATTGCCGTGGGATCGATCCTGCTCTCAACGGGCACCTCGTATCTCATCATTTCGCTGCTCTCGTGGACGATGGGGTATCGCCTGTCGATGGCGGGCGTGCTCGGCATTATCATTTCGATCGGCGTGACGGCGGATTCGTTCATCGTCTACTTCGAGCGAATCCGAGACGAGATCCGAGATGGCCGATCGATCCCCGCAGCCGTTGAGCGCGGCTGGGACCGCGCCAAGCGGACGATTATTATTTCCGATTTCGTCAACCTCGTCGCGGCCGTCGTGCTGTACTTCCTGACGGTGGGTTCGGTGCGCGGATTCGCGTTCACACTCGGTGTGACGACGCTGCTCGATTTGTTCATCGTCACGATGTTCACCTACCCGCTCATGACCCTCATCGCCAAGACGTCGTTCTTTGGCGAGGGCAAGCGCGGATCGGGCATGGACCGCATCAAGCTGGAGGCCGCGCCGCGCTATCGAGGCCGCTCGCTGCCGTCGTCGTCGGCGAAAAAGCCGAAGCCGAAGAAGAGTAAGTCGATGGTGACGTCGGATGGCGTGCAGATCCACGACTACGAGCTGCCAGACGCGCGGTTCACCGACGCGGGAGCGCCCGGGTTCCAGGCCGACGATTCAGACCTCAAACCGGGGGAGTCGCTGGCGAAGAAACGCGCGCGGCAACGCCGTGAGGCGCGCAAGGCTCAGCAGGGCGGGGAGGACGCATAATGTCGATGTACTCTGTGGGTAATTCCCTCTACACGGGCCGCCGCTCGCTCAACATCGTCGGGCGCCGCAAGGTCTGGTTCTCCGTGGCGATCTTCTTCGTTCTCGCCTCGCTCGCATCATTCTTTATCCGCGAACCGAACCTTGGAATTGAGTTCCGCGGCGGTTCGCAATTCACGGTCTCGGGCACCGAGCTCTCCGAACACCAGCCCGCCTACGACGTGATCTCGGAGGTCTCCGACTCCGTGCCGCGTGTCTCGAACGTTGGCCAAGAATCCGTGCGCGTCCAGACCGAGGAGCTCGGCGACCAGGCCACGCAGGATGTGCGCCGCGAACTCGCCGAGGCCTACGGCGTCCAGGAAAGCGAAGTGACCTCCACGTTCATCGGCCCCTCGTGGGGTCAGGACATCTTGGCGCAGGCGATCCGGGCAATGATCATCTTCATGGTGGCGATCTCGATCGTCCTCATGGCCTACTTCCGATCGTGGACGATCGCCGTGGGCGCGATCGGCGCTCTGCTTCACGACTTCGTGGTCACGCTCGGTGTGTACTGGGTGCTCGGCCTCGAGGTTACGCCGGCGACGGTCATCGGCCTGCTGACGATCATGGGCTATTCGCTCTACGACACGGTGGTGGTGTTCGACAAGGTTCGTGAGAATACGACGGAGCTGACCGAGCAGCACGAGTTAACCTATGCCGAAGAGGCGAATCTCGCGATCAACCAGACGTTGATTCGCTCGCTCAACACCTCGATCACCGGCATTTTGCCCGTCCTGGCCGTGCTCGTGATTGGCGTGTGGATCCTCGGAGCCGATACGTTGCGCGATCTGTCACTCGTCATGTTCGTGGGCATGTTGCTCTCCGCCATCTCGTCGATCTTCGTGGCCGCGCCGTTGGCGGTTGCGCTCGCCGAGCGAAGCCCCGAGATCCGCGCCCACACCGAAGAGGTTCTTGCCCGCCGCGGTGAGAACCCAGATCCACTACCTGATACCACTGAGAGGGCGACGAAGCCTTCCGGTAACATATCGACCGAACGTGTAGCCGGTGGCCATCGCGGCCAAGGCGCACAGCCCAAGCGACAGAAGAAAAAGAGGAAAAAACGATGAGCAGTGACGCCATCTTTCCAGAAGACACCGTTGAACTTGTGAAGTCTCACGTGCGAGAAGTCGATGACTTCCCGGCACGCGGGGTGCTCTTCCGTGATATCACGCCACTGATTGCAGACGGCGAAGCATTCTCCTCGCTCATCCAGATCCTGGCTGACCGATACCGTGGTAAGTGCGACGCCGTCGCCGGCCTCGAGTCACGTGGATTCATCCTCGGCGCTCCACTTGCTCACGAGCTTGGTGTGGGAATGCTGACGGTGCGTAAGGCTGGGCGTCTGCCCGGACCGGTCGTCAGCGTTGACTACGACCTCGAGTACGGATCGGCTCGTATGGAGCTTCAGCCGTTCACGGTCGAAGACGGCATGCGCGTTCTTGTGATCGATGACGTGCTTGCGACCGGCGGCACCGCGGGCGCGGCGTTCCACCTCATCGAGAAGGCCGGCGGCAAGCCCGCTGGTCTGTGCGTGCTGCTCGAGCTCACCGAGCTCAACGGCCGCGGCTACCTCGGCGAGCGCTACGAATACCCCGTGGAGTCCGTTATTTCCTACTAGGGGCGCTGACCAGCGTGACTGCAGGTCACGTTGGCGTATAATCCCTACATGGAAACACCATCGGTTCAAGATCAAGAGCCGCGAATTCGTTCGCGACTATCGTGGCTCGGGCGCAGGAGCGATACTCCTGCGCTTCTCGAACCGCTCATGCGCGCCATCGGCACACGCAAACTCGATAAGGCGCGCATCATTCGCGCCTACGTCACGGCCGAGAACGCGCACGAGGGTCAGGCGAGGAAGTCTGGCGAGCCGTACATTACCCACCCGGTCGCCGTCGCTACGATTCTTGCCGAGCTAGGCATGGATGAGGACACGCTGGTCGCGGCGCTCTTGCATGACACGGTGGAGGATACGAGCTATTCGCTCAAGCAGCTCCAGCGCGACTACGGCAATACGGTGGCGCTCCTCGTCGACGGCGTGACGAAGCTGGACAAGGTGGAGTACGGCGAGGCGGCTCAGGCGGAAACGGTTCGCAAGATGGTCATTGCGATGGCCAAGGACATCCGCGTTCTGCTCATCAAACTCGGCGATCGCCTGCACAATGCGCGCACGTGGAAGTACGTGGAGTCGGGATCGGCTCAGAAGAAGGCGCGCGAAACACTCGAGATCTACGCTCCGCTGGCCCATCGCCTCGGAATGAACTCGATCAAGTGGGAGCTCGAGGATCGCTCCTTCAAGGAGCTCTATCCGGCCGTCTACTCAGAAATCGAGCGGATGGTTCAAGATCGTGCGCCCGAGCGCGAGCGCTATATCGCTCAGATGAAGACGGAGCTGGAGCGTGAGCTTCAAAAGGCCCGGATCAAGTGCACGATCTCTGGGCGTCCGAAGCACTATTACTCGATCTATCAGAAGATGATTCTGCGCGGGCGCGATTTCGAAGATATTTACGATCTGATCGGCGTGCGCGTGCTGGTCGAGGAGATTCAGGACTGCTATACGGCGCTTGGCATTGCCAACTCGCTGTACGTGCCCGTGCAGGGGCGCATTAAGGATTACATCGCATCGCCCAAGTTCAATCTGTACCAGTCGATCCACACCACCGTGTTGGGCCCGGGTTCGAAGACCGTTGAGATTCAGATTCGCACCTTCGATATGCACAAGCGCGCCGAGTTCGGCGTGGCCGCGCACTGGCGTTACAAGGAGAATCCGAGCGCTGCGAAGCTCGACGAGAGCGCTCAGGCCGACACCCAGCTCGAGTGGCTGCGCCAACTCGTTGACTGGCAGCGAGAGACCGCCGACCCGAAGGAATTCCTCGATTCGCTGCGCTACGAGATGTCGGGCTCGCAGGTCTACGTGTTCACCCCGATGGGCGAGGTCATGGAGTTGCCGAGCGGATCGACGCCGGTCGACTTCGCCTACGCCGTTCACACCGAGGTCGGGCATCGAACGGTCGGCGCGAAGGTCAACGATAAGCTCGTGACGCTCGATCATCGCCTCGAATCTGGCGACAGCGTCGAGATCATCACCACCAAGGCCGAGGATGCGGGCCCCTCTCAGGGCTGGCAGGAGTTCGTGGCCACGCCGCGTGCTCGCTCGAAGATCAAGTCGTGGTTTACTAAGTCGCGCCGAGAAGAAGCGATCGACCAGGGCAAGGACAAGCTCGCGAAGGCAATCCGCCGCAAGAACGAGCCCGTTCAGCGCCTCATGTCGCACGAGACGCTCAAGGCTGTCGCCCAAGACCTTTCGCGATCCGACGTCACCGAGCTCTACGCGGCGATCGGTGAGGGGACGATCTCGGCGGAGACGGTGGTCCGGCGGCTCATATCGAGCCAGGGCGGGCGCGCCGGCGTCGAAGAGACGATGGCCGAGGCAGTCACGCCCACGCGTATTCAGCACCAGCAGATCGGCGCGACGTCGTCCGCCGTCGTCGTCTCCGATATGGAGCAAACGGACGTACTCGTCAAGCTCGCCAAGTGCTGCACGCCCGTGCCGCCGGACGAGATCGTCGGGTTTATCACCCGCGGGAACGGCATCTCCGTGCACCGCAAGGATTGCCGCAACATGCGTTCGCTGCGCCGAGAGCCGGAGCGGTTCATCGAGATCGCGTGGGCCGATGACGCCGATGGCAACGTCTACCTCGTCCAGATTCAGATCGAAGCGCTCGATCGCAAGGGGCTCCTTGCCGACATCACGCGGGCGCTGTCCGAACACGACATCAACATGCTCACTGGTTCGATGAATACGTCGAATGAGCGTGTGGCGCGGTTGAACTTTACGTTTGAGATGGCCGATCCCCATCACCTTCAGCAGGTACTCAGAGAGATCCGCAAGATCGAGGGCGTGTACGACGCCTATCGGCTCACTGGCTCGGAGAAGGCCTCGCTACGCCGAGATCGCGAGGCAACTGGCTAAGGATCGCGCGCGCTCGCACGATTCTGCCCAGCGATCGGCGCGTGGCAAGCTTTTCGATGTCGCCCACGCTCGTCCCGGCCCGCACCAGCGCACAGATGTACTCAATGGCGTGATCCTCGCGGTGAATGAGCAGGTCGAGGGCGGTTCGTTCGAGGCTTGTGACCTGCTGGCCGCCGATCACGACGAGGTCCTCGCGCGGCACCTCCCGCGCAATGTCGATCTGCTCGGCCAGCGGTGGAGTGTGGAGTCCTGTATGGACCCACAGGGCGCTCTCGCGGTGGAGTACGCCGTCCGAATACTGCATTGCGAGGATTCTCCCGCGATCGGCAGGGGAGCGGGTGAGGTCAATCCCCACGAATCCGATGGTTCCCAGTTCGACCATCAGGCCTTCGCGGGCGAGGCAACGCCCGCCGTGCCAGTCGGCAAGGCTTACGGGTTCGAACACGTGGAGGCTCATGTGACCAGACCATCACAGAAGCTAGGCGTCCTGCGCGTTCTACCCACACATGTGGAAAAAGAAGCGGGGGCCGTCGCCGGCCCCCGCTTCGAGTTGGAAACTATTCGAGCTGGATATTAGTCGTCCTGGACTGCTGCGAGCCAGGCCCTGCGCGCCTGGAGCGCGTCCTCGTATTCCTTGACCTTCTTCTCGTCGCCTGCGGCCTTGGCCTCAGCGATCTGCTCTTCGAGCTCATCGATGAGGCTCTGGAGCTGCTCGGCCATACCAGCGGAGCGCTCGTCCTTTTCAGGATCGGACTTCTTCCACTGCTCGGATTCGGCGTTGCGGATCTGGTTCTCAATATCGCGCATGCGGCCCTCGGTGCGCTGCATGTCGGCGCGCGGCACGCGGCCAATCGCATCCCACTTCTCGCCGATCGCGCGGATCTGAGCCTTCGCGTGATCAATGTTCGTCACCGGGACGAGCTTCTCCGCCTCGGCCAACAGCTCGAGCTTGAGATCGCGGTTGGCCGCGAACTCCTCATCGAGTTGACTGTTAAACGCGTTGCGGGCCTCGTAGAAGTGGTTCTGCGCGGCCGAGAACCGCTCCCAGAGCGCGTCGTCGTCGCGCTTGTTCGTGCGACCAGCGCGCTTCCACTCAGACATGAGATCGCGGAACTGACCCGAGGTCGTGCCCCAATCCGTCGAATCCTTAATCGCCTCGGCGCGTGCGATGAGGTCTTCCTTGCGTGCCGTGACTTCCTTACGCTCCGCGTCCTTGCGTGAGAAGAACTGGCGGCGGTGGCGATCGAAGGTCGTGCGCGCGGAAGAGAATCTCTTCCACAGTGCCTCTTCGGAGGGGCGATCGATGCGTGGGGAGTGTCGCTGCGCGTACTTCCACTGGTCGAGCAGGTTCGTGAGCTCCTGGCGCGAGTTCTTCCAATGCGTGCGCTGGGGATCCTGCGCCGCAACGGCCTCGGCAGCCTCCACGATGGCCGTGCGCTCCTCGAGTGATCGCTTCTTGGCCTCTTCGCGCTCGGCCTTAACCTGCTGACGGCGCTCATCGGCCGTTCCCTCGAGGGCTTCCACACGCTGGCGCAGCGCGTCAACATCGCCGACGACGGCCGGCTCCTTGAGCTGATCCTGAAGCGACTTGATGGACGCGTTGATCTCCTCGGGGGTGATGTTCGCGACGCGCGCCTCGAGGAGGCTCACCTGATTTTCCAGATCGAGATAGCGGCGAACGTAGAGGCCCAGCGCATCCTTTTCGTTGCCGTCCACGGCATACTGGCCGACGACGCGCTCAGACTCGGAGCCTGAGGCGCGAAGCCAGACATTGCCCTCGTCATCCACGCGGCCCCACTTCGCGGCTTCGGCAGCGGCGGCGTCGTCGATATCGGGCAACGGCGCTGCAACGCGCGCGGGCGTCGGGCGCTTGGGGGTCGGCGGCGGGGTAGGAGTGCGCTCGGTGGTCGGAGCCTCGTCAGTCTGCGGAGTTTCGGGCGTCTGCTCAGCCTCCGGGGTCACAGGGGTCTCGGGTGTCTCCGGCGTCTGCTCAGTCTCGTCTGCCTGCTGCGGCTCGTCTGCCGCGGGCTCCTCGGCCTCGTTCACCTCTGGCTCTTGGGCCGGGTCCACCTGCTGTTCATCGGTGCTCACGTCAGCCGCATCTGTGGCGGTGTCAGTCTCGACAACCTCTGGGATTTCGGTTGCTTCTTCTGGCTGCTTCGGAACATCGGTGTTCGTTGGCTGGTTCGTGGGCTCGGTCATGAGTTATCTCCTCAGTAGACGGGTTGGCCAGTGGCCACACCGTGCGCGTTATCACAGGGTAGTCTACGCGCTTCGGCACAATATTTCGCAGTTGTTCGCCGTGGCTCGATTGCTCCGGCCCTCACCAGCGCATTTCAGGTACCGTAGAGCCATGATTTTCTTGCGCAACTCACAGACGTATCTCGAGGCGAACACCTATATTCTTGCCGACGACGACGCGAAGGAAGCCCTCGTCGTCGACACGGGTGCTGGCTCGCACGCGTGGATCCCGGAGGCACTGGAATCGCGCGGACTCACCCTCGGCGCCGTCCTCCTCACCCACGGGCACGCCGATCACGTGTGGGACGTTGCGACGGTTGCGGGGGATGCGCCCGTCTATCTCCCGGCGCCTGACATGTACCGAATGGAGAACCCGATTGGCATGGCGCCCGCGGATCCCACGCGGGACCTCGTTCTTTCTCGTCTCGGATTCCAACCGTGGTCCAAGCCTCATGACCTGCGTGAGCTACCTGCCGAGATGCTTTCAGGGCCGTTCGAAATCGTCGCTGGCATCACGATGCGCGCCGTGCCCGCTCCCGGCCATACGGAAGGCTCCACCATCTTCCTGCTCGAGGGCGATCCAACGCCGGACCGGGAAGGTGCCATGATGAGCACCGGCCGTGCGGAACGGATCATGCTTGCGGGAGACGTCCTGTTTAACAACGGCGTGGGGCGCACGGATCTTCCCGGAGGGGATGAGGAGAAGATGGCTGCGACCTTGCGCCTCCTCGTCCAAATCATCAAACCCGAAACGTACGTGTTCCCCGGGCACGGCCCACACACCACCATGTTCCACGAGGTGCGCCACAACGCGTTTTTACACCACGCGATGAGCTAAACACTCGCTGATTCGGCGGATTACCGCCAGAGGTGGAACAATAGGCCCATGGCAAAAATCGCACCTATCTCCGGATTTCCCGAATGGCTCCCTGCTGGACGCATCGTCGAACAGCGCATGATTGATCTCCTTCGCGAGACATTTGAGCTCAACGGATTCTCCGGAATCGAAACGCGCGCCGTTGAACCGGTTGAGCGCCTCCTGTCCAAGGGCGAGACGTCCAAAGAGATCTACTTGCTGCGCCGCCTTCAAGACGAGGCGGGC
>ERZ1032871.175-NODE-175-length-9877-cov-7.076257_pt1 | contig 9877 bp, 6 predicted proteins | sample MGYA00519026_ERZ1032871 | MGnify/ENA primary metagenome ERZ1032871 (study PRJEB33719, sample SAMN04262510) | wastewater metagenome | biome: rural village; feature: composting latrine chamber; material: composting feces with ash | place: El Salvador | collected...
TGGGCAACGGAGTGGTCGGCAAGGTCGGCAAGCAATCGATCGCCGCGGGCAAACTCGCCTGGCTCGAAGCTGAGGGCCACAACGTCGAACCGATCCGCGAGCGCGCCGAGGCCATCGCCGAATCTGGTGCGACCGCCGTCGTGATCACGAGCGACCGGGAGGCCGTGGGCGTGCTCGGCGTACGCGACACGGTGCGCCCCGAGGCGCAGGAAACCATCCGCGCGCTTCGCGAGCGCAACCTCACGCCCGTACTGGTAACCGGCGATAACGCGGCGACGGCGGCCACGGTGGCGGCAGAGCTCGGCATCGACGAGGTCCACTCCGGCGTGCTTCCCCCTCAAAAACTCGAGGTGCTTCACGATCTTCAGGGCGCGGGCAAGCGCGTGGCGATGGTGGGCGACGGCGTCAATGACGCCGCGGCGCTTGCCGGCGCCGACCTCTCGATCGCCATGGGCTCGGGCACCGACGTGGCCAAGGCGGCCGCCGACATCACGATCGTCAACTCCGATATCCACACCATCCCCGCCTCCCTGCGCGTGTCCGAGGCGACCCTGCGCATCATCAAGCAGAACCTCGGCTGGGCGTTCGCCTACAACCTCATCGCGATCCCGCTGGCCGTGTTCGGCGTGATCGTGCCGGGTATTGCGGCGTTCGCGATGGCGAGCTCGTCGGTGATCGTCGTCGTCAATTCGCTGCGGCTGCGAAGCGCCTAGTTGGTGGGGTACCTCATCCCTAGGTCTTGCCTAGTTAACAGGGTGCTTGGCTAGGATCAACCTGTGAGCACACTGCCAGAATCCGCGTCGTCGTCCGAGCCGGACGATCCGTCGCGGTCGTCTGCGGCCGAGCGCACGGCAGATTCGACGGCGGGCGTGCCCGTCCACCAGCCAAAGCGCGACGTGCTCCTCATCGACTCCCCGCAAAGCTGGGCCCGCAATCCCGCCGATCTCTTCGGCGCGGTGCTGGCAATTATCGGCGCTGTTCTCGTGGGCCTCGTGGCCGTCTACGGCCGCACCACCACGTTCGCGGTGGCGGCGGACGTCCGCCGGGCCACGGGCGGCGTGCTCGAAACAGTCCTCTCCCTGCCGATCAACGCCCTCGAGGGCCTGCTCTCGTTCTTCCTTCCGCTCGCCTTGCTCGCCGAGATCGTGGTTCGGCGCCGCTGGCGCACGCTCATCACGGCGGGCATCGCCGCGGGCGTATCGGTTCTCTTGACGAACGCGGCGCTGTGGGCGGGCGATCGCTGGTGGCCGACCTCCCCGCTCGTCGACCAGCTCTCCGACGCGGTGGATCAGCAATCCCACATCGCGCTCGTCCCATACGTCGCCCTCGTCTCGGCGCTCCTCGCCGTCTCCGGATCGTCGAAGGGCTCGCGCGTCACGCGCACGGGCTGGTGGCTGCTCGCCGTCGTGCTCCTGCTGTCCGTCCTCCAAGGAAACCAGACGCTCACGGCCGCGTTGCTCACCGTGCTCCTGGGCGTCCTTGCCGGCCTGCTCACCCGGTACATCATCGGCGGCGAGCCCGAGCGCACCACCGGCGCGCACCTCATCTCCATGATTCGCCGAGCGGGCATCGACGTCGTGACCGCCGTGCGCATCGATGACCTCACCGCTGACGATCCGCTCTACGCCTACGACATCGTGACGTCCGCGCCGATCGGGCACACGAACATGGCTGGCCTCGAGCAGATTCGCAAGATCCTCGCCACGGCCCCGCCCGACGACGAGCAGGCCTCCGAAGCCGAGACCCTCATCCGCGAGCTCGAGTCTCTCACCAGCCCGGACGACCAGTGGGAGATCAACGGCCTCGACGCCGAAACGTTCCGCGAGGACACCCGCAGGCGCTACCCCAGCACGCGCTCCTCGCTGATCTCGCGCAATTACATTGCCACGGACACCCACGGCTGTGCCTACCACCTGAAGGTTCTCGACGCCGACCGCCAAATCATGTCCGTGCTCGATGACCTGTGGGCTCGCCTAACCCTGCGCACCACGATCCGCCAGACTCGCCGCACCACCGAGGCGGTGGCCGAACACATGGCCCTGCTCGCCATGCGCGCCGAGCAGATCGGCCTCGAGACCCCCGAATTCGTCTCGCTCGCACGCATGGAATCCTCGATCGTCCTCATCGAAAAGACGAATCAGGATCCACTCCTGTGCGACGTGCTCAGCGAGGACGTGTCCGACGACGATCTGGACACCCTTTGGGATCAGATCCGGCGCGCTCACCGCGCAGGCATGTCGCACGGGCACATGCACGCCAAGTACGTGAAGAAGTCCGACGGCGGCCTGCAGATCACCTCGTGGCACAACGGTTCGGTTCTGTCCACGGACTCGACGAGGCAGGTGGACCTCGCGCAGACCGTTGCCATGCTCGCCTCCATTGTTGGCGTGGATCGCGCGGTCGATTCCCTCAAGCGCGCACTGCCGGCGCCGATCGTCGCCACCGTGGCACCGTTCCTGCAGAACACGATTTTGCCCAAGCCCACCCGCGACGCGTTCTCGAAGAAGGAGCTCCAAGAGCTTCGCGACGCCCTGTCCGAGGACATCCCCGAGGCGACCAACCTCCAAAGCGTTGAGTTCACCCGGTTCTCGGTCAAGACGATCGTCACGGTGATCATCGGCGTCGTAGCCATCGCGATCCTGCTCGGCTCTCTCAACTTCGAGGATTTGCGCGACGCCCTCACCGACGCGAACCCGTGGTGGATGCTCGCCGCGTTCCTCGTTGGCCTCGGCACGTACGTCGGCGCCGCCGTCGCGCTGCGCGCATACACGCAGGAGCGCGTCCCGTTCGGCGAAACGCTGCTCGTGCAGGTCGCCGCCTCGGTGGTCACGCTCGTCGCCCCGGCCGGCATAGGGCCGGCGGCGCTCAACCTGCGCTTCCTCCGGAAGAAGGGTGTGGCGACGACGCCGGCCATCGCCACCGTCTCGATCACCCAGATCGCGCAGTTCCTCGTCACGGTAATCCTGCTCATCATCCTCTCGCTGTTCACCGGCGACCTCGGCAACCTCTCCTTGCCCTCCGGTTCGATTATGATCGCGATCGGCGTGATCGCCCTGATCGCGTTCGTCATCTTCGCCATCAAGCCCATCCGCCAGTGGCTCCTTGGCCGCATCCGCCCCACGCTTCAGCAGATCTGGCCGCGCCTCGTCTGGCTCGCCACGAACCCGGGGCGCATCCTCGCGGGCGCGGGTGGCGCGATCTTCCAGTCGATGGCCTTCGTGGCCACGTTCGGCATGAGCCTGCAGGCCTTCGGCTATGAGCTGCCGTTGATCACGCTGGCGATCACCTACCTGCTGTCGAACTCGGTGGGCTCGGTCGTGCCGTCCCCGGGCGGTATCGGACCGGTCGAGGCGGCCCTCACCGGCGGCCTCGTGATCGCCGGCATTCCGTCGTCGGTCGCGTTCTCCACCGCCGTGCTCTACCGCCTGTTCACCTTCTGGGGCCGCGTGCCACTTGGCTGGGTTGCGCTCCAGATCGCACAGAAACGCAATATCGTCTAGATGAATCACGACGCCGGCAGGTTTGCGCTCGTTCGTCAGATCCATTCGGATTGGCTCGGCTGGCTACTCGCCATCCTTGTTTTCGCCGGATACACCGCCTTTTCGGTGTGGCAATGGACCAACTTCGTGGCGCCCAGCTGGGATCTTGGGATCTTCACGCAGCTGCTCGAGCGCTACAGCACGGCCTCCGAGGCGATCGTGACGATCAAGGGCCCGGACTACAACCTGTGGGGCGACCACTTCCACCCCATCCTCGTTCTGCTCACGCCCCTATATTGGCTGTTCCCCTCGGGCCTAACCCTGATGATCGCCCAGAACGCGCTGTTCGCGATCTCGATCGTTCCGATCACGTGGCTCGCCCGCTCGCGCATGGGCCGAGCCGGATCGCTGATCGCCCTGTCCTACGCCCTGAGCTGGGGGCTGGCCAACGCCGTGGCGGTGCAGTTCCACGAGATCGCCTTCGCCGTGCCGCTACTGGCCTACGGGCTCGTGTTCTACATGTGCGGGCGCATGTGGCCCGCCATGGTGTTCGTGGGCGCGATCGTGTTCGTCAAGGAAGACCTTGGCCTGACGGTCGCCGCATTCGGCGTCGTCGCCGCGGTAACCGCGTGGCGCCGGCGCGAGTCGCCCATGCCCTGGCTCGGCCTCAACGCGTGGGGCATCATGTGGTTCATCCTGGCCGTCTTCGTCATCGTGCCCGCCTTTAACACGCAGGGTCAGTGGGACTACACGGACCGAGTCTCCGACGCCGGCCTGATCGACCAGCTCCTCGCGTTCGTCACGCCCGCCCAAAAGTGGATGACCGTTGGCCTGCTCATCCTGCTCGGCGGCGTCATCGCCCTGCGCTCGCCCCTCATCTTGATGATCGTGCCCACCCTCGCCTGGCGCTTCCTTGGCAACGTCGATTACTACTGGGGCTGGACCTGGCATTACTCCGCGGTGCTCATGCCCATCGTCACGGTGGCGGCGATTGACGGATACGAACGCTGGCGCGCGGCGCGCGAGCAAGCGGACGAGGCTGAGCATGCGGAGCAGACAAACCCGCCTAACCAAGCAGACCAGCCTGACCAGCGGTCCGGCCGAGGCCGGGCCGTCGCGCTCGCCGTGGGCGTGACGGCGCTTGCGTCGTCGCTGTTCATGGTCGGAACCGGGCCGGTGCGGCACGTGTGGCACGACTATTACGTGTGGGATCCGGACGGCTCGCGGGCCGCGCTTGCACACCTGGAGGAATTGGGCGCAGACGAGCAGACCGTCGTCGCCGCGGATATCTCGCACCTGGCCTATCTGGTGCCGCACTACGAGACGTACTGGCAAGGCACGATGGACGGTGTGGTTCCGGACGCGTGGGTGGTTCAGCTTAACGACCCGGTAGAGGATAAGATCGCGTATGCGCACAACCGCTGGGGTGGCACGTGGACGGCTCATGTTCACGGGCACGTGGCTCTGCTGACGAACGATTAGACGCGCGAGCTAAGCGCGGCGGGCTGGTCACGGTTAGCGAAACTCGTAGATCCACGTCACAAAAAGTGAGAGCATACAGGCATGGACGAACGTGCTGGCAAACTTGCCCAAGAAGAAGATCTCATCGATGTCGATGCCCTGATTTCGGCGTACTACGATACGGAGCCGGACCCCGATAATCCGGCTCAGCAGGTCGTGTTCGGAACCTCCGGGCATCGCGGCTCCGCATTCGACGGCGCATTTAACGAGGCCCACATCGTTGCGACCACGCAGGCGATCGTGGAGTACCGAAGGTCGCAGGGAATCGACGGCCCGCTTTACATCGGCCGCGATACGCACGCCCTGTCGGAGCCCGCGGAGAAGACGGCGCTCGAGGTGCTCGCCGCGAACGACGTCGAGGTGCGGATTGACGCCCGGAATTCCTGGACGCCCACCCCGGCCGTTTCGCTTGCGATACTCACGGCGAACGGCGCGGACACGGCGGAAGGCGTGCGCACGCACGGTCCTGATCTCGCAGATGGCATCGTCATTACGCCGTCGCACAACCCGCCGCGCGACGGCGGCTTCAAGTACAACCCGCCGCACGGCGGCCCTGCCGATACGGACGCGACCGAGGTGATCGCGGCGCGCGCGAACGAGCTGCTGCGCGAGGGCTGGAAGAACGTCAAGCGCATACCCTACGAGCAGGCGCGGGTTGCGGACACGACGCGCGGGCACGACTACCTCTCGGCGTACGTGGACGACCTCTCCTCGATCCTCGATCTTGAGGCAATCCGCTCGGCCGGCATCCGCATCGGCGCGGATCCGATGGGCGGGGCCGCCGCAGAGTACTGGGGCGCGATCGGCGAACGCTACGGACTCGACCTGACCGTCGTCAATCCCGAGGTTGACCCCACGTGGCGCTTCATGACGCTCGATTGGGACGGCAAGATCCGCATGGACTGCTCCTCGCCATATGCGATGGCCTCGCTGCTCGAGCGCATGAAGCCGGGCGCGGATGGCGCGGCGCCGTTCGATATTGCCACGGGCAATGATGCCGACGCCGATCGTCACGGCATCGTAACGCGCGAGGTCGGCCTGATGAACCCGAACCACTACCTCGCGGTTGCGATCAGCTACCTGTTTAACCACCGCCAGGACTGGATGCCGACTGTGGGTGTGGGCAAGACGCTCGTGTCGTCGTCGCTGATTGACCGCGTCGTTGAGGGCATGGGCAAGAAAATGGTTGAGGTCCCGGTGGGTTTCAAGTGGTTTGTGCCCGGCCTCATTACCGGCGAGATCGGTTTTGGCGGCGAGGAATCCGCGGGCGCGTCCTTCCTGCGCAAGAACGGAACGGTGTGGACGACGGATAAGGATGGCATCATCCTCGACCTGCTCGCGGCTGAGATCATGGCCGTCACAGGTAAGTCTCCGGCCGTCCTGCATCAGGAGCTGACCGAGACGTACGGCGAGTCCGCCTACGCCCGCATCGACGCCGCGGCAACCGCCGAGGAAAAGGCCAAGCTCAAGGTGCTCTCCCCCGAGGACGTCACCGCCACGGAGCTGGCCGGCGAGCCCATCAAGGAGCGGCTGGTCAATGCACCGGGCAACGACGCGCCGATTGGTGGCCTCAAGGTCACCACGGACAACGCGTGGTTCGCGGCCCGCCCGTCGGGCACGGAGGACGTGTACAAGATCTACGCGGAATCCTTCCTCGGTGCCGAGCACCTCGAGCAGGTGCAGGCCGAAGCCAAGGATGTAGTGAACGGGGCGCTCGGCAAGTAAGCCGGCACTTATGCACCTAGGCGACGGGCATGGCGACCAACCGGCCGCCAATCCGCGCCACGTCCACATCGACGCCGAAGATCTCTTCGAGCTGATCCGAGCGCATGACGTCGACCGGATCGCCCTTCGCCGCGAGGTGCCCATCCTTGAGCGCGATCATCGTGTCCGCATACGCGGCCGCCGTGTTGACGTCGTGAATGACGATGACCACCGAGATGCCTCGGGTGTCGCACACCTTGCGCAGGTGACGCATCATGTCGCGTGCGTGGCGCATGTCGAGGGCCGATAGCGGCTCGTCGAGCAGGAGGTACTTCGTGTCCTGCGCGAGCGCCATCGCGATGAACGCCCGCTGGCGCTGGCCGCCCGAGAGCTCGTCCAAGAACCGATCCGCGTTATCGCGCATGTTCACGCAGTCCAGCGCGTCGGCCACGTGCGCGTAGTCCTCGCGCGTGCGCCGGCCCTTCGAGTGCGGGTGGCGCCCGAGCATGACGAGCTCGGCCACCGTCAACCGGATCGCCAGGTGATTCTCCTGGCGCAGGATCGCGATCGTGCGCGCGAGCTCGTCCGAGTCCCACGCGCCGAGCTCCCGCCCGTCCACAATGATCTCGCCGCCCAGGAGCGGGTGCAGACGCCCGATACCTGAGAGCAACGTCGACTTTCCGGCGCCGTTCGGGCCGATCAGCGCCGTCACACCCGAGTCAGGGATAGTGAAGCTCACGTTGTGAACCACGGGATCGCCGTCGTAATTCATCGTCACGTTCGAAATCTCGATCATCGGCGCGTCCCCCGCAAAATCATCATCAGCAGCAACAGGCCGCCGACCAACTCCAAAATCACCGGCAGGATCGTCGCTTGATTGAGCACGTGCTCAAGCAGCGCCTGCCCTCCCACCAGCACCACGATTCCGATCCCGCCCGAGGCGAGCATGAGATCGCGCAACTGGTTCGACCCGCACGCATACACCGCGATGTTCACGATGAGCAGGCCAAAGAACATGAGCGGCCCCACGAGCGCGGTGGCACTGGCCACGAGGATCGTCGACGCCGTCAGCGCGAGTCGCACCTCCCTGCGGTAGCGCAGGCCCAGCCCGCGAGCCACGTCCGGCCCGAGCGTGAGGATGTCCCACTCCGGGCTGCGCTTCCAGATGTAGCCGAGCGCGATGACCGCCAGCACGGTGGCCACTCCGAGCGCTTCGGTGTTGATCACCGCGAACGACGCCGTCGAGGCATCGGCGACCGCCAGGTACTCGCCCGGGTCCATGACCGTCGAGAGCAGCGAGGTGAGCGAGCGGAAGAACGTGCCGACGACGATGCCCACCAGCACAAGCAGGTAGACGTTCGAGCGGCCGCGGCGCAGGACGGTGAGGAAGAGCGAGACGGCCACGAGGGTCATCAGCGCGGTGTTGATGAGGAACATGACCGAGTTCGGCACCTGGCCCACCGTGGCCGATCCGAAGAAGAAGATCGACGCCGTCGCCATTAGTTGGAACATCGAGTCGAAGCCCATGACGGACGGGCTGAGGATGCGGTTGCGTGTGACGGCCTGGAAGACGGCGGTGGCAACCGAGAGCGCCACGGCCACGACGACGAGCGCGATGAGGCGGCTGAGGCGCAGCGGGCCGATGATCGCCCACGCGCCCAGCGCGTCGTAGGTCAGGAAGAACACGCTCATCACGAGGGCCGCGATCCCGACGATCAACAGCCGCTTGCGGATGGCGGAGCGGCGCGAGTTGATCGCGCGATCGATGTCGGCCACGTCGGCCGTCGTCGCCTGCTTATTGAATTCGTCGAGGACTACGCTCACTTGACCCTCCTCAGCAAAATCGCGAGGAAGACGCCGGCACCGATAATCCCCATGACCACACCCACCGGCACTTCGGCGGGGGCGATGAGGGAGCGCCCGATGATGTCCGCGAGCAGCACGAATGCGGCGCCGATCAGCGCGACGAGCGGCAGGGATCGGCGGATGTAATCGCCCTGGATCATCGAGACGAGGTTGGGCACAACGAGCCCGAGGAACGGCAGCGGCCCGGCCACGACCGTGGTGATGCCGGTGACCACCGCGACGATCGTCAAGCCGATGGCCTGCACTGATTTGAAGTTGATGCCGAGGTTGCGGGCGAGGTCTTCGCCGAGGCCGGCCACGGTGAAGCGGTCGGCAAACACGTAGGCGAGCGTGGCGACGACGGCGACGATCCACAGCAGCTCGTAGCGGCCGCGGATGATGCCGGAGAAGTCGCCGGTCATCCACGCGTTGAGCGTGCCCTGCATGTCGAACTCCCACGCGAGGAATGTGGCGCCGGCGCCGATGACTCCCGAGAGGATGAGGCCGATGAGGGGCACGACGATGATGTCGCGGTGCGGCAGGGCGCGGATGAGCGCCGTGAGGAGGAATGTGCCCGCGAGCGCGAACACCACGGCGACGATCATCTTCAGCGGCAGGTTCAGGGTGGGGACGAAGATGGTGGCCACGAGGATGCCGAGGCCCGCGGATTCGGTGACGCCCGTCGTCGACGGTTCAACGAACCTGTTGCGGACGAGGAGCTGCATGACGAGGCCGGCCACCGCCATCGCTGCGCCGGAGAGCATGACGGCGAGCGTGCGCGGAAGGCGCGAGGCGAGGAAGATCTGCATGTCGTCGCCGGTGGCGCGGCCCAAAAGGATGTCCGTCATCGACATGGACGCCCCGCCGATCGCCATCGACACGGCTGCGAGGACGGCCACGACCGTGCCGCTCACCGTCAGCCACAGCAGGAAGTTGCCCCGCCGGCCCGAGCGGGCACACGTGGGCGAATGCGTACACGTGGCCGGATTCAGGCACGGACGAGCCGGCTCAAGGTTCAGCGGCTTGAGCCGGTTCGAGCGCGTAGGCACGCCGACGCCGGCGAACCTACGACCAGTGGTGTTACTGGATCGCATCTGCAATTTCGTCCAGCATCGCCGGGAAGTTCGATGCGCCCGTCATGACGATGTACCACCGCTCCGGCGAGAGGTACACGACCTGGTCGTTCTGCCACGCGTTCGTGCCGTGGATGAGCTCGTTATCGAGCACCTGCGACGCCGTATCGCCGGCTTCCGCCTGACCCACGGCCGCGTCGCGGTCCACCACGAACAGCCAGTCCGGGTTGATCTCCTTCACGGTTTCAAAGGAGA
>ERZ1032871.176-NODE-176-length-9876-cov-17.545667_pt1 | contig 9876 bp, 8 predicted proteins | sample MGYA00519026_ERZ1032871 | MGnify/ENA primary metagenome ERZ1032871 (study PRJEB33719, sample SAMN04262510) | wastewater metagenome | biome: rural village; feature: composting latrine chamber; material: composting feces with ash | place: El Salvador | collected...
TGCGGTCGGCCTTGGTCGGGTCGCCCAGCGCGTTGAGCTTCGGCGGGCGGGTGGTCTGCGTCGAGTTAGCCATGCGGAAACATTATCCGTTATTCGCCATTAACGTGATGCTCGACACACGGCGGGGGTGACGGTGGGGGCGGTCACATCCGCCGGGCCCTGTGCCACGCCCACGAACTTGCTTGCCGACGCCCGTGGCCCGGAACCGTTCCAAGCTTGCCGACGCCCGTCGCCCGGCGTTCACCCGGACCGTCCGGCGCCGAATGGCTCGACCTTAGCCGGACCGCCCCGCCCGTGGTCGCGCCCGGCAGGGGGAGTGAACCCCGGCTAGGCTGGCCAAACGTGCGAGCGATTCTGTGGGACATGGACGGCAGCCTGATCGATACGGAGCACCTCTGGGAGGTCGCGACGTATGACGTGTCGGAGCGGATTGGCCGGCGGGTGACGCCGGAGATCCGCACGAAGTGCATCGGCAACACGCTGCGCGACACCATCACCATTTGCGCGGACTTCGCCGGCGTGGAGGTCACCGAGGAACTCGTCGCCCGCGAATCCGAGTTCATGGAAACCCGCGTGGCCCAGCTCATCGCAGAGCAGGGCGTGTCCTGGCGGCCGGGCGTCAAGCGCCTGCTGTCCGAAATCCACGCCGCGGAGCTGCCGATCATCCTGGTCACCAACACGCGCCGCCGCGTCGCCGACTACTGCATCGATGCGATGGGCCGCGACAAATTCACCGAGACCGTCTGCGGCGACGAAGTCGCGAACGGCAAGCCCGCCGCCGACCCGTACCTCCGCGGCGCCGAGCTCGCGGGCGTCGCCCCGGACGAGTGCCTGGCCATGGAGGACTCCGTCACCGGCGTCCGCTCCGCCATCGCCGCCGGCTGCCGCGTCCTGTGGGCACCCATGCCGCAGGCCGCCCCGCCGGCCGAGGCCATCGCCGAATTCGCGCCTCCCGCCGAACATCTCGACGGCGATCTCGGCGGGTGGAGCCTCGACGACCTCCGCGCCGTCCACGCCCGCCTGTCCCGGTAGCCGAGGCACCGCCCCGTCCGGGGGTCGTCCGACGCCCACCGGCCACCCTCCCGTCGCACCCCGAGGGGGCGCGTGGAATGATGGTGCGCGTGAAAAACTTCGATGATCTCTTCGCGGAACTGAAGGACAAGGCGGCCAGCCGCCCCGAGGGTTCGGGCACCGTCAAGGCGCTCGACGCCGGCGTGCATTTCCAGGGCAAGAAGATCGTGGAAGAGGCCGCCGAAGTCTGGATGGCCGCGGAATACCAGTCCGACGACGAGCTGGCCGAGGAGATTTCGCAGCTCATGTACTGGACCCAGGTCGTCATGGTGCAGCGCGGGCTGACGCCGGAAGACATCTACAAGTACCTGTAATCGCCGACGCGTCCGGCCGCGGGAAGGCGGCCCGGGCCCCCGCGGCAGTGCCCCGCCGCATCGAACAACGAGGAGCAACATCGTGACCATCCTGCGCGTCGCAGTGCCCAACAAGGGCTCCCTGTCCGAGGCCGCCCTGGAGATTCTGCAGGAGGCCGGATACCCGGGCCGCGGCGAGTCGAAGAGCCTCTCCGTCGCCGACGAGGCGAACGGCATCGAGTTCTACTTCCTGCGTCCCAAGGACATCCCGGTCTACGTGGGCAACGGCCACCTGGACCTCGGCATCACCGGCCGCGACCTTGCCGCCGATTCGCTGGCCCCGGTCACCGAGGTGCTCTCCCTCGGCTTCGGCGCGTCGACGTTCCGCTACGCCGCGCCGGCCGACGAAAACTGGACCGTGGAGGACTTGGCGGGCAAGCGCATCGCCACGTCGTACCCGAACCTGGTGCGCGAGGACCTGAAGAACCGCGGCATCGACGCCGAGGTCATCCGCCTCGACGGCGCGGTGGAGATCTCCATCCGCCTGGGCGTGGCCGACGCCATCGCCGACGTCGTCTCCACCGGCCGCACGCTGCGCAAGCAGGGGCTGGCGGTCTTCGGCGATTCGCTGTGCGACTCCGAGGCCGTCGTCGTGGGCCGCCGGGACAACGAAGTCACCGAGGCGCAGCGCGTCTTCCTCGGTCGCCTCACCGGCATCCTGCACGCGAAGAACTACATGATGATCGACTACAACATCAGCACCGCCAACCTCGAGGCGGCGACCCGCGTCACCCCGGGCCTGTCCGGCCCGACCGTGTCGCCGTTGGCCAACGAGGACTGGGTCGCCGTACGCGCCATGGTTCCCCGCGACCTCGCGAACCCGCTGATGGACCAGCTTGCCCGCCTCGGCGCGGAGGCGATCCTGGCCTCGGACATCCGCATCGCCCGCATTTAGCGCAAAACGGGGCCCGACCAGCGTTTTTTACGCGGCGCACGTACAGTCGTAAGCACGGGCCCCGATACGAACACGCACCGAACGTCCGCCACTCGCACCGAAACCGACCTGCTCGGTCAGCGCGAAGTCCCCGCCGACGCCTATTACGGCATCCATACCCTGCGCGCCGTGGAGAACTTTCCCATCTCCGGCACGACCGTCAACGACGTCCCGGAGTTCATCCGGGGCATGGTGATGGTGAAGAAGGCCGCGGCGATCGCCAACCGCCGCGTCCACACCATCCCCACCGACGTCGCCGACGCGATCCTCTGGGCCTGCGACCAGGTGCTGGTCAACCACCGCTGCATGGATCAGTTCCCGATCGACCTGTTCCAGGGCGGCGCCGGCACCAGCATCAACATGAACACCAACGAGGTCATCGCCAACCTCGCCCTGGAGTACCTCGGCTTCCCGCGCGGCCGCTACGACGTGGTCAACCCCAATGACGACGTCAACCAGTGCCAGTCCACCAACGACGCCTACCCGACCGGGTTCCGTCTGGCGGTGCGCATCGCCATGACCGGTCTGATGGCCGAGATGGACGAGCTCGAGTACGCGCTGCACGCCAAGGGCGACGAGTTCAACGACATCATCACCATGGGCCGCACGCAGCTGCAGGATGCCGTGCCCATGACGTTGGGCAGGCGTTCCACGCGTTCGCGAACAATCTCGCCGAAGAGCACGGGGTCATCCAGGAGGCCGCCGACAATCTGCTGGAGGTCAACCTACCTGGGGGCGACGGCGATCGGCACGGGCGTCAACGCCCCGTCGGGATACCGCCAGGCGGTGGTGCAGGCGCTCGGCGAGGTCACCGGCCTGTCGGTGTCGTCGGCGAAGGACCTCATCGACGCGACGTCCGACACGGGCGGCTACGTCAACGCCCACTCGGCCCTCAAGCGCGCGGCGATGAAGCTGTCGAAGATGTGCAACGACCTGCGTCTGCTGTCCTCCGGGCCGCGCGCGGGCCTCAACGAGATCAACCTGCCGGAGCGGCAGGCGGGGTCGTCGATCATGCCGGCGAAGGTCAACCCGGTCATCCAGGAGGTGGTCAACCAGGTGTGCTTCAAGGTCTTCGGCAACGATCTGACGTTGTCGATGGCCGCGGAGGCGGGTCAGCTGCAGCTCAACGTGATGGAGCCGGTCATCGCGCAGTGCCTGTTCGAGTCGATGTCTCTGCTGCGCCGCGCGTCGAAGACCCTGCGGACCATGTGCATCGAGGGCATCACGGCCAACGCGGACGTGTGCCGGGCGTACGCGGACAATTCCATCGGCATCGTGACGTACCTGAACCCGGTCATCGGCCACCACGAGGGCGACATGATCGGCCGGGAGGCCGCCGCCACCGGCAGGGGCGTGCGCGAGTTGGTGCTGGAGAAGGGGCTTCTCGACGAAGCCGAGCTCGATCGCGTCCTTTCCACCGACAACCTCATGCATCCGGAGTACCGCGCCAAGCGGTATGTGGCGGGGGAGACGCGCCTGTCCGAGCTGGGGCTTGACGACGATGCCGGGCGCGACGCCGATGCCGGGGGCGCCGTCGACTGAACCGGTCTTCGGCCGTCTCTCAGTCGAGGCCGGCGGAGATGAACGAGAAGGCGTCGTCAAGCATCTGCTGCGTGGTGCGGCCGGCGGCGAGTTCCCCGTCGCGCACCGCCGCGAACACCACGCTCGACGCCGACAAGCACATTTGGATCAGCGTCTGAGCCTGGAACGGGGACAGCCCACCGTCCGACCGCTCGACGATCGCCTCGCGCAAGCCCCGGAAAATGCCGCGGGCGCGGTCACCGCCGTCCGGGCCGAGCCCCACGACGAGGTGCTCGCCGACGGTGACCAGGTTCGGCACCGACGCGATGTCCTCGGCGGGCCGGTCGTACATGACGACGATGATGCCGCGCAGCACCTCGAACGGCGACTGGTCCGCCGGGGCCGACCGCATCGTCGTTTCCCACCCGGCGATCGTTTCCTCGATGAAATGCAGGAACGCGTCCTCGCGGGCGGCGAAATAATTGTGGAACGTGCGGGTGCACACCCCGGCGCGCGACGCGATGGCCGCGACCGTGGCGCCCTCGTCACCCTCGGTCACCAGCAGCTCCACCGCCGCCGTGGCCAGGCTGTTCTTGGTCTGCCGCTTCTTCTGCTCGCGCAGTCCGGACATGCCCCGCATCCTTCCGTTCCACGCCATCGACCGCGCGGAGGGCCCGCGCGGTCGGGCGTACGCCGTTCGACGGTATCAGGCGCCCGACTCGGCCGAATCGACCTTTTCCGCCGGCGTGGCGGTCGGGGCGGCGGAAGTCAGCGATTCGCCCTCGATGTCGACCTTCGGCAGCACCTTGTCCAGCCATGCCGGGATCTTCCAGGCACGCTCGTCGAGCAGGAACATCGTCGCCGGGATGATGGTCATGCGGACGATGAACGCATCGAGCAGCACCGCCAGGGCCAGGGCGAAGCCCATGACCTTGATGAACGGTTCGTCCATGAGCATGAACGCCGCGAACACCGAGATCATGATCAACGCCGCCGCGGTGACCACGCGGGCGCCGTGCTTGAAACCGTTGGATGTCGCGTTGCCCGCGGTCTTTCCGTGCGCCCAGCCCTCGCGCATGCGGGTGACCAGGAAGACCTGGTAATCCATGGCCAGGCCGAACACGATGCCGATGAGCATGATCGGCAGGAAGCTGATCAGCGGCTGCGGATCGGACACGATGCCCAGCCAGCCCTCCTGCCACAGGGCGACGGTGATGCCCAACGTGGCCGCGACCGACAGTCCGAAGCCCAGCGCCGCGATGAAGGGCACCCAAACGGAGCGGAACACGACCATGAGCAGCAGGAACGCCAGCACCATGATGATGGCGACGTAGGGCACCAGGACGTCGGACAAGCGCTCGGAAATGTCCTCGTAGATGGGGGAGACGCCGGTGACGGAGTAGGTGGCCGGCGATTCCTCCTCGAAAGAGCCCTTGCCCGCGCGGATGTTCTCCAGCACCTCGGCGGCGCGCTCATCGGTGGCGCCGACCTCCGGGGTGATCAGGACCTGCGCGGCGGCACCGTCCTCGGAGATTCCGACGACCTGAGCGTTGACCACTCCATCGATGCCCTGGATGTGGGCCGCGGCCTGGCCGTAAAACATGGGCAGCTGCGCGGGATCGACGTCGGCGGCGGGGGCATCGCCGACCTCCACCAGGGCAACCATGGGCGCGTTGCGGCCCGGCCCGAAGGCGTCGTCGATCATCTCGTAGGCGATGCGGTTCGGGCTGCCCGGCGCGGCGGACCCGTCGGAGGGCATGGCCAGGCGAAGCTGGGTGGCCGGAATCGCGGCGAGTGCCAGCACGATGACGCCGCCGAGGAGGAACGCGACCGGGCGGGCGCGGATCATGCGGACCCACTTCAGGCCCATGGTCGGCTTTTCGTCCTCCGGGTCCGGGGCCTTCACGAAGGGTGCGCGGGCCGCGAAAACCTTCGTGCCGATGGCGCCGAGGATCGCCGGCAGCAGCGTGATGGCCACGAGCACGGCGATGGCCACGGTCAGCGCCGCAGTCAACGCCATGGCGGTGAGGAAGCCGATGTTGATGATCGACAACGCCACCAGCGCGATGATCACGGTGAGTCCGGCGAAGACGACGGCGGTGCCGGCCTTTCCAACCGCCAGGCCCGCAAGGTGCGCGCGTTCTTTGAAAGAGATGGTGCGCAGCTGCTGGGCGAGCTCCTTCGGTTCGAGGTCGTTGCCTCCGACGTGGTGGACGAGCTCGTTGCGGAAACGGGAAAGGATGAACAGCGCGTAGTCGATTCCGACGGCCAGACCGATCATGGAGGCCAGGGTCGGGGTCATGGAGCTGATGGTGTCGGTGAACGCCGTCGCGGCGAAGACGGCGGCGATGCCGATGCCGACGCCGACGACGCCGGTCAGCAGCGGCAATCCGGCGGCGATGAAGGAGCCGAACGTGATGATCAGCACCAGCGCCGCGACCGCGATGCCGAGCAGTTCGGCCTGAAAGGACATCTCGCTCATCTGGAAGACGTTTCCCGAATACGCGATGGTGAGGTCGTCATCGGAATGCTCTGCGACGACGTGGGAAAACGCGTTCTTGTCCTCGGCCGTGACGTCCATGGCGGTGTCGGCGTCGAAGGTGATCGTCACCGTACCGGTGGACGCGTCCTCGGACAGCGGGCTGACGGCGGCGATGTTGGCCTCGATCTGCTCGGCGGGCATTCCCTGCGCAGACGACTGCTCGGTGACCTGCTGCTTCAGTCCCTCGGCCGCCATGACGGGGGAGACCAGCGTTTCGGTGTCGACGAGGGACCCGAGTTCGCGCAGATCGGCGAGGAACGCATCGACGTCGGCGGCGACGTCCGGGTCGGCGAGGGTTTTGCCGTCGGCGGCTTGCATGACGACGGTTCCCGTGGGCGCTTCCAGCTGGTTTTCCTGGCCTGCGAAGCGGTCCTGCAGTCGCGCCTGCGTTTCCACCGACTCCATGCCCTCGATGGTGAAGTTGTTGGACATCGGTTGCGTCAGCGTCGCGGCGGCGGTGCCGGCGCCGAGAATCAGCAGCAGCCAGACGGCGATGAATCGCCATCGATGGAGGTAGGCCGACCGGCCCACCTTGTACAGGAATGTCGCCATGTGGGGCGGCCCCTCTTTCGTCGTCGTGTCGGCGGGGTTCGCGGACGCGCCGCGTTCGGTGCTCGTCCAGTGCTTTACGCCGCTGCTTTACGACGTTCGCGTCCCCCTGTCAGCCACCCCAGAATATTGCAGTGCTCATGCAAACCCCAAGGCGGGCGCCCCGCGGTGTGCGCAATCTCACGCATGGTCGACGACGGTGATGGGGCGACCGCCCGGCGCGCCTACTCGCCGTGGGCCCCCGGCCATCCGGGGTACTCGGGCGGGGTGCCGCCGAACGCCGGGCACAACTCCTGGAAGGAGCACCATCCGCACAACTTCGACTTCTTCGGACGGAAATCTCCGAACTCGCCGTCGCGGACGATGGCGGCCCACAGGTCCGCGAGTTCGCCCTCGAATCGCTCGAGTTCCCCGGCGGTGGGCGAATGCGTCAGGTCGTCGGCGACCTTCAGGTACATCAGCCGCAGCTGCTCGGGGACGTGGCCGGTCAACCGCCACCACACCAGGGCATAGAACCTCATCTGGAACAGCGCCTCGTCCTGGAAACGCGGGTGGGGCTTCTTGCCGGTCTTGTAATCGACGATGCGCACCTGCCCGGTGGGGGCGACGTCAACGCGGTCGATGAAGCCGCGCACCGGCACGCCCCCGCCCGCACCGGCATCGACGCCGAGCGTCATCTGCACGAACTTCTCGATCTCCGCCGCATCGAAGCCCGTCGGGTTCTCCATGATGAAGTACCCCTTGAGCAGACCACGGCATTCGACGAGGAAATCGATAAGCGACTCCTCGGGCACGAGCCGGGCGAGTTCGCCGTCGGCGTCGTCGTCAAGCATTCGCCGCCACGTGGGCTTTAGCTGCTTGACGGCCGCCGGATACGAGCGTTCCCCCCGGGGCCGCGCATGCATGTCCTCGAGAACCGCATGAACGAGCGTGCCCTTGACCTGCGCGATGGTCGACGGTTCGGGCAACTTGTCGATGGCCCGGAACCGGTACTTCAGCGGACACTGCCGGTAATCGCCCGCCCGCGACGGCGACAGCGCAAGCCCCCGTCGAGCGTTCGGGGACGGCGACGCGGCCCGGGAAGGCGACGCGGGGGCGGCGGCCTCATCCGGGGCAGACGCCGCCGAAGCGGACGCGGCGGAAGTCGAATCGGAGTGCAGGGGATTTTCGGGCATACTGGCCAGGTTAACCCGGGGCACGGATCCAACCGCCGCACCCCGCCACCGACCGCAGACGATGCAGCGAGGATCAGACACATGGCAGACAGCGGCCCGTTCCAGGAAGGCGATCGCGTCCAACTCACGGACTCGAAGAACCGGCACTTCACGGTGACGCTGGAAAAGGGCGGGCAGTTCTTCACCCACCGCGGCGCCATCGCCCACGACGACCTCATCGGCGCGCACGAGGGAACCACCGTCACCTCCGCCGAAGGCACCGTCTACCTGGCCATGCGCCACCTGCTGGTCGACTACATCCTGTCCATGCCCCGCGGCGCCGCCGTGATCTACCCGAAGGACGCCGCCCAGATCATCGTCGAAGGCGACATCTTCCCCGGCGCCCGCGTCCTGGAAGCCGGTGCCGGCTCCGGCGCCCTGAGCCTGAACCTGCTGCGGGCCATTGGCCCGGACGGCACCCTGTTCAGCTACGAAATCCGCGAAGACCACATCAAACACGCCGAACGCAACGTCGTCGAATTCCTCGGCGACAAGCCCGACAACTGGCACCTGCGCCTCGGCGACATGTCCGAGGTCACCCAGGAAGACCTCGGCGGCCCGGTCGACCGCATCATCCTGGACATGCTCGCCCCGTGGGAATGCCTCGACGCCGCATCGGCGCTGCTGCAGCCCGGCGGCGTGCTTATGGTCTACGTCGCCACCGTGCCGCAGCTGATGAAGGTCATGGAGGGCATCCGCAACCAGAAGTGCTTCACCGAGCCGCGCGCCTGGGAATCGCTGGTGCGCGACTGGAACGTCAAGGAGCTGTCCGTCCGCCCCGCCCACCGCATGCAGGCGCACACAGCGTTCCTGGTGTGGGCCCGCCGTCTGGCCGACGGCACGGTGCCCCCGCGCCCGCAGCGCCGCAACCAGAGGTAGCGCCATATCCCGATCTTCGGGTGAGTAACCTGGGATTCATGACCACCCCCGCCGACACCATCCGCGATCTCCAGCAGAAGAACCGCACGTTGGGCGCGCGCAACGAAAAGCTCGTGGAGTTGCTCCGCGAGTCGCGCGACCAGCTGACGCTGTTGCGCCAGGACCTCGAGCAGATGACCAATCCGCCGAGCACGTACGGCATCTTCCTGGAACCCGCGAAGGGCAAGATCGACGACCCGAACGGCCCGATCGAGCAGACCGGCGGGTCGAGTCGGCCCGCGCAGGCGGCGGAGGTGTGGACGGGCAACCGCCGCATGCGGCTCAACGTCCTGCGCAGCCTCGACGTCGCCGACTTCAAGCCCGGCACGATGGTCCGCCTCACCGACGGCAACCTCGTCGTCGAGGACTGCGGCTACCCCGACCACGGCGACCTCGCGCTGGTGCGCGAAACGCTGCCCGACCGGAAGCGGGTGTTGGCGACGGACCACCATGGGGAGGAGTTCGTCGTCAAGCTCGCCGGCGACCTGCAGGCGAAGGTCGGCGACACGGTGCTCATCGACCGCAAGTCCGGCCACGCCTTCGAGGTGATCCCGAAGGCCGAGGTCGAAAACCTGGTGCTGGAGGAAATCCCCGACGTCGAATACTCCGACATCGGCGGCCTGAAGCGGCAGATCGCGCAGATCCACGACGCGGTGGAAATGCCGTTCCTGCACCCGGAGCTGTTCACCCGCTACCAGCTGCGGCCCCCGAAGGGCGTGCTGCTGTACGGCCCGCCCGGCAACGGCAAGACGCTCATCGCCAAGGCGGTGGCCA
>ERZ1032871.177-NODE-177-length-9854-cov-8.373303_pt1 | contig 9854 bp, 11 predicted proteins | sample MGYA00519026_ERZ1032871 | MGnify/ENA primary metagenome ERZ1032871 (study PRJEB33719, sample SAMN04262510) | wastewater metagenome | biome: rural village; feature: composting latrine chamber; material: composting feces with ash | place: El Salvador | collected...
GCTTTTATGCGAGCACGCATGCCAAACAGCTGTATTCCGATGTGCGGTACCGGCCGGACGATTATATTTTCTTCGGAAAAGAGTCGAAGGGGCTCCCGAAAGACCTGCTCGAACAGCACGCGGACCGGGCGATCCGCATCCCGATGGACACGACCCACGCGCGCTCGCTGAACCTGTCGGTTTCCGCGGCCGTGGTGCTGTATGAAGCGCTGCGCCAGCAGGGATTCGAAGGTTTGCGGTAGGCGCGGGGGATAAGAAAACTTAATGATAAAGATAATACAAATTCGCTTTACATCTTCCTGCCCTTGGGTTATACTATCCATAAGCCAAATGAATAAGCTGATAGAACCCTGTGGGAGAGCGTAGTATCACCGAAGGAACAAGTCGTGCCCTGTCAAAGCGCGGCGAATCTCTCAGGTACCCGGACTGCAGGCGGACAGAACTCTGAAAAGCGAAACTTCACCCACGGGGCAGCCTGCAAACAGCAGGTGAAACTCTCAGGTATCAAAACAGAGAAAAAGGACACCTTTTTTTCTGTTTCTTTTTTATTGTCGGGGATATGCGTTTTCCAGACACATGGAACAAGTCGCTCCGACAGAATTGACGGAATTCTCACGAGAAGAAAGGGGTTTCCTTTTAGAATGACATACGACATTGTAATCGTCGGCGCAGGGCCGGCGGGTCTGACCGCAGGACTCTATGCGGCGCGTGCCAGACTCAGCACGCTGATTATCGAAAAAAGCGTGGTGGGCGGACAGATCGCAACGACCAACGAAGTGGAAAACTATCCGGGATCGGAAAAAGAAGCCACCGGTCCTTCGCTCGTGGCGCGCATGCGCGAACAGGCGGAAAGCTTCGGTGCCAAAATCGTCACCGACGACATCACGCAGTATGATCTGCAGGGAGAAGAAAAAATTCTCTCCTCGAAAAACGCACAGTACCGTGCAAAGGCCGTCATCCTGGCCGCGGGCGCCACGCCTAAGCGGATCGGATGCCCCGGCGAAGAAGAATTTACCGGCCGCGGCGTGTCTTATTGCGCGACCTGCGACGGCGCCTTCTTTTCCGACCGGCACGTATTCGTGATCGGAGGCGGCGACACGGCCGCGGAAGAGGCGATCTTCCTTACAAAAATCGCGAAGAAGGTAACGCTCGTGCACCGGCGCGACGCGCTGCGCGCCGCCAAATCCATTCAGGAGAAAGTCTTTCAAAACGACAAGATCGACATCCGCTGGGACACGGTCATTCGCCAGATTAAAGGCGACGGCGTGGTCCGGTCGATCGTACTGGAAAACGTAAAGACCGGCGAGCAGGAAGAGGTGCACGCAACCGAAGAGGAAATGACATTTGGCGTATTTGTTCTGATCGGTTATGATCCCGCCACGGAGCATCTGCAGGGATTAGTTGAACTCACAAACGGGTATATTAATACAGATGCGGAGATGCGCACATCGATCGACGGTGTGTTCGCCGCAGGCGATATTCGCGACAAACCCCTCCGGCAGGTGGTTACGGCCACATCCGACGGAGCGATCGCCGCGATCACCGCAGAAAAATATATCGAAGCCCTGTAAGGAGGCCCGCCTTGAAAGAGATCAACAACGACAATTTCCGGGAAGAAGTAACAGAGAGTCAGGGGCATGTACTGCTCGACTTCTGGAGTCCTTCCTGCGCACCCTGTAAAGCCCTGATGCCCGATATCGAGGCAATGGAGGCGGATTATCCCGATGTGACTTTCGGAAAGGTCGATCTGTCGAAATCCAGACGACTGGCCATATCCCAGAAAGTCAGCCGCGTACCGGCCATTCTGATTTATGAGAACGGCGAAGTGCGCGATATGTTGTCCGGCGAAGAAGCCACGGCCGATGCCGTCAAAGAGCTTCTCGACCGTTTATAACGATATAGACCGTCACGGTTTATATAGATTTTATTAGGAGGTGAGTATGTGCGTCTGGAACTTGGTAACATTCACATCAAGGACGTAGTCTTTGGTGACGAGTTAAAGGTTGACGGTGGCACACTGACTGTCAACAAGCAGGATCTGATTGATCTGGTTCTGGAAGACGACCACCTGGCGTCGTGCGATATCGATATCGCAAAGCCCGGTGAAAGTGTACGCATCACTCCCGTAAAAGATGTTGTGGAGCCGCGCGTGAAAGTCGACGGACCCGGCGGAGTATTCCCCGGATTCCTGTCGAAGGTTGACGTGGTTGGTTCCGGAAGAACTCATGTACTGAAAGGTTGCTCAATCATGACCGCAGGACCGGTTGTCGGATTCCAGGAAGGAATCGTCGACATGAGTGGTCCCGGTGCTGAGTACACCCCCTTCTCCGAGCTTGTGAACATCGTTATGGTGATCGAGCCGATCGAAGGACTTCAGAAGCATGATCACGAAAAAGCAGTTCGTCTTGCAGGATTCAAGGTTGCCGCTGCCGTAGCAGAAGCTGGCCGCGACGTGGAACCCGACGAAGTGCTGACGTTTGAAACCAAACCCCTTCTTGAGGGTCTGGAAGAAAACAAGGATCTTCCCAACATCGGTTATGTGTTAATGCTTCAGTCCCAGGGACTGCTGCACGACACCTACGTTTACGGAGTTGACGCGAAGCAGATTGTTCCCACCATTATGTATCCCACAGAGCTGATGGACGGAGCGATTGTAAGCGGTAACTGTGTTTCCGCGTGTGACAAGAACACGACCTATCATCACCTGAACAACCCCGTTGTCAAGGCGATGTATGACAAGCATGGCAAAGAATTCAATTTCGTCGGTGTCATTATCACCAACGAGAATGTCTATCTGGCCGACAAAGAGCGTTCCTCGAACTGGACTGCCAAACTGGCTGAATACCTCGGCCTCGACGGCGCCATTGTATCGCAGGAAGGCTTCGGAAACCCGGATACCGACCTGATCATGAACTGCACGAAACTCGAAGGCAAAGGCGTGAAAACCGTCCTTGTCACCGACGAGTACGCAGGCCGCGACGGCTCGAGCCAGTCTCTGGCTGACGCTTCGCCCGCAGCAGATGCAGTTGTTACCGGCGGAAACGCCAACGAAGTCATCGCACTGCCCAAGATGGACAAAGTCATCGGAACCCTCGATTTCACGGACATCATCGCAGGCGGTTTCGACGGATCCCTGGCCGAAGACGGTACCATTACCGTTGAAATTCAGGCGATTACCGGCGCAACCAACGAACTTGGCTTCAACAAAATGAGTGCAACCGGCTTCTAAGAAAGCCGCACAAAAATACCCATAGAGAAAAAGGAGAAACGGATGTCTATTTTTAAAGATACCGACAAGGTCATCGTCATCGGTGACCGCGACGGCATTCCGGGTCCCGCAATCGAAGAATGCATTGCGACCACTCCTGCAGAAGTAGTGTTCTCGACGACCGAATGCTTCGTCTGAACGGCTGCAGGTGCTATGGACCTGGAAAACCAAAGAAGAGTTAAGGAACTCGCCGAGCAATACGGCGCCGAGAACGCAGTTGTTCTTATCGGCGGCGGGGAAGCGGAATCTGCGGCACTCGCAGCAGAAACCGTAACCATGGGCGACCCGACCTTCGCAGGTCCTTTAGCAGGAGTCCAGTTGGGACTACGTGTATACCACCCGGTTGAGCCGGAGTTTAAAGAGTCGGTAGACGAAAGCGTCTACGAAGATCAGATCGGAATGATGGAAATGGTACTGGATGTGGATGACATCGTTGAAGCCGTATCTGAAATTCGCAAAGAAGGCACCACCCACTAATCACATCCTCATTAAAACCTGAAAGAAAGGGGGCAGCCATAACGTGAAACTTAAGGTAGTTCACTATATCAACCAGTTCTACGGCGGTATCGGCGGTGAAGAAAAAGCCGATGTAAAACCGGAACTGCGTAAAGAAGCAATCGGACCCGGTCTTGCGATCAATCAGGCCCTGGGCGACAAAGGGGAGATCGTTGCAACGGTAATCTGCGGTGACAGCTACTTCGGTGAAAACATCGAAGAAGCCAAAAAAGAAGTTCTGCAGATGATCAAAGAGCAGGATCCCGATCTGTTTATCGCAGGACCCGCGTTCAACGCAGGCCGCTATGGTGTGGCAGCCGGTACGATTACCGAAGCTGTGCAGAACGAACTGAACATCCCCGCGATAACCGGCATGTACGAAGAAAACCCGGGCGCTGACATGTTCAAAAAGTCGGTTTATATCGTATCGACCAAAAACAGCGCAGCCGGCATGCGTGATGCGGTCAAGAAAATGGTTCCGCTCGCACTGAAACTTGCAAATAAAGAAGAGATCGGCCGTCCTGAAGAGGAAGGCTATCTCGAGCGCGGTGTGCGCAAAAATGTATTTGTTGACAGAGACGGCGGCGAACGCGCTGTGGATATGATGGTCAAAAAGATCAAAGGTGAAGAATTCACCACAGAATATCCCATGCCGACCTTTGACCGTGTGGAAGCTAATCCGCCGATCAAAGATCTCAGCAAAGCCACCATCGCTTTGGCAACCTCCGGCGGCATTGTGCCCAAAGGCAATCCCGACCACATCGAATCTTCTTCCGCATCCAAATACGGCGCATATGATATTGCAGGTGTCGACAACCTGACCGCAGAAGGCTACGAAACCGCACACGGCGGCTATGACCCGACCTATGCGAACGACCAGCCGGACCGCGTCCTTCCTGTCGATGTTCTGCGCAATATGGAAAAAGAAGGCAAGATCGGGAAGCTTTATGACACATTCTTCACAACTGTCGGAAATGGAACCGCGGTGAAAAGTTCCAAGGCGTTTGCCGAAGAATATGCCAATAAAATGAAGGAAGATGGAGTCGACGCCGTCATCATGACCTCCACCTGAGGCACCTGCACACGTTGCGGTGCAACGATGGTTAAGGAAATTGAGCGCGTTGGTCTGCCAATCGTCCACATTTGCACAGTCGTACCGATCAGTAAAACGGTAGGTGCAAACCGGATTGTTCCCGCGATTGCGATTCCGCACCCGCTGGGAGACCCGAAACTCGACGAAGCCGAAGAATACAAACTTCGCGAAAAAATCGTCGCCACTGCGCTCGACGCACTGACGCAGGAAGTTTCGGAACAAACCGTATTCGACGTAAAATAAAGTCGAAGGCAAGGAGAGAGGCGGGAGCAGTATACCGCCTCTTTTTCTAAATGAATAGGAGGAATGTATGACGTTTCCTGTAGTCAAGGGCGCAGGGTATCTCCTGTGCCACACACCCGAAATGATTCTGCGCAACGGCACCACTCAAACCACGGAAGCCCAGCTGAATCCCAATTCGGATTATCTCAAGCAGGTACCCGACCATATCCGTACGTATGACCAGGTGGTCAGCTATCTGCCAAACCAGGTGTACATCGGCAATGTGCATCCCGACAAACTGCGTGAAGTTCCCCAGCCCTGGAACGAAGAAGGCAAAGAAGTCGAAGGCGCCGAGCGTTTCGGACACTTCGGCGAAATCCTTCCGGAAGACGAGTTCATCGCGTTGATCAAAATTGCCGACGTGTTTGATCTGGTGTTCCTCAATAAGGACTTCACGGCATCTGTCAAAGAAAAACTCGAAAAGCATCCCCTGATCGGCGAAGACCTGATCAAACGGCTGAAAGACGGCGCGGAAGACGATGTTATCCAGAAACACCTGGATGCACACGGCGAAGGCCTCTACTACAACGGCGAACTCGTCGGTGTGGTTTCTCGCGCCCACGACGTCGACGTTAACCTGTCCGCCCATGTCATCTTTGAAAACCTCGTCGTAAAAGCCTCCGGAATCCTTTCGGCGCTGCATGCCGTCAAAAATTCCGGCGTCAATCCCGAAGACATCGAATATGTCATCGAATGCTCCGAGGAAGCCTGCGGCGATATCAACCAGCGCGGCGGCGGCAACTTCGCCAAATCGATCGCGGAAATGGCCGGACTGAAAAGCGCATCGGGTTCCGACACGCGCGGATTCTGTGCCGCACCGACCCACGCGCTGATTCTGGCATCGTCGCTCGTCAACGCGGGCACCTTTAAAAACGTACTCGTCGTAGCCGGCGGATCGACCGCAAAACTCGGCATGAACGGAAAAGACCACGTGAAAAAAGGTCTCCCGATTCTGGAAGACGTTGTGGCAGGATTCGGCGTCGTGATCTCCGAAAACGACGGTGAAAACCCCGTGCTGCGCACCGATATCGTCGGTCGTCACACCGTGGGTACGGGTTCCTCGCCGCAGGGCGTTATCTCGGCTCTCGTGCTGAACCCGCTCAAGAAAAACGACATGAAGATTTCGGATATCGACCGCTACTCCGTCGAAATGCAGAATCCCGACATCACCAAACCCGCAGGGGCCGGCGATGTGCCGAGCGCAAACTTCAAAATGATCGGCGCACTGGCCGTCATGCAAAAAGAGTTTGAAAAAGCGGACCTGCCGAACTTCATCAAAGAACACGGCATGGAAGGCTGGGCACCCACGCAGGGTCACATCCCGTCGGGTGTTCCGTATGTCGGATTCGGACGCGAAGATATTCTCGAAGGCAAGATCGAAAACGCCATGTTTGTCGGTAAGGGAAGCCTCTTCCTCGGCCGCATGACCAATCAGTTTGACGGCGTATCGATTGTCATGCAGAAAAACAGCGGCGCACAAGACGCCGGCGCAGGCACCGGAATCTCCGAAGAAGAAGTCAGAAAAACCGTCGCCGACGCCATGCGTAAACTTGCGCAGAGCTTTGCAGAAACCGAAGGGGAGTGATTCCATGACGGATGTTCAAACCATGGTCAGCAATGTATTCAATGAACTGGCGGATGCATTGGAAACCGGCAACTTTGGAAAGAAAACCCGCGTCGGCGTCACGATCCTGGGTTCGGAACACGGCGTGGAAGAAGTCGTCAGGGGCGCGGAACGCGCACAGCAGCAGGACCCTTCGATTGAAGTTGTCCTGATCGGCTCCAAAGTCGACAGCAAACTCACCCAGGAAGTGGTGGAAACAGAGGACGAAGGCTACAAGCGCATGGAAGAAATGCTCGATGCCGGCACACTGGATGCCTGCGTCACCATGCACTACAGCTTCCCGATCGGTGTTTCGACCGTCGGCCGCGTCACCACACCGGCCGCCGGAAAAGACATGATCGTCGCCACCACCACCGGCACCTCCGCGACCAACCGTACCGAAGGCATGGTCTTAAATGCCCTCTACGGCATCGCGACCGCCAAATCCCTGGGCGTGGAAGAACCCACCCTGGGTCTTTTGAACGTGGACAATATCCGCCAGGTGGAACGCATCCTGAAAGATCTGCAGAAAAACGGCTACCCGCTGCATTTTGCAGAATCCAACCGTGCCGACGGCGGCGCCGTCATGCGCGGAAACGACCTCCTGCAGGGCGTGCCGGATGTCATGGTGCAGGATACCTTAACCGGAAATGTCCTCATGAAGATGTTCTCGTCGTTCATGACCGGCGGCGGCTACGAAGCCACAGGCTACGGCTACGGCCCGGGCGTGGGCGCCGACTACGAGCGCATCGTTCTGATTATCTCGCGTGCCAGCGGCGCGCCGGTGATCGCCAACGCGATCAGCTACGGCGGCCAGGTGGCCCGGGGCAAACTCCCGCAGATTGCGAAAAAAGAAATCGAAGCGGCCAAAAAAGCCGGCCTCGATGATCTCATCGCGGGACTGAACAAAGAAAAAGCCAAAGAATCCGAAGCCGAGGGAGAGGTGGAAGCACCCGCTGCAGAAACCGTGACGGAAACCATCGCGGGCATCGACATCCTTGAACTCGAAGACGCCGTCAAAGCACTCTGGAAAAACGGCATCTACGCGGAATCCGGCATGGGCTGCACCGGCCCCATCGTCATGGTCAACGAAAACCGACGTAACGATGCGGTCGCCGCACTCGCCAAAGAAGGCTATATCGAAGACGACGCCACAGACGTCTGCTAAGTTTTACAAAAAAGAAGTCACCGCCCGCCGGTGGCTTCTTTTTGTTTGCGCTTCTTTTGTTTCCCGCGAGGGATTTGATATACTGTTTTCATAGAAGAAACGGGGCGCAAAAGTGCTTTCGCCCCGACCCGCCGGGTGCGCCCGGACGAACCAAGGGAGAACCGTACTTGTTTTCAAAACTGTTATCCAAACGAATCGAAAAAACCGTCCATATTATTGAACTCATCATCGCTGTCATTATCATTGCGGGCATCGGCCTCGGCATGGTCCAGCTGCTGCGCTATTTTCTGCTAATCGTTCGCGCCGCACCCGACACCGCCTATGACCTGATCCAGTCCTTTCTCGGGCTGGCACTGCTGCTGATCGTCGGAGCCGAGCTTATTCACATGATCCTGTATCACTCCACGGAAGCCCTCCTGGAACTGATCCTCTTTGTGATCGCGAGAAAAATGCTCATTTACTCCAACAATGTCGTCGATCTGATTTTCGGCACCATCGCCATCGCCCTGGTCTTTTTCACCATGAAGTTTCTGGTCGATTCCGGAGAAAACGGACCGGGCAGGGAAGGATCCCATGATCTGGCATCGCTGCTGCATCTGATCCGCCGCACGCAAAAGAAAGAAGACACCGAACATGAAACCGAGCGCCATGACTGAACAACAAAACCGTGATTATCTGATCGCCGTCGGCCTGATGCTTTTATCCGGCATCGGCTTTGCCACCATGAACCTGTTTATCCGGCTGGCCGGCGATCTGCCCTCCATGCAAAAAACATTTTTTCGAAACGCCGTGGTCTTCGTGGTGTCTTTTTTATATGTCCTGCGCGAACTGCGCGGTAAAAAGCGCCTCATCCGCACCCGGTCCGAAGGCTTCTGGCTCGTCGTGCGCTCCGTGTTCGGACTGATCGGCGTACTCGCCAACTTCTACGCCGTCGACCGCATCCCGATCGCCAATGCCTCGGTACTGAACAAGCTCTCGCCTTTTTTCACCATTATCTTTGCCGCCATTTTCCTGAAAGAAAAAGTCAATAAAGTACAGATCGCAAGCATTGCCCTCGCGTTCACCGGCGTCATCATCCTGTCGCGTCCCGACGCCGCCGCGCTGGCGCAGCTGTTTCCGACCCTGATCGGCGTCCTGGGCGGACTGGCCGCCGGCGCCGCCTACACCACGATCCGTCACCTGACCCGGCAGGGTACCGACGGCTCCGTTATCGTGCTGTTTTTCTCCGCCTTTTCATGCGCCGCCCTGCTGCCGTATCTGCTGCTCAACTATCAGCCCATGACCCGCTGGCAGTGGCTGTGCATGCTCTTTTTAGGCATCGGCGCAATGGTCGGCCAGTACGGCATCACCTTCGCCTACAAATTCGCCCCGCCCGCCAAAATCTCCATCTTCGACTACTTCAACGTCCTCGTCACCATGGTGCTCGGCATGGTCGTCCTCGACCAGTACCCTTCCGTCAGCACCCTCATCGGCGCCACCATCGTATTTACAGCCTTTCTTTTAATGTTCCTCCACAACCGCCGCCAGACCCACCGCCTGTAAAGCAACCCGTGTCGTCGGATGGAGTGTTTCAAAGCATCACATAACCGACCTTTGTAACCAACCCATTCGTAGTGGCCGCATTTGCAATATCGGCCACGTCGTCGCACGGAATGTGCGATTCACACAATATCCCGTCGTCGATCCAATCCCCGGCGCGTGGCCATATTGAATCGGGCCACTACAACCCACGTTCCTACGAGTCCGGTTTCACACAACGGCAATCCTGTACTCGGTCCATCCGAGACAAAACCCATTACTTCGAAACCAACCCTTTCGTAGTGGCCGCATTCCATATCGGCCACCGCCGTCGCACGGAGTGTACGGCTCACACGACTGTACGTCGTCCAACCGAACCTGATCCAAAGTGACGACCCAACCCGGTCGTCATTTTTCGTACCGATCG
>ERZ1032871.178-NODE-178-length-9799-cov-11.878797_pt1 | contig 9799 bp, 10 predicted proteins | sample MGYA00519026_ERZ1032871 | MGnify/ENA primary metagenome ERZ1032871 (study PRJEB33719, sample SAMN04262510) | wastewater metagenome | biome: rural village; feature: composting latrine chamber; material: composting feces with ash | place: El Salvador | collected...
CGGCCCGGCAGTTCCCCCTGCCCCCGGTGGAGCGGTGCCGCCCCCGGGTGGTGCCCGCCCGTCGCTCCCCGACTCCGACGAGGAGAGTTAGTCGCTGGCCCCCTGACCAGCTGGCTTCCTCAGCGCCGGGGCAGCATGACCCGCACGAGCTGCGAACCGAGGTAGACCCAGATCGGGCAGCCGAAGACGAGGATCCACAGGAGGGGGTGGACGTCGGTGTCGCCGCGCCCGAAGATGAGGACCTGCCCGAAGACGACCATGCTCTGCAGGGAGTGTCCGAGCATGGCGGCGGTGAGGGAGCCGGTGAGCACGTACACCAGGCCGAGGCCGGCGCCGGTGAGCAGGTAGGCGATGCTCATGACGTTGATGGTGTCCTCCGCGAGGTGGGGTATGGCGAAGAACAGCGTGCTCACGGTGATACCGATGACAGCACCGAGTCCGGCGCGTCCGCGGCGGGCGAGGGAGTCGTGGAGGGGGCGCAGCATGGCACCGCGGTAGAGGATCTCCTCGCAGGCGGGTGCCAGGACGACGGAGCTGACCACCACGGCGACGGCGGGCAGGAGCGGTCCGTCGAGACCCGTCTCGGTGAACAGCCGGGCGGCCTGATCCCCCGGCGCGCCACCATCGACCATCCCGAGCAGCCAGAAGGAGAGGTGGGTGACGGCGAAGACCACGAGGACCACCACGATGTCGCGCACGGTGAGTCCGCGGCGCAGGCCGAGGTCGAGGCGGGAGGGCCAGCGTCGGGAAGCGACCGCGATGAACAGCAACGACAGGGCGGCGAACAGGAGGAACGACAGAGGCGTGAAGGCGGCACCTGCGACCGCGGCGAAGGAGGAGAGGACGAAGGCGCTCATCGCGAGGACCGCGTACCACGCCCGCCAGGTGGTCACGTGTGCCGTCAGCCGGTTCATGCGTCTGATGGTCGCACCGCGCACGGCCGGTGACCATCGGGATTCGCCCGGAGATCGAAAGATCGGGGACTTCCCCGAGGGCGGCGTCGATAAGCGTCGTTAGACTGGGACGCATGAGTATGAGGTACCCCGCCCACCAGCCGGACATGAGACTGAGCGACGCCGAACGCAATGCAGCCATGTCCACACTGGGGCGCGCCTTCGGCGAGGGGCGCCTGACCGTCGACGAGTACGACGCCCGCTGCCAGGAGATCGCCCGCGCCGAGTTCCGCCGGGATCTGGATCCGCTGTTCGTGGACATCCCGCAGTTCCAGGGGGTGTCGCAGGACGTCGACAAGCTGTATTCGGCGCAGGAGATCGAGGCGGCGTTCCGCGAGGGGCGCAAGATCCGCTTCGGCATCATGGGGCTGTCGACGGTCGGTGTCACGGTCGGCACCGTGCTCATCGGGACGCCGATGGCCGGCCTGCTGTGGTTCCTGCTGCCGACGCTGTGGCTGCTGCTGTACGTCATGAAGGTCGGCCCGAAGAGCTGGCATGTGCCGAGCGCCCGGGCCGTCGACAGGCAGCGCATCAAGGAACTGCGGACGGCGGAACGCCTCCGCGCCGCCGAGCTACGCCTCGCTGAGCAGGACAAGCTGGCCGCGCTGCGGGCGGAACGACGGGCGCAGACGGCCGAACTGACGAACAACGCGATGAACTTCGTCAACAAGGCGTTGGAGCGCGGCAAGAAGTAGTGGCAACATGTAGGCCATGACTGACTCCCCGAACCACATCCGCCGACGTCGCCGCACGTTCGATCAGTCGAACAAGATGAAGGACGTCCTCTACGAGATCCGCGGCCCGGTGTCCGCGGAGGCGGAGCGGCTGGAGGCGGACGGTCACCACATCCTCAAGCTCAACACCGGCAACCCGGCCACCTTCGGTTTCGACGCCCCCGACGTCATCATGCGCGACATGATCGCCGCGCTGCCGACCTCCCAGGGCTACTCCACCTCGAAGGGCATCATCCCGGCGCGCCGTGCCGTGTTCCACCGCTACGAGGTCATCGAGGGGTTCCCGGACTTCGACGTCGAGGACGTGTTCCTGGGCAACGGTGTGTCCGAGCTCATCACCATGACCATGCAGGCGCTGCTCAACGACGGCGACGAGGTCCTCATTCCCGCCCCGGACTACCCGCTGTGGACCGCCGCCTGCTCCCTGTCCGGCGGTACCCCGGTGCACTACCTGTGCGACGAGGAGGACGACTGGAACCCGTCCATCGAGGACATCCGCTCGAAGGTGACGGAGAAGACGAAGGCGATCGTCGTCATCAACCCGAACAACCCGACGGGTGCGGTGTACTCGAAGGAGGTGCTCGAGCAGATCGTCGACATCGCGCGTGAGCACGAGCTGCTCATCCTCGCCGACGAGATCTACGACCGCATCCTCTACGACGACGCCGAGCACATCTCCCTGGCCACCCTCGCCCCGGACCTGCTCACCATCACCTACAACGGCCTGTCCAAGGCCTACCGCGTCGCCGGTTACCGCGCCGGCTGGATGGTGCTCACCGGGCCGCAGGACCACGCCCGCGGCTTCATCGAGGGCCTCGAACTGCTCGCCGGCACCCGACTGTGCCCGAATGTGCCCGCCCAGCACGGCATCCAGGTGGCGCTGGGCGGCAAGCAGTCCATCTACCAGCTCACCGGTGAGGGCGGCCGCCTGCTCAACCAGCGCAACATCGCCCACCAGAAGCTCAACGAGATCCCCGGCGTCAGCTGCGTCAAGCCGATGGGCGCGCTGTACGCGTTCCCGAAGCTCGACCCCAACGTCTACGAGATCCACGACGACGCCAAGCTCATGCTCGACATCCTGCGCGCCGAGAAGATCCTCCTCGTCCAGGGCACCGGCTTCAACTGGCCGCACACCGACCACTTCCGCCTGGTCACCCTGCCGTGGGCGTCCCAGCTGGAGAACGCCATCGAGCGTCTGGGCAACTTCCTGGTCAGCTACAAGCAGTAGCAACCGCGGAAAGCCTCGGTAACATGGGGTACTGCCACGCAGATAGCAGCGCCAAAGGAAGGGTGACCCCATGTTGTCCGCAGATATCGTCGAGCTCAGGCTCACGGCATTCAAGTCCTTCCGCGATGCTGTTCTTCCCCTCGGCGACGTAACCTTCCTCACCGGACGCAACAGCTCCGGAAAGTCCAACGCGCTGGACGGATTGGACGTGCTGTCCAGGATTGCGGGCGGCGAGGATCTGACAGATGCGCTGGACGGGCGTCGCCGCCAGTCAGGAATGGTTCGGGGAGGCTCCCGCGGATGCGCACCACACGGAAGTGACAGATTCAGCCTCGGCTGCACGGTCGTCCGTGGCGACGATGAGTTCCGGTACGCCGTGACAGTGCAGGTCGACCCAGACCTGCGGATCATCGCCGAAGAACTCCAGGGGCCAGCAGTGGCTGCCAAGAGCGGAACCCGCCGCCCGCAGGAGATGCTCTTCCAGACCCGCCCCCCGGTGGATGGGGCGCCCGGAATCGAGGCAGAGATCTACAGCGGAAAGCAGGGCGCGAACCCTGCCCGATCCTTCCGGGACTCGCGCTGCATTCTCACTCAGCTGGCCACCACGCTGCTGGGCTCCAACCAGACTGAGAGGTCGATCCTCCAAGCGCTCGAGACCGTCATCACAGCGCTGCGCGGTACCTTCCACATTGACCCGGTGCCGCACCTCATGCGCAGCTTCGTGTCCTCACACGACACCACTCTCCGGCGCACCGCAGAGAATCTTTCGTCCGCACTGCACCACCTGGAGAAGCAGGACCCGGCAGCTTTCCTCGAGATTGTCGAACTGACCCGCAAGGTCGCCGATGAACAGGTCACCGGGATCTCCTTCGCCACGTCGTCGCTCCAGGATGTCATGCTGCAGCTTGAAGAGTCCCGAGGACCGGTAAACGAGCGCGGACGCGAACTCACGCCCGCACGGGAAATGAGTGACGGACTACTCCGGATCCTCGGCATCGCCACCACGCTGAAATCGACGCGCGCCGCCCTTGATATCGATAGTCGGCCGCAAGCTGCCAGCAGCGACGCCGACGAGGATGCTTCTGAAAGCGGCGTTCTGGTGGTCATCGAGGAGCTGGAGAATGGTCTGCATCCGTCGCAGGCCCACCGAGTTCTGGAACTGATCCAGAGCAGTAACGCCAAGACGGGCGCCCGGGTGTTGGCCACGACGCACAGCCCGGCGCTTCTCGACGCCGCCGAAGGAACCCTCAACGAAGGCATCATCGTATGCCACAGGGATTCGATCACCGGTTTCAGTAACCTCACCCGGCTCACCCAGCTTCCCGGTTATGCCCGGGCCCTGGCGGAGGGAACACTCGGAGACGCTGTCACCGCGGGGAAGCTTGTCGATGATGCCATTGAAACCCGAGACTACTCAGACTTCGATCGCTTCTTAGGGGCCAGTTGATGCACAGCGTCGTGTTTGTGGATACATCCGTCATGTGCAACCTCGCGCGAGTGCCTTTTCGCGATCAGGACGCGGAGGAAATCATCGCCGAGATGTCCCGACGCACTAAGGAGGAGGGCGCGCTTTTCATTCTTCCCATCACCACGGTCATTGAGACGGGCAACCACATCGCTCAGGTGCAGGACGGCTACCAAAGAAGAAAAACAGCCGAGCGATTCGTGGGTTTCTTGAAATTCATTATCGCCGGGCAAACACCGTGGGTACTTCATGACGTCGCCTGGAACAAGGAATTCCTGCAAATGCTCATCGACGGAGCCGGGTCCGGTGTTTCTTTCCTCGACCATTCCACTTCGAAGGTTGGGGCCGGTGATCTGTGCATTCTCGCGGAGCGTAATCAGTACACCCAACGCACTGGAGTGCAGGCGTCCATCTGGACGTTGGATACGGCGCTGGACGCCTACAACATCTGAACAGCGGGGAACTCGGGGGCGACGTGCTCGATGAGCTCACCGAGCACCTCGTCCGCCGGGCGACTGCCCCGCTTGAGCCCGAGCAGGCAGTGGTCCACGCCCATGTCCTCCAGCTCGTGGAGGATGCGCACCAGCGCCTTCGCGCCGACGCTCCACCCGAACTTGATCGGCCCCGCCTCCGCCTCGGGGTCGCGGTGCAGGTCGAGGGCGATGTTCATGGCGAAAGGCTTGTCGACGCCGTCCGCCCGCCACTCCGCCAGGTACTTCTGCTGCGTCCCCAGCGGCCGGTGGTAGGTGACGTGGGCGTCGGCGTGCTCGCGGTGCCACTCCATCGGCTGCAGACACGACCCGACGGTGAGCACCGGAGGACGCGTGGCCAGGGGCTTCGGCACGATGTCCCCGCCCCACATCCGGCCCTTCGACCAGCGGATCCCCTGGTTCTCGGTGGTCCACGCCTGGTTCATCACGTCGAGATGCTCGCGGAACACGTCCCCGCGCGCCCCCTCCTCGAGGCCGAAGGCCTTGTACTCCGTCGGCCGGTCGCCGGTGGCCAACCCGAGGAGGAACCGGCCGCCTGACAGGTGATCGATGCTCGCCGCCTCCTTCGCCAGGTGCAGCGGGTGGCGGACCGGCAGGACGACGGCCCCGGTCGCCAGGGCGATCTCGCTTGTCGACGCCGCCAGATACCCCGCATACGTGAACGGGTCCCACACCTGCCCCACATCCCCGAAATCACTCACCCGCAGCGGGATGTCGCGCAGCCACGCCGCCGCGAATCCCCCGGCCTCCGCCTGCTGCACCAGCTCCACCTGGCGAGCTATTCCGACGCCGGGGTGCTCCGGATCCCCGGCCGCCAGCGGCAGCGCGATCCCCAGTGTCATCCGCCCGCGGGGGAACATCCTGCGGAAACCCGGCAGGGAGGTGACGGGGGCGTCGGACAGCGAGAAGGGTGAGCTCATGCATTCATGCTAACCGCGATATGGTGCAGAACTATGGGTTCTCACCGCGCACTCGACCCCGACGCCTCCCCCTGGCGTCTGTTCCTCGGCGCGATGAAGGTGGGGCGCGACCACATCTCCTCGATGGTCTACACCCTCGTGCTCACCTACGCCGGTGCGGCGCTGCCGCTGCTGCTGCTCATCTCCGTGGCGCAGCGCCCGCTGACACAGACGCTCACCAGCGACATCGTCGCCACAGAGCTGCTCCGCTCCGGCATCGGCGCGCTCGCCCTCACCCTCGCGGTGCCCCTCACCACGCTCATCGCGGCGTGGACGGTGCCGGAGAAGCGTTAGAGCGTGCGGCCCAGGGCGTGGATGTCCCAGCCCGCGCCCTGCCACTTGTCGACGTCGAGGACGTTGCGGCCGTCGATGATGATCTTCTTGTTGACCAGCTCACCCGCCGCCTGCGGATCGAGATCGCGGAACTGCTGCCACTCGGTGGCCAGGACGACGACGTCCGCGCCCTCCAGCGCCTCCTCGATCGAGTCGCTGTAACCGAGGGTCGGGAACACCTTGCGGGCGTTGTCCATGGCCTTGGGGTCGTGGACGGAGACGTCGGCGCCCGCCAGCGACAGGGAACCTGCCACGGACAGCGCCGGGGAGTCACGCACATCGTCCGAGTTCGGCTTGAACGCCGCACCCAGCACCGTCACCCGGTGGCCCAGCAGGTTGCCGCCGCACAGCTCGCGGGTGAGCTGGACGACGCGGTCACGGCGACGCATGTTGATGGCGTCGACCTCACGGAGGAAGGTGAGCGCCTGATCCGCGCCCAGCTCGCCGGCGCGCGCCATGAACGCCCGGATGTCCTTCGGCAGGCAGCCGCCGCCGAAACCGAGTCCGGCGCCGAGGAACTTACGGCCGATACGGTCGTCGTAGCCGATGGCGTCCGCCAGCTTGGTCACGTCACCGCCCGCGATCTCGCAGATCTCCGAGACGGCGTTGATGAAGGAGATCTTCGTCGCCAGGAACGCGTTCGCCGAGACCTTCACCAGCTCCGAGGTCACGCGATCCATGACGAGGAACGGAGTGCCGTCCGCGATGGACTGCGCGTACACCGCGCGGGCGACCTCCTCCGCCTTCGTCTCACCGCGACGCACACCCAGGACAATGCGGTCCGGGGTGATCGTGTCCTGCACGGCGTAACCCTCGCGCAGGAACTCCGGGTTCCACGCGATCTCGACGGTGGTGCCGGGCTTCGACAGTTCGTCGGCCCGCTTCTGCAGCTCATCGGCGGTACCCACCGGCACGGTCGACTTACCGAAGATGATGTGATCCCCCTCCAGCAGCGGCACGAGATCCTCGATCACCGCGTACACGTAGGTGAGATCCGCCGCGTAGGAGCCCCGCTCCTGCGGGGTGCCGACACCGAGGAAGTGCACGTTCCCGAACTCCGCCACCTTCCCGTAGTCGGTGGTGAAGTCCAGGCGCCCCGCCTCCAGGTTGCGGGTGAGCACCTCCGGCAGGCCGGGCTCGTAGAACGGCACGACGCCGTCCTTGAGGGAATCGATCTTGGCGGAATCCACGTCCACGCCGAGAACCTCATGGCCGAGCTCAGCCATGCAGGCCGCATGGGTCGCACCCAGGTATCCGGTGCCGATGACAGTCATACGCATAACAGACCTTTGTACCGGCACCGGGTGAACGGGGTCTGAACTGAAACTGAATGTCAGCTTTTGGGGGTGGGCGGGGGTGCCCTACGACTCCTGCGGGAAGTTCAGGTACGCCCGCGACGGCGTCGGCCCGCGCTGCCCCTGGTACTTCGAACCCAGCGACCCCGTGCCGTAGGGCACCTCGGCGGGCGAGGACATCCTGAAGATCGCCATCTGCCCCACCTTCATCCCCGGCCACAGCGTCATCGGCAGGTTCGCCACGTTCGACAGCTCCAGGGTGACGTACCCGGAGAAACCCGGATCGATGAACCCGGCGGTGGAGTGCGTGAGCAGTCCCAGGCGACCGAGGGAGGACTTGCCCTCCAGGCGGCCGGCGAGGTTGTCCGGCAGGGTGAACTTCTCCAGCGTGGACGCCAGAACGAACTCCCCCGGGTGCAGCACGAAGGCGTCACCCTCCTCCACCTCGACGAGGCTGGTCAGCTCATCCTGCTGCAGCTTCGGGTCGATGTGCGTGTACTTCGAGTTGTTGAACACGCGGAAGAAGCGGTCCAGGCGGACATCGACGCTCGACGGCTGGACGTTCCCGGGCTCATAGGGCTCGATGCCCAGGGAGCCGGAGTCGATGGCGGCACGGATGTCACGGTCGGAGAGAAGCACGTTCCCGAGCATACCGACCAGCCGATTTCCCGGTGGCCCCCACCCCGGTGCTAGAGTTGATCCCGGTGCACTGAGCTGCACCGATGCCGGCGTAGTTTAGTGGTAGAACATCAGCTTCCCAAGCTGAGAGTGCGGGTTCGATTCCCGTCGCCGGCTCTCGTGTGAGGTGATCGCCGGTACGTAAGCCGTTCGTACCGGCGATCATCCTGTTCAGGTAGATCATCGTGCAGCAGTCAGTTTTTGCAGGGCGTTTCCGGGCCCTCCTGCACGATGATCTACCTCTTGATCTTCTCGACGGCCTTGCCCTTCGCGAGCTCGTCGACAAGCTTGTCGGCCCAGCGGATCTGCTGCATGAGCGGGTCCTCGATGTCCTCGACGCGCACGCCGCACACCACGCCCGTGATCTTGTCGACGTCCGGTGTCACCGCCGGCGCCTCCGCGAAGAAGGCACGCAGGTCACCGCCGAAATTCCGCAGCTCGGCGGGCGTGTAGCCGGTGAGCCAGCCGAGGACCTCGTCGAGCTCCTCGACGGTCCGGCCCTTCCGCTCCACCTTCTGCACGTAGAGGCGGTAGATGTCGGCCCAGGGATAGGCGAAGACCCGGGACATCTAGGCGCACCGCACTATCGGCTGGGGGTCGTAGCGGGTGGTCTGGGTCTCGCGGCTGATCTCGTTGCCGGCGAGGTCGCGGATGATCCGGGTGTCCGAGGTGGTGAAGCCGGGGATGCCGCCGGAGGGGATGCAGTCGTCGCCGGTCACGGTCTGCTCGCGCGGCTGGGTGGGCGCCCAGCGGCCGCCGTTGACGGACTCCACGGACACGGTCTTCACGCCGGTGAGGCGGACGGTGACGTTGCCGCCGCCGACGGCGGTCTCGATGCGCACCGGGTACTGCGAGTTGTTGCGGAACTGCAGGTCGATGGCGCCCTCGAAGACGGTGGCCTCGCGGCCGGCCGGGTAGCGGGAGATGTAGTAGCTGTGCGCGGTGTGGGCGACGTCCTCCATGCCGGCGAAGTAGGCGGCGTTGTAGAGGGTGGTGGCGAACTGGCTGATGCCACCGCCGACGGCCTCACCGGCGCGACCGTTGATGATGATGCCGGACTCGACGTAGCCCTGGGCGGCACCGCGGGGGCCGGTGTAGCCGTTGAGGGAGAAGACGTCACCGGGGGCGACGATCGCGCCCTGCACGACGTTGGCCACGCGGGAGATGTTGACGCCCGAGGCGGCGGAGTAGCCGGAGGTGGTGAACTCGCCGACGATCTCGTCGAAGGTGGCGGTCTGGGCCATCTCGGTGGTGAAGGTGGCGGGGTCGTCCTCGTAGGTGGCCTCCCACTCGCGCTCGTCACCCGTGGCGAGGACGCGCTCGGGGAAGCCCTCCATGGTGGTCTCCCAGTCGAGCTTGACGCCGTCGACGCTGGGGGTGATCTGGCGGGAGCCGCCGGCGAAGCTGATGCGGGCGTTCTGCTTCTGGGCCTCGGTCTCAGAGAGGGTCTCGGCGAGGATGCCCTGGGCGGCCTCGGCGTTGATCTCGGTCTGGAGGGCACCGTCGACGGGCACGAAGGTGACCACCTCACCCATGCGGGCGGGCTCGATGACGCCGTCGACGCCGTCGCGGCCGTGGACGGTCACCGGCGACTCCACGGCCTTGGCCGCGGGCCCCTCGGCGGCCGACCTCACCACATCGGCGTCGATGTCCGGCTTCACCT